>ENA-ORNF01000015-ORNF01000015.1-human-gut-metagenome-genome-assembly--contig:-NODE-15-length-157270-cov-9.329065_pt1 | contig 157270 bp, 178 predicted proteins | sample MGYA00242110_ERZ509012 | MGnify/ENA primary metagenome ERZ509012 (study PRJEB26280, sample SAMEA2338714) | human gut metagenome | biome: human gut; feature: human-associated habitat; material: faeces... | reverse complement strand
GCAGAACAGGAGAAAACTCTGGGGCGCAGACCGACAGCCTGTGCAGTAACATTTGGCTGCCAGATGAATGCTAAGGACAGTGAGAAGCTGATCGGTATTCTGGAAACAATAGGTTATGAGATCATAGAGGATGAATCAGCAGATCTCGTATTTTATAATACGTGTACGGTTCGTGATAATGCAAATCAAAGGGTATACGGCCGACTGGGATTTCTCAATACCATGAAAAAGAAAAATCCACACAAGATCATTGCTTTGTGCGGATGTATGATGCAGGAAACGACAGTAATCGAAAAAATTAAAAAGAGCTATTCTTTTGTAGATTTAATATTCGGAACACACAATATTTACAAGTTTGCCGAGCTGTTGACCACGGTATATCAAAGCGACAGAATGGTCATTGATATCTGGAAAGATACAGATAAGATCGTTGAAGACCTTCCGGCAGAGCGTAAGTATTCTTTTAAATCAGGTGTTAATATTATGTTCGGTTGTAATAATTTCTGCAGTTATTGCATTGTTCCTTATGTGAGAGGACGTGAGAGAAGCCGTAATCCAAAGGATATTATCAGAGAAATCGAGCAACTGGTTTCTGAGGGTGTAGTAGAAGTCATGCTGCTTGGACAGAATGTAAATTCCTATGGTAAAAATCTGGAAGAACCCATGACATTTGCGCAGCTTTTGCGCGAAGTTGAGAAGATAGAAGGATTGAAGAGAATCCGTTTTATGACATCCCACCCCAAGGATTTGTCAGATGAACTGATCCAGGTCATGAAAGAATCCAAAAAGATATGCAGGCATCTGCATTTGCCATTACAGGCAGGATCTACGAGAATTCTGACTGCAATGAACAGAAGATATACCAAGGAACAATATCTGGCTCTTGCTAAAAAGATCAGACAGGAAATTCCGGATATTTCACTGACAACTGATCTGATCGTCGGATTCCCTGGAGAGACTGCAGCGGATGTGGATGAAACAATTGAAGTGGTAAAAGAAGTACAGTATGATAATGCATTTACTTTTATCTATTCCAAAAGAACAGGGACACCTGCTGCCGCAATGGAGAATCCTGTATCAGAACAGGAGATAAAGGAGAATTTCGACAGATTACTCAAGGTCGTACAGGAAACTGCCAGAGAACGCGTACAGCGTCTGGAAGGCCAGACATTAGAAGCATTGGTCGAAGAAGTGAATGAACAGGATGCATCACTTCTTACCGGAAGATTATCCAATAATACTATTGTACATTTTCCGGGAGATAAAGAACTGGTCGGTTCTATTGTTAATGTTAAATTGAAAGAATGTCATGGATTCTATTACATAGGAGAAATGGCAGATTAATCAAAATATACAATGCCACGGTGTGAAATCGTGGCATTGTTGCTGTTTTACCCAATTTTGTATTTTCTCCCTTGAAATCTCGAATATTTAGGCATATGATGAGAAAGGTTTTTACAAATTTTTTAGAAATACATAAGAGACTATTTAGAAATAGTTGAAGGGAGAACTATGGAAAAATTAAAGCCGAAGCTGTTCTCAGTCATGAAGACTTATACAAAAGAACAGTTCGTAAAAGACGTTGTAGCAGGTATTATTGTAGCTATTATTGCGCTGCCTTTATCAATTGCGCTTGCACTTGCATCGGGTGTCGGACCTGAACAGGGTATTTATACAGCTATTGTTGCCGGATTCCTGATTTCATTTCTGGGTGGAAGCCGTGTACAGATTGCCGGACCTACTGCCGCATTTGCAACTATTGTTGCTGGTATTGTAGCGGATAAGGGTATGGATGGACTGGTACTGGCGACTGTACTGGCAGGTATTATTCTGGTTGTTATGGGCTTCTTGCGTCTTGGCAATCTGATCAAATATATTCCTTATACGATAACGACAGGATTTACTGCAGGTATTGCAGTAACAATCGCAATCGGTCAGATCAAGGATTTTCTGGGACTTACCATTGTGACGGAGGAGCCTCTTGTGGAGACCATGGACAAGTTAAAGGCGGTGGGAAGGTTTATCGGCACCATAAACTGGTGGGCGGTACTGATCGGCGTGATCTGTCTGGCAATTCTCATTGTCTGGCCGTATCTGCCCGGTTTTCTATCCAGGATTCCCGGCTCCCTGATCGCGGTGGTGGTAAGCAGTGCGCTGGTTGCCTGCCTTGATATGAAGGTGAACACCATCGGGGATCTCTATACCATTTCCAACAAGCTTCCGGCATTCAGTCTGCCGAAGGCGGATTTCAAAATGATACAGAATCTTCTGCCGGATGCGTTTACCATTGCGATTCTGGCGGGCATTGAGTCCCTGCTGTCCTGCGTGGTGGCGGACAGTATGGTGAACAGCAAACACCGCTCCAACATGGAGCTTGTGGCACAGGGTGCGGGAAATATTGCATCCGCACTTTTCGGCGGGATCCCGGCAACCGGCGCAATCGCCAGAACGGCGGCGAACATCAAGAGTGGCGGGCGCACGCCCATAGCGGGTATGGTGCATTCCGTCACCCTGCTTTTGATCCTTGTGGTATTTATGCCCTATGCTGCGCTGATCCCCATGCCGGCGATCGCAGCCATCCTGTTCATGGTGGCGTACAATATGTGCGGCTGGAGGGAGTTTGTCCATCTTTGCAAGACCTCACCGAAGAGCGATATTCTGGTGTTAGTTCTGACCTTTTTCCTGACCGTGGTCTTTGATCTGGTTGTGGCGATCGAGGTCGGCATGGTGCTTGCGGCGATCCTGTTTATGAAGCGGATGAGCGACGTGACGGATGTGGAGGGCTGGCGCTATGTGACGCCCGAGGAGGATGAGAGTGATCTGATGGAAGTGCCGAAGAACACACTGGTGTACGAGATCAGCGGCCCCATGTTTTTCGGTGCGGCGGATAAGATTTTGAAGATCGGTGTGAATGAATCCACCAACTGCCTCATCCTGAGAATGAGGAGCGTGAATGCCATTGACGCGACGGCGATGCGTAACTTTGAGAAGCTTTTCGAGACCTGCAAAAAGAAGAATGTGACGTTAATTTTTTCCCATGTGGGAGAACAGCCCATGTCCATCATGCACAAGGCGGGCTTTGTGGATCTGGTGGGGGATGAGAATTTCTGTGCCCATATCGATGCCGCCATCGCGCGTGCAAGGGAATTGCAGTAACCAAATGTAAGAAACAGGAGAGAAAAAGTGGCTGAATATACACCCATGATGCAGAAGTATCTGGAGACGAAAAAGGAATATCCCGACTGTATTCTTTTTTACAGGCTGGGCGATTTCTACGAGATGTTCTTTGAGGATGCGCTCACGGCGTCCAAGGAGCTTGAGATCACCCTGACGGGGAAGGACTGCGGGCAGGAGGAGAGGGCTCCCATGTGCGGCGTGCCCTACCACGCCGTGGAGGGCTATCTGAACAAGCTGGTCAGCAAGGGCTACAAGGTGGCGATCTGCGAGCAGGTGGAAGATCCCAAGCTTGCCAAGGGACTGGTCAAGCGGGAGGTCGTCAGGATCGTGACGCCGGGCACCAATCTGGATACCAATGCCATGGACGAAAACAAGAACAACTTCCTGATGTGCATTACCTACATGCAGACCGGCATCGGGCTTTCCTTTGCGGATGTCACCACGGGAGACTTCTTTGTGACCGAGGTGGATGATTTGAAGAAGCTGGTGGACGAGATGATGAAATACCAGCCCAAGGAGATCATCTGCAACGACGCCTTTTTAGTCAGCAGCATCGATGTGGAGGATCTGCGCGAAAGACTGGGAATCTCGGTTTATGCGCTGGAGCCTCACTATTTTGACGACGAGGCGGCGAAGAGATGCCTGATGAAGCATTTCCGTGTGAACACGCTCATCGGACTTGGCGTGGAGGATTTCCCCACGGGCGTGATCGCGGCGGGGGCGCTTTTGTTGTACCTCTATGAGACACAGAAGACCTCTCTGCATCATTTGAGCCACATCTATCCCTATCTTGCCAGCAGATTCATGCTGCTTGACAGCTCCACCAGAAGAAATCTGGAGCTGGCGGAAACTCTCAGGGAGAAACAGAAGAGAGGTTCTCTTTTATGGGTGCTGGACCGCACCAAGACCGCCATGGGAGGCAGACTGCTTCGCAGCTACATCGAGCAGCCGTTAATCGAGAAGGCACAGATTGAGAAGCGGCTGGATGCGGTGGATGAGTTGTCCGCCGACTCCGTGACAAGGGATGAGATCAGGGAATATCTGAACCCCATCTACGATCTGGAACGGCTGCTTGGCAGGGTCAGCTACAAGACGGCAAATCCAAGGGATCTGATCGCCTTTCGGAACTCGCTTTCCATGCTGCCGCCCATAAAGACAGTGCTTTCCGCCTTTCACAAGGAGCTTCTGTGTGAGATCAGGGAGGAGATCGACGGACTGGAGGATATCTGCGGCCTGATCGGAAGCGCCATCGAGGAGGAGCCTCCCATCTCCGTTCGGGAGGGCGGCATGATCAAGGAGGGCTTCGACGAGGATATCGACCGGCTCAGGAGCGCAAAGCGGGACGGAAAGACATGGCTTGCACAGCTTGAAGAGGAAGACCGGGAGAGAACCGGGATCAAGAATCTGAAGATCAAATACAACAAGGTGTTCGGCTATTACTTTGAGGTGACAAATTCATACTCCGCGCTGGTTCCGGAGGATTACATCCGCAAGCAGACCCTCGCCAACGCGGAGCGGTATACCACGCCAAGATTAAAGGAGTTAGAGGACACCATTCTGAATGCGGAGGACAAGCTCTGCGCGCTGGAATATGACTTGTTCTGCAGGATCAGGGATGCTATCGCCGAGGAGATGGAGCGGATCCAGCGCACAGCGAAAGCGATTGCGAAGCTGGATGTCTTTGCCTCCCTGTCCCTTGTGGGGGAGAGAAACGGCTATGTCCGCCCGAAGCTGAACGAAAAGGGCGTGATCGACATTAAGGACGGCAGACACCCTGTGGTGGAGCGGATGATCGACAATGATATGTTTGTGGCAAACGATACCTTTTTGGACAACGGCAGCCATTGCATCTCGGTGATCACCGGTCCCAATATGGCGGGCAAATCCACCTACATGAGACAGACGGCATTGATCGTGCTGATGGCGCAGATCGGCAGCTTTGTCCCCGCAAAAAGCGCCAATATCGGACTGGTGGACCGGATCTTTACCAGAGTCGGTGCTTCGGACGATCTAGCGAGCGGACAGTCCACCTTTATGGTGGAAATGAACGAGGTGGCAAATATACTGCGGAACGCGACCGCGGACAGTCTTTTAATTCTGGACGAGATCGGAAGGGGAACCTCCACCTTTGACGGACTTGCCATCGCGTGGGCGGTGATCGAGCATATCAGTAACCGGAAGCTGCTGGGAGCCAAGACCCTGTTTGCCACCCACTACCACGAGCTGACGGAGCTTGAGGGCAAGATGAGCAATGTGAACAATTACTGCATTGCCGTGAAGGAAAAAGGGGACGATATTGTGTTCCTGCGAAAGATCGTGAAAGGCGGCGCGGACAAGAGCTACGGTATTCAGGTGGCAAAGCTGGCGGGAGTGCCCGATATGGTGATCGACCGGGCAAAGGAGATCGTCAATCAGCTTCTGGACAATGACATCACCGAGAAGGTGCAGCAGATCGCCGTGGATACCAAGACAGAGGGCAGGGCGCGGAAGACGGAGCATTTTGACGAGGTCGACATGGCGCAGATGTCCCTGTTTGACACGGTGAAGGATGAGGACGTCCTGAAGGAACTAAAGGAGATCGATGTGAGCAATCTGACGCCCATCGATGCGCTGAATACGCTGTACCGCCTGCAGAGCAAATTGATCAACCGCTGGCAGGTCGGCAAGTAAGGGCAGTGGGAGTGACGGACGGCCGGAGAGGAGAACCTATGGCAGAAATAAATGTGCTTGATTCGGGAACCATCGATAAGATCGCGGCGGGAGAAGTGGTGGAGCGCCCGTCCAGTGTGGTGAAGGAGCTTGTGGAGAACGCGGTGGATGCCGGTGCGGGCGCCGTGACCGTTGAGATCAAGGAGGGCGGTATCACGCTCATCCGCGTGACGGACAACGGAAGCGGCATTGAAGCCTCCCAGGTTCGCAAGGCATTTTTGCGGCATGCCACCAGCAAGATCAGCTCGGTGGAGGATCTGCACCGCATCAGCAGTCTCGGGTTCCGGGGAGAGGCGCTCTCCAGCATCTGCGCCGTGGCGAAGGTGGAGCTGATCACCAAGACGGCGGAAGCCCTGACCGGGGTGCGCTATTTGTGCGAGGGTGCGAAGGAGATCGAGTACAGTGAGGTAGGAGCGCCGGACGGCACCACCATTCTGGTGAGGAATCTCTTTTTCAATACGCCCGTCAGAAGAAAGTTCTTAAAGCAGCCCCAGACGGAGGGCGGATATATCGTGGATCTGATGGAGCATATGGCACTGTCGAGACCGGATGTGTCCTTCAAGCTTCTTGTGAACGGACAGATCAAATTCCATACTTCGGGAAACGGCAATTTAAAGGAAGTGATTTACCGGATCTATGGGAGGGAGATCTCCCAGAATCTGGTGGAGATACAATACGACGGCGGGGAGGGCTTTCGGATTTCGGGCTATCTCGGAAAGCCCGTACTCAACCGTTCCAACCGCAATTTTGAAAACTATTATATCAACGGCAGATATATCAAGAGCACCCTTTTAGCGAAGGCGATCGAGGATGGCTACAGCCAGTATCTGATGCAGCATAAATTTCCCTTTACGGTACTGCATTTTGCCATTGATACGGCGCTTGTGGATGTCAACGTGCATCCCACAAAGATGGACATCCGCTTCTCGGACAGCGACGGAATCTACCACATGGTGGCGCAGGCGGTTGCACAGACGCTGCAGCGGCGGGAGATGATCCCGGAGACCTTTCTGGAGGAAAAAAAAGAGCCGGAGCCTGCACGCACAGCACAGCAGGCATCCCCTGTGGCGGCTGCCCCTGCGGAACGCACCGAAAAGAAGCAAAGGATCTCGGTGCCGGAGCCCTTTGAACAGGTGCGCACCAAGCAGTTTCAGGTCATGGAGGAGATGAAATATGAGGCGGAGATGCCGAAGCTTCTCGACCGGATGCCCAATCCCGTCTGGAACCGGGAGGCATCTGTGACCGCCGAAAAACCGGTGCAGATGGATCTGTTCGAGGAGAAGATGCTGTCAGAGAAGAACCGGGAGGAATACCGCATTTTGGGGCAGATCTTTGACACCTACTGGCTGATCGCCTTCCGGGATAAGCTGTTTATCGTGGACCAGCATGCGGCACATGAGAAGGTAAAATATGAGAGGCTGATCCGGCATTACAGGGAGAAGGGAATCGTTTCCCAGGGGCTGAATCCGCCCATTGTTGCGACACTTACCGCAAAGGAGGAGCAGGTGCTCTCCGAGTATGGCGAGGTGTTTGCAAGGCTGGGCTTTGAGATTGAGCATTTCGGAGGCAGCGAATATGCTCTCAGGAGCGTGCCGGCGGATCTGTACGGCTGCGAGGAGAAGGAGCTCTTTCAGGATGTGCTGGATGAGCTGGCGGAGGGACCGTTATATAAAAATCTGACGGTCGTGGAGGAAAAACTTGCCTCCATGGCATGCAAATCCGCAGTAAAGGGAAACAATGAGCTGAGCTATGCGGAGATGGAGGCACTGATCGACGAGCTGCTCACGCTGGACAACCCGTATAATTGTCCCCACGGCCGCCCTACGATCATTTCCATGAGCAAATATGAGATAGAAAAGAAATTCAAACGGATTGTGTAGGAAGGATTATGGAAGCAAAAAGACCATTGATCGTGCTCACCGGCCCGACAGCGGTGGGAAAGACGAAACTCTCCATCGCGCTGGCTAAGGCGGTAGGCGGGGAGATCATTTCTGCGGATTCCATGCAGGTCTACCGGTATATGGACATTGGCTCCGCAAAAATCAGCCGTAAGGAGATGCAGGGCGTTGCACACCATCTGATCGACATTCTGATGCCGTGGGACGAGTTTAACGTGGTGATCTTCCAGAAGCGCTGCTTACAGGCGATGGAGGAGATCTATGGGAGGGGACATATCCCCATTCTCACGGGGGGCACGGGATTTTATATCCAGTCCGTGCTGTACGGAATCGATTTTACCGAGACCTCCGAGCAGGCGGAGTACAGGAAAAAGCTGGAGGAGACCGCCCGGAGGGAGGGCGCGGAGGCGCTCCATGAGAGGCTTCGACAGGTGGATCCCTTGTCGGCGGAGAGCATTCACGCAAACAACGTAAAGAGAGTGATCCGGGCACTGGAGTTTTATGAGCAGACCGGCGAACCTATCTCGGCGCACAATGAGCGTGAAAGGCAGAAGGAGAGCAGGTATGCCTCCTGCTATTTTGTGCTGAATGATGACAGGAAAAAGCTGTATGAAGCCATTGACAGGCGGGTGGATCTCATGCTGGAGGCGGGACTTGAGGCGGAGGTGCGGCGGCTGAAGGAGCTTGGCTGCACAAGGGACATGGTTTCCATGCAGGGGCTCGGCTACAAGGAGATGCTTGCATATCTGGACGGGGAGTGCTCCATGGAGGAGGCGGTCTACCGGATCAAGCGGGACACCAGACATTTTGCAAAGCGGCAGCTTACCTGGTTTCGCCGGGAGAAGGAAGTGATCTGGATCGACAAGCCGGCATTTTCCTATGATGAAAATCAAATCCTTTCCTATCTGTGCGACTGCTGCAACCGGACATTTGCAGGGGACGGACGGCAGGAAAAGGGAAGAAACGGAGAGTTGTATGAGTCAGAATAAAACGTTGAAGGAGCTGTATGCACAGCGCGGCATATCAGAAGAAGTGTACGCGTACGGAGAAAAGATACAAGAGGAGTTAAAGGAGCGTTTTGCCGCCATAGACGAGACGGCGGAATATAACCAGATCAAGGTGCTTGCCGCCATGCAGGAGCATCAGGTGAGCGAGGCGTGTCTTTTGGGAACCACTGGGTACGGCTACAACGATCTGGGAAGGGATACGTTAGAGGCGGTCTATGCCTCCGTTTTTCATACGGAGGATGCGCTGGTGCGCCCGCAGATCACCTGCGGAACCCATGCGCTGGCACTGGCGCTGATGAGCAACCTGCGCCCGGGGGACGAACTGCTTTCCCCCGTGGGGAAACCTTACGACACGCTGGAGGAGGTCATCGGCATCCGGCCCTCCAAGGGCTCCTTAAAAGAGTACGGGATCTCTTACAGGCAGGTGGATCTTCTGCCGGACGGCGAATTTGACTATGAGAATATCAGAAAAAATATTACGGAAAAGACCCGGTTGGTCACAATCCAGAGATCCAAGGGCTATCAGACCAGACCGACCCTGTCCGTGGAGCGGATCGGCAGGCTGATCGCCTTTATCAAGGAGATCAAGCCGGATGTGATCTGCATGGTGGACAACTGCTACGGGGAGTTTGTGGAGCGGATGGAGCCCACGGATGTGGGAGCGGATATGGTGGTTGGCTCCCTGATCAAGAATCCGGGCGGCGGACTGGCGCCCATCGGCGGTTATATTGCGGGAAAGAAGGAGTGCGTGGAGAATGCGGCTTTCCGCCTTACCTCTCCGGGGCTTGGAAAGGAAGTGGGGGCATCCCTCGGCATACTGAGCAGCTTTTATCAGGGCTTCTTCCTCGCACCCACGGTGACGGCGGCAGCCTTGAAGGGCGCTGTCTTTGCGGCAAATCTCTATGAGAGGCTGGGATACCGGGTGATACCAAACGGCAGCGAGAGCCGCCACGACATCATACAAGCAATTGAGCTCGGGTCGCCGGAGGCACTTGTTGCATTCTGTCAGGGAATCCAGGCGGGAGCGCCAGTGGACAGCCATGTGACGCCGGAGCCGTGGGATATGCCGGGGTATGACGCCAAGGTTATCATGGCGGCGGGGGCATTTGTGTCCGGCTCATCCATCGAACTGTCGGCGGACGGCCCCTTAAAGGAGCCCTACGCAGTCTATTTTCAGGGCGGACTTACCTGGCAGCATGCGAAATTCGGCATTTTAAGATCCCTGCAATCCATGGTTGACAGGGGAATCGTGTCGAAATTTTTTCGGTAAAATTTGTATACAGAACAGATGAATTGTGATAAAATTAATCCCATATGTGAAAGCATTTCAAAAGATCAGGGAGAAGTGAGGGACAGAGGTGAAAAAAGTAAACTGGACATTTATCGTACTGGTGCTGATCGGCTTTGTGATCGGCAGATTTATCGGCACATATTTCGACGGCACTTTTTTAAACTACGGACAGTCTTTCGGGTTAAGTGAGCCGGTTGTCCTTGACATCGGGTTCATCATCCTCACCTTCGGACTCAGGATCCAGATCAACATTGCCAGTGTGATCGGGGTGATCATTGCGCTGGTGATCTATCGGTTTATCCGGTAGTTCACATATAGAGGGATCGTGCTCCGCGTGCCGAAGGTGCGGGAGAGAATATGAACAAAACAACAGAAAAACAGACACATCTGCGTCCCTACGAAAAATTTACGGAGTTTGGGGCGCAAAGCCTGACGGAGAGCGAGCTCCTTGCGGTGATTCTCCGGACGGGAAACCGGGAGGAAGCCGCGGAGGAACTGGCGGAGCGTATTCTTGCCACGGGAGCTTACGGCAGAAACGGATTGCTGGGGCTGCATCGCCTTGGCATGGAGCAGCTTTTGCAGATCAAGGGGATCGGCAGGGTGAAGGCTACCCAGATCCAGTGCGTGATGGAGCTATGCACGCGCATGGCAAAGTCCCGGGCGGCCGAACAGCTTTCCTTTACACGGTCGGGATCGGTGGCGGCATATTACATGGAGAGCATGCGCCACAAAAACAGGGAGTGCGTGCTTCTTCTGACGCTGGATGCCAAGGGGCATCTTCTGAAGGAAGTGAAGCTCTCGGAGGGGACGGTGTGCGCGTCCATGCTTTCACCGAGAGAGGTGTTTTTGGAGGCACTCAGGGCGGAGGCGGTAAACATTTTGCTTCTGCACAATCATCCCAGCGGCGACCCGACGCCCAGCAGGGAGGATATGGAAGTGACGGCATGTATTGCCGAGCTCGGTAAAAAGCTTGAGCTGCCGCTCATAGACCACATCATAATTGGGGATAACAATTATGTGAGCTTTAAGGAACAGGGATACTTATAGAGAGAAAGGGGTTGTCATTTTGGCAAACAACACATTCGGTATTGACTTGGGTACCAACAATATCAAAATATACAGCAGGAGCGAGGATCAGATTCTTGTGGAAAAGAACATGATCGCCATTGAGAACAAAAATACATTGTTCGCGTACGGAAACTCCGCTTTTGAAATGTATGAGAAGGCGCCTGCGAATATTCATATTTCTTATCCGCTCTGCAACGGCGTGATCGCCGACATCAAGAATATGGAGACCATCGTCAGGTACTTTGTGAGCGATCTGATGAAGGGAAATATCAGGCCTGCGGATTACTTTATTGCGGTTCCCACGGATGTGACGGAGGTGGAAAAGAGAGCCTTCTACGATCTGATCCGGGATGCGGGTGTGAAAGCGCGCAAGATCATGGTGGTGGAAAAGGCAATTGCCGACGGCCTCGGAATGGATATCGACGTAAAGAACTCCCAGGGCGTCCTTGTGGTGAACGTGGGCTACGATACCACGGAGATTTCCATCCTTTCTCTCGGCGGCATTGTGCTGAGCAGACTGATCAAGGTCGGCGGACTGAAGTTTGACGATGCCATAAAGAATGCGATCAGACGGGAATTTTCCCTGATCATCGGCGGCAAGACAGCCGAGAACGTAAAGATCATGCTGAAAGACCTTGAAAAGGAGGAGAAAGGTGCGGTGGTGTATGGGCGCGATATCGTGACCGGACTGCCGGTGGAGAGAGAAATCCCCACGGATCTTGTGGAGGAATCCCTGCGCGAGCACTTCAACACCATCATCGACAATATCAAGGTGATCCTGGAGCGCACGCCCCCCGAACTGGCTGCCGACATTTACAGACACGGCATCTACCTGACGGGCGGAGCTTCACAGGTGAGCCATCTTTCCGAGCGTATCGCTGCAGGCACGGGACTTAAGGTCAATATATCCGAGAACCCGCTTGAGAGCGTGGTGCTGGGACTGTCAAAAATCATCAAGGACGATAACTATAAAACCGTAGCATATGCAATCGAAGGGATGAGTAAATGAGCCCGATCGTCAGAAAAAGAGGGGAGAGATTTACGATACCGAGTAAATATCTCCTTTTTATTTTAACGGTGCTGTGTACGGTCATGATGCTTCTGACCTTCAGCACAGATATTTTCAATAAGCCGCTCAATACCGTTGCGGGTTACGTGATTGTGCCTTTCCAGCGGGGAATCAGCAATGTGGGAGGCTGGCTTTCCACGCGCTCCGAGGAGCTGGTTCAGATCCGTTCCCTCCTGGAGGAGAACGCCGCACTCAAACAGCAGGTGGATGAGCTGACTGTGGAGAACACGCAGTTGCAGCAGGAGAAGTACGAACTCGGCAGCCTGCAGCAGCTTTTTAAGATGGACAAGCAGTACGAGGAGTATACGAAGGTGGGAGCGAGGATCATTGCCCGGGATTCCGGCAACTGGTATCACTCCTTTACCATAGACAAGGGAAGCGACGACGGACTGGCAGTGGACATGAACGTCATTGCGGACGGCGGGCTGGTGGGCAGGATCATTGCCGTGGGTCCGAACTGGGCGAAGGTGACTTCCATTATCTCGGACAATTCCAATGTCAGCGGAAAGGTGCTTGCGACGGGGGACAACCTGATCGTCTCCGGGGATCTGGAATTGATGCAGCAGGGAAACATCAGCTTTTCGCAGCTTCTTGACAGCGCAGGGGTGGTGGTGAGCGGTGACAAGGTCGTGACCTCCCATATCAGCGACAAGTATCTGCCGAATATTCTGATCGGGTACATAAGCGACATCGGTCTGGATTCCAATAAGCTGACAAAATCGGGAACGCTGACGCCGGCGGTGGATTTTGAGCATCTTGAGGATGTACTGGTCATTATGGAATTGAAGCAGACAGCCGAGGAACCGTAGGGCAGGAAGCCCTGTGAAGCGAAAGGGGACAGCGTTTTGAGACGTAAGATCATTGTTGCAATCTTAATACTTTTCTGTTTTCTTTTGCAGAGCACGGTGTTTCCGGGAATTGCACACGGGAACACGGTTCCCAACCTGCTCATCGTTCTCACCGCGGCTTTCGGTTTTATGAGGGGTGAGAAGGAAGGACTTCTCATCGGCTTTTTCTGCGGACTGCTCGCGGATATCTTCTTCGGGGATACGGTGGGCTTCTATGCGATGGTTATGATGTATATCGGCTTCCTGAACGGGAAATTCTCGGGAGGCTTTTACCCGGAGGATATCAAGCTTCCGCTGGCGCTCATTGTGGTGAGCGATTTTTCTTATGGGCTGATCTGTTATATCTTTTTGTTCTTACTGAGGGGGAAACTGGATTTTCCGTATTATTTCCTGCACGTGATCCTGCCGGAGACGATTTACACGACGGTCGTGACCATATTCCTTTATCCGATCGTTCTGTTTGTGAATGTCAGACTCGAAAACAGAGAAAAAAGAGGTGCCAAGAAATTTGTTTGAGAAGATAAAAGATTCGATCATCCGCATATTGACAAGCAGATTGACCGTGATGGTCATTATTGCACTCCTGTTGGGCGGCGCTCTGATCTACCGGCTTTTTCAGCTCCAGATCGTCAGGGGAGAAGAATTTCTGAACGATTTCATCCTCGAGAGCAAGAAAACCAAGGAAGTGACTGCCGCAAGGGGAAACATCTACGACAGAAACGGACAGCTCCTTGCCTATAATGAGCTTGCCTACTCCGTCAAGATCGAGGATGTGTACGAGACGGGGAGAAGCAAAAACAGGCTGTTGAACGCCAACATATACAAGCTGATCAAGCTGATCGAAAAGAACGGCGACAGCATCATCATGGACTTCGGGATCATTCTGGATGAAAACGGACAGTATGCCTTCACGGCTACGGACGATACCAAGCGCCTCCGCTTTCTGGCGGATGTGTACGGGCGCAGATACATAAAGGATCTGAAACTGGAGGAACAGACCGCCACGCCGGACGAGGTGATGGACATGCTGGGAACCAAGTATGCCATCGGCAATTATGAGGTGGAGGGCGACAGCAAGAGTGATTTTATTGCGGGCAAGGGCTATACCAAGGACGAGCTGCTTAAAATGGTGAACATCCGCTATGCCATGGGCCTTACCTCGTTCCAGAAATACATCGGTACCACCATCGCAAAGGACATCTGCGAGGAGACCCGTGCCGTGATCATGGAGAATATGTCGGAGCTTGAGGGCGTTTCCATCGAGGAGGATCCCGTAAGGCGTTATGTGGACAGCAAATATTTTGCGCAGATCATCGGCTATACCGGCAAGATCTCCTCTGAGGAGCTGGAGCGGCTGAATGCGCAGGATCTGGAGGAGGGCGGCGACGGTACCCGCTATTCCATCAATGATGTGGTGGGTAAGTCGGGAATCGAGTCCTACATGGAGACCACCCTGCAGGGCATGAAGGGAATCGAGACGGTGTATGTAAACAGCACGGGAAAGGTTGTCAGCGTGGACGAGGAGGAATCCAGAAGCCCGGTCGCGGGAAACGATGTCTATCTGACCATCGACAAGGATCTGCAGATTGCCGCCTATGACATTCTGGAGCAGAACATTGCCGGCGTGCTGCTTGACAAGATCCGGAACGCGAAGGAGTACACAGGAAAGACAAACTCCAGCAAGGAGCTTTACATCCCCATATATGATGTATATTTTGCCCTGTTTGACAACAGCGTGATAGACCTTTCCCATATGGCGTCCGAGAATGCGGGGGAGTATGAGGCACTCGTGTACGACGCCTATTTACAGTACAGGGAAAAGGTTTATGCAAAGCTTCTGGAGGAGCTGAAGGAAAAGTGTACGCCCTACAATAAGCTGAACAAGGAATATCAGGTTTACGAGAGCAACATCGTGGAATACCTGCTTCGGCGGGGTGTGCTTTCGGAGTCTTTGATCGACACCTCCGACGCCACCTATCAGGCGTGGAAGACAGAGGAGACCATCAGCCTGAACGAGTATCTGCACTATGCCATCTCCATGGGCTGGGTGGACGTGACAAAGCTGGATCTGGAGAATCAGTATTCGGATTCGGAGGAGATTTTTGCAAAGATTACGGACAGCATATTCGTGATTCTGGACAACACACTGGACTATCAGAAAAAGCTGTTTAAATACATGCTGAAAAATGATGTGATCGGGGGAAAGCAGGTCTGCTTTATCCTTTGTGAGCAGGGAAATATTGATATCTCCCAGGAGGATATCACGGCGCTGTACGACGGAAAGATTTCCGCCTACAACTTTATCATCAACAGGATCAGAAACCTTGACATCACACCGGCACAGCTTGCGCTGGATCCCTGCAACGGCTCCCTGGTGGTGACGGATGTCAATTCCGGTGATGTTCTTGCCATGGCGTCCTACCCAAGCTACGACAACAATAAAATGGCAAATTCCGTGGATGCGGAGTACTATGCAAGCCTGCAGTCGGACAAATCCAACCCGCTGCTCAATTATGCCACCCAGTATAAATCCGCGCCGGGTTCCACCTTCAAGATGGTGAGCGCCACGGCGGCGCTGATGGAGGGGCTGATCACGCCCAGAACCACGACGACCTGTCTGGGAATCTTTGATCTGGTAACGCCGCCTCCCAAGTGCTGGATCTACCCGGGAAGGCACGGCGCCCTCAATGTGACCGGCGCCATCGCAAACTCCTGCAACTATTTCTTTTATCAGGTCGGCTACAACATGAGTACCCAGAACGGCAGCTACAACGCTGAAGAAGGCTTGGAAATGCTTGCCAAATACGCGGATCTGTACGGCCTGTCCGAAAAAACCGGAATCGAGATCGCAGAGTACACCCCGGAGGTTTCCACGGAGCTGCCCATTCCCTCCGCCATCGGACAGGGTACCAACAACTTTACGACGGTGGGACTGGCGCGCTATGTTGCCACCGTGGCAAACAGCGGAACCTGCTATGACCTAACCCTGCTTGACAAGGTAACAAATTCCGAGGGGGATGTGTTGATCGAGTACGAGCCGGTGGTGAGAAATACCATAGAGATGCCGGCAAGCTATTGGGACGCCATCCACACGGGCATGCGTCAGGTGGTTACCAAGATGAAGTCCTACGCCAATCTGACCATGGCGGTTGCGGGAAAGACCGGTACGGCGCAGGAGAGCACCACCAGAGCCAACCACGCGCTCTTTGTGTGCTATGCACCCTATGAAAATCCCGAGATTGCAATTGCCACCCGTATCGCGTTCGGATATTCTTCCAGCTATGCGGCACAGACAAGCAGGGATGTGATTCAATATTATTACAATCTTGCGGAGGAGGACGACATCCTGACCGGCGAGGCGGGGCAGATGGACGAAGCAACCTACGGAGATTGATCGGAGGATTTCTTATGAAGGATGCGGTTGTGATAAAAAGTTACCAGAACGGTATTACGTTGCTGTTAAGCCCGGCATACGGGTTTGAGGAGCTTCTGGCGGAGATTGAGGGAAAATTCACGGAGGCGAAGGCATTTTTCGGGGACGCCAGAATGGCGCTTTCCATAGAGGGCGTAAAGTTAAATAATGCACAGCTTTTACAGGTGGTTGAGACAATCCGGGTCTGCAGCAATCTGGATATCATCTGCGTGGTGGGCAGGGACGAGGAGACGGAACACCAGTTTATCAAAGCCATTGAACGGGTGGACATGCACTTTCCCAAGGAGGATGTCACAGGGCAGTTTTATAAGGGAACCCTGAAAAACAATCAGGTGATCGAGACGGAGGCCAGCATTGTGGTGCTGGGGGACGTGTATCCCGGCTCGGCGGTCATCTCCACGCACAACATCATTGTGCTCGGAGGGCTGTACGGGGAGGCCTACGCGGGAGCGGGAGGAGATGAGGATCACTATGTGGTAGCGCTTGAAATGGCGCCGGAGAAATTAAAAATCGGCGATTTCAAATACATAAGCAATAAGCCTGCAAAGTGGGGAATCAAACCCAAGGTGCAGCCCCAGATCGCACATGTCCGCAAGGACAAGGTGGTTCTGGAACCCCTGACAAAAGAATTACTGAGTACCTTTTAACCGCGGACTGCGGGGTACTGGTGGACGAAGACTAATCGGCCGTTTCGGCAAGAAGGAGGAAGTATGTGTGAAGTAATCGTCGTCACATCAGGAAAAGGCGGTGTGGGAAAGACCACCACATCAGCAAACGTTGGTACAGGTCTTGCACGCATGGGGAAGAAAGTATGTCTGATCGATACGGATATCGGACTGCGTAATCTGGATGTTGTCATGGGATTGGAGAACCGTATCGTCTACAATCTTGTGGATGTGGTGGAAGGGCACTGCAGGGTGAAGCAGGCGCTGATCCGCGATAAGCGGAACCCCAGCCTGTATTTGATGCCTTCCGCACAGACAAGGGACAAAACGGCAGTGACACCGGAGCAGATGGTGAAGATGATCAGCCATCTGAAGGAACAGTTTGACTACATCATTCTGGATTGTCCTGCGGGAATCGAACAGGGATTTAAAAACGCCATTGCCGGCGCTGACCGGGCACTGGTCGTGACCACGCCGGAGGTCTCCGCAATCCGGGACGCCGACAGGATCATAGGGCTTTTAGAGGCGGGCGAGTTCAAAAAGATCGATCTTGTCATAAACAGGCTCCGGTACGATCTGGTCAAGCGCGGCGATATGATGTCCGCCTCGGATGTGGTGGACATTCTGGCAATTCCGCTGATCGGGATTGTGCCGGATGATGAGAATATCGTGATTGCAACCAATCAGGGGGAACCGCTTGTAGGCAACGGAACGCCGGCGGGCATCGCCTTCCAGAATATCTGTCACAGAGTGACCGGAAAGGAAGTTCCTTTCATGGAATTTGAAAGGGGGATTTCTTTCTGGACGAGGGTGACAGGCATTTTTCATAAAATATAGGGAGGCGGGTCTGATGATGAGACATTTTTTTCGCAGGAAAAGTTCTAAAGAGATAGCAAAAGACCGCTTGAAGATACTGCTGATATCAGACCGGGTGAACTGTTCCCCGGAGATGATGGAAATGATAAAGGCAGATATTGCAAAAGTGATATCGAAATACATGAAGATAGATGCCAAGAGCATGGAGATACAGATCAGCAAGACGGGGACAAAGGGCGGCAGAGCCATGAAAACGCCCACCCTTTCCGCAAATATTCCCATCATTGATCTGAACCAGTAAGGCAGAAGGACGGAGTATGTTGAAACGCTACCGGTTACGGGATTATGATTTCAAACTGATTATTTTAATACTGGCGATATCCCTGATCGGGGTATTTGCCATCGGAAGCGCAAAGGAATCCCTGCAGACGAAACAGCTTGCGGGGGTTCTGATGGGCACCGTTATGATGATCGTGATCTCCTTTATTGATTACAGCAAGGTGCTGAAGCTGTACTGGCTGATGTATGTGGGAAATCTGGTGCTTCTGGCTGCCGTGATCTTCACCAACGCCGGGGATGACGCGGGAGGAGCCCAGCGGTGGCTTGATCTGAAAATAATTCGTTTCCAACCCTCGGAAACTGCTAAAATTATATTGATTTTATTCTTTGCACAGTTTATTATGAAATGTAAGAAGCGGTTTAACACGTTCCGCTACATTATGTTGTGTGTTGCGCTTGTGGCAGTACCATGGGTATTGATTTATAAACAGCCGGATATGTCCACCAGTATCGTATTTTTACTACTGTTTTGTGCAATTATGTATGTGGGAGGACTGAGCTATAAGGTGATCGGAGGCATCCTTGCGGTGGTGGTTCCGACCGTGCTGATTTTTCTCGCGCTCGCCCTGCAGCCGGACTCGATTCTGGTGGAAAAGGGGATTTTGAAGGACTATCAGCAGAACCGCATTCTGGCGTTTCGGTATCCTGAGGAATATGCCACAAAGGAGGCGTACCAGCAGCTCAATTCCATCACCGCCATCGGTTCGGGGCAGCTTGACGGAAAGGGCTACCGCAACAACGAGATCAGCTCGGGCAATTATATTTCCGAGCCGCAGACGGATTTCATCTTCGCCGTGATCGGTGAGGAGTTTGGCTTCAAGGGAAGCTGCGTGGTTGTGATCCTGCTGGTGCTGATTTCGGTGGAATGCTTTATTGTAGCGGGCAGGGCGAAGGACACAGCGGGCTCCATCATCGCCGGAGGCATGGGCAGTCTGGTGCTGTTCCAGAGTTTCGTCAATATCGGCGTGACCACCTTTATCCTTCCGAATACGGGACTGCCGCTGCCGTTTGTTAGTTATGGACTTACCTCGCTGGTGAGTTTATATATTGGGATGGGTTTCGTACTGAATGTACGGCTGCAGTGCAGACGGCAGTAGCTTTCAAAAAGGTCTGCATACGGGGATTGCAATAAAAAAGAGAGGGTTGATAACATGAACATTGCATTGATTGCGCATGATGCAAAAAAGAAGCTGATGCAGAACTTCTGCATTGCGTACAGAGGAATACTGAGTAAAAATGAGCTTTATGCCACGGGAACGACGGGACGGCTGATCGAGGAGGTTACCAACCTTTCCGTGCACAAGTACCTGGCGGGTCATCTGGGCGGCGAGCAGCAGATCGGAGCCCAGATCGAGCACAACCAGATCGATCTGGTGATCTTCTTGCAGGATCCGCTGACACCGAAAAACCATGAGCCGGATGTGGGAAACGTGATGCGGCTGTGCGACATGCACAATATCCCGCTCGCAACCAATCTTGCGTCCGCAGAACTGTTGATCAAGTCGTTGGACAGAGGAGATCTTGAGTGGCGTGAAATGTACAAGTAAAGTAAAGAGGCTGTGTGCGGGGCTTGCAGCCGTACTTGCCGCGGCAAGTTTTTCGGGCTGCGGCGGGAGCCGGTACGAGTTTCCTTATGACGCGGAATACGGCGTGAGCAGCTTTCAGATAGTCAGGACGGTAAATGCTTCCCAGGCCTCCTCGTTTGCGGAGGAGCTGTGCGTGGTGACACAGGATGTGTCGGGCAATGATGCGATCGATATGTCCGGCGCGGGGGCGGCGCTTCTCTGTGACGTGAACGACACGGAGGTCATGTATGCGAAAAACGCCCATGAGAGACTTTATCCCGCAAGCCTGACCAAGGTCATGACGGCGCTTGTGGCGCTCAAGTACGGATCGATGGATCAGATGCTGACGGCTACGAGTGCGGTGAACATAACGGAGAGAGGCGCGCAGCTGTGCGGGCTGAAGCCCGGGGACAGCATGACGCTGGCGCAGGCGCTTCACATCTTGCTTTTGTATTCCGCAAATGATGTGGCGATGATGATTGCCGAGGGCGTCGGAGACAGCGTGGACGGCTTTGTAGCGATGATGAATGAGGAGGCGCAGAGGATCGGCGCTACCAATACCAGCTTTGCCAATCCGCACGGTCTGACTGCGGACGACCATTACACGACGGCATATGACCTGTATCTGATTTTCAACGAGGCGATTCAGTACGAGACCTTCCGAGAGATCATACATATGAGCAGTTACAGCACCATTTACCATGATAAGAACGGCGCGGAGAAGGAGATCAATGTCCGCACCACCAACCGTTTCCTCCGCGGGGACGTACCCACGCCGGAAAATATCACCATCATCGGCGGAAAAACCGGAACCACCAACGCGGCGGGGCATTGTCTGATCCTGCTCTCCAGAGATACTTCCGGTGAGCCGTATATTTCCGTGATCCTGCGGGCGGACAGTGGGGATAACCTGTATACGGAAATGTCCTCCCTGCTCTCTGAGATTGGGAAATAGTAGTTGTTTTTTAACACGATATATCTTATAATAAAAACAGATGTATTGCGAAATGTCACAATTTACTTTAGGAGGGTTCGTCGATGGTTCAACTGATTGTAGGCAAGAAGGGAAAAGGCAAGACAAAGCACCTGTTGGATAAGGTAAATGCAGAAGTGAAGGCAACGGAAGGTACCATAGTGTATCTTGACAAGAGCACCAAGCATATGTATGAACTGAACAATAAGGTGAGACTGATCGATGTGTCACAGTACCTTTTGGAAAGTGCAGATGAGTTCCTTGGGTTTATCAGCGGAATCATCTCACAGGATCATGATCTTCAGCAGATGTATTTTGACAGCTTTTTGAAGATTGCACAGCTTGAGGACGAGGATATGACCGCAGTTGTGGATAAGCTGGAAAAGATCAGCGAAAAGTTTGGCGTTGACTTCATTCTGAGTGTTTCCAAGGATGAGGAGGAACTGCCGGAAACAGTGAAATCAAAGATCATTCTTTCTTTATAATACATAAAAGGACCAGAAAAAGCCTCGGATGCTTTCCGGGGCTTTTTTTAGGAAAAGGAGGGGAAGGAGCACAAAGTGGCTTCGAAAGGAATGCAAAAAGTAACCAAGATTCAAAAATACCGCCGCCCGCTGAACATTAATGCGGGCATGGTGATTTTTGCGGTGATTTTTGTCTATGTCTGTATCTGTATCAGCATGTACTTCAAGGATAACCATATCAAGCCCTACGAGGTGCGCGAGGGTTCGCTTGCCTCGGAGAACCTCTACACGGGCATCGCGCTGCGGGAGGAAAAGGTGGTTACGGCGGATGCCGCCGGATATGTGAACTACTACGCAAGGGAGGGCGAGAGAGTCGCCGTTGGAAATCTGGTATACATGGTGGACGAGACAGGGAGGCTCTCCGATTATCTAAGCAGTGCGGAACTTGGGGAGAACTCTCTTTCGGACGGAAATCTGGCGCAGCTAAAGAGCGAAGTGGTTAATTTTGTGCATGGTTTTACCCCGGAAAACTTTTCCTCCGCCTATGATTTCAAGTACGCCGTGAAGGGCACGGTATTGAAGCTGGCAAACCATTCCCTGTTAAAGAGCCTGAAGGATTCGGGAAATGGACTGACCGGAACGGTCAATCTTTCCAATGCGCCCTACACCGGGATTGTCATGTACTGGCTTGACGGCTACGAAAACCTGACGCCCGACATGGTGACGGCGGACATGCTGAAACAGAAGGATTATGAGAAAACCCAATTGATGGGAAATGAGATCGTAGCAGAGGGGGACGCTGTCTACAAGGTGTGCGGCAATGAGCAGTGGTCAGTGGTGATCTGTGTGGACGAGGGCAAGGCGGCCGACCTGGCGGAGGCAGAGTATGTCAAAGTCCGCTTTATGAAAAATCAGGACGAGTCGTGGGCAGCCGTCACGATTCTAAACGGAACGGACGGGAATACCTACGCGCAGCTTTCCTTCAACAATTCCATGGTCAGCTTTGTAAACGACCGATTTCTGGAGGTTGAGCTTCTTCTGCATGAGGAGACGGGACTGAAGATTCCGAACAGTGCCATCGCACAGCGGGAATTTTTCCTGATCCCCGAAAACTGTATTACGAGAAGCGGGGATACGGATTCCTACGGTATCATGAAGGAGATCGTGACGGAGGATGGAAACCGCGGCACGGAGTATATGGATGTGAGCGTTTACAGCATTGTGGAGGGCGAGTATTATGTGGAGACGGAAGCGCTTAAGAGCGGAGACCATCTGGTGATCGAGGACACGCAGGAGACCTACACGGTGAGCAAGCGTGCCACACTTATCGGCGTTTTCAATATGAACAAGGGCTATGCGGATTTCAGACAGATCGAGATCCTGTATCAGAATGAGGAGTATGCCATTGTAAAGCCCAACACAAGCTACGGACTGAGGGTGTATGACCTGATCGTGCAGGATGCCTCCAGCGTGTCGGCGGATCAGTTCATTTATAAGTAAGTTCCCTTATATGGAAACAGAATGGAGACGGTAACGGTATGATCAGGGAAAATCTGGTATCGGTGCAAAAGAATATAGAAGAGAGCTGCGAGCGGGCAGGGCGTAACGCAGAGGATGTACGCCTGATCGCCGTCAGCAAGACCAAGCCTGTCGGGGCGCTTAAGGAGGCGTATGAAGCGGGCTGCCGTGATTTCGGTGAGAATAAGGTTCAGGAGCTTACGGAAAAATATGAAGAACTTCCCAAAGATATCCGCTGGCACATGATCGGGCATTTGCAGCGCAATAAGGTAAAGTATCTGGTCGGCAGGGTATACATGATCCACAGCGTGGACTCCGTGAAGCTGGCGGAGGAGATCAGCAGAGAGGCTGTGAAGAAGAATGTGACGGTTCCGATTCTGGTGGAAGTCAATGTGGCGGGCGAGGAGAGCAAGTTCGGGACAAGCGTCCGGGAGGCGGAAATGCTGGTGAGAGAAATTGCGGCTTTGCCGGGGATTTCTGTCAGAGGATTGATGACAATAGCACCATATGTAGAAAAAGCGGAGGACAACAGACAATATTTTGTGAATTTGCGCCAATTATCTGTTGACATAAAGAAGAAAAACATTGATAATGTCTGTATGGATGTTCTCTCTATGGGAATGACAGGCGACTATACCGTCGCCGTGGAGGAAGGTGCAACCTATGTGAGGGTCGGCACCGGCATATTTGGGGAACGGGATTACGGGATTTCAGATCAGTTATAAGGAGAGTGCTGCAATGGGTGTGATGGACAAGTTTCTGAACTATATGAAGATCGTCGATGAGGACGAGTATGATACGGATGAGGATTATCTGGATGATACGGATGATTACGCAGACGAGCCGCCCAGAAAGGCAATGAAGGAGCCCGAACCGGAAGAGAAGGCGCTGCCCAAACGCCCCGCTGCGAAGGTGACGCCCATGCCCAAGGGGAATACAAGGAGAATGCAGGGAGCAGGCGGTATGGAGGTCTGTGTGATCAAACCCACCTCTGTGGAAGACGCCCGCGAGATTACGGAGACGCTTTTGGCGAACCGCACCGTCGTACTCAATCTGGAAGGACTGGATGTGGATGTGGCACAGCGGATCATAGATTTTACTTCGGGTTCCTGCTTTGCAATCAGCGGAAATCTGCAGAAGATATCCCATTACATTTTCATTATCACACCCGCAAGTGTGGATATCTCGGGAGATTTTCAGGACATATTGAACGGCGGTTCCTTTGAAGTACCGATCAATAACGGCTATTAAAAGATTAGACATGAGGAGGACAGATTCGCATCTGTCCTTTTTCAGAAGTGAGGACAACTATGAATACAGACAGATTACAGATTATGCTGGAGGGAAAGCCCTGCTATGAGATCGTGTTTGAGAAATCCTTTGAAAAATTAAAGGAGGAGCTTCTTGCACTCGGCGCAAAGGACAGAAAGATCTGCGTGATCACGGACAGCAACGTAAATGCAATCTACGGGGACGAGATCCTGCAGCTACTTGAGGCGCAATGCAGATTGGCGGTAAGGTTTGTGATTCCCGCCGGTGAGGAGAGCAAGAATCTTGGAAAGGTACAGGAGGCGTATCGTTTCCTGATCGGGGAGAAATTTGACAGAAAAGACCTTCTTTTGGCGCTCGGCGGCGGTGTCGTGGGAGATCTGACCGGCTTTGTGGCGGCAACCTATCTGCGGGGCGTGGACTTTGTGCAGATTCCCACCACGCTGCTTGCCCAGGCGGACAGCTCCATCGGCGGAAAGACCGGCGTGGACTTTGAGGGCTACAAGAATATGGTGGGGGCGTTCAAGATGCCAAAGCTTGTGTATATGAACGTGTCCGCCCTGAATACGTTAGACGACAGGCAGTTCTATGCGGGCTTTGCGGAAATCATGAAGCACGGTCTGATTAAGGACGAAGCGTTTTATCTGTGGCTTCTTGAGCGGATGTATGAGATCTGTGAGCGGGACGCGGATGTTCTGCAGGAGATGGTATACAGAAGCTGCCTCATCAAAAAAGAGGTTGTGGAGAAGGATCCGCTTGAGAAGGGGGAGCGTGCGCTTTTGAACTTCGGGCACACCATCGGACATGCCATCGAGAAGGCGAAGGATTTTTCCCTCTATCACGGAGAATGTGTGGCGCTTGGAGCGGTTGCGGCGGCATTTCTTTCCTACAAGAAAGACCGGATCAGCATGGAGGAATACTACGAGATCCGGGATATGTTCGTGCCTTTTAACCTGCCTATCAGCGTGGATCACATCGACCCGGCGGAAATCGTGAGACTGACAAAGTCGGACAAGAAAATGGAAGCGGGAAAGATCAAGTTTGTCCTGCTTGAGGGGATCGGTAAAGCAGTGGTGGATACGACGGTGACGGAGCAGGAGCTTCTGGACGCCGTGAATGAAATCTATTTTAGTGAAGAGGATGCACATGAGTAATCGAAAAACAAAAATAAAATGGCTGATCGTTTTCCTTGCGGTGATGCTTCTTGCGGTGGCTGCCGATCAGTTTACCAAATATCTTGCGGTGGAAAATTTACAGGGAAGGGGCGCCTATGTGCTGATTGACGGTGTTCTGGAACTACAGTTTTTCTGCAATACGGGAATTGCCTGGAGTATGCTGGAGGGACAGATGATATTCATTCTGTTCACGGGCGTAATCCTGCTTTCGGTTATGCTGTTCTTTATCATCAAGCTGCCGGAGCAGAAAAAGTTCCACATCCTGTATATCCTGTTCGGCGTGCTGGCGGGCGGAGCAGTCGGAAACATGATCGACCGGATCCGGCTGGGATATGTGGTGGACTTTATCTATGTTTCCCTGATCAATTTCCCGATTTTCAACGTGGCGGATATGTGCATTGTGGTGAGCATCATCATTTTTGCCTTTCTGTTTTTGTTCATCTATAAGGAGGAGGATCTTTCCTTCTTAAACTTTAAACAGAAAAAATACAGGGAAGTGAAATAGGAGCGGATATGGACGCATTTTGCTTTCAGATAACAGAAGAAATGGAAGATGAGAGAATCGATAAGTGTATCAGTATGCTTATCGATTCTTTGTCAAGGTCATACATACAGAAGCTGATCAAGGAGGACGCCGTGTCCGTGAACGGGAAGCCTGTGAAGGGCAGTTACCGGGTGAAGGAGGAGGATGAGGTTTCGTTTTTTCTTCCAAAGGCGGTGGAGCCGGATATCACGGCGCAGCCCATTCCCCTTGATATCCTGTATGAGGATCGGGATGTGATCGTGGTCAATAAGCCAAAGGGGATGGTGGTGCATCCTGCGGCGGGACATTACTGCGATACGCTGGTGAATGCGCTGTTATACCACTGCGGCGCGGAGCTGTCGGGTATAAACGGGGTCATGCGCCCGGGAATCGTGCACAGGATCGACAGGGACACCACCGGCTCCCTGATCGTATGCAAAAATGACAGGGCGCACAACTGCATTGCTGAACAGTTAAAAGAGCACAGCATTACAAGAAGGTACAGGGCGATCTGCCACGGGGTGCTCAAGGAGGAGGAAGGCACCATAGACAAGCCCATCGGCAGGCATCCCACGGACCGGAAGAAGATGGCGGTCAGTGAAAAGGGAAAAAGGGCGGTCACCCATTACAAGGTTTTGCAGCGATTTGCCAAATACACATACATTGAATGTGAGCTGGAGACGGGGAGAACCCACCAGATCCGCGTGCACATGGCAAGCATCGGACACCCGCTTCTGGGGGACGAGGTCTATTCCAACGTGAAATCTCCCTACAAGCTGGAGGGACAGACGCTCCATGCGCAGGTGCTCGGATTCAGGCATCCCACAACGGGGGAATATATAGAGGTGAGCGCTCCGCTCCCGGATTATTTTAAGCATCTTTTGGAAATACTGCCAAACGGATAGGCGGTAAGAGGAAAGCATATGAATCTGTTTGATATTTTGGGACCGGTCATGGTCGGGCCGAGCAGCTCCCACACGGCGGGAGCCGTCAGAATCGGTTATATTGCGAGAAAGCTGTTGCAGGATGTTCCCGTGAAGGCGGATATTACGCTCCACGGCTCCTTTGCGACCACGGGTGTGGGACATGGAACCGATAAGGCGCTGATCGCGGGACTTCTGGAAATGCACCCGGATGATATCCGGATACCGGACAGCTTTTCCCTTGCGGAAAAATGCGGTCTTAAATACCGTTTCGCCACAAAGAACCTCAGGGACGCGCATCCCAACACGGCGGTACTTTCGCTGACGGGGAAAAACGGAAGAACCCTGGAGATACAGGCGGCATCCATCGGTGGCGGGCGCATCATGGTGCACAAGCTGGACGGGATCGAGGTGAATTTCTCGGCGGAAAAGCCCACGCTTGTGGTACACAATCAGGATCTTCCCGGGCATGTGGCAAAGGTCACATCCGTCCTTGCGCAGAACAGCATCAACATTGCGACCATGCAGCTTTACCGTGCAAAGAGAGGCGGCTATGCGGTCATGGTGCTGGAGCTGGATCAGGGCGTGAAGCCGGAGCTGATCCGGGGAATGGAAGAGATGAAGGGGATCACCAAGGTGACCTATATCAATCTGGAGGAAAGTGATCATGGCGTTTGAGTCTCTTGCAGAGATTGTACAGCAGTGTGAAAAGGAAAAGAAAACCTTCTGGCAGGTGGTGATGGAGGACGATCTGCGGGAGAGCGGCGGATCGGAGGAGGATTCCAGAGAGCGCATGCGCAGCACATGGGATGCCATGCTCCTTGCCGCCGCAACCTATGATGAAAGGACCAGATCCGCCAGTCAGATGGCGGGCGGCGACGGCGGAAAGATGGAGCGGTATCTGCTCGGGCAGGAGGAAAGCGGACTCTGCGGGACATACATGGACGAGGTGATTGCGGAGGCACTCAAGATGGGAGAGTCGAACGCCTGCATGAAGCGGATCGTCGCCGCACCCACGGCGGGTGCGTGCGGTGTGCTGCCTGCAGCACTGGTTCCATGGTTCAAGCATAAAAAGGGCAATACGGAGGAAATCCTTGATGCCATGTATACCGCTGCGGGCATCGGACAGGTCATTGCGCTCCGGGCGTCCATCAGCGGCGCCAGAGGGGGATGCCAGGCGGAGATCGGAACTGCCAGCGCCATGACGGCGGGTGCCATGGTCTGTTTGAAGGGCGGCACGCCTGAGCAGATCATTCATGCGGCGGCGATAGCGTTAAAAAATCTTCTGGGATTGGTGTGTGATCCGGTTGCGGGTCTGGTGGAGGTTCCCTGCATCAAGAGGGGCGTGATCGGCGCTGTGGGAGCCATGGCGGCGGCTGATATGGCACTGGCGGGTATCACCAGCAGGATTCCGCCGGATCAGGTGGTGGATGCCATGCGGGAAATCGGGGACAAGATGGATGTGAGCCTCAGGGAAACCGCACTGGGCGGACTGGCGGCAACGCCTGCCGGTGAGGAAGCAAAAACAAGGTTTGATATGATGCAAAGTGAATAAAAAACTGGATTTTCGCATTTGAAATGTGTATAATATAGACAAATGACAGAAAGGATGGTACAGCATATGAATACGGTAATTACGATAGGACGTCAGTTTGGCAGCGCCGGCAGGGAGATCGGTGAGAAGGTTGCCGCATATTTTGGAATCAAATGTTATGACAAGGAGCTTTTGTCAAGAGCGGCAAAGGAGAGCGGTTTCTGTGAGGAGATGCTTCAGAACCACGACGAGCGCCCGACAAATTCCTTTCTCTATAATCTGGTGATGGATACCTATTCCTTTGGCTACAACGCCTCCTCCTTCGTGGATATGCCCATCAGCCACAAGGTATTTCTGGCACAGTTTGACACCATCAAGAAGATTGCGGACGAAGGCCCCTGCGTGATCGTAGGACGCTGTGCGGATTATGCGCTGGCGGACTACAAGAACTGCGTGCATCTTTTCATCTACGGCGATGAGGAGACAAAGGTCAGGAGGATTATGGGAAAATACGATCTGACCGAGAACAAGGCAAGGGACATGATCATCAAGAAGGATAAGCAGCGCCAGAGCTACTACAATTACTATTCCTCCAAGAAATGGGGACGCGCCGACAGCTACGACCTCTGCATCAACAGCAGCATTCTGGGAATAGACGGAACGGTGAAGCTTATTGTGCAGTACATAGAAGATTTTGAGAAAATTCACTCTTGACAAGGTACAGGACGGGTGCTATGATATTCGAGTATGCCGCATAACTAGGTAGAAGTGTGCCCGCAGGACACCACCAAAGTTAGCGAGTAATGGGGACATAAGTTCGTTGAACGGAGTTCCTGAATAGGAGGTGCCTTATGTACGCAATTATTGCAACAGGTGGAAAGCAGTATAAAGTTGCCGAGGGTGATGTGATCAAGGTTGAGAAACTGGATACCGAGGCCGGCAATACTGTAACTTTTGACCAGGTAATCGCAGTAAGCGACGGTTCTTTAAAGGTTGGCGCTGATGTAGCAGGCGCAACTGTTACCGCTACCGTTATGGAACAGGGTCGTGGCAAGAAGGTTATTGTATACAAGTACAAGAGAAAAACCGGTTACCACAAAAAGAATGGTCATAGACAAGCATACACTCAGGTTAAGATCGACAAGATCAACGCTTAATGAGAACGTGTGAAGTATGACGAGAGTAGTGATTGGTAAGAATCCTGACGGTTCTTACAGGCAGTTGATCTGCTCGGGGCATGCCGGTTATGCGAAGACCGGCAGGGATATCGTGTGTGCGTCCGTTTCGGTGCTGGTGATCAATACGATCAACGCGCTGGAGGAGCTCGCGGGAGAGTCTTTTCAGACGGACTGTTCCGAGGAGGACGGTTTCATACGATGCGATTTCAAAAGTCCCCTGCAGGAGAGATCCGTTTTTCTTCTGGATGCCATGGTATATGGTCTCATGAATATTCAGAAGGAGTACGGAAAAAAGTATCTACAAGTTGAGATTAAGGAGGTGTAGACCGATGTTGAATATGAACCTTCAATTTTTTGCTCACAAAAAGGGAGTTGGTTCTACCAAGAACGGTAGAGATTCCGAATCCAAGAGATTGGGAGCAAAGAGAGCTGACGGCCAGTTCGTGAAAGCCGGCAATATCTTATACAGACAGCGTGGTACCAAGATCCATCCCGGTGTCAATGTTGGAATCGGCGGAGATGATACCTTGTTTGCTAAGGTTGACGGTGTCCTGAGATTTGAGAGAAAAGGCAGAGACAAAAAGCAGGCATCCGTATATCCGGTAGAGGATTAAGTGATATTCGATATGTTCACGGGCTTCAAACAAGAGTTTGAAGCCCATTTTTAAAGTTAAAGGAGTTTCTTATGTTTGCAGACAGAGCGACCATTTATGTGAGAAGCGGCAAGGGCGGCGACGGACATGTGTCATTTCGGCGTGAAAAGTATGTGCCGGACGGCGGACCGGACGGCGGCGACGGCGGACACGGCGGCGACGTGATCTTTGAGGTGGATAAAGGACTGAATACACTGACGGACTTCAGACATATACGCAAGTACAAGGCGGGCGACGGCGAAGAGGGCGGCAAGAAGAACTGCCACGGAAAAAACGGCGAGGATATCGTGATCAAGGTGCCGGAGGGAACCGTGATCAAGGAATCGGAAAGCGGAAAAGTGATCGTGGATATGTCGGGCGACAATATGAGAGTGGTTTTGTTGAAGGGCGGACGAGGCGGCAACGGCAACCAGCATTACGCCACACCTACCATGCAGGCGCCAAAGTACGCACAGCCGGGACAGCCGGCGAAGGAATTAAGCCTTCTGCTGGAACTTAAGGTGATCGCGGATGTGGGACTGGTGGGTTTTCCCAATGTGGGGAAATCCACGTTTTTGGCGAGAGTGACAAATGCCAGACCCAAAATTGCCAACTATCACTTTACGACCTTGAATCCTAATCTCGGGGTGGTGGATCTGGACGGCAGCGACGGTTTTGTCATTGCGGATATTCCCGGTCTGATCGAGGGCGCTTCCGAGGGTATCGGACTCGGATACGAGTTTCTGCGCCATATTGAGCGCACCAGAGTGATCATTCATATGGTGGACGCTGCCGGTTCGGAGGGACGGGATCCCATTGCCGATATCTATGCCATTGACAAGGAGCTGAAGGCGTACAATGAGGCGATTGCAAACAGACCGCAGGTGATCGCGGCAAACAAGATGGACATGCTCTATGAAAATGAGAGCGAGATCGTGGACAAGCTGCGGGCGGAGTTTGAGCCAAAGGGGATTTCCGTATTCCCCATCTCTGCCGTGAGCGGAAAGGGCGTCAGGGAGTTGCTCTATCATGTGAAGGGGATGCTTGACGGACTTACGGAGGAGCCGATTGTGTTTGAGCAGGAATACTTCCCCGATCAGATGCTTGCCGGCGAGGACGATCCCTACACGGTTTCCTATGATGAAAAGAGCGGCGAGTATATCATTGAGGGCCCCCGCATTGAAAAGATGCTCGGCTACACCAATCTGGAGAGTGAAAAGGGATTTACCTTCTTCCAGAATTTCCTGAAAGAGAACGGAATTTTGGAGGAGCTTGAAAAACTCGGCATAGAGGAAGGCGATACGGTCCGCATGTACGGCTTTGCCTTTGATTATTACAAATAGGAGGAAACAGAAGGGATGACGAGCAAACAGAGAGCTTATTTAAAGAGTCTTGCCAGTGTGATGGATCCTGTTTTTCAGGTGGGCAAATCCAGCCTGACGCCGGAAGTGACGGAAGCAATCTCGGAGGCCTTCGGCACCCGGGAGCTGATCAAGATCGCGGTGTTGAAAAACTGTATGGACGATCCGAAGGAGATTGCCGGAATGATCGCAGACCGCACCCACTCCCAGGTGGTACAGGTGATCGGGAGAAAGATCGTTCTGTATAAGGAGAGCAAGGACAATAAGAAAATCATACTGCCCCAATAGGGAAGGCGTGGCATATGGAGATAGATCGGATACAGCGGATCGGACTGATGGGCGGCTCCTTCAATCCGATCCATTACGGACATCTTTGTCTGGCGCGGGAAGCGTACAGACAGAAAAAACTTGACCGGATTCTGTTTCTTCCCTGTGGGACGCCATACCGGAAAAAGCGCATTTATATGGCTTCCGGAGCTGACCGGCTCCATATGACGGAGCTTGCGGTGAAGGGGTATCCCCAATTTGCCGTCTCGGATATGGAAATCAGGCGGGGCGGCAATACCTATACCTGTGATACCCTGCGGCAGCTTGTGAGGGAAAACTCCGGCTGCAGCTACTATTTTATCGCGGGAGCGGATTGCCTGTTCTCCGTGGAAAACTGGAAGCGGCCGGATATGATATTTGAGAATTGCATTTTTCTTGTAGGTATGAGGAATGGAGCGAACCCGGAAGGGATGTGCCGGAAAAAGGCGGAGCTTGAGAAGATATTCGGTGCGCGGATCGAAATTCTTTCTTTTCCGGATATACCGGTTTCCTCCACTTTGATACGGGAGCGCATCAAGCACGGTGAAAATATCCGGTATCTTGTACCCGAAAGCGTGCGAAACTACATGGAAGAGAAACATATTTATACGGAATGAGGATTTCTATGAAAGCAGCGGATATCAGAAAGATCAGAAAGGCAATGGAGAAGGTTCAGGATGAGAAACGCTATGAACACACACTGGGGGTTGCGTATACCGCCACCGCGCTTGCCATGTGCCATGGGGCATCCGTTGAGAACGCCGAGCTTGCCGGACTTTTGCATGACTGTGCAAAATGTATGGAGGATGACAAGAAGATCGCGCTCTGTGAGAAGCATCACATCAGCATGACCGAGCTTGAGAGAAGAAACCCGTTTCTTCTGCATGCCAAGGTGGGGAGCTTTCTTGCCATGAACACCTACAAGGTGCATGATCCGGATGTGATCAACGCCATACTGAATCACACCACGGGGCGTCCAGGAATGTCCCTGCTTGAAAAGATCATTTTTGTGGCAGACTATATAGAGCCGGGCAGAAAACAGGCTCCCAATCTGGCGGAGATCCGTCCTCTTGCATTCCGCGACCTTGACGGCGCGCTGTGTAGGATTCTGGAGGATACGCTTAAATATTTGCAGGAGACGCCGGGGGAGATCGATCCCATGACCCGGAAAACCTATTCTTTCTATAAGAAGCCGGAAGACACGGAAGGAGAGGAGTGAGCGAAATGGAAATGAAGGAATCAAGAGAGATGGCGAAGCTGGCAATTCAGGCGCTGGAGGATAAAAAGGCGGAGGATATCCGCGTGATCGATATCAGCGAGGTGTCCGTTGTGGCGGATTATTTCCTCATTGCCAGCGGAAACAACAGAAGCCAGATTCAGGCGATGGCAGACAATGTGCAGGAGACACTGGGCAGAGCGGGATTTGAGATGCGCCAGGTGGAAGGATACGGCACAGCCAACTGGATCCTGATGGATTTCGGTGATGTGATCGTCCACATTTTTGACAAGGAAAACCGTCTGTTCTACAATCTGGAAAGAATCTGGAGGGACGGAAAGGCAATCGAGGTTTCGGAATTGTAAAAAAGATCAGGCATTATGAAAAAGGCTGCGCACTGTCAGATGAAAACGGACGGTGCGCAGCCTTTTCGCTTGCCGGATCAGTCTGCGTTGCTGCCGCAGATTCTGCCAAAAAAGGTAAACAGGTACAGCCCGCAGATACCAACAATCACATATATGATTCTGGACAGCCATGACATGTCACCGAAAATGAATGCAACAAGATCAAAACGGAAAAGACCGACCAGAGCCCAGTTTAAGGTTCCGATGATTGCAATGATCAGTGCGGTAATATCAAGCCATTTGATTCCCATAATCGATTCCTCCTTTTTCACTATTCTGCACAAAAAACGCGGAAAATATACATATTCATTATAAAAATTAAAGATTGACAAAAAAAAGGGGAGCGTGTATATTTTATTTTAATCAATTGCATGCATAAACATGCATTGGAATTGCATTAAAGGAGGAGATTATTATGAAAAACATGAAAAAAGTACTCGGTCTTGTACTGACGGCTGCCATGTCCGTTTCTCTGCTTGCAGGCTGCGGAGACAATAAAGCCGCAGGCACAAATGATACATCCGCAGACGGCGATGTATTCAAGATCGGCGGAATCGGCCCCATCACCGGTGGCGCCGCCATTTACGGTACTGCCGTTATGAATGCGGCCCAGCTTGCAGTAGATGAGATCAATGCAGCCGGCGGCGTAAACGGATACAAGCTTGCGCTGAATTTCCAGGACGATGAGCATGATGCCGAGAAATCCGTAAACGCATATAATACACTGAAGGATTGGGGCGCACAGATTATTCTGGGTTCCGTGACCAGCGCACCCTGTATTGCGGTTTCCGAGAAGACCAAGGCGGATAATATGTTCCAGATCACCCCGTCCGGAACCGCAAAGGAATGTGTACAGTATGACAATGCATTCCGCGTATGTTTCGCAGACCCGACACAGGGTAAGATTGCAGCAGAGTTTATCAAGACAAACAGCCTTGCATCCAAGGTTGCAGTGATTTATGACAGCTCCGATACCTATTCCACAGGTATTTACGAGGCATTTGCCGCAGAGGCAAAGAATCAGAGCCTTGAGATCGTGGCAGCAGAGGCATTTACCGCTGACAACAAGACGGATTTCTCCGTACAGCTGCAGAAGGCAAAGGATGCCGGTGCAGATCTGCTGTTCCTGCCCATCTACTACAGCGAGGCATCCCTGATTCTGGCACAGGCTGCCCAGATGGAGTATGCTCCCGTAGTGTTCGGTGTTGACGGTATGGACGGCGTGCTGGGTGTGGACAATTTTGACGCATCTTTAGCAGAGGGCGTAATCTTCTTAAGCCCGTTCACCAGCACCGTGAACGCAAAGGCAGAGGTATTCAGCGCTGCATACAAGGAGAAGTTTGGTGAGATTCCCAACCAGTTTGCAGCAGATGCCTATGATGCAATTTACATCATCAAGCAGGCGATCGAGCAGGCAGGCGCAACGCCGGATATGAGCGTGAGCGATCTGTGTGAGGCATTGAAGGGGGCCATGGTTTCCATCACTTTCAGCGGCACGACGGGAGACAGCATTTCCTGGGGCGCTGACGGCGAGCCCAACAAAGCGCCTATCGCAATTAAGATTGTAAACGGTGAATACACGATTATGTAAGATCTGACAGCCAAAGAGGGTTGCCGCTATGGCAATCCTCTTTTTGGTTTATTTTTCTTTTCTCGGACAGGAAAATGTGATATACTGTCTGTGTTTGCAGTATTTGACAGGAATACATAAGGGTTTTGTGGAGGTGCATATGAGCTTTATTACATATTTGATCAATGGTATCAGCCTGGGAAGCATTTATGCTTTGATCGCACTGGGATATACCATGGTTTACGGCATTGCCAAGATGCTGAACTTTGCGCACGGTGATGTCATTATGGTAGGTGCGTTTACCGTATATACCATATGCAGTACCTGCGGACTTCCGCCTGCTTTGGGCGTTCTGATCGCAGTGGTGCTGTGTACGGTGCTCGGCGTCGTCATTGAGAAGGTGGCATACAAGCCGCTGCGTCAGGCAGCGTCCCCGCTCGCGGTTCTGATTACCGCCATCGGTGTGAGTTACTTTTTACAGAATGTAGCATTGCTCATTTTTGGTGCAAACACAAAATCCTTCAATTCGGTGGTGCCGGTAAAACCGATCAAGCTGGCGGACGGACAGATCAATATTACAGGCGAGGCGCTTGTCACAGTGATCGTCTGTATTGTCATTATGGTATTCATGCTGTTGTTTATCAATAAGTCCAAGATCGGGCAGGCAATGCTCGCCGTGTCGGAGGACAAGGGAGCAGCCCAGCTCATGGGAATTAATGTAAACGGGACGATCGCCATCACCTTTGCAATCGGATCGGCGCTTGCCGCCATTGCGGGCGTGCTGCTGTGTTCGGCATATCCATCCCTGACCCCCTACACCGGATCCATGCCGGGCATCAAGGCGTTTGTCGCCGCCGTGTTCGGAGGAATCGGTTCCATTCCGGGAGCCTTTATCGGAGGCATCCTGCTCGGTGTCATTGAGATATTCAGCAAGGCATACATTTCATCCCAGCTTTCCGACGCTATTGTGTTTGCCGTTCTGATCGTGGTGCTTTTGGTGAAGCCCACGGGTCTTTTAGGCAAGAATATTCAGGAAAAAGTGTAAGGCGGTGGTGAGATGCAGAGTAAAAAGGTATTTAAAAATAATTGTATTACATATGGAATCGTGATCGCGGCCTACCTGATCGTGCAGTTGTTCGTGATGGGAGGCAAAGTGAGCAACCTGATGCAGGGACTTCTGGTACCGCTTTGCGTATATGCGATTCTGGCGGTTTCCCTGAATCTTACGGTAGGTATTCTGGGAGAACTAAGCCTTGGACACGCAGGCTTTATGTGCGTGGGGGCCTTTACCGGTGCTTTCTTTTCCAAGTGCATGCAGACGGCAATTCCGGTTACCTTTGTGAGATTTACCCTTGCAATTCTGGTGGGAGCCGTATGCGCGGGTCTTTTCGGGCTCCTGATCGGTATTCCGGTGCTTCGCCTGAAAGGAGATTATCTTGCAATCGTGACGCTTGCGTTCGGCGAGATCATCAAGAACGTGATCAATGTCCTTTACATCGGCCGCGATTCCTCCGGCTTTCATTTCTCCGTGAACAGTGCAGCGGAGCTGAATCTGGCGGAGGACGGGGAGGTTCTGATCAAGGGTGCGCAGGGCATTACCGGTACGCCCAATGATTCCACTTTTACCGTCGGCATTGTGCTCCTTCTGATCACGCTCTTTATCGTGCTGAATCTGATCCATTCCCGGGACGGCCGCGCCATCATGGCGATCCGGGATAACGTGATCGCTGCGGAATCGGTGGGAATCAATGTGACGAAATACAAGCTCATGGCATTTTCTATCTCTGCGGCACTGGCAGGCGTGGCAGGTGTTCTGTACGCCCACAACCTGTCCACCCTGATTGCGCTGCCAAAGAACTTTGGGTATAACATGTCTATCATGATTCTGGTGTTTGTGGTTCTGGGCGGTATCGGCAATATCAGAGGCTCTGTTATTTCTGCGGTTGTCCTGACCATGCTGCCGGAGCTGCTCCGCGGACTCAGGGATTACCGTATGCTGATCTATGCGGTAGTGCTGATCGCCATGATGCTGTTCAACTGGGCACCGAAGTGCGTTGAGTGGAGAAAGAAGTATTCCATGATATTGGGAAAGTATCTGCGCCGTTTCAAGAAGCAGAAGACAGATGCAAAGGAGGCTGAATAATATGGCTTTGTTGGAAGTAAGAAATTTGAGCATATCCTTTGGCGGTCTTCGTGCAGTGGATGATTTTGAACTTACCATAGAGAAGGGACAGCTCTACGGACTGATCGGGCCGAACGGCGCCGGAAAGACCACGATCTTTAACCTTCTGACCGGCGTATACAAGCCCAACACCGGGATCATTACCCTGGATGGCAGGGATATTACCGGAAAGAAGACCATCGAGATCAACAAGGCGGGAATTGCCCGTACTTTCCAGAATATCCGTCTGTTCAAGGAGCTTTCCGTGCTGGATAATGTGAAGGTGGGACTGCATAACCAGCACCATTACAACACTTTGACCGGTATCCTAAGGCTGCCCGGCTACCGCAAGGTGGAAAAGCAGATGAACGAGGAGGCTGAGGAGCTTCTGCGCGTGTTTGATCTGGACGGAGAGAAAGACTTCCTTGCGTCCAATCTTCCCTACGGAAAACAACGTAAGCTGGAGATCGCAAGAGCACTGGCAACCAAGCCCAAGCTGCTTCTTCTGGATGAGCCTGCCGCCGGCATGAATCCCAATGAGACACAGGAGCTGATGGACACCATTCAGTTTGTGAGAAAGAACTTTGATATGACCATTCTGCTGATCGAGCATGACATGAAGCTGGTTTCCGGAATATGTGAGGAACTGACGGTATTGAATTTCGGCAGGGTTCTCTGTCAGGGAGAAACAGCCAAGGTGCTCTCCGACCCTGAAGTAATCAAGGCGTATCTGGGAGAGTAGGAGGATAACATCATGGCAATGTTGGAAGTTAAGGATTTACAGGTTTATTACGGCGTGATACAGGCAATCAAGGGCATTTCCTTTGAGGTAAACAAGGGAGAGGTTATTGCGCTGATCGGTGCAAACGGCGCCGGAAAGACCACGATTTTGCATACGGTTACGGGGCTTTTGTCTCCGAAAAGCGGCTCCGTTATCTATAACGGAACGGATATCACCAAATGTCAGGGACATAAGATTGTGTCCATGGGAATGGCACATGTGCCGGAGGGAAGGCGTGTTTTTACCAATCTGACCGTACTCCAGAACTTGAAGCTGGGTGCCTATACCAGAAAGGACAAAAAGGAAATCGAGGAAACGCTTCAGATGGTTTATGAGAGATTTCCCCGTCTGGAGGAAAGAAAGAATCAGGTGGCGGGAACGCTCTCCGGCGGTGAGCAGCAGATGCTTGCCATGGGGCGTGCGCTGATGTCGCATCCGCAGATCATTCTTATGGATGAGCCTTCCATGGGTCTGTCCCCGATTTTTGTAAATGAAATTTTTGATATTATCCGGGAAGTGAGCAAGAGCGGCACCACGGTGCTTCTCGTGGAGCAGAATGCGAAAAAAGCGCTTTCCATCGCTGACCGTGCATATGTATTGGAGACGGGAAAGATTGTTCTGGAGGGAAAAGCAGACGAACTTCTGCACAATGACTCCATCAGAAAGGCTTATCTGGGCGAGTCATAGGTAAATTTCTTTTAGATATGGAGGAAGTATGGAGAGGAAGAATGTTGTAATTACAATTGCAAGACAGTACGGAAGCGGCGGTAAGACCGTAGGAGAGATGCTGGCAGAGGATCTTGGCATTCACTATTATGACAAGGAGCTGATGAAGCTGGCGTCGGACGACAGCGGCATCAATGAAGCGCTTTTTGTGAAAGCGGATGAAAAGTTGAAAAGCAGTCTGCTGTTCAGGGTTGCAAAGAATGTGTATCAGGGAGAACTGATTCCCCCGGAAAGCGACGATTTTACCTCAAACGATAATTTATTCAATTATCAGGCGAAGATCATCAAGGAGCTGGCAAAGCAGGAGTCCTGTGTGATCATCGGACGCTGCGCGGATTTTGTCCTGCGTGATTACGACAATGTTCTCAGCGTGTTTGTTCATGCCCCGGAGGATTTCTGTCTGGAGCAGGCAGCGAAAAAGCACAGCATGAGCACAAGAGAGCTTGAGAAGTATATCGCCAGAACCGATAAGCACAGGGCTGAGTATTACAAGTACCACACCGGCAGGGAGTGGACGGATGCCCGGAATTATGATCTCTGTCTGGACAGCTCAAAGCTTGGGTTTGAGCGCTGTGTAGAGGAAATCAAGGCATATATCAGGGTTCGTTTCGGTGAAATATGAAAAATGAAAAGATAAAGCTGGTGGCGCTGCCCTGTCTCTGCGTGGATGTATTCGACGGAACGGATGAGATCCGTCCGGGAGGAGAGGCATTGAACTTTGCGGCGCATGCATCGGATTTTGACGGTATAGAAGTGACGCTTCTCGGTGTGGTCGGTGACGATGAGTACGCGAAGGCGGTTATGTCTGCAGTCTCCGGCAAGAAAATCCGGGCGGAGCATGTCAGAACTGACCAGAACTATGTGACGGCGAATAACAGGACATATCTTACGGAGGCGGGAGACCGCTATTACAAACCTGACTCATGGAACGGAGAAATACTGGAACACATCGTTCTGAATGAGGAGGAAACAAAGGTAATAACGGACGCGGATGTGGTTTTCATACACGCGCAGGCATCCTGTTTTACACAGGTACTAAAGCTTAAGAAGAGTTTTCCCTTTAAGCTTGCGGTTGATTTTGATGTTGACAGGGATTTTGATGGGATGGAGCGTCTCGCACCGTACATAGATTTCTTTATGATCAGCGGGAAAGAGGAGTTGTTACCTTACATGAAAGACTTCTCTGAGAAGTATGAAGGACTGTTTAACATGACGCTGGCAGAGAAAGGAAGTGTTACCTATCATCACGGAATCCGGTACGATGCAGAAGCTGAAAAGGTGGAAACGGTGGTGGATACCACCGGATGCGGAGACAGTTATCACGCGGGCTTTGTCTGTTCCTACATGAAAGAGCATGACATCGAAAAAGCAATGAAAACAGGTTCTAAATTGGCGGCAGAAACACTTTCGCATTTTGGTGGATTTTGAGTTTATAAACCCTCAGAGGAGATTCTCCTCTGAGGGTTTTTTGCGCGTGCGCCCGGCGGCGCACGTTTCTAACCGGTGAAAGTCCGGAATCCGCCCGGTAATGGGAAGGATATAGCCGAAAGCAAGGGTGTCCATCGTGAGGTGGGATCTGAAGGAAGCTGGATTTGGGGAAGCTACTAACCCAAGGGCAAACCTTTGACCTGACGAACAGAAATCACATATAAGGCTGTGACTGAGGATAAGTCTGCACGCCAAGATGAAGTCCAATAATTACACGGAATCAGTCACAGTAGATGTGGCAGGTAAATGAAGGGAAAGAAATGTGTGGTACCCGGGGAGGTCTGTGCGTAATGCCTTGAAAGAGGTAATCACTGCCCAAAGCAGTGCTGAACGTACAGAAGTCAGCAGAGGTCATAGTAGCCAGACGGAACAATTTCCGTTCGAGGTGAAGGACTGAATCAATAGGAGTCTCAAATATGACCCGGAAAGGAGAAATGAGCAGATGAGTGCAGAAAACAAAGAAAGCTGCCTGCAGAGAGATAGCGCGGAACGCAAAGGGCATGTAAGAGCGCACCGCTCATTCAACCGGATATGGAAAGAAAGAGACAGTGCAGAGCCGGACATCTTAGGTAAGATACTGAATAAGGACAACCTGAACAGGGCTTACAAAAGAGTGAAGGCAAACAAGGGAGCGCCGGGGGTGGATGGAATGACCATCGAAGAGGCATCCCAGTGGTTAAAGGAACATCACCATGAACTGACAGGAAGGATACGAAAGGGGCATTACACCCCATCCCCGGTCAGAAGAGTGGAGATTCCAAAGCCGGACGGCGGAGTGCGAAAGCTTGGCATTCCGACCGTCATAGACCGCATTATCCAACAGGCAATATCACAACAACTGATACCGATTTATGAGCCGAAGTTTTCAGATGGGAGTTTTGGATACCGTCCGGGACGGAGTGCGAAAGATGCAGTACAGAAGATAAAGGAGTATGCAGAACAGGGATATACAAGGGCAGTTGTTCTTGACCTGTCAAAGTATTTCGATACACTGAACCATGAATTACTCGTAAACATCCTGCGCAGAGACGTAAAGGATGAACGGGTAATTCAGATGATAAAGAGGTATCTGCGAAGTGGAGTGATGGAAAACGGTGTAGCTGTCAAGACGGAAGAAGGCTCACCACAGGGAGGAAATCTCTCCCCGCTGTTAGCAAATGTCTATCTTAACGAGTTTGATCAGGAGTTCAACAGAAGGGGTGTACCATGTATCCGATACGCAGATGATATCGTGTTGTTGGCGAAAAGTGAACGGGCAGGCGAGAGACTGCTGGAAAGCAGTACGAAATATCTGGAAGGGACACTGAAACTGAAAGTGAACCGGGAGAAAAGCCGAACGGTCAGCGTGTTAGCAATACGAAATTTTAAGTATCTTGGTTTCTGTTTTGGGAAGAACGGAAAGGGAATCTATGTCCGTGTCCATGAAAAGTCATGGAAGAAAGCCAAGGCAAACCTGCGAAAGCTCACTTCCCGGAGCAAGTGCGGAAGTATAGTGAAAACCATGGAACGTATAAAAGAATATATGCGCGGATGGCTGAACTATTATAGTATGGCAGACATGAAGAACAACATCGAAAAACTGAATGGATGGCTGTATCGAAGGATACGGATGTGTATCTGGAAACAATGGAAACTGCCCAGAACGAGGATGCGAAAGCTGATAGGACTGGGAGTAGACAGCCATTATGCGGCAACAATCGCCAATGACCGTAAAGGATACTGGTTTAATGCCGGAAACAAAGCGGTAAACTGGGCACTAAGTAAAGAAAGACTGATAAGCTGGGGCTACTATGATTTAGCGACAGCGTACCAGTCCATGCACGTCAACTATTGAAACCGCCGTGTACCGAACGGTACGCACGGTGGTGTGAGAGGACGGCGGCTAGTCACCGCCTCCTACTCGATTTATGGGTGAGCAAAATAAGAAACTCACCCCATGATGTGCTTTTTGAGGGCATCAAAGCTCTCACGGCTGATGTCGTGCTCAATGCGGCAGGCATCCTCGGTGGCGGTGGTCTCGTCCACGCCAAGCTGTATCAGCCAGGAGGAGAGGAGCTTATGACGCTCGTAGATGGTGTCGGCGATCTCTTTTCCCTTTTCGGTCAGGTAGATGTAGCCCTGATCGGTCATGGTGATATATCCGTCCTCCCGCAGGTGCTTCATGGCAACACTGATGCTGGATTTCTTGAAATTCATTTCCGTGGCGATGTCCACGGAACGGACCACCGGAAGGCGTTCACTCAATATCAGTATGGTCTCGAGGTAATCCTCAGCAGATTCTCTTATCTTCATAATGGGTTCTCCTGCTTCATGTCAATAGGTACATATTGGTTATTATAGCACAAGTGTTTCCAAAAAAAAATGAAAATCTTTTTGGAATGGGAGCTTTTGGGTTAGAATAAAGGCAGGAAATTCAATTTTTGTTGAAATTTTCATGGGACATGGTATGATAAGTTAGTGGTTTCTAAGTTTTGGAAAAAGGAGACAGATTTATGCTGCGTGCAGAACATCTTTCCTTTTCGGTGACGGAAGAGGGAAAGAAAAGAACGATTATAGATGATATATCCTTTGAGGTGGAGCCGGGCGAGATGCTGGTGATTACCGGACCGAACGGCAGCGGGAAGTCCACGCTGGTCAAACTGCTCATGGGAATCGAACCGGCGGATCAGGGACGGATCTTTTTGGATACGAAGGAGATCACCGGGCTTGAGATCGATGAACGTGCGAAGGCGGGGCTTGGCTATGCTTTCCAGCAGCCGCCGAGATTTAAGGGTATGACGGTGAAAAAGCTGTTGTCGCTTGCCTCCGGCGGAGCGCTTGACGAGGATTGCTGCTGCGAACTGCTCTCCGGCGTGGGACTGTGCGCGAGGGAATATCTGAACAGGCAGGTGGATGATACGCTCTCCGGCGGTGAGATGAAGAGAATCGAAATTGCAACGGTGCTTGCGGGACAGCACAAGGTATGCCTGTTTGACGAGCCGGAGGCGGGGATCGATCTCTGGAGCTTTTCCATGCTGGTCAAGCAGTTTGAGAAGATACACAAGGAAAAGAAGGAGAGCATCATCGTGATTTCCCATCAGGAGAAGCTGATCAACATGGCGGACCGCATTATGCTACTGCGCGACGGAAAGGTGGAAAAGATCGGAAAAGGCGGAGAGATCGCGCCCCAGTTGTTTTCCTGCGGCGGTGTGTTTGGCTGTAACAAGGCGGACTAGAGAATAAGATAAATCATATGGAGATAACAATGGAAATCGATCAGGTAACACAGGGAGTGTTAAAACAGATAGACGACAGCGGCTTTAAGCAGGAGGGTGCATACAATCTGCGGTATAACGGGTACGCGCTCTGCCACGGCGACTCGGAGCATATCAAGATAAAGAAGCGCGAGGACGGCAATTCCGGGATCAATGTGTATATCAGCGGACAGACTCAGGGAGAGGAAGTGCATATTCCCGTGGTGATTTCCTCGTCCGGCATGAAGGATGTGGTATACAACGACTTTTATGTGGAGGAAGGGGCCAGAGTGACGATCGTGGCAGGCTGCGGTATTCACAATGCGGGCTGCAACGAGAGCAGACATGACGGCATCCACACCTTCCATGTGGGACGCGGCGCGGAAGTGACCTACACGGAAAAGCACTACGGGGAAGGAGAGGGAACCGGGGCTCGCATACTGAATCCCGTAACGAAGGTCATTCTGGAGGAAAACGCGATTTTTACGCTGGACACGGCACAGATCAAGGGCGTGGATTCCACTGTGCGGGAGACCGAGGTGGAGATGGGAGCCGGAGCCAGACTTTTCGTGACCGAGCGTCTGATGACCCACGACAAGCAGACGGCAGTCTCCAACATGGATGTCTGCCTGAACGGTGAGGGCAGCAGCGCCCAGATCGTCTCAAGATCTGTGGCAAAGGGGGAGTCTGTGCAGACCTTCCATCCCCGGGCAATCGGAAATGCCGGATGCCACGCGCACATACAGTGCGATTCCATCATTATGGAGAGGGCGAGAGTGTCCTCTATCCCGGAGATCAATGCCAATCATATTGACGCGGCAATCATCCATGAGGCTGCCATCGGAAGGATCAACAGCGACCAGATCATGAAGCTGCGGACGCTGGGGCTGTCTCAGGAGGAGGCGGAGAGCGTCATTGTGGAGGCGTTCCTGAATTAGAATCCCTTGCGTAATTTTGCGTTTTGGTCTTTCGTAAGCGGAAGATATATGATATAATCACACTTAAATATGTGAAGGAGGAGATCGGTGATGGCAGAGAGAGATGCACAGCCGGCTGCAAGGCGGAGAAGGGTGCAGCTTTTGAAGCGTATCATCATCGCCACGCTGATCACGGTAATTGCGGTTCCGGTGGTTCTGTGTGTTGTCCTGTTTTGCAGGATGCATCTTCTGGAGAACCGGATCGCGGTGCTGACGGAGCAGGTCGCCCTTTTTTCGGAGTCCGCGAGGACGGAAAACACCGAGATTGCCGAAGATAACGTTCCCGGGCAGAACACGCCCGGCACGGCGGATGCGCCAAAGGAAGATCCCGGCGCGGAGGGACAGCCGGACGGGGTAGAGGAGCAGGCTGCGGATGGAACAGAGCCTGTCCGGACGAGAAAGGTGTATCTGACCTTTGATGACGGGCCCAGCTCCAACACGGACGACATACTGGATATTCTGGCGGCATACGATGTGAAGGCTACCTTCTTTGTGGTCGGCAAGGAGGGGGAGTGGGCGGAGAAGGCATATCGCCGCATTGTAGCCGAGGGACATACGCTGGGAATGCATTCCTACACCCATGAGTACAGCACAGTCTACGCTTCCGAGGAGGCCTTTACGGAGGATCTGAACCGGCTGCGGGATTATCTGCGCGAGGTGACGGGAGTGGAGTGCGCTTACTACCGATTTCCGGGAGGCAGCTCCAACCGGGTGAGCGACATGGATATGCATGTGCTGATAGACTGTCTCTATGAGCAGGAGATTACTTATTTTGACTGGAATGTGTCCTCGCAGGATGCTTCCAATCCGGTGCCGGATGCGGACACCATATTGCAAAACTGCCTTGAGGGGATCGCAAAGCACCACGGAACCGTAGTTGTGCTGATGCATGATGCGGCGTCAAAGGGGTCTACGGTGGAGGTGCTGCCCGCGCTGATCGAGGCTGTTCAGGCTATGGAGGATACGGAGCTGTTGCCGATTACGGAGGATACAGTGCCCGTTCAGCATATCAAAAAAACACAAGACGAAACGGAGGAGTAATGGCATGGGTTTTTTCTCGGAGTTGAAAGAGGACCTGTCACAGGCTGTCAATGAACTGATGCCGGAGGAAGCGGAGAACGCGGAGGCGGCAAAGGAGAAGGAAGCAGAAAACGAAGAGCTTCAGCCTGCTGCAGAGCATGCGGCGGACGAAGAGGCGGCTTCGGAGCGTGCGGATGATATGGCACAGCTCGACGCGATGCTTGCAAATGTAGATTCCATCAAGTTACCTGAGGAAGATACAGAGGAGGCACAGGAGCCGGAAACGGATCTTGAGACCAGTATCAGAGAGGCATTCGGAGAAAAGGAAGAGAAAAAAGAGGTGACAAGAATGGAAGTACAGACGAGAAGCGCGTCGGATGAGACAGCACTCATCACGGCAGGCATGGTTGTGACGGGAGACGTTGCATCGGAAGGATCTATGGAGCTTGTAGGAACGGTGAACGGAAACATTTCCATTCTCGGCAAGCTGAACATTACGGGAACAATCAACGGCAATTCCAAGGCTGCGGAGATTTTTGCCGACAATGCAAAGATTACCGGAGAGGTAGTCAGTGAAGGGGCTGTAAAGATCGGACAGAGCTCCGTTATTATCGGCAACATTTCGGCAAAGAGCGCAGTGATCGCAGGTGCGGTCAAGGGAGATATCGACGTACACGGCCCTGTTGTGCTGGATGCGTCTGCAATCGTGATGGGCAACATCAAGTCCAAAGCTGTCCAGATCAACAACGGTGCGGTGATCGAGGGTATGTGCTCCCAGTGCTATGCGGATGTCAACCCCACATCATTCTTTGACGAGTACAAAAAGGGAAAGAAATAAACAGATCAGGACAAGGAGAGAAATCCCATGCGCAGAATTTTGTTGAAGTTGAGCGGAGAAGCGCTCGCAGGCGACAAACATACCGGCTTTGACGAGGAGACGGTGCGGGGCGTTGCCCTGCAGGTAAAACAGCTCGTTGACGCAGGCTATGAGATCGGCGTTGTAACAGGAGGCGGCAATTTCTGGAGAGGGCGCTCCAGCGAAAATATCGACCGTACCAAGGCGGACCAGATCGGGATGCTTGCCACGGTTATGAACTGCATCTATGTATCGGAGATTTTCCGTTCCGTTGGCATGATGACCGCCATTCTCACTCCGTTTGAGTGCGGCTCCTTTACAAAATTGTTCTCCAAGGATCGGGCGAACAAATATTTTGCAAAGGGTATGGTCGTATTCTTTGCGGGAGGAACCGGACACCCCTATTTCTCCACGGATACGGGTGTTGTGCTTCGGGCGGTTGAAGTGGATGCGGATGCCATCCTGCTTGCCAAGTCCATAGACGGCGTATATGATGCAGATCCCGCGAAGGTACCGGACGCCAAGAAATACGATGAGGTTTCCATCGACGAAGTGATCGCAAAGAATCTTCAGGTGGTGGATATGACAGCCTCCATACTTGCAAGGGACAACAAGATGCCCATGCTGGTATTCGGGCTGAACGAGAAAGACAGCATCGTAAATACCGTGAAAGGAAATTTCACCGGAACGAGAGTAACAGTGTAGAGAGCCGATTGCAGACGCGGACGGCAGAATGTGAGGAAACATGGACGAGAGAATCAGTGTATACGATGAAAAAATGAAGAAGGCTTATGAGTTTCTGGCGGCGGACTATGCGGCAATCCGTGCAGGACGCGCGAACCCGCATGTGCTGGATAAGCTGAAGGTAGACTATTACGGTACGCCGACCCCCATTCAGCAGGTGGGAAATATTACGGTTCCCGAGGCGCGGATCATCCAGATCGCACCGTGGGAAAAGACCCTGATCAAAGCGATTGAGAAGGCAATCCTTACCTCCGATATCGGAATCACGCCCTCCAACGACGGCGCGGTGATCAGACTGGTGTTCCCGGAGCTGACCGAGGAGAGAAGAAAAGATCTGGTAAAAGAGGTCAAGAAGAAGGGTGAGGAGGCAAAGGTTGCGGTTCGCAATATCAGACGTGACGGCAACGATGCATTCAAGAAACTGGCAAAGGCAGATGTTTCCGAGGACGAAGTGAAGCAGCTTGAGGATACGCTTCAGAAGCAGACCGACAAGTATATCAAGGATATTGATGCGCTGATTGAGACGAAATCCAAGGAGATTATGACCGTATAATCAGGAATTTCACAGTAATTTCCGAAATGAGGGCGGGTCCGCGGACCTGCCCTTCAGTCAATCAGGCAACAGAGCCGACTACGGAAGGACAGGGTATGGATATGGATGGATATAAAATGCCGTCACATGTTGCCATCATTCTGGATGGCAACGGCAGATGGGCAAAGGCGAAAGGAATGCCCCGCAATTACGGACACGTGCAGGGAGCAAAGACGGTGGAGGCCATCTGCGAAGAGGCATACCGTATGGGAATTGGGTATCTGACGGTGTATGCGTTCTCCACGGAAAACTGGAACCGTCCCAAGGAGGAAGTGGATGCACTGATGAAGCTTTTGCGCAACTATATGAAGACCTGTTTAAAAACAGCGGAAAAGAATAGGATGTGCGTGAGGGTTCTGGGAGACAAGACGGGACTGGATGCGGATATCAGACAGCGGATCGAGGAACTGGAGCAGGCAACGAAAAATAATGACGGCCTGCATTTCCAGATTGCGCTCAATTACGGCGGGAGGGATGAACTCCGCCGCTGCATGACCGCGCTGGCAGAAGAGGCGAAGGCGGGCGTCCTGCAGCCGGAGAACATCACGGAACAGGTGATAAGCGATCATCTGGACACGGCGGGTATCCCCGAGCCGGATCTTTTGATCCGCACCTGCGGCGAGCAGAGGATATCCAACTTTCTTCTGTGGCAGCTTGCCTACACGGAGTTTTATTTTACGCCGGTTGCATGGCCGGATTTCTCAAAAGAAGAATTGATGAAGGCGGTTGAGGCATATAATAAGAGAGACAGAAGATATGGCCTCGTGAAGGAGGAATAGAGATGTTCTTGACCAGACTGATCAGCGGAGTTGTTTTGGTTATCATTGCGCTGGTGACGCTTATCATGGGCGGTCCCCTGCTTGCGGGAGTTTTGTTTTTTATTTCCTGCGTGGGCTATTATGAGCTTTGCAGAGCCATGGAAGTCCACGAAAAGGGGAAAAAGACCTGCGCACTGGAGATCGTGGGTTTTCTGGGTATCGCGGCATACTATGCGGTCATGTATTTTACGGACAGCGAACTCATGCTTTTAGTGCCTGTGATCGGCGTTTTTATGGGCGGCATGTGCGTTTATGTGTTCACGTTTCCCAGATACCATGCGGGACAGGTCGCGGAAGCCTTTTTCAGCTTTGTCTATGCGCCGGTGATGTTGTCCTTTATTTACATGACGCGGCAATTACATTACGGACAGTACATTGTGTGGCTGATCCTGCTCAGCTCATGGGGCTGTGATACCTGCGCGTATCTGGTGGGAATCTGCATCGGAAAAAAGAAGATTTTCCCGGTGCTCAGCCCGAAAAAATCGCTGGAGGGCTGTATCGGCGGTGTTGTGGGAGCGGGACTTCTGGGCGCGGCGTACGGCTACTTTGCAGTGGAGCAGGTAGTGGCGGATCAGAAAGTCACATGGATCATTGCCCTGATCTGCATGGTGGGCGCCGTGATGAGCCAGGTGGGCGATCTTGCCGCTTCTGCCATTAAGAGAAACCGTGAGATCAAGGATTATGGGAAACTGATACCGGGACACGGAGGAATCATGGATCGGTTTGACAGTGTGATCGTGACTGCACCCATGATTTTTTTCATGACGGCATTTCTGATCAAATAGAGGGATACTTGCGATGAAAAATATAGTGATACTGGGCTCTACGGGATCCATCGGAACCCAGACTCTGGAAATTGTAAGAAACAATAAAGACCTTAAGGTGGTGGCGCTTGCGGCGAACAGCAATGCCGAGCGGCTGGAGGAGCAGGTGCGGGAATTTGCACCGAAGATTGCCGTTATGTACGACGAGGAGGCAGCCAAGGAGCTTCGTGCGAGTGTTGCCGATCTGCCCGTGAAGGTGCTGTGCGGCATGGAAGGACTGCTGGAAGCGGCAGTCATGCCGGAAGCGGATGTGCTGCTCACCGCGGTGGTGGGGATGATCGGCATCCGTCCCACCCTGGCAGGCATAGAGGCGGGAAAGACGATTGCGCTGGCAAACAAGGAAACGCTGGTGTGCGCGGGACATCTCATCATGCCGCTTGCAAAAAAGAAGGGCGTGGCCATTCTGCCGGTGGACAGCGAACACAGCGCCATCTTCCAGTCCCTGAACGGCGAGCCGAAGGAGAGGCTTTCCAAGATTCTCCTGACGGCATCGGGAGGTCCTTTCCGGGGAAAGAAGCGGGAGGAGCTTGTCAATGTGAGACCGGAGGATGCACTCAGACATCCCAACTGGTCAATGGGAAGAAAAATCACCATCGATTCCTCCACATTGGTCAACAAAGGACTGGAGGTTATGGAGGCGGGCTGGCTGTTTGATGTGCCGGTTTCCAGGATACAGGTGGTGGTGCAGCCCCAGAGCGTGATTCATTCCATGGTGGAGTATGTGGACGGCGGCATTATGGCACAGCTCGGAACGCCGGATATGAAGCTGCCCATCCAGTATGCGCTCTTTTACCCGGACAGAAGACCGATGCAGGGGGAAAGACTGGATTTCTATAAGCTTGGGCAGATCACCTTTGAGGCGCCGGATACGGAGACCTTTAAAGCCCTGCCGTTAGCGTACAAGGCGGCTGAGATCGGAGGCAGCATGCCGACGGTTTACAATGCAGCCAACGAGAAAGCAGTCAGCCTGTTTTTAAACGGCAGGATTTCCTATCTTCAGATTACGGAGATCATAGAGGCATGCATGGCGCGCCATCGTGCGGTCACCATGCCGGATGTGGAGCAGATCCTTGCCGTGGAGCAGGAGACGTATCGATTGATAGCAGGAGAGTATGAGAAAAAAGTATGATGACGATTATTTTGTTTATCCTGATTTTCGGGGTGGTGGTGCTGTCCCATGAATTTGGGCATTTTCTGATCGCAAAACTGAACGGAATCCATGTGGTGGAATTTTCCGTGGGAATGGGGCCTACCATCTGCTCTTTCAAGAGGAAGGAGACCAAGTATGCCCTGAAGCTTCTCCCCATCGGCGGAGCCTGTATGTTTGAGGGCGAGGACGGACTGGAATCGGAGAGTACACCTGAGGAGGAGAAGAGCGACGAGGGCTCTTTCCTGAAGGCAAATATCTGGGCAAGGATGGCAACCGTGGTTGCGGGTCCGATCTTCAACTTTATTCTGGCATTTATCGTGGCGATCATTGTTGTATCCATTCAGGCACCGGCAAGGAGCGTGGTGGGTGATGTGTCGGAGGGAAGCCCCGCGCAGGCGGCGGGACTGCAGGCGGGCGACCGCATCGTGAGCATCAATGGGGAAAAAACGCCGCTGTTCAAGGACATATCCCTGATCACCTACCTGAATCAGGGGAAGACCATGACGGTGGTCTATGAGAGAGACGGGCAGAAATATGAGACGGAGATTACCCCGGTCTATGCAGAGGATGCCGGCTATTACCTGATCGGAATTTACAGCACGGTTCTGACAAAGGCGGAGGGGCTTGAGGTGTTCCGAAGTGCCTTCTATGAAATGTGCTATTCCGTGAAAAATACCTACAAGAGCCTCGGAATGCTTGTAACGGGAAAACTGAGCAGGCAGGATGTAGCGGGGCCCGTGGGGATTGCCAATGTGGTGGGAAAGACCTATGAGACGGCAAAGAACTACGGCGTGGAATCCGTGGTTTACAGCATGCTCAGCATTGTACTGCTTTTGTCGGTCAATCTGGGAATTTTGAATCTGCTTCCCATTCCGGCGCTGGACGGATGCCGTCTGGTCTTTTTGATCATTGAACTGTTCAGAGGAAAACCTGTACCCCCGGAGAAGGAGGGAATCGTTCATTTTGTGGGGCTTGTGTTCTTTATGGTTCTCATGGTAGTGGTTCTCTTCAACGATCTGGTCAATATTTTTGGATAATATAGATAATTCGGGCAGCCGTATTTTGGAACATATCCCAAGTTGATATTTCCTGCGGCTGCTTTTATACTGTTTATTACTTAACAGTATGACGAATGGGAGGCATGAGTGGAGGAGGAGAGATACAGGATTCTTAAGAAAATCGGCGAGGGTGCGACAGCGGAGGTTTTTCTTGCGTATGATGCGGTGACAGACCGGAGAGTTGCAATCAAATGCGGCTTCCGGCGCGGGCTCTTGCAGCGGGAGGCAAGGATGCAGGCAATGCTTTCCCGCAGCGCATTTCCCTGCCTGTATGATTATGCGGAGCGGGAGGGGAAAAGCCTGCTTTTCATGGAATACATAGAGGGGGAGAACTTGAAGCAGCGCCGCCATAGGATCCGGTTTTACAGGCAGCAGGAGGCAGTCCGCATTGTGCAGGGGACGGCAGAGGCGCTTCTGCCGCTGCATGAAGCGCAGATACCCTTTGTGTACGGAGATATCAAGCCGGAGCATATCCTGTTACAGCCGGACGGGAAACTGCGGCTGGTGGATCTGGGAGCTGCGGTGGCGGCGGATCGGGACAGCCCTTTTAAAAGAGGCGGGACGCCCGGCTATGTGCCACCTGAGACATGGTCAGGGCGCCCGGATCCGCGCAACGATATCTATGCGCTGGGAAAACTGATGCAGATGCTTACGGAGGATGGAAAATCCCTTCCGTCCCCCGGATACCGCGCCGTGGCGGAGCGCTGCGTGCAGAGGGATCCGGCGGCAAGATACCGTTCTTTGCGGGAATTCCTTGCAGCAATGCGAAAGATAGGATAAAATAAGAGATTGTGGGGGACAAAAATTCACTCGCTATGCGCAAAAGACATGCGCAGAAATGGAGAAAAACATGAAATGCCAACATTGCGGAGCAGAATACGACGACAGAAGTCCCGTATGCCCTTACTGTCAATCGGAAAACATACAGGAGGCGGAGCGGAGAAAGAAGGAGGCGCTTGCGGCGTACGATAAGGAAGCGCTGCAAATACGCAAGGAGATGGAGGGATACGCAAAGAAGAAGGCGAGAACTCTCACATGGTGGATTCTTCGTATCACAGGCATTCTCTTTCTGGCGGCAGCGCTCATAACGGCGGGTATCCTGATTGCGGGTAAGCTGCGGGCAGGACATTCCTATAAGCGGGATCAGGTGCATCTGGAAAAACTGGACGAGATGTATGTGCAGGGAGATTACGCGGGAATTGCGGAGTATGTCAAAGAAAACGAACTCTGGTCGGTCTCCTATGAGAAGTACGAGCAGATCTGCTATGTGCAGAATGCATATGCCCGTTTCCTCGAGCAGCTTACAAAGTTAAAGCAGCTTTCGGAGGAAACCGTCCTTGACAGGGAGAAACAGATCGGCTACATAGAAAGCAGCGCATCCTACGCTGCGGATGACGCATGCTATGTCCTCTCAAAGAGTGCGGAGTATGCGAAAGATGCCGCCATATTGGGAAATGAGGCGTGCATGGAGCAGTTTTACGAGCTCTGTGCGCAGACCTTATCGCAGCTTGGCTGCACCGAGGAGGAGACGGAGGAAGCTGCATTGCCGGAGGATGGCGGCAAGGAAGTGATCGCGGGCCGGATCCGGGATTATTATGTAAAGGTACAGGAGTGAGAACCGTATGAAGTGTCCATATTGCGGCGGGGAGGTATCCTCGCAGAGCGTGAAGTGCCCTTACTGCGGAAGGGACAACAAAGAGGGAATTGCCTTTCAGGAGGAAGTCAGGAAAAGGATCGATAAAAACCGGCTGCTGCGACCGTTTTTGATCAAGCAGAAGACGCCGGAGCTGGTACAGCGCATGCTCACCCGTATTCTGCTCATCATAGCCGGAGTGAATGTGCTGTTAATTGTGTGCAGCTTTGGCGTTTATATATGGAGCGGGCGGGAAAGCAAGACTGTGCCTGAAAGCGGTAGCCATGCGGAGGCGTATGTACAGAATTTCGGGTTCGGAGAGGAATACTACGCCGAAAGCTTCGGGGAGTCAGTGCGGGATTACCTGGCGTGTGAGGAGAGCGGAAAGCAGCCTGCAAGAGGAGACATTGAGCAGATGGTGCAGGCGGTGTATCATGCGATGAAGGACGGAGAGGACGAGACCTACATACGGGCATTCTTTTCCGGGTATCTGGCGCTTGACGATAAGGAATGTGCGTTTCTTGATGCGGCACTTGAGGAGGACGCACCCTATTCCGTGGACAATAACCTGAAGGACATTGCCGTGGAGGCTGTTTTAAAGCGCGCGGAAGGAGGCAGACCATGACGGGTGTACTTGTAATTCTGGCGGGCGTCGCCGCCTTTTATGTGTATGTGTACCGGAAGTTTACGGATACGCAGAAATTGAATTTCAAGATCGTGGCGGTCTATGTGTCGGCGCTGTCGTTTCTGCTTGTGGTTTCCGTGGCGGTGGCGTCGGTGAAGATGGTTTACGAAAACGAGCAGGACCGTAGCGTTGCCGTGCGGATGAAGGATGTGGAGTATGACTTGAGCAGGGGAGATCTGGCGTCTCTGCCCCAACGCATGCAGTCCTACAAGGATTACGAGGCGGATTTTGAGTATATCTGGGAGCGGCTTGAAATGTATGAGTGCAGCAACCGCTATCTTGTCTATGAGCGCGCCGCGCAGAACACGGGTGATGAACAGTACCGTCTGATGGCACAGGCTTACAGGGAACAGCTGCTTGCGCTCTGTAACCCGGAGTATGGGCAGAATGCGGACTATGCCGCCTTTTATCTGCGGCGGGCGGGGATTTCGGGGTGAATAGATTGTTGCGTTTTTGCCTCAAAAATACTATAATGTTTATTATTTATCCTGATGAAAAACGAAAGAGGGTATAGAGTGATGAAAAAATTGGAAGAATATGTAAGGAGCATACCGGACTTTCCCGAGGAGGGAATCATTTTCCGTGATGTGACCAGTGTGCTGCAGGATGCGGACGGACTGCACCTTGCAATCGACACCATGCAGGATCTGGTGAAGGATCTGGATTATGATGTGGTAGTCGGTGCGGAATCAAGAGGATTTATCTTCGGTACTCCCATCGCATACAATAACCATAAGCCATTTGTGCTGATCCGCAAGAAAGGAAAGCTTCCCTGTGAGACCATTGAACAGACTTACGATCTGGAGTACGGCACGGCGACCATCGAGATGCACAAGGACTCCATCAAGCCCGGACAAAAGGTGCTGATCGTGGACGATCTGATCGCTACGGGCGGAACCACGGAGGCTATGATCAAGCTGGTGGAAGCGCTGGGCGGCGAAGTGGCAGGTCTGCTGTTTTTGATGGAGCTTGCCGGACTGCACGGCAGGGAAAGACTGAAGAACTATCGAATGGATTCGGCAATTATTTACGAGGGCAAATAATATCCCGGTAAGGACATGATGGCAGATGACAGAAGAAAAAAACGAGAAGGTCATTGATGACGGCAAAATAAGTGAATTAAAGGAATTTATGACGCCTGACGAACTCTATCAGGTTCTTATTAAGCATGTGCAGAAATATCATCCGTCCGATGATATTTCCATGATCGAGAAGGCGTACCGTGTCGCAAGCGAGGCGCACAAGGATCAGAGAAGAAAATCGGGAGAACCGTACATCATCCACCCGCTGCATGTGGCGATCATTCTGGCAGATCTTGAGATGGATAAGGAGACGATCGTCGCGGGGCTTTTACATGATGTGGTGGAAGACACCGTCATGACGGAGGAACAGATCGCCCAGGAGTTCGGAGCCGAGGTGGCGCAGCTTGTGGACGGTGTGACCAAGCTTGCAAATATTCCGCTAAGCAGCGGAAGCGGATCCGAGAGTGACGCCAGACTGGAGATGCAGGCGGAAAATCTGAGAAAGATGTTCCTTGCCATGGCGAAGGATATCCGGGTAATCATCATCAAGCTGGCAGACCGCCTGCACAATATGCGTACCCTGAAATATCAGAAGCCGGAGAGCCAGCAGCGCATTGCCAAGGAGACACTTGAGGTGTATTCGCCCATTGCGCAGAGGCTTGGTATTTCTAAGATCAAGGTGGAGCTGGACGATCTGTCCTTAAAATATCTGGAGCCGGATGCCTACTACGATCTGGTGGACAAAATTGCCGTCAGGAAGAGCGTGCGCGAAAAGTATATCGGCAGCATCGTGGCGGAGGTGAGCGAACATATCCGTAAGGCGGGAATCGAGGCGCAGATCGACGGGCGTGTGAAGCATTTCTTCAGTATCTACAAGAAGATGAAGAACCAGAACAAGACGCTGGATCAGATCTACGACCTGTTCGCGGTGCGCATTATTGTGGATACGGTGAAGGATTGCTATGCGGCGCTGGGTGTGATCCATGAAATGTATAAGCCCATCCCCGGCAGGTTTAAAGATTATATCGCAATGCCCAAGGCAAATATGTATCAGTCCCTCCACACTACGGTGATCGGCTCCACGGGGCAGCCCTTTGAGGTGCAGATCAGAACCTTTGAGATGCACAAGGCGGCGGAATATGGAATTGCCGCGCACTGGAAATACAAGGAAGCCTCTGACGGCAAGAAGGTGGAGACGCAGGAGGAGGAGAAGCTCACATGGCTTAGGCAGATTCTGGAATGGCAGCGTGATACCTCGGACAACAGGGAATTTATGAACCTGCTTAAGAATGATCTGGATCTGTTCTCCGACAATGTGTACTGCTTTACGCCCAGCGGAGATGTGAAGAACCTTCCGGCGGGCTCGACCCCCATCGATTTTGCCTACAGCATCCACAGTGCGGTGGGAAACAAGATGGTGGGCGCAAGGGTGAACGGCAAGCTGGTTACGATCGATTACGAGATCAAGAACGGCGACCGTATCGAGATTATCACTTCCCAGAACTCCAAGGGTCCCAGCAGGGACTGGCTTAATATTGTCAAGAGTACGCAGGCAAAGAACAAGATCAACCAGTGGTTCAAGAATGAGCTGAAGGATGACAACATCATAAAGGGCAAGGAATTGCTCGCAACCTATTGCAAGACAAAGAATATTGCGCTCTCCAACCTCACAAGACAGGATTACATGGAGGCGATCCAGCGGAAGTACGGATTTCAGGATTGGGATTCCGTGCTGGCTGCGATCGGACACGGTGCTCTGAAGGAGGGGCAGGTCATCAATAAGATGCTGGAGTACTATGACCGGGATCATAAGAAGGAGATGACCAATGAGGAGGTGCTTGCCGCTATTGCGGACAATGCCCAGAACACGAAGCAGACCGGAGTAAAATCCAAGAACGGTATCATTGTCAAGGGAATCACGGATGTTTCCGTGCGTTTCTCCAAGTGCTGTTCTCCCGTACCGGGGGATGAGATCGTGGGCTTTGTCACAAGAGGACGCGGCATTTCCATCCACAGAACCGATTGCGTGAATGTGCTGAATCTTCCCGAGATCGAGAGGGCGCGCCTGATCGAAGCCGAGTGGCAGGCACCGGATCAGGGAGCGGAAGGAAAGTACATTGCGGATATCATCATATACGCCAACAACAGAAACGGGCTTCTGGCGGATATCTCCAAGGCGCTCACGGAGAAAAACATCGATATTCTCTCCATGAACACCAGAACCAACAAACAGGGGGTTGCAACCATGCAGACCTCGTTTGAGATCAGCGGAAGAGAAGAACTGAACAGGGTGATAGACAAGATCAGATCCATCGACAGTGTGATCGACATAGAAAGGACGACAGGCTGATGGCAGAAATCAGAATCGGACGTATGGTGCTTGGCAGCTATGCAACCAACTGCTATCTGCTCTACAGAGAGGAGGATCCCCGGGTGATCGTGGTGGATCCGGCAGATCAGGGAGAGCAGATTTATAAGAAATTGACGGAGAAAGGCTTTCAGGTTGAAGCTATTTTCCTCACCCACGGTCATTTCGACCATATCTGGGGGGCAAAGGCGCTGAAGGAGATTTCCGGGGCGAAGATTTATGCCCTTGCGGAGGAGGTGCCTCTTTTGGAGAGCGCGAAACTGAATGTGTCCCAGTGGGCGGGCAGAGCCTGCGTGCTGACACCGGATGTCCTGCTCTCCGACGGTGAGGAGGTTACGGTTGCCGGAATGTCCTGCAAGGTGCTTGCAACGCCCGGCCACACGGCGGGAAGCTGCTGCTACTATTTCCCTGCCGGGGAGCTTTGTGTGTGCGGCGATACCATTTTTCAGGAATCCGTGGGAAGAACGGACTTCCCTACCGGAAGCGCGAGCGCACTGGTAAACTCCATACGGGAGAAGATCTTTACATTGCCGGATGGCGTGCAGCTTTATCCGGGGCACGGCGACAGCACCACGGTTGAACATGAAAAGCAGTATAATCCCTATTGTTAGCGGAGCGGATGATGGCATTTACAGTACAAACAAACAGAACAGATTACGAATATGATATTCACTCACTGGTGAAGGCTTTTTATCCACAGGAGAGTGTAAACGTGCTCACACCGGATACGGGGGAGAGCAAAAGAAAGGAACTGCTGGAGGATCTTCGGATGGAGGTCCTCCTGTTTCGGAACGGGGAAGGCAGCGACGGGGCAAAGATTGCCTTTTTTAGTGAGGACGGCAGAAAGACCGTCCGTTCTTTTGCTTATACCGGCGATGAGGAGGATGAGAAGGAATTTAAGAAGGCAACCAAGCGATTTCTGTACGAGGTGCTCACGGAGGAGACGGGCAGGAGTCTGCCGTGGGGAAACCTGACAGGAATCCGTCCGACCAAGATTGCCATGGGGCTTTTGGAGGAGGGAAGCACGCCTGCGCAGACGGAGGCTTTCCTTAGGGAGAGCTATTTTGTCAGCGGGAAGAAAGCGGCGCTTGCGGTGGATATCGCAGAGCGCGAAAAAAAAATCTTAGCGGATATCCACTATGAGAATGGGTACAGTCTTTATATCGGGATTCCGTTTTGCCCCACCACATGCCTGTATTGTTCCTTTACCTCCAACCCGATCTGCAAGTGGCGTGACCGTGTGGAGGAGTATATCGACTGCCTGATCCGGGAAATGCGCTTCACAAGGGAAGCATTCGACGGAAAAATACTGGACAGTGTATACATAGGTGGGGGAACGCCCACAACACTGACGGCAGAGCTGCTTGACCGTCTGCTGACCGCACTTAAGGAAATCTTTGATTTTTCCACCGTGCAGGAGTTTACTGTGGAGGCGGGGAGAGCGGACAGCATTACGAGGGATAAGCTGGAAATCCTGAAAAAGCATAAGGTGGGACGCATCAGCGTGAACCCGCAGACCATGAAGGAGGAGACCCTTAGGCTGATCGGAAGACAGGCGACGGCGGCACAGGTGAAGGAAGCCTTTGCACTCGCCAGAGAAGTGGGAAGCTTCAACATTAATATGGATATTATTCTGGGACTTCCGGGAGAGGACGAGGCGGATGTGCAGCGCACCATAGAGGAGATAATTGCCTTGAAACCGGATTCCCTGACTGTCCATTCCCTTGCCATCAAGCGCGCCTCAAAGCTGGCACAGTGGATCCTGGAGAACGGCATTTCTACCATCCGCAACACGGATGCCACCATGGCGATCGCCGCCGAAGGCGCCGCGCAGATGGGGATGCATCCCTACTACCTCTACCGCCAGAAAAACATGTCCGGCAATTTTGAAAATGTGGGTTACGCCACCGAGGGCAACTACGGTATCTACAACATTCTGATCATGGAGGAAAAACAGACGATCGTCGCATTGGGTGCCGGAAGCATCAGCAAGCGCGTCTACCCGGGCGGCAGGATCGAGCGAAGTGAGAATGTCAAGGACGTGGGGCTTTACATGGAGAAAATCGATGAGATGATCGAGCGGAAGCGGAAGCTGTTTGAAGGAGAATAGCTGGATTTTCTATAAAATATTATAGTTACGTCGTCTGCACCGGTGGTTTCATTTTCTGCTTCGGCACATGGGAAAGGTACTTATCAAGCCGTTTTTCTTCTAATGTGGCAACCAATTCCATAAATGGCTGTAAGTCTCCCTCAGCAGCATATTTGTCCAATGCATTATAATAATCCAGCCGGTCTTCTTTTGCCACAGATACCGGTAAGAAACCATTTTTAAGCAACTGGTAGTTCATAAGATGTCTTGATGTTCTGCCATTACCATCTAAAAAAGGATGAATACAAATGTGGACAGACAGCAGCGTGGAAGAATTGCAGGATGGATTCCGGGAATTGGCAGGGAAAAGAGATGCGGCATGCTTTATAAAATACGTTGACGATCAACCTGTTGGGTTTGCACAGTGTCAGTTGCGGCATGACTATGTGGAAGGAACCGAGAACTCCCCCGTGGGATATCTGGAGGGAATTTTTGTTACCGGGGAATATCGGAAAAAAGGATACGTAGGAGAGAAAGGGCGGTCTAAAGTCCCAGTATTTTCTTCTTTGCGGCGGTAAATTCATCCTCGGTTATAATGCCCTGTTTATAAAGGTCATTGTATTTTCTGATTTCGTCCGCGCCGGAATGGGCAGGAGTTACAGGCACACGGCTGGCCTTTGTTTCTGAAATTTTCTCAAAAATGAGCTGGTAGAACTGCTCCGCTTTTTCAGAATCGGAGAGCCAGCTCAGAAGAACAACATTTTCATCCTGCTGTGTGCCTCGTGTGGGGCCATACACCAGGTCAAATTTTGGAGAGCTCGGGTTCGATCCGGGCGTGATAAACTGAAAATATCCACCGTTGATACCGGGCTTTTTATAGCCGATGGAGGTCAGATCGGAATAGAAAAAGGTCTTGTTTCCCTTGGCTCCGGAAAAGAAAGCGTATGTTGTAAGCCCTTTTCTTTCAATTTCAATCCGATCTTCATAAGCAATCATTGTTCCGTTGATACCTTTTAACCGCATCAGTTCCATACAAAATCCTCCCATAGCACCTTACTTGATTTTACCATAAAAGAACGTACTAATACACAGGAAATTTTGCGAAAAGACAGGGAATGGCGGGGGAAGTGCCGGAATATATCCTTGACATCTTTGGAGCGGGTGAGCACACCTTGCTGTACCATGAGAATGGAGACGGTGTTGCATTGTCGGGCGGTGAGGCGCAGAAGGTGGCAATCGCCGGAGCGTTGTATAAAGATGCGCCCTTTGTGATTCTGGACGAGCCGACGGCGGCGCTTGATCCGGTTGCGGAGGCGGAAATCTATGAAACCTTTGATGTGCCGGTCGGAGAAAAGACGGCGATCTATGTCTCGCACCGGATGAGCAGTTGTAAGTTCTGCGACCTTATTGTGGTTTTGGCGGAGGGTGAGATCGCGGAGGAGGGAGACCATGAGGCACTTCTTCAAAAGGGAGGCATCTATGCCGGTCTTTACCGCACACAGGCACAATACTACAACGAGGGCTGATTGAAAATGTGACCGGGGAATGCTACAATGGCAATGTCCGATGAGAGAGAAACGGACAGGAAGGGTTTTGGAATGGCAATGGAACAGAGAACAATATTATATGGGACGGGAAATCCGGCAAAGCTGGATGCCATGAGAAGGAGGCTGCGCACGCTGGGTGTGGAAGTGACCGGATTGAACGAGATGCGGGAAAAGGGCTATGCGATCCCTGTTGTATCGGAGAACGGAACCACGCCGCTTGAAAATGCGAGACTGAAGGCAAGGGCATATTTTGCGGCGTTTCATATGCCGGTGTTTTCCTGTGATTCCGGGTTGTTCTTTGACAATGTTTCAGAGGAGGATCAGCCGGGCGTGCATGTCCGCACCGTAAACGGAAAGTACCTGACGGATGAGGAAATGGTGGCACACTATACCGGGTTGGTTCATAAGTACGGAAACCTGACGGCACACTATAAGAACGCCATTTGTCTGATTCTGGATGAGCATAGCGAGTACGAGGCGATGGAGCCATCCATGGAGAGTGAGAAATTTATCATAACGGACAAGCCTTACGCAAGAACCAAGAAGGGGTTCCCACTTGACAGCCTGTCCCTCGATATCAAAACCGGAAAATATTATTACGACCTGCCGGAGGAGGCACTGGATCAGGTGGCGGTGGAGGATGGATTTCTACAATTCTTCTCCGGGGTGCTCCGCTGAAGGGTCAAATACATAGACCTGATCCTCGGTTTCTTTTGCCAACCGGCTGGCGCGTTCTTCCATGGCGGCGAGGCTGCGCTTTAGCTTGGGATAGGTGGTTGCATCTTTGTATATAAAGTAAACGGAAACCAGAAACAGGCATGCGGAAAGGATGTTGGAGAAGGTGGTGTTGACGCCCAGAAGCGGAAGCGCCTCGTGCAGCGTAGCACCGCTTCCCATCAGTGTGACGATGGTGCGCAGGTAGGAAAGGTGGGTCCTGTCCGCGGCGAGGCGGCTGTTTGTGAGCGCCAGATCCGTGCGGATCTTGGCAAACTCAGTCCTTTCCATGGCTAAACTGTTCTGGTTGAAGGCAAGCGCATCATCGGCGGCGATGGAATCCGGGATCTTTCTCGGGCTGCCGGAACCGATCTCCGCGTTGATGAGTGCTTTTTCTTTTTTCTCTGTTTTGTTCTGCATATGTTTTCTCCGTTTCCCAAACATCTCTCTCCTCTCATTTTACCGTTTCTTGGGCAAAATTACAATCTTAACAGTTTTTTTGTTGTGTGCTATAATAAGCCTCGAGGAAAAGAAGCGGCTGTGAAGCAGGATGCGGAGTGCGATAGTACGGATTCTTATCGTGTATTACAAAAGCGGGAAGGGGCGGAGAAAGAAATGAAGATTTCCACAAAGGGGCGCTACGCGCTGCGCCTGATGATCGATCTGGCAATCAACTGTGACGGGACACCGGTCAGCATCAAGGATATTTCCGCAAGACAGGACATTTCGGACAAGTATCTGGAACAGATTATTTCCACATTGAACAAAGCGGGATTCGTAAAGAGCGTGAGAGGCCCGCAGGGGGGCTATACCCTGACCAGACAACCAAGGGAGTATACGGTGGGGATGATCTTGCGGCTGACGGAGGGAAGCCTTGCGCCGGTTTCCTGTCTGGAGCATGAACCGAATACCTGTGACAGACAGGAGTTCTGTGCCACCCTCAGATTGTGGAAAATGCTGGATGAGGCGATAAAGGGTGTGGTGGACAAAGTCACTCTGGAGGATCTTGTGGCGTGGCAGAGAGAGACGGTTGATAACTACGTGATTTAGAACGAATGGCAACAGACGGGAGGAAACATGAAAAAAATTCTGCTGATCGCAACGGGCGGAACGATTGCCTCTGTCTATACAAGAGAGGGGCTTGCACCCAAAATCGAGGCGGGGGAACTGCTCTCCTATGTGGAGGAGCACAGAGAGTTCTGCCATGTGGATACCGTGCAGCCGTTTGGGCTGGACAGCACCAATATACGGGGAGAACACTGGCTTCGGATTGCGGCATTGATCGAGGAACAATATGAGGCGTATGACGGCTTCGTGGTCTGCCATGGAACGGACACCATGGCGTACACCGCCGCAGCACTCTCTTACCTGATACAGAACAGCAGCAAGCCGGTGGTGGTTACCGGGGCGCAGAAGCCCATTGATCTGCCGGTGACGGATGCCCGTACAAACCTCTTGGACAGTCTGCGCTTTGCGGCGGACGACAGAGCCCATGATGTCAATATTGTGTTTGGCGGAAAGGTGATCGCAGGGACAAGGGCGAAGAAGGAGCGGTCAAAGAGCTACAATGCGTTTTCCAGCATCAACTATCCTGCGATTGCGATGATTCAGGAGGGCAGGATCATTTTTTATGTGGACGACAAGGACAAAAAAACCGGAATGCAGCGGTTCTACCACAAGATCAATGAAAACATTCTGCTGCTCAAACTGATACCGGGGATGGACGCGGCGTTGTTGAACCGGCTCTTTCCTTATTATGACGGCGTGATTATAGAATCCTTTGGCGTAGGCGGTTTCCCGGATTACGGCAAGACCGCGTTCTTTGATGAGATCAAGCATTGGACAGAGGCGGGAAAAGTGATAATGATGGTGACGCAGGTTACCCATGAGGGAAGTGACATGGGGATATATCGTGTGGGGCGGCTGATCAAAGAAAATTTTGACTTGATGGAGGCGTATGATATGACGCTGGAGGCCACGGTTACCAAGGTGATGTGGGCGGTGGCGCAGGCGGAAAGTATGTCGCAATTCAGGGATTTGTTTTACGAAACTGTGAACCACGATCTTTTGTTTGTATAATATCATAGAATCTCCATATGTTGATGAGAGGGTGCAATGTGCATGAAAGTTGGTTACGCCATGCGCTATTGCACCCTTTTCCGTATTGGTATGGTATAGAAAATCGGAGGGATAAGATACCATTATGGGCAGGGAGAAAAAGAGCAGCAACGTGGAGATCGGCAGCAGGCTGCGACTTATCAGGGAAAATCTCGGAAAGTCACAGGCAGAGTTCTCTGAGATTCTGGAGATCGGTGACGACCATTACCGAAAGTTGGAGAGCGGAAGCACAGGGCTGACCATCGAAAAGGTTCGTATTTTATATGAAAAGCTGAATATTGATCCGACTTATCTTTTGACAGGCGAGAAACCGGAGGAGTTTGATCTTGATAAATATTTGGTAAACTGCAGCAAGGAGCAGAGGGACAAACTGCTTCGGAGATGTTTGGATTATATAGCCGGCTACATTATGAGATGATGCGGACGGTGAGAGATATACAATGAGGTCACTGATATGTCGAGGGGGGACATTACAGTGACCTTCTTTTATGAGAGGTAGTGTGGGGCAGGTTCAGATGAGTAGCACAAAAGACAGTTTTCAAAAATTTTACAAGCAGACGTACAATCGCCTTTACCGTTACTTAAGGAGGATGGAAGGAGTAGGTGAGTCGGCGGAGGACATCGCGCAGGACACTTTCTGTCTGGCATATAAGCAATGGGACAAACTGAAACAGTATGAAAATCCTATGGGTTGGCTGTATAAAACATCCAACTATGTACTGTGGAATCAGACCAGACGGAAGGAAAACCAGAATATTTCCTATGAGCAAATGACGGAGCAGGAGACGCCGGGTTACACGGATGAGGACTTCGGAAACAAGGAGTGGCGTGTGACAGCGCAAAAGATTTTGGGAGAAGAGGACTGGAATCTTCTTGTGCAGTACATACAGGAATATTCCGTCGCCGAGATTGCAAGGAAGTTTGGAATGACGGAGGAGTATGTGAGAGTGCGGATCAGCAGAATACGCAAGCTGTTACGGATGGAGATTGACGGCAAAGGATCGGATAAAAAATGAGCGAGAGAGACACGGAAAACAAACAGGGAATTATGGATGAAAAAGAGCTGCTCAGAGAGGAACTGAAGCAGCGTCTTAAATGGTATCAGGAGAGACAGACGGAGAAGGAAATCGACGAGCAGGAGATCGAAATGATTTTGAATCTTCTGGAAATCATGGATCCGCTGCCTGAGACCGAGGACGAAGAAGAAACGGAGAGAGCTGAGAAGGCGTATGCCCGGTTTGAACAGAATTATCTGCCAAAGGAAAGAAAGCGCGGCATCCTGCGGCGTAATAAGGTTCTGCGCTGTGCGGTACTGACTGCGGCAGCAGTCCTGATCCTGTTTGCCGTTCTCAACATTGGCACCTATGCCTCCGCAGGCGTGGATTTCTTCACGTTCCTGTGGCAGGGCGGAGGCGGCAGGAGCTTTGTTGCAGTAGGAGAAGATGTGGAGGGGATGGACGGTATGGGAACGGACATGACGCTCGACTGCAATGTAAATGAACGACAGGAGTATAAAGCGTGGGAGGAATTGCCCGAAGATATTTTAAGTCAAATTATTGTTCCCACGGAAGTGCCGGAAGGCATGGAACTGGAAAATGTGTATTGTTGGAGCAGCAAATACATCTTTACCATAAAGGCGTACTATACGGATGGGGATTCAAAGAGAAAAATACAAGTATGGATTGAAAAATATGAGGAAGTACCTACATGGCAGAAGTCAACAAATGAGGATTCTGTCTTTGTAAAAGAAAAGGAAATAAACGGGGAGAAATGTTCTTTTTACACTAATGACAAGGACAGTATTGTGTACTTTTTAAGAGGATCTCAATTATATACTGTTTGGGGAAATTGTGATGTAGATGATATGGAAAGTGTGGTTTCATCCATGGATAAATGGTGAAAAACGAAAAAAATAAAATTTTTTTAATTTTTTTGTTACATTTTGCCTCTCTGAACACATTAACTATATAGAGGGTAATAAATGAGGAAGGAGGAAAGCATAAAAAGCCCTCATATGATCAAAGAAGGAGAGGAAGTAATGACAAAAAACTTAAAGAGAAAGCTCTGTATGATTCTTACGGTCATTTTGGCAGTCAGCTTTAATCCGGGCTACGTAGTGGCATCGGACAGCGCAGCAGTGACGGTGATGAATGTAGAGCAGCAACAGGAACTGACGTTGGATATTTCTGCACAGGGTGTATATGGAGGCAAGAATGACAGTGGAATGTCAATGGCAAGAGCCGTTTCCATGACGAACTGTGCGATCCGCATGACGTATGAAACTTCGAGTCTTTACATGGAATTTGTAACAGGCTGCAATACCGAGGCATCCGAGATAGGGGTCAAGGACATCGAAGTGCAGAAGAAAAAAGGTATCTTCTGGGAGTCATGGGAGACGATTGCTACATCTGCGGGAAACAGTATTATTCGTTCGGACAGCTTTATCGGCAACTGCACCTGCACTACCGTAGTCAAAGGCGAAACATACCGGGTTAAATGCACCCACTACGCATATGTGGGCGGCGTGTATTACTCATTGGAGAATGTCACAGATGGTCATAAATTCAATTAGGGACGAAATGGAACACGGAGAATGCAGAATCGTCCGCGCAAAGTCCATTATGGACGGGATTGCCAGCGCAGGTTATGATGCGCTTTGTGCAATACTGGAGCTGGAGTTTGCGCATGACGGTCAGGTATGGCGGTTTTATGATGTGCCGGAGCATGTGTGGTATGAGTGGAGGAGATCGGAGAAAACAAGCGTCTATTTTCACACTTACATTTCGGGAAGATATGTATCAAGACAGATCCGCGCCGGGAGTCGGCAGTAGGAATTCAGCAACAAAATAAAAACGTGAAGGGAAGCTGCGTTACCCGGAAAGGGTACACAGCTTCTTTTTGGCTGTGGGTTGTAGATTGGCTACGGATTGAACAGTAATGTTTGTTGCGGAAGAGGGGAAAATTTGATATAATATGTCAAGCAGACGGAAATAGGGAGCCGGATGCGGTTTCCCATGTGGAACGTGGGAGACAGGGAGATATAAGGGGACAGGACAATGACAAAAAAGATAAATTCAAGGCTGCGGGGGCGCCCCTTGGGGAGCGTTGCCGCCGGGAAAGAGACCGGAAACGGAGGACAGGGACTGGGCGCTGCCTCCTGGAGAGAAGCCGGGAGCAGTACGGCAGGACAGTGGGAAACCGGAATAGCACAGAAACGTGTAGGCAGGATATTGCGGATGCATGCCGCCATCATGTGTGTGTATTTTCTGGTGCTTCTGATTACAGTTGCGGCCACACGGAATGTGGCGGTGCTGTTTATGAGCGTTCCGTACTTCGTGGCGTATGTGCTGTTCTTTTACAGGAGCAGCAGTTGGAGCGTCCGTTTTCGCATAGGGTTGAATTTCGGGCTGACCGTGGTGTTTGTGATCGCATTTGTGGTGGTGTTCGGATGGGACTGTGGTGTGCAGCATTTTATTTTCGTCATGGTTGCACTGGTGGTCGTGATAGGAAACGACTCCATCAAAAAGAAGGCGGGGCAGGTAGCGGTTCTTTTCGCGTTGCGGATGCTTTTGTACGGCTATACGCTGGTAGAGCTGCCGTTGTACCGGATCTCCGAGCTGCAAAGCATCTGTTTTCAGGTGATCAATTCTTGTGCAATTTTTACCGCTTTGTTCTCCTGCCTGATGCTGGAGAAACGGGATGTCTGGATGATGGAGCGGACTGTGGAGGAGAGCGACAGGAGACTGCAGCGGTACAGTGACGAGGATCCGCTGACGGGGCTTATGAACCGCAGAAGCATGATGGCGTATCTGGAGCTTCTGACGGGAGAAGGAAACACGGAACCCCCAAATGGTAATGCAGACCGGGTGAAGCCCGCCAGACTGAGCGTAGCCGTGGGAGATGTGGATCTTTTTTCAAAGGTCAACGACCATTTCGGACATGATTGCGGCGACATTGTGCTGAAGCTTCTGGCATACCAGTTTATACAGTTCATGGAAGGAAAAGGAAAGGTGGCGCGCTGGGGCGGCGAGGAGTTTTTGTTTGTCTTTGACAATGCCTGCGGCGAGGATGCCTACTATTATCTGACAAAGCTGCAGCAGCAGATCCGCACGAAGGATTTTGCGTGGAAGGATGAAGTGATCAATCTGACAATGACATACGGATTGATGGAATACAGTGAAGAGAAAGGAATAGATTATTGTATCGTGGAGGCCGGAAAGAAAATGGAAATGGGTAAGGAATCTGGAAGAAATACAATCATCTATTAGAGGGAGGAACTATGATTTTTAAGTGCAGAAATTGCGGTGGAAATGTGGTTTACAGCCCGGAGCGGCATAAGATGTACTGTCCGTTCTGCGAGGGAGAGGATTGCGAGGAGAAGAACAGTGATGTGCAGACTACCGTGGTCTGCTCCAACTGTGGCGGTGAGCTGCAGATCGGGGAGTTTACCTCCGCGTCACAGTGTCCGTACTGCGACAATTATCTTATTTTTGACGAGCGTGTGACGGGAGCCTATGCGCCCCAGAAGATCCTTCCTTTTGTATTTGGAAAGGAAAGCACCAAGAAGCTGATGCGGGATAAATTCAAATCCTGCGTGTTTGCTCCGGCAGGCTTTTTGTCCGAGGTGAAGTTAAACAGCATGACGGGTATGTATGTGCCGTTCTGGCTTTATGATTACCATGCCCACGGACACTACGACGGCGAGGGAAAGAAGATCAGAACATGGTGCAGCGGAGACCGGGAGTATACGGAAACCAGCGTCTATCACATCGCGAGGGACATGGAGGCTGATTTTGACAAAATGCCGGTGGACGCTTCGGACGCGATGCCGGACACCATCATGGATCTGATGGAGCCGTACAACTATCAGGCATTGGAGAATTTTCAGGAGAAGTATATGTCCGGATTTTTCTCGGAGCGCTACAATGAGGATGCACTTGCCTGTGAGCCGCGCGCGGTGGAAAAGGCAAAGAAGGATGCGGAGAGCATGCTGAAGCAGAGCATCAGCGGCTATTCTGGAATGACAAGCGCAATGAACAATCAGGTTTCCTTATCCAGAACGGATACGAATTATGCGCTGTTCCCGGTGTGGATTTACAATTACAAGTTCAAAAACGAGGACTATCGCTTCCATATCAACGGACAAACCGGAAAGATAATCGGCAAGGTACCCATTTCCAAGGGGAAGGTGTGGGCGTACGGTGCCACCGTGTTCGGCAGTTGTTTTGCAATCTTTATGCTGTTAAGGCAACTGTTGATGATGCTTTAGGGAGGATAGACTGAGATGAAACAATACTTTTCTTATTTTAAAATATTATTTATCATTGTCGGTGTGCTTGCAGTGATCACGGGAGTGGTGGCGCTGACGCATAAGGGTGATGAGTATGTCAGACAGAATTTTGAAGCGCCTACACAGCGTGTGTACGATTACGCGGATAAGCTTACGGATGAAGAGGAAGAGAAGCTGGAGGCGCTGATCGCCAAGCGGGAAAATGAGATTGGCTGTGATCTGGTGATTGTCACCATCAATGAGTCCGTGCTGGAGAAGTACGGCAGAACGGAAAATACCGACAGCAACTGGGAATTTTGCATGACCAGCTATGCGGATGATTTCTACGATCAGAATAATTTCGGTTACGACAAGGTACATGGCGACGGCGCGCTGCTTTTGTATAACTGGTATGACGACGGCGCATACGGCAGCGAGATGGGAACGCATTTCTCCACCTGTGGCAGGGTATATACACATTATACGACAGAGATGGTGGACACCGTTCTGGATGATGTTTACGACAATGTGCATTCGGATGCGTACTATGCATACAAGCTGTTTGTGGAAGATGTGGCAACGGAGATGAACAGTCTTGTGAAGCTTCCCGTATTTCCTCTCATTATTGTTGCGCTGATTATTGCGGGCATCTTTGTGGTGACTCATCTGAAATCCAAGGAAGGGGAAAAGACCACAGTTTCCTCCACCTATGTGGAAAACGGCAGTGTGAAGTTCAATGTCAAGAGAGATGAGCTTGTGAATAAATATGTGACCAGCCGTGCGATTCCAAAGAGCAGCAGCAGCGGCGGCAGCTCCGGCTCCGGCGGAGCAGGCGGACACACCAGCAGCGGCGGTGTCAGCCACGGCGGCGGAAGCAGACGGGGTTAGTTCCATAAAAGTGAAAAAAGAATCCTGCTTGCGGGATTCTTTTTTCGTCACGATATAAAAACGGTATAAAAAAAGCACCCACATGACGGTATGGGTGCTTTTTATTATCTTATTAACAGTTATGCCATCTTGTTCACGGCAACAGCTAAACGGGATACTTTTCTGGAAGCATTGTTTTTGTGATATACTCCCTTGGAAGCAGCCATATCAATCTCGCTGGTTGCAGCGACTAAAGCAGCTTGAGCAGCAGCCTTGTCACCGGACTCGATTGCAGCGGTTACCTTCTTGATTGCTGTCTTAACGCCGGACTTGATAGCTTTGTTTCTATCAGTTCTGGTTTGTGCTACTAAGATTCTTTTCTTTGCAGATTTGATGTTAGCCAAGATCTACACCTCCCATTTTCTAATTGTGTTTTTTAAGAAAATGTTCCATTAAAGCCAGACACGGACGACCAATGTAAACATACGCATATTATTCTAGTAGAAGCATAAGGAAATGTCAATACATATTTCTCTTTTTTTTGTAAAAAATACAAGAAAAAGGAGAAGGAAAAATGAGTTGTTTTCAGGTGAGAACAGATCTGGCGCTGGAGGCCAGAGAGAGTATTTCGGAGGCAGACGGATCCCTGCACGGAGTCAAGGTGGAGGAAAATTATGACGAGGAGACGGACATCCGTGTGACAAGGGTGGAGATCACCACAAAGAACGGTGCGCGGGCGATGGGAAAACCCATGGGAACCTATGTGACGATCGAGGCCGCGGGGATGTTAGAGCCGGATGAAGGATTTCACAGGGAAGTGTCGGACGTCCTTGCCGAGCAGCTCACCAAGATCATACCCGGGGCGGGGCAGGAGCAGGAAATTCTTGTGGTAGGTCTGGGAAACCGCGATGTGACCGCCGATGCGCTGGGGCCGCATGTGGTGGATAATCTGTGCATCACCCGCCATATTGTGAGGGAGTACGGCAAGGCGGCATATAACAGGGATCGGATGAATCAGGTCAGCAGCATGGAGCCGGGCGTTATGGGAAAGACGGGAATGGAGGCTGCGGAGATCATCAAGGGCGTGGTGGAACAGACCGGCCCGGATGTGATCGTCGCCATAGATGCGCTGGCAGCCCGGACGACAAAGAGACTGAACCGAACCATCCAGATTACGGACACGGGAATCCATCCAGGCTCCGGTGTGGGAAACCACAGGAACGCGCTCACGAAGGAGAGTATGGGGATTCCGGTGATTGCCATAGGCGTTCCCACGGTGGTGGATGCGGCCACCATTGTAATGGATGCATTTGAAAAACTGCTGGACGGAACAGGGGAGGCGGACAAGCGGGAATATCTGGAGGAATGCCGGAATGCGCTTGCAGAGCTGCACAACATGTATGTTGCCAGCAAGGATATCGACGCGGTGATCAAGAGGGTCAGCTACACGGTGTCGGAGGGCATCAACATGGCGCTTTCCTTAGAGTGAGCGCCCGGCAGGCATGATTTTCCGGTTGCAGCATATAATGGGGTAGAGTAGCTGCACGGGACGGAAAAGCTATGAGAAAGCTGGGATGAGAATTGAGAAATTTCAGGGGATTTGGGGATGTTGGCAGACGTCTTGCCGCCTCCTTTGTTCTGCTTATGGCGATGTTGCTTCTGCTGGACGGAAAAGCCTGTCAGGGCTTTTTCCTGCCGCTCCTTTCCTACGCTTCCGAGGAAGAGAAGGGCATCGCGGGAAGGCTGTGCGAGAGCCTTTCGGGGCTGGCTGTGGGACTGCGGATGCCGTATTATGAAAGCAGCTCGGGAGAGGATTCGCCGGAGACGGAAACACTGTGGGCACAGGGAACCGGGACAGGTGAACAGGTGGCAGAGGCAGGCACGGAATGGGCTGACGGAAAAGCGGAAATACAGGAAACGAAGAACGGTGGCGGGGCGCTGCCGGCGGAAACGGAGGCGGGTGAAGAAATTCTGTCTGCCGGTGAGGGCAGCGTGGTTTCAGCGTCGGGCGAATTGCCGGAGGAGGCAAAGGTGTGGGAGGCGCTGACCATGGAGGAGCTTCTAAGGAAGGAAAACGGGATTTACGGCGGCTTTGCCAGAACACAGAAGAGCGCCACGTATGACTGGAGCGCCATGACGGATTACGAGACGCTGCTCTCCACATTTTATGCCATAGACAGCAACGCACTTGCGGGGAGCGATCTTTTGAATCTACAGGAGCTGAAAGGGTATGATCTGACCGTCAGCAAGACGGACGCTGCGCCGCAGATCCTGATCTACCACACACATTCCAGAGAGACCTTCGCGGACTCCGTGCAGGGCGATCCGGAGCAGTCCATCGTGGGCGTGGGCTCCTTTCTTACAAAGCTTCTGGAGGAGGAATACGGCTACAGTGTGCTGCACCATACGGCCGAATACGACACGGTCAGGGACGAGGCGTACGCAAAATCCCTGCCTGCCATTGAACAGCTTTTACAGGAAAATCCATCCATTCAGGTTGTGATTGATCTGCACCGGGATTCCGGTAATCCGGGCAGGGAAATGACTGTGGACATCGACGGAAGAAAAACGGCGAGATTCATGTTTTTCAACGGGATATCCAGAAGCAGAAGAACGGGAGACATCGCCTATCTGGCAAATCCGAATCTGAAAGAAAATCTGGCTTTTTCCTTTCAGATGCAGGCGGCGGCAGGGGAGTATTACCCGGGCCTTACACGAAAGATATACATAAAGCAATATCGGTATAATATGCATCTGAGGGGAAAAACCTTGTTGATCGAACTGGGAGATGAGAACAACACGCTGGAGGAAGCAAAAAACGCATGCTACCCCATCGCGCATCTGCTTGACCTTGTACTCAGCGGGCAGAATTGATCTTCCTGTCAGGGAGTGTCCTTGTCACGGTCATCCTCCATCATGCGGTAACCGACACCGATCTCGGTAAAAATATAGTGGGGCTGTGCAGGGTTTTCCTCAATCTTTCTGCGGATGTTTGCCATATTCACCCGGAGGATCTGGTTGTTGGAGTCCATGTATGGGCCCCATATGTTTTCCATAATGTAGGAGTAGGTGAGTACCTTCCCGGCGTTTTTGGAAAGCAGGGAGAGCAGCTTGAACTCAATTTGTGTCAGGTGAACCTTCTCGCCGCGGATGGTAACGCTGTGCTTTTCATAATTGATGATCAGGTCACCCGCGCGGTAGAGCTGGTCAGTTTTGGTAAACTGTCCCGAGGAATGACGCAGTGAGGTGCGGATGCGCGCCATCAGCTCCGGGCAGCCGAAAGGCTTTGTGATATAGTCATCGGCGCCAAGATCCAGCGCACGAACCTTTTCCTGCTCTTTGATTCTGGCGGAAATGACGATGATGGGTGTCATTGTCCAGGAGCGCAGGGTGGTGATGACCTGAAGCCCGTCCATGTCGGGAAGTCCCAGATCAAGCAGCACCACATCGGGGCACAGGGAGGCGGCAAGGCTTAAGCCCTCCGAGCCTGTCATGGCGGAAACCACCCGGTATTGTGCGCTTTCCAGTGATGTGGTAATGAATTGGCAGATGTTCTTTTCGTCTTCAATTAACAGTACAGTCGTCTTATGATTCATCTTCTTTATTCCCCTTCGGAAGAAGGAAACAGAACAAAGCTCCTTCTTCGTGATTCTTTCCGTATATTTTACCGTGATGTGCAGTAATGATTGTCTTGCAGATGGAGAGACCGATTCCCATCCCCTTGTGCGTGTCGGAGGACTCCTCACGGCTGAATGCGCCTCCGTCAAAAAGATTGTCCAATTTCTGCGGTGCGATGCCGACCCCGTAGTCCTTGATGGTAAAGGAAACATGATCGCCCTCGTCCGCAACGATGAGATCGAGCGGACGTTCTGAGCCGGAGTGTACGATGGCGTTCTCGATCAGGTTGATGATAACCTGTTCGATCAGAACGGCATCCATGGGTACAAACAGCATTTCATCGGGAACCTTGGCATGGATCTGTGCATCCGGGAAACGCTTGTTCAGACGCATCAGCGCTTCGGAAACAACCTCCTCCACCGGCTCCGGGGAGGTGCTGACCTGAAGATTGTCACCCTGAATGCGCGTTACGGTGAGCAGGTTCTCCACCATATTGAGCAGCCAGTTTGCGTCGTTGTAAATCGAGCGAACCATGTCGAGCCGCTCCTTTTCGGGAAGGTTCTCATAGTTCTCCAGATAGATTGAGCTGTTTCCGATCATGCCCGTCAGCGGCGTGCGCAGGTCGTGGGAGACCGCGCGCAGCAGGTTAGCCCGCATCTTTTCAAGGTCCGCCTCACGGAGCTGTGTCTCCTGCTTTTTGATGATCTTCATCTGTTCGCACAGGTGGGAGGTCATGGTACATACCACCAGCGTGCTGGAGAGCATCAGGGCAAAGGTCAGCGGGTAACCGGACAACGTAAAATTCAGTTTGAAAAATGGGTATGTAAAAGTGTAGTTGATACAGATCACAGCGTAAAGGGAAGATATGATTCCGTATATGTAGCCATTCGTATATTTGGATATCAGCACCATGGCGAGCATGAACAAAAGATAGATGCCGCCCTGATTGTCGGGAACCAGATAGAACAGCAGAAAGGAAAATGCTGTGTTGATCCCCAGAATACCCGCTGTAATAGCGATGTTGACCGGTATGCTGTGTTCCTTCGGAATGGAGTAGTTATCCTTCGCAAACGGGAACATTGACTTCCTCCTTCGTGTGATTGTTATATCATTATAATCTGTAAAAAAAACATAATCAATAACGGATATATAAAGAAACCGTTAAGAAATGATCGACAACAGGATTGTAAGTAATTTCGGGGTGTGTTAAGATAAGAACAGCATAGTGAAAAAGGGAGGAAATATCTTATGGAACAAAAGAAATTCAGACCGGGATACCTGTTTGCGGCAATCGGCGCCGCGGTTTCGTGCTTTGCCCTCCAGCTGATATTGGGAATCGCATACCTGCTCGTGGTTGCGATAATAACCATGACACAGTATCAGATCGGACACCCGGGCGCAGGGCAGGAGGAACTGATGCAGGTCTACTATGACGCGATTCAGGGAAATGGTGCAGGAAGCGTGCTGATCTATCATGTTTTCAGTCTTCCGCTGTTCGGGCTGTGGTACTATCTGGGCTGCGGCAGGCGAAAACTCTCGCAGTCGGCAAGGAACATGACCGGGAAGGCTGTGGCAATCGCGGTTCTGGGCGGATTTTTACTCTGCCTCTTTGCAAACGGCATTGTGGGCGTGGAAGCGTATGTGATCCCGAGCGTGGTGGAAGCATATGCTGATATGATGGAGAACGCGGGTATGGGCGTGGATGCACTTGCCATTTTTGCCTCGGTGGTGCTGGCGCCTGTGGGCGAGGAATTTTTATGCAGGGGAATCATGTTATATTATGGAAAGAAAGCTTTTCCCCGTTTCTGGTGCGCAAACCTGTTACAGGCGTTTCTGTTCGGCTGTATCCACGGCAATCTGATACAGGGAGGCTATGCGTTTGTCATCGGGCTGATGCTTGGATATCTGGCGGAGCGGTATCATTCGCTTATTCCCTGTATCATCCTGCACTTTGTAGTCAACTTCACAAGCACCTTCCTCATTGACAAGGTTCTTTCGCCGCTGCCGGATGTTTTCTTATCTTATCTGCTGCTTGCCGTGATTCCGGCGGTGCTGCTTGTGCTGCTGGTAAAGTGGGGCGGCAGAGTGCGCAGTGGGGAATCTTCATAAATTCTTAAGGTGACGGCACAATATGTATGGTCTATAATGAAGTTGACGGCGGGTTGTGCCCCATATTATGTAGTAAGAAGGGATTAGGATTCAAGTGAAGAGAAAACAATTTGGAAAAAGAGCGCTGGGTCTGCTTCTGGCGGGAGTGATGACAGTCGGACTTGCAGCGTGCGGACAGGATAAAGCCAAGACGGAGCAGACGGGAACGGACAGCACCTATGTCTATGTGCCGGAGTGGAACACGCTTTCAAGCGGAGAGGGCGGATGGCAGAGTGACTTTTCGATTCAGGGAAGCCGGCTTTATTACCATCAGTATGAGCAGGAACAAAATTCGGAGGTGCTGAAATACTTAGATCTGACGAATCTGTCCGCAGATCCGGTGGATGTGTACCGGTTCACAAGTCAGAACGAACCGGATGCGGAGGGTTACAGCAGCTATATATCCAATGTCTATCCTGCGCAGAATGACGAGCTGGTTCTCATCAGCAGAAAATATCCCGCACAGAAGGACGGGGAAGAGTATGATTACGAGGCGGAGCAGCGGAATACCATCTACACCATGAGCAAGCTGGCGGCGGACGGCTCTGTTGTATTTGAACAGGACATTACGGAGACATTGAACCGGACGGATCAGACTTATATCTCCTACGGCATGACGGATGCGGACGGAAATATTTACCTTAGCAATGGCTACTCGGCAGTCTGGATCTTTGACAAGGACGGAAATCTCTTAAGTTATGTCGCGCTGGATACGAATGATTACGGCGGTATCGGCGGCATCGGATTTATCGGGGACGGCAGGCTGGCGATCACGCAATACGGCATGGATGGCAGTTCCATTAAAGTATATAATGAGGAAAAGAAAGCCTTCTCCGACGTTTATACAGGACTTCCGGACAACTGCTACAACAGCGGCATTGCGAAGGGACCGAACGGCGGTGTTCTGTTGAACAGCTCCGACGGTCTTTATGAGTATGATCTGGCAACCCAGACCTACACACAGATTCTGAAATGGATTGACTGTGATCTGAACGGGGACTATGTGAATGCGGTTACCGCGTTGGAGGACGGCACTGTTGCGGTTCTGTACCGGGATTGGGTGACGGATGAGACCAGCGTTGTGTGTCTGAAGAAAACCGCTGCCTCCGAGGTGGTGCAGAAGCAGACCCTGACCTATGCCTGCATGGGAATAAGCCAGAGCATGCAGAATGCGGTGGTCAACTTCAACAAGACAAGTGAAGAATACAGAATTGTGATCAAGGATTACAATGACAATATGGACTACTCCCGGGATGATATTCTGGAGCAGTACAAGGATGCGCTCAACCAGTTCTTAAACGATATCGTATCGGGAAACGTGCCGGATCTGATCGATCCTTCCAGTCTGGATATCAATATGCTTGCGGCAAAGGGCATCCTTGCGGATCTGAACCCTTATCTGGATGCCAGTACGGTATTGAACCGCAGCGATCTGATCGAACCGGTGCTCAATGCTTATACCACAGACGGAAATCTTTACATGATTCCCGTGCGTTTCAGCATTTCCACCCTGGCGGGACGTACCTCAGAGGTGGGCGAGAAGTCCGGCTGGACCATGGAAGATATGGTTGCGCTGGCGGAGAGGTATCCGGAGGCTGAGCTTTTCTCGGGAAGCACGAGAGAGAGCTTCCTGTCCCAGTGCTTATCCTATGACTTTGATTCCTATGTCAACTGGAAGACGGGAGAATGCTCCTTCGATTCGCCGGAGTTCAAGAGCATTCTTACGCTGGCGGCAAAATACCCGGCGGAGCTCGACTGGGAGAATGTACCCTCCGAGCCCGCAGCACTGCGAACCCATGAGGCACTGCTGTCAGAGCTGTCCCTCTCCGAGCCGGAGGGCTGGCAGGTGGCAGAGAAGATGTTTGACGAGCCGATTACGGCAATCGGTTTCCCCTCTGCAAATTCCACAGGTGTGATGGTGTCGGGTACGAACGGCGTATGCATCAGCGCCTCATCCACGCACAAGGAGGCGGCATGGTCCTTTATTGAGCAGCAGTTTATTGCTTCCAAGGTGGAGGATGACTGGATGGCATGGGGCTTTGCTACGCTGAAAGAGGTCTATGACAGGGAAATGAAGGAGGCGATGACGCCTCACTATGAAACCGACGCGAACGGCAACAAGGTCGAGTACTCCAGTTCATCCTACGGCTGGGGCGACGACATCGTGATTGAAGTCTATGCAGTCACACAGGAAGAGGCGGACAGCATCTGGAATGTAATCGAGCAGATCGGCGGAGTGGCTACCTACAATGAGGAACTGCTGAACATCGTAACGGAGGAAGCCGCCCCCTTCTTTGAGGGACAAAAGACGGTGGATGAAGTGGCGGACATCATCCAGAGCCGTATTAAGATCTATGTGAACGAAAGCAGATAGCGTGTAACAGGAGGGGCTTATGAAAGCCTTGCAGAAAAAAGAGAAAGTAAAGAAGGTCAGAACAAAATCAAGCAGGCGGTTGAGAAAAGAAAAGATCGGCTCGGGGCTTTACCTTGCCCCAAGCCTGCTCGGCGTTCTCTTATTTTATATTTTACCTTTTATAGTGGTTATTTTCTATTCACTGGTGGATAACCCGATCAGTAAGAATTTTGTGTTTCTCGAAAACTATCAGAGAGTGATAAAAAATGCGGCATTCAAGACGGCAGTCACCAACACGGCGGTATTCTCCGCGATCGCGGTGCCCCTTGCGGTGGTGCTCTCGCTGGTGCTTGCCATGGTGCTGGATACAAAGCTGCCTTTCAGGAGCCAGTTCCGCACCTTCTTTTTGAGTCCGCTCATGGTTCCCGTGGCATCCATCGTGCTGATCTGGCAGGTGCTGTTCCACTACAACGGTGCCGTGAACGATGTGCTGGTGGCACTGGGGGGCGCAAAGATTGACTGGATGAAATCCCAGTATTCCCAGGTGGTGGTCATTATCCTCTTTCTGTGGAAGAATCTTGGCTACAACATGATTCTGTTTATGGCGGCGCTCGCCAGCATTCCGAAGGATATTCTGGAGGTGGCAAAGCTGGAGAGCGCGACACCGGTGCAGACCTTTTTCTACATCAAGCTGCGCTATTTATCCTCCACCATTCTGTTTGTGACGATCATGTCGCTTATCAGCTCGTTCAAGGTGTTCCGGGAGATCTATCTGTTGACGGGTGACCATCCCTACGATGCGATCTACATGCTGCAGCATTTTATGAACAATGCGTTTGCGTCCCTTGACTATCAGCGGCTGTCAGCGGCGGCGATCCTGATGTCGCTTGTCATGATCGTGATTATCGGAACCCTGTTTCTGGTGGAGAATCACTTCGGAAAGGATGTGGAAGGATGAGCGGGCGCAACGCGCGGGAGCGCGCTTTTTCTGCCGAGCGGGCAAAGAGCAGGGCAGACAGGAAGAAGAGGATCCACGGCGTCAAGATCGCCATTGCCACAACGGTGGCGGCGCTGTTTGCGGTTTTGTTTCTGCTTCCCATTGTGCTGACCATCACAAACTCTTTCATGTCCTCATCGGAGATTTCCGCCAATTACGGCTCTGTGTTTGCGACAAATGAGAAGGGCGGAAAGGTCTACATATCCGAGAAGGTCAACCTGAAATTCATACCGGATATGGTTTCCTTCAGCCAGTATATTACGGTGCTGTTCAAGAGCCCGGAGTATCTTTTGAAATTCTGGAACTCCGTCATACTGGTGGGTCCCATCGTGTTCTTTCAATTATTCGTGGCGGCGCTTGCCTCCTATGGCTTTACCAGGTATAGGGGGCGGATCCGGGAGATCATATTCTTTTCCTATATTATTCTGATGCTCATGCCGTATCAGGTTACGCTGGTGCCGAACTATCTGGTAGCCGGCTGGCTGAAGGTGCTGAATACCTACTGGGCTATCTGGCTGCCGGGAATCTTTTCCCCGTTTGCGGTGTTCCTGCTTACAAAGTACATGCGCAGGATCCCGACCTCGGTAATCGAGGCGGCACAGATTGACGGGGCGGGAGAGTGGCAGATTTTCAGACTGATCTGCTTTCCGCTGTGCAAGGGCGCAATCTGTTCGGCGGCGATTCTGGTGTTCATCGATTACTGGAATATGGTGGAGCAGCCGCTGATCCTGTTATCGGATGCGGAAAAGCACCCGCTGTCGGTATTCTTGAGCAAGATCAATTCGGGCGAGATCGGGCTGGCGTTTGCGGTGGCAACCATCTACATGGTTCCCAGCCTCTTGGTATTTTTGTACGGTGAAGAGTATCTGGTTGACGGCATTACCTACCAGGGCGGAATTAAAGGATAAATTCAGGGAGGAAAGGGTAAAAAATGAACGAGAAAAAAAGGAACAGGAGAGAATGGGTCAAGACGGTGGCGATCATCTTTTTATCGGTGATGCTGGTTCTCACCTTCTTCTCCAACACGATCATGAATTATTCCCTGCCGGAGGTGGCGGCGCAATATATCCAGTCCGGCACCATCACGGCAAAGGTCAGAGGCACCGGAACCGTGGAGAGCGGCTCACTGTATAATGTCAAGGTGACAGAGAGCAGAAAGGTGTCCTCCGTTGAGGTGAGAGTGGGAGATACCGTTGCCATAGGCGATGTGATCTGCAGCCTTGCGGATGTGGAGAGCGATGAGCTTGTTGCGGCAAGGGATGCATTGGATAAGGCACAGGAGGCGTATGACATGGCACTTCTGGCGGGAGATCTGAGTTCCTCCGTGCTCCAGAACGGCGGCAATGCCAGCTCCACCTCCACCTATAAGAATCAGCTTTTGAACGCACAGAAGGCGGTGGACGAGGTGCAGGCAAAGATTGACGCGCAGGCACCCGCCTACAATGCAGCGAAGGACGCAAAGGAAGCAGCCGATGCGGCGCTGGCGGAGGCGCAGAACAAGGTTTCCAATATAGACAACTGGATCAATTACCAGCAGTCGGTGAGCAGCGGCAATGCTTCGGCGTTAGGCGCTTTGCAGAATCAGCGCAACGAGGCACAGCAGATCGCATATGCCGCACAGAATACGGCAAACCAGGCGGCAACGGAATTTGCCAAGTTGGAAAAGGAAAAGGCGGAGCTTGAGGAAGACCTTGCAGAGGCACAGAGCAATGTGTCCGACCTTGCCAAGGAGATCAACTCGATCTTAAGCCTGTCAGGTTTAAAGGATGCCGTGACTGCGGCACAGAAGAAGGTCGACGAGCTGGAGAGCAAGGCAATCGGCGCCACGGTAAAGGCGGAGGTCGCAGGAACCATCACCTCCATATCCGTGGTAGCGGGAGAGAGCACATCACCGGATGTGCCGGTGGCAGTGATCCAGCCGGAGGGCAAGGGCTATACCCTGAGCTTTTCCGTGACGGCGGATCAGGCAAAGAGAATTTCGGTGGGCGATCCCGCGGAGCTTGTTAATTCGTGGTGGTATAACGACATTACCGCCACGGTGGCATCCATCAAGCCGGATCCCTCAAACCCCTCCCAGAATAAATTGATCACGTTCAACTTAAGCGGAGATCTGACCCAGGGACAGTCCCTGAGCCTTCAGGTTGGACAGAAGAGTGCAAACTATGATATGATCGTACCCAACAGCGCAATAAGAGAAGACAACAACGGAAAATTTGTGCTGGTTGTGGAGGCGAAGAGCAGCCCTCTGGGAACCCGTTATTATGCGGTGCGGTATGATGTGGAGGTAGTGGCGAGCGACGATACCCAGTCTGCCATTACCGGTGCGCTCTATGGCGGCGAGTATGTGATCACAACTTCAACCAAGCCTGTTGAGGCAGGAAAACTTGTGAGACTTCCGGACTAAAAACAGGGAGGAGACCATGAAAAAATTGATGAAGGGACTGACCCGGAGGCGGATCATACTGGGCATAACCGGGGTGTGCAGCCTGATTCTGGGATTGGTGCTTGCTGCCGTCGGAGATAATCTGGCGGGAGAACAGTTGTGCCAGGGTATGGCGGCGAGATGGTCGGATCAAAAGGATGTGTCGCAGGTAAGCTGCTTTTTCTCCAGAGAGTCGGGGATAGAAGAAAATCAGATCCTGAGTTTTGAGCATCAGCTTGACAAGGCTTTGGAGGAAGCGTCCATTGTAAATGATTCCGAGAATGCGAATGCAAGGCTGTGGGCAGACGCTTACAGCGCCACGGGCAAAGTGACCATCGCGAGCAGCAGATCCTCGGTGGAGGTGTCTGCGGTGGGGATCGGAGGAGATTTCTTCCAGTTTCATCCCCTGCAGCTTGTGAGCGGCTCCTATTTTTCGGGCAATGATGTGTTACAGGATTATGTGGTGATCGACGAAGATGCGGCATGGCAGTTGTTCGGCTCCAATGATGTTGCGGGGCAGATGGTGACAATAAGCGGAATTCCCCATATCATCACAGGTGTGGTGAAGCGCGAGGACGGCAGGATTGCCGAGGCTGCCGGGCTGACCTCCTCCGTGGCATATGTTTCCTACAGCACCCTGACAAACTACGGAACCAGCTATGGGCTTAACACCTATGAGCTTGTCATGCCCAATCCGGTCAGCGGTTATGCGAAGAAATATGTGATGGAGAACATCGGTGTGGACGGTGTGGAAGTGGAGGTTGTGGAAAATACCACCCGCTTTGCGCTTCTGGGGAGACTGAAGGTGTTAGCGTCGTTTGGAACCCGTTCCATGAGCAGCAAGGCGATCATTTACCCTTACTGGGAAAATATAGCCAGAGGCTACGAGGATATTCTGGCGCTCATCACGGTGTTTATGCTGATTGCATTCCTTTATCCCGCAGTACTCCTGATGATTGCGGTCATCCTTGCATGGAGACATAAGACATGGACGGTCGCAGGTGTGTTCCGCATTTGTAAGGACAAATGGGAACGTTTTCTGGAGCGGCGCAGGATGCAGCACAAGGAAAAGAAGAAAAAAGCAGCGGAACAGAAGGAAGAAAAAGTAAGGAAAGTAAAAGAAGTAAAGGAGGGCGAAAGCCCCGAATAAGAGGAGGAGTATTATTATGAAGAAGAGAGGAAGTCGGATTGTCAGCGCCCTGCTTGCGGTGCTCATGGTATTCGGACTTGCGGGCTGTGGAGAGAAACAGGCGGGAAGTACGCCGGAGGAGAAAGCGGCAGCAAAGAATTATGTGTACCGGCTGCAGGATGTGGAGACAGATCTGATCAACGACGAAATCAACATTGACCAGATTTCTTATGTGGACGGGAGAATCTATTTTATCGGCATGCAGTATCTCTGGGGAGAGCAGACCGGCCGTATCGTTTCCCTGTATTCCCTGAATACGGACGGCAGCGACGAAAGACAGGTGGAGCTGATCAACACGGTCAGAGATAACCCGGACTGGATCGACGACGGTGATGAAGACATTATAGATGATCCCGTGGTGTTGCCCGACGGAATAGACGACGATATGGGTGTGGAGCCCAGAGACGTGGATACGGGAGCTGCCGTGCAGGATGATGCGGCTGAGGATACGGATATTGCCACGCAGGATATTGCGGTGCCTGTGACAACGGAGGAACCGGCGTCCGAGGATAAGCCGGATGCAGGAGCCGGAGACGGCGGATACACTGAGCAGTCTACGGATATGTATACCAGCGGCTGTACCATCGACGAAAGCGGTGTGTATTTTGTGCTGGAGACCAGCTCCTATGCTTCTGATGCGGACGGCAACTATGTGGATCTCGGCAGTACGCTGGAGTTGTGCGCCTACACGCTGGACGGCGCGGAGCGTTACCGCACCATGCTGAATGAGGATCAGAATCAGGACTACATGTACTTTGACTATGTGCTTGTGGGCAAGGACGGCGGCATTGCGTTAGTCGGCAACAATACACTGATGACCGTGGACGGTCAGGGTAACCTCTCCGCGAAAACGGAGTTAAATTCCACCGGCGGATGGACACAGGGAGCCTTTGTGGGGAAGGACGGCGCGATCAATCTGATCTGTGTCAATGATTCCTACACGAAGCTGTCCCTGAAAAAGATAAACTTTACAACCGGAGCGGATATGGGAGAGGAGGAGCTGCCCGATTTCCTGAACAATTACGGCATCAAGGGCGGACAGAGTTATGATCTGATCCTGACAAACAGCATGGGTATGTTCGGCTATAATCTGGGCGATGCGGATGTGACCCCCATTTTCAGCTATATCAACTCCGACATCACCTCCGACAGCATGGGTAACCTCGTAGAGGCGGGAGAGGACAAAATCATTGCCACCTACTATGATCCCGATACCTATGTGACGAAGCTGGCTGTTCTGAACCATGTGGATCCTGCGGACATTCCCGATAAGGAAGTGCTGACGTTGGCGTGCTATTATCTGGATTATAATATGCGCAGGCGCGTGGTTGATTTCAATAAAGAGAGCGAGCGCTACAGAATCACCGTAAAGGATTATTCCGGCTATGCATCCATGGATGACTATACGGCGGGCTACACTCAGCTTAACAACGATATTTTAGCGGGACAGATGCCGGATATTCTGGTTCTGGATACCTACAATATGCCGATTGAGTCCTATATTGCAAAGGGGCTTTTAACTGATGTGAGCAAGCTGATCGAGAAGGACGAAGAGCTGAACATGGACGACTATCTGGGCAACGTATTTGACGCGTATAAGGTGGACGGAAAGCTCTACAGCATTGTTCCCAGCTTCAACATTGCCACGGTGATCGGCAAGGCATCCATGGTAGGTGATACGCCGGGATGGACCATGGAGGATCTTCAGGCACTTATGGCGAAGTATCCGGATGCCAGCCCCTTCGGGGAGGACATGAGCAGATCCGCTATGCTGAATTACTCTATGATTTTCTCGGGCGCTCACTTTGTAGACAGAACCAGCGGAGCATGTAACTTCAACTCCGAGGAGTTTATCGGCCTGCTGGAATTTTTGGCACAGTTCCCGGAGGAAGCGGAAACGGATGATGATTATTGGGCGAACTATGAATCCCAGTGGAGGGACGGCAGATCCCTTTTGATGTCCACTAACATAGGAAATTTCAGAAGCTATAACCAGTTTGCAAAGGGATATTTCGGAGAGAAGGTAACGCCAATCGGTTTCCCTACCAATGAAGGAAACGGTGCGGTGATTGTGGCGGATTCCCAGTATGCAATCTCGGCAAAGTCCGGCAATATTGATGGTGCGTGGGAATTTTTGAGATATTACCTTACAGATGAGTATCAGAACTCGGATGAGTTCAGCTGGCGTTTCCCGGTTCTTAAGAGCGCAATGGAGAAGCGGATGGAAGAGGCACAGGAGCGCCCTTACTGGGAGGATGAGAACGGTAAGAAGCAGTATTATGATGATACTTGGTATATCGGCGGGGAAGAGATCGTGATCGACCCTATGACTAAGGAAGAGGCGCAGGAGCTTTACGACTACATTATCACGGTCAATAAGGCATATTATACCGATGATGCGTTGGTCAACATTATTGAAGAAGAGGCTGCTGCTTATTTCAAGGGACAGAAATCTGCCGCAGAGGTGGCGGATATCATTCAGAGCCGTGCAAAGATCTATATCAGTGAAGGCAGATAAAGTTTATGCGTAAAAAACCCGCCGGGGAGCAGTTTCCCCGGCGGGTTTTTTGATGAAAAAATTATGCTTCACTTTCGGAATCTTCCCAGCCTAACAGGATTACCACCGCACCGGAGTGGACGGTAACGGAGCCGCCCTTTCCGGGCAGAAACTCATTGCTGATGCCAATGGGAAAGTCGTTGGTCACCGGATAGTGATCCAGTGTGTATTTCATGTTTTCGATGGAAACCACCGACTGCTTTTCCAGAGAAAAAAGGGAGAGATGCCCCTGCATGGAGGGCTGAAATTTCCGAACCTCCTCCTTTGCCACAAGCACCATGCCGTCCGGTGTGAACAGGTAGCCGTCGGCGCCCTGATTTTTCAGATAGAGCAGGCATTGGATGTTTGCCAGCGAATGATCCAGCCTGCCGCCCAGCCCGCCATAGATGCGGAAGGTGTCAAAGCCTTTTGCCAGTCCCCATTTCAGTGCAACCAGCATGTCCGTATCATCCTTCTCCGGCTTCAGGCGAAGCACTTTTTCCGGGTAGTTTGCCTCGATCAGACTCACGGCCGCAGCCGTCTCCTCGTCAAGAGAATCAAAATCCCCGATAATCACATCCGGCTCCAGACCGGCAAGCCCGCAGTAGAGCAGACCGCCGTCCACAGCAATCAGAGTGTCAGTATCCTCCCGGTAATCCGGTAGTGCGGCAAGGGAAAAATCCCCTGCGCCGATCAGTATGCAGTCAGACATAGCAAATTTCCTTTCTGATGATTATGAGGCAGCAAACTGTGCCATGTAGAGGTCGTAGTACGCACCCTTTGCCTGAAGAAGCTCCTGTGCCGTTCCCTGCTCCAGAATGCCGCCCTGATCGATCACAAAGATGCGGTCAGCCTTCTGGATGGTGGACAGACGGTGGGCAATGACAAAGGAGGTTCTGCCCGTAAGCAGCGTCTCAATTCCCTTTTGCACCAAAAGCTCTGTCTGTGTGTCAATGCTTGAGGTCGCCTCATCCAGAATGAGGATGCGGGGCATGGATACGAAGGTACGGGCAAATGCCAGAAGCTGCTTCTGTCCGATGGACAGGCCGCCGCCCCGCTCGGTGAGCTTTGTGTCATAGCCGTTTTCCAGCTTCATGATAAAGTCATGGGCGCCGACCGCCTTGGCGGCGGCAACGATTTCCTCCTCGGTTGCATCCAGCTTTCCGTAGCGGATATTTTCGCGTATGGTGCCGGAGAACAGGAAGTTATCCTGCGTCATAATGCCCATCTGTGCCCGCAGGCTGTGCAGCGTCACATCCCGCACATCCATGCCGTCAATCCGCACACTGCCTCCGGTCACGTCGTAAAAACGGCTGATCAGGTTCACAATGGTGGTCTTTCCGGCGCCGGTAGGTCCAACCAGAGCGATGGTCTCTCCCGGCTTGATATGGAAATTGACATGGGAGAGAACCTCAATGTCTGGTGCGTCCGTGTAGGCGAAGGAAACATCCTCAAAGATGACCTCGCCGGTAATGTTCGACATGAGAGAAGCATTCTCCTTGTCTGCAATGGCGGGTTTGGTGTCAAGCACCTCAAAGATACGCTCGGCAGCCGCCACATTTGTGATGAGCTGGTTGTAGAAGTTGCTCAGGTTGGCGATTGGGCTCCAGAACATGTTGATGTAGTAGCCGAATGCGATGAGCAGACCGGCGGACACTACATCGGTTCCCAGCACCATGATGCCCACATAGAAGAGCACCAGCGTGCCGACGCCCCAGCAGAGGTCAATGATCGGACCGAAGCCGTCCTGCAGCTTCACGGCATGTTTAAAAGCCGTTCTGTGCTCCAGAACAAGTTCATCGAAGGTCTCCTCCGTCTCCTTCTCGGCTGCAAAGCTCTGAATGATGCGGATTCCGGAGATATCCTCGTGAATGAAAGCATTCAGGTTGGAGGATTTCTTGCGGAAGACCTGCCAGCGCTTGTGTGCGAACACCTCGATCCCGGTCAGGCCGATAATCAGAATGGGCAGCGTGGACAGGCTCGCCAGCGCCAGAACGGGGCTCTTTGCCACCATGATGCCGACCACCGCGCAGATGGTGATGAAGTCGGGGATCAGGGTGGTGACGCTGTTATTGAGCACATCCTTTAAGGAGTTGATGTCGCCGATGATACGGGACAGAATCTTACCCGTGGGACGGCTGTCAAAAAAGTGGAAGTCCAGTGTCTGGATGTGGGAGTACAGATCCTGACGAATGGTCAAAAGGATGCTGTTACAGACCTTTGCCATGATATACATGCGCAGCTTGACTAACAGGATCATGATCACATTTAACACAAGAGCCCCCGTGATCAGGACAACCAGCCCCTTGAAATTATGCGGTTTGATGTAGTCGTCAATGGCGGATTCGATGATCAGGGGATTCACGAGGGATACGCCCACGCAGAATGCCATGATCAGGAGCACCAGTATAACCTCCTTTTTGTAGGAGAGCAGGTAGGAGAACAGGCGCAGGAGCGTAAGACTCTTTTTGGAAGAAACGCTCTGTTCATCCTCTTTATATGAATTGTAAGCCATGGATTAAGCCTCCTTTTCCATGAGATAATCACCGTACTGCGCCATATAGGTCTCATAGTACAGCCCCTTCCTTGCGAGAAGCTCCCTGTGGGTTCCGTGCTCGGCGATCTTACCATCCTGCAAAAAGAGGATCTCGTCGGCGTTACGGACAGCGCTGATGCGGTGTGCAATAATAATTTTGGTGATGCCGTCCAGCTTCTTCAAGGTCTGCTGGATTTCATGCTCCGTCTCCATGTCGAGAGCGGAGGTGGAATCGTCCATCACAAGGATGGGCGCTTTGCGCGCTAAAGCGCGGGCAATGCTGATCCGCTGTTTCTGACCGCCGGAGAGTCCCACGCCGCGCTCGCCGATCACGGTGTCGTAGCCGTTGTCGAGACGCTCGATAAAGGCGCTGGCGGAGGCGTCGCGCGCTGCCTCCCGAACCGTCTCCGCGCCCAGAAAGGCCTTCTTGCCCAGACGGACATTTTCATCGATGGTGTCGGAAAACAGGAATACATCCTGCATGACGGGGGAGATGCTCTCCCTTAACTGTTTCAGGGTCAGGGAACGGATATCGGTGCCATCCAGCAGGATCTTTCCCTCCTTGCAGTCATAAAAGCGCTGCATAAGCTGGATGATGGAGCTTTTGCCCGATCCGGTGGCACCCATGATGCCCAGCGTATGTCCGGCTGGAACCGAAAAGCTGATGTCGGACAGAATGTCCCGGGAATCCCTGCAGAAGCTCACATGCTCGAAGGCGATGCTGCCTTCCACCTTGGGCAGGAGCACCGGATCTTCCGGATCTTTGATCGTGGCGGTCTGTGTGTAGAGCTTCTTGATCTTCTTATTGGATGCGATGGCGGAGGAGAAGCTGTTGGTCAGCCATCCCAGCATTTCCATGGGCCATACGATATTGGAAGAGTACTGCACAAAGGCGCCAAGGGAGCCGAAGGTAAAGGTTCCCGTTGCCGGATCCTGATTGATATACAGATAACCGCCTGCCAGAAGAACGAGCAGGGGCAGGAGCTTTCCAATCAGGGAGAACAGGGGGTGGTATTTGACGAACACCCTAGACTGCTCCATGTTCAGGTCGTAGTAGCGCTTGTTGTGGGAGAGGAATTTGTCAATTTCAAACTGCTCCCTGGCAAACGCCTTCACGGTTCTGACGCCGGTCAGATTCTCCTCCGCCACGGTGTTCAGCTCGGCATTCTCCTCGCTGATGTCGTCGTACACCTTATCCAGTCTGTGTTCCAGATAGAATGCGAGAGCGGCGCAGAAGATCATGCATGCAAGCGGGATCAGGGCAAGCTTCCAGCTGATCGAGAACATGCAGAACAGAATGAGCGCCGTGTGTATGCATACTTCGATAATGAGCATGCCCACATAGGTAAGACCATCCCAGATGCGGTCCACATCATCCTTGATCCGGGACATCAGCTCGCCGGTGCCCGTGCGGTCGAAGAACTCCGCGGAAAGCCCCTGAATATGGCGGAAGATGTCTCGCCTGATGTTCGAGGCAATCTTGACGCCGGTCATATCGAAAGTATATTCCTTTATGTAGCCGAAGATAAATCTGCCGATACCGATGCCGAGGATACCGAGCAGAATGCCCTTGAGCGCCGCAATGTTTCCGTTGCCGATCACATCATCGATGATCTTCTTTGTCAGCTGCGGTGAGAGCATGTCGAGCGCCACGCTGACAACCAGACTGAACACGGCGAGCAGATAAGCGGGCAGATGCTCTTTTATGTGTGTAGATAATTTTTTCATAAGTCCTCCTTCATAAGAAATAGAATGCACAAAAAAAGCCTGCGGCAGAAACCGCAGGCAGTCATAGCGAAACATATGGTATTATCACAGGTAATAATACGCATGAATCACAGCTTGTGACCGACAGAGGTAACTGCACTTGTATTATAGTTTGTCAATTTCACGATCATGTACATAGCTTGTTACCTCCTTCCTTTTATTTTTTGTACTGATACTTTCTCACTGTACGCCTTGCACAGGGAAAAGTCAAGTATATTTTTTGTCAACATTGATTACCGCAAAATAATTGCTGTCCAGCTCCCCGATCCGCTCCCGCAGAATGCGGCAGATCTCCTCGTCCGAAAGCCGGAAGCGGTAGGGGATGAGCACATCGAAAATAATATTTGTGTGGGTCGGACCCTTCACCACACGGAAATCGTGCAGGGACAGGGAAACATCAATGTCGTTCAAAAATCCGCATACCCGGGCGCGGAGCTCGTTGACGAAGGGATCGTTTACGCACACGGGATCCATGTGGATCACAGCGTCGCATTTCAAGCGGCTGCGGAGATCGCGCTCGATGTTGTCGATCATATCGTGGAGCGTGAGGATATCCCCGTCGGCGGGCACCTCTGCATGCAGGGAGATCATGGTTCTGCCGGGGCCGTAATTATGTACCAGAAGGTCATGCACGCCGATCACATCATCATAGGAGAGCACCAGATCTTCAATCTCCTTTACAAAGGCGGGATCCGGCGCCTGACCGAGCAGGGGATTCAGCGTGTCCCTTGCGGATGTAAAGCCGGTGTAGAAGATGAAGAGTGCAACCATGATGCCGCAGATGCCGTCTAAGGAGAGCCCGGAAAAATGCGCGATCAGTGTGGTGAGCAACACGACTGAGGTGGCGAGCGTGTCACTCAAACTGTCGGAGGCGGTCGCCATCATGGCCTCGCTGTGGATCTTTTTGCTGATGGAACGGTTATACAGATACATATAGCATTTCACCAGTATGGAAACGATCAGGATCCCCACGATCAGCGGGGAGAAGCTCACCTCTTCGGGATGGAGCAGCTTTGCGAGGGAGCTCTTGAACAGCTCGACCGCCATGAGAAGAATGGCGGCGGAAACCGCAAGCCCGGACAGATACTCAATGCGCCCATGCCCGAAGGGATGGGTGGGATCCGGCTTCTGTCCCGCCATCTTGAAGCCGATGAGCGTGATCACGGAGGAGCCTGCGTCGGACAGGTTGTTGAAGGCGTCCGCGGTGATGGAGATGGAGTTGCTTAAGGTGCCCGCAAAAAATTTGCCAGCAAAGAGCAGCAGATTGAAAAAAATGCCGACGGCACCGCTTAGGATGCCGTATGCCTGACGCACCTTCGGCTGTCCGGTGTCCTGATCCTTTATAAAAATTTTTGAAAGCAATGTCACCATAGGAAGAATCTCCTTCCGCATTATTGGGGATGTTTCCTCATTTTAGCCCTTTTTTTGAGAAAAAACAATGACTTTTGCTATTGCATGTTGGAAAATTTAAAGTTATAATTTTTCCGATAGAAGAGCAAGCTTTGTTTATGGTAAGAAAAAAAGACAGAAAAGAGGAAAATGTGATGAGCAAGAAACCCACAGTGTTAATGATATTAGACGGATACGGATTAAATGACAGGACGGAGGGCAATGCGATCGCGCAGGCCAATACGCCGGTCATGGACAGCCTGATGAAGGATTATCCCTTTGTGCGCGGCAACGCAAGCGGTATGGCGGTGGGACTTCCCGAGGGACAGATGGGAAACTCCGAGGTAGGACATCTGAATATGGGTGCGGGGCGTATCGTATATCAGGAGCTGACCCGTATCACAAAAGAGATTCAGGACGGCGATTTCTTTAAGAATCCCGCACTGCTCAAGGCGATGGAGAACTGCAGGAAGAACGACAGCGCGCTGCACTGTATGGGACTTTTGTCCGACGGCGGTGTCCACAGCCACAATACCCACCTCTACGGACTTCTGGAGATGGCGAAGCGCAATGGGCTGAAAAAGGTTTATGTGCACTGCTTCCTCGACGGAAGAGACACACCTCCCACAAGCGGCAAGGAATTTGCCGTACAGCTTACGGAGGAGATGGAAAAGATCGGCGTAGGCCAGATCGCAACGGTCATGGGACGCTACTACGCCATGGACAGAGACAACAACTACGACAGAGTGCAGTTTGCGTATGACGCGATGGTAAACGGCGTGGGCGATTCCGCAGAGTGCGGTATCTGCGCTATCCAGAACTCCTATGACAAGGATGTGACGGATGAATTTGTGAAGCCCGCTGTGGTGATGAAGGACGGCAAGCCTCTGGCAACGGTGCAGGACGGAGATTCCGTAGTGTTCTTCAACTTCCGCCCGGACCGTGCAAGGGAGATCACCAGATGCTTCTGCGAGGACGGGTTCACACACTTTGAGAGAGGCGCAAGAAAGCAGATCGTGTATGTATGCTTCTCCGATTACGATCCCACCATCCCCAACAAGGATGTGGCATTCCACAAGATCGCGGTAAACAACACCTTCGGAGAGTGGCTTGCAGCAAACAATATGACACAGGCGCGTATTGCCGAGACAGAGAAGTACGCACATGTGACGTTTTTCTTCAACGGCGGCGTGGAACAGCCGAATCCCGGTGAGGACAGGATCCTTGTCAATTCCCCGAAGGTTGCGACCTACGACTTAAAGCCGGAGATGAGCGCTTACGAGGTATGCGACAAGCTGACCGGCGCGATCCGCAGCGGCAATTATGATGTCATTATCATCAACTTTGCAAACCCGGACATGGTAGGACATACCGGAGTGCTTTCCGCAGCCGTAAAGGCAATCGAGGCTGTGGATGAATGCGTGGGAAAAGCCGTTGAGGCGCTGAAGGAGATGGACGGCGTTATGTTCATCTGCGCAGACCACGGAAATGCAGAGCAGATGATCGATTATGAGACGGGAGAGCCGTTTACCGCACATACCACCAATCAGGTGCCTTTTGTGCTGGTGAATTACGATCCCGCCTACACGCTCAGGGACGGCGGCTGTCTGGCTGACATCGTTCCGACACTGATCCGGATCATGGGCAAGGAGCAGCCTGCGGAAATGACCGGCAAATCCCTGCTGATCCGCAAGTAGAAATCATAAAAGAAACATATTTTTTACACTGCGTGGCATACTGACTTATGAATAAGGAGGTATGCCATGAGTGTTTTTTTGGAGATTGTAAAGGTACACGGAAGAGAAATTCTGGATTCCAGAGGAAACCCCACCATCGAGGCGGAGGTGACGGTGAAGGACGGGACGGGAAAGCTGTTCACGGGAAGAGCCTCCGTGCCAAGCGGCGCCAGTACGGGACGCTTTGAGGCGGTGGAACTCAGGGATGCGGAGCCGCGGTATTTCGGGCTTGGCGTGGTGCATGCGGCGGAGAACATCGACAACAAGATCGCACCGCTTCTCATAGGGCAGAATGCGCTGGAGCAGATACACATCGATACCATCATGGTGAAGGCGGACGGAACCGAAAACAAGGCAAATCTGGGTGCGAATGCGACGCTTGGCGTGTCTTTGGCTTGCGCCAGCGCTGCGGCGGAGGCGCTGGGGCTTCCCCTGTACCGCTATCTGGGCGGCGTGCATGCGCGCACCATGCCGGTGCCCATGATGAATATTTTAAACGGCGGCAGACATGCCACCAACACGGTGGATTTTCAGGAGTTTATGATCATGCCGGTGAGCGCATGCTGCTTCAGGGAGGCGCTGCGCATCTGCGCGGAGATCTATCACAGCTTAAAGAAGCTGCTGCAGGAGAAGGGGCTTTCCACAGGCGTGGGTGATGAGGGCGGTTTTGCCCCGGATCTGCCTGATGCGGACGCGGTGCTTTCCATTCTGATGGAGGCGATCAAGGCGGCGGGCTACGAGCCGGGCGAGGACATCAAAATTGCTCTGGATGTGGCGAGCAGCGAGCTTTACAACGAGGAGACGGGAATGTACCATTTCCCCGGGGAGAGCAGCTTAAAGGGAGAGGAGGTCGTGCGCGATACGGCGGAGATGATCGCCTACTACGAGGCGCTTTTGGATAAGTACCCGATCGCATCCATTGAGGATGGACTGGCGGAGGATGACTGGGAGGGCTTTAAGCAGCTCACGGAGCGGATCGGAAACCGGGTGAGACTGGTGGGGGATGATCTGTTCGTCACTAACGTAAGGCGTCTGGAGGCGGGCATCAAGCTCGGCGTGGCAAACGCCATTCTGGTGAAGGTCAACCAGATCGGAACGCTGACCGAGGCCATGGACGCGGTGGAGATGGCGCAGAAGAGCGGATATCAGGCGGTGATCTCCCACAGATCGGGGGAGACGGAGGATACCTTTATCTCGGATATCGCGGTGGCGCTGAATGCGGGACAGATCAAAACGGGAGCACCCTGCAGATCTGACCGGGTGGCAAAGTATAACCGTCTGCTCCGCATCGAGGAGGAGCTTGGCGAGGCGGCGCAGTACCGCTTCTGAAATCAGCCAAAATCAGCCCGGATACTTGACTTTTTGCTTAAACAGGAGTATTCTCCATACTATAAAGAGAAAGGGACTTTCGCATATTGGACAAGCCGGTATGCGAAAGTTTTTTTAGGGCTTTGCCGTCTTGGACGGCAGAAGGAGAGAGGGTATGAAAATTGTCATTGTGGGCTGCGGAAATGTGGGCAGTGCGCTGGCAGAGCAGCTTTCCAAAGAAGGACACAATATTACGGTCATTGATGAGAAGGAAAGTCTGGTCAAGGATATTACGAACATATATGATGTGATGGGCATTGTGGGTAACGGCGCCGTTTACAGCGTACAGCTTGAGGCAGGGGTCAACGAGGCGGATCTGATGATCGCGGTGACGGGAAAGGACGAGCTGAACCTGCTTGGCTGTCTGATCGCCAAGAAGGCGGGCGTCTGCCATACGGTTGCCCGGGTCAGCGATCCGGTTTACTATCGGGAGATCGCCTATATCAAGGAGGAGCTGGGGCTCTCTCTGGTGATCAACCCCGAGTATGCGGTGGCGTCGGAGATTGCCAGACTGCTGAAATTCCCTTCGGCGCTTAAGATCGACACCTTTGCAAAGGGGCGTGTGGAGCTTGTAAAGTATTGTCTCAGGGCGGAATCGCCGCTCTGTGAGCTGACACTGCAGGATGTGGCAAACCGCTTCCGCAGCGATGTGCTGATCTGTACGGTGGAGCGTGGGGAGGAGGTTTTCATCCCCAAGGGAGATTTCCGGCTGAAGGCGGAGGATGAGATCACCTTCGTGGCGGCATCCTCCAAGATTGCGGCGTTTTTCAAAAAGATCGGGGTGCCTACCACAAGAGCCAAGGATGTGATGATAGTAGGAGGCGGCGAAACCTCCTACTATCTGGCAAAACAGCTGGGGGATATGGGGATCCATGTCAAGATCATCGACCATTCCCAGGAGAGGTGCGAGGAGCTCAGCGAGCTGCTTCCCGAGACCATGATTATCTGCGGAGACGGCACGGACAGGGATCTTCTGCTGGAGGAGGGCATGGCGACGGCGGAGTCCTTCGTGACCATGACAAACATCGACGAGGAGAACATTATGCTCTCCCTGTTTGCCAAGAGCCTGTCCCGGGCAAAGATCATCACCAGACTGCACAGGATCGCTTATGACGAGATCATAGATAACCTGGATCTGGGAAGCATTGTGTATCCCAAGTACATCACGGCGGAATCCATCATTAAATTTGTGCGCGCCATGCACAATTCCATGGGAAGCAATATCGAGACGCTGTACCGCTTAAATGACAACCGGGTGGAGGCGCTGGAGTTTCTGATCGGGGAGGACTGCCCGTTGATCGGCGTTCCTCTGCAGGATCTGAAGCTGAAAAAGAATATTCTGGTGTGCAGCATCAACCACCGCGGGAATATCACCACCCCGAACGGACAGAGTGTGATCAGTGTGGGAGATACCGTGGTTGTGGTGACGACACAGACAGGGTTCCATGATATCGGGGACATTTTGGAATAGGAGCCTGTGAGTTATGAATCATTCTATTATCAGATACATTTTGACAAGGGTACTGGAGTTTGCGGGGCTGTTCCTGCTCCTCCCGGCGTTTGTGGGACTGCTTTACGGGGAGAAGGAGGGCTTTGCCTATCTGTTCACGGCGCTTGTGAGCATTGCCATCGGGTTTGCGGGAAAATTCTGGAAGCCGAAGAGCAAGATCTTTTATGCCCGGGAGGGATTTGTGGCAGTTTCCTTAAGCTGGATTGTGTTAAGCCTTGTGGGAGCGGTGCCGTTCTGTCTGACAGGAGAGATCCCTTCCTATGTGGATGCGGTGTTTGAAACGATTTCCGGCATCACCACCACCGGAGGAACGGTGCTGGGGGATGTGGAGACACTGTCCCGATGCACCCAGTTCTGGAGGCTGTTTACACATTGGATTGGCGGCGTGGGCGTGCTGGTGCTGATTCTTGCAATCCTGCCCTTATCCGGCAGCTACAACATGCATCTGATGCGTGCGGAGAGTACCGGCCCTTCCGTGGGAAAGCTGGTTCCCAGGATCAAGAATACTGCCCGGATATTATATGAGATCTATATTGCCATTACACTGGCGGAGATTGTCCTTCTATTGATTGCGGGGCTGCCGCTCTATGATGCGGTGACGCTCACCTTCTCCACGGTGGGCACGGGCGGCTACGGACTGTTGAACAGCAGCGTGGCGTCCTATTCCATGGCGGTACAGGTTATCATCATGGTGTTTATGCTGCTGTGCGGCATCAGCTTCAATATCTATTACCTTCTTCTGGCGAAGAAGCCGAAGGAGGCGTTCTGCAACGAGGAGCTGCGGGTTTATCTGCTGGTGATATTGGCAGCCACCATCAGCATCGGTATCAGTATAAGAGGGAATTTTTCCAGCATATGGGAGGCGTTTTATGAGGCGGGCTTCCAGACTATATCGTTGATCACCACCACGGGATTTTCCACCTGCGACTTTAACCTTTGGCCTTCCTTTGCAAAGATGATCCTGTTTTTCGTTATGTTTACGGGAGCCTGTGCGGGCAGTACGGGCGGCGGTCTTAAGATTTCCAGGCTGATCGTCTGGGTCAAGAGCATCCGCAATGAAGTGCTCTCCGTGATCCATCCACACAGCGTAAAGAAGGTACATCTGGACGGCAGGGCGCTGTCCGGCGAGGTGATCCATTCCATCCACCTCTATCTGATCATTTATGTGTGCATTTATATTGTTTCCGTGATTCTGATCAGCGTGGACAATTTCAGCTTTGAGACCAATGTGTCGGCAGTGATGGCTGCGATGAACAATATCGGTCCCGGCTTTGATGCGGTGGGACCCACCGGAAATTTCGGCGGCTTTTCCGTATTTTCCAAGTGTGTGCTGATGTTCGACATGCTGGCGGGCAGGCTGGAGCTTTTGCCGATTCTGGTGGTTTTCTCGGCACGTACATGGAAAAAATAAAAAATGTGTTGAAAAGCGTTTAAGGCTATGTTACAATTAACCTCGTGTTATGCAGAAGATCCCCGGAGGTGTGAAAATGGGAGCATTGAAGATTGTTTTGACAGTACTGTTTATTATCGTATGTATCGCACTGGTAGTGCTTGTATTGATGCAGGAAGGCAAGTCGGAAGGGCTTGGCGTGATCAGCGGAGCGGCTGAGACTTACTGGGGTAAGAACAAAGGCCGTTCGATGGAAGGACAGCTTGTAAAGATTACCAAGATCTTGGCGGTATCCTTTTTCGTTCTTGCAATCATACTAAATCTTAACGTATTTTAATCGACGGAAGATGAGAGCACTCTTTGATAAGAGTGCTCTTTTTTCGCAGGAAAGAACAGATATGGAAAATGAGTTGAAGGAAAAAAGCAGAAAGCAGGAGATCCTGACGGGGACGTTTATCGCCAACGCAAAAGGGTTTGGCTTCGTGGAGATAGAGGGACAAAAAGAGGATCTCTTTGTGCCGCCCGGCATGACGGGCGGTGCCATGCACCGGGATACGGTGGAGGTTTCGATTCTTTCGGAATGTCCGGGAAAGCGGACGGAGGCTGCGGTGGTGCGCGTGTTGAAGCGCGGATACAGCAAGCTGGTGGGAACCTTTGAGCGTTCCAAAAACTTTGGCTTTGTCAGACCGGATGATGTGCATTTCGGCCGTGACATTTTTGTACCTGCGGAGCGTTCCAAGGGAGCCGTCACGGGTCATAAGGTGGTCGCGGAGATCACGGAGTACGGTCATGCGGGAAAGAATCCAGAAGGAAAAGTGGTGGAGATTCTGGGGCATGTCAATGACCCGGGAGTGGACATTCTCTCCATTATCAGAGGCTATGAGCTTCCCACGGAGTTCCCGGAGAAGGTGTTGAATCAGGCACAGCGTGTGGCGGCGGAGGTCAGTGAGGCGGACATGGCGGGCAGAAGAGACCTGCGGAATGTCTGCATGGTCACCATTGACGGGGAGGACGCCAAGGATCTGGATGACGCGGTGAGCGTGTCCTATGATGCGGCGGCGGACAGATACCGTCTGGGCGTGCATATTGCGGATGTGACTAACTATGTGCAGGAAAATTCCGCACTGGACAGGGAGGCAAAGAAACGCGGGAACAGCGTTTATCTGGTGGACAGGGTGATTCCCATGCTGCCGCACGTTCTCTCAAACGGCATCTGTTCCCTGAACGAAGGAGTTGACCGGCTGGCGCTGAGCTGTATGATGGAGATTAGCGGCGAGGGGCGGATCGAGAGCTACGAGATCGCAGAGTCCGTGATCCGTGTGAAACGCCGCATGACTTACACCGCCGTAAAAAAAATTCTGGAGGACCGGGACGAGGCGGAGCGTGAGCGGTATGCGGAGCTTGTGCCCATGTTTGAAACCATGGCAAAGCTGTCGGCGCTTTTGCGGAGCAGACGAAAGAAGCGGGGCGCTGTTGATTTTGATTTTCAGGAGAGCAAGATCTATCTTGACAAAAAGGGACACCCGATTGACATTGTTCCCTATGAGCGGAATACCGCGACCTGCCTGATCGAGGATTTCATGCTCGCCGCAAACGAGACGGTTGCACAGCATTTCTACTGGCTGGAGGCGCCCTTCGTATACCGCATCCACGAGAGACCGGATGCGGAAAAAGTCAGCAGGCTCAACGTGTTTATCAATAATCTGGGCTACTATATGAAATCTGTGGGGCGAAGGAGCAGGAAGGTATCCGATGAGGAGATTCATCCGAAGGAGCTTCAGAAGCTGCTTGAGAAGGTCTCCGGCACCCCCATGGAGGCGCTTGTGAGCCGGCTGGTGCTCCGCAGCATGAAGCAGGCTCGTTACAGCACGGAGAGCGTGGGACATTTCGGGCTTGCATGTGATTATTACTGCCACTTTACTTCCCCGATCAGGAGATATCCCGATTTGCAGATCCACCGCATCATCAAGGATCATCTGCGGGGCAGGCTTACGGAGCAGAAGGCGTCCCACTACCGGGAGATCCTGCCCGAGGTGGCAAAGCACAGCTCTGAGACGGAGCGGAAAGCGGACGAGGCGGAGCGGGAGACCGACAAGCAGAAAAAGATGGAATATATGGAGGACAGGATCGGGGCTGAGTATGAGGGAACCATCAGCGGCATTACCGCGTGGGGAATCTATGTAGAGCTTCCCAACACGGTGGAAGGGCTCATCCATGTTTCCAGACTGTGGTGGGATTTCTTCCGGTATGACGAGAGCTCTTATGAGATGGTGGGAGAGCGCACCGGGCAGGTATTCCAGCTCGGAGAACCCGTGAAAATCCGCGTGGTCGGCGTTGACAGGCTGACGAAGAGTATAGAGTTTGATCTTTTGGAGGATTGGAACAATGGCCAAGGAGGCACAGAAGCTGGTTGCGAACAATAAGAAAGCATACCATGACTATTTTATCGATGAAAAGTACGAGGCGGGCATTGTACTGCACGGGACGGAGGTAAAGTCCCTCCGCATGGGAAAATGCAGTATCAAGGAAGCCTTTGTGCGCATAGAAAACAATGAGGTGTGGGTTTACGGCATGCATGTGAGCCCCTACGAAAAGGGCAATATTTTTAACCGGGATCCCCTGCGTCCCAAGAAGCTGCTGATGCACAAGGAGGAGATCCGGAAGCTTACGGGAAAGCTGGCGGAAAAGGGCTTTACGCTGGTGCCGCTGGAGGTTTACTTCAAGGATGGCAGGGCAAAGGTTTCGCTCGGCCTTGCACGAGGAAAGAAGATGTACGACAAGCGGCAGGATATTGCCAAGCGGGATCAGCGCAGGGAGGCGGAGAAGGAGTTCAAGGTCAAGAATCTGTGATTGACACAGAGGAGAATGCATTTTATAATATTATTGGCAATAATTTGGGCTAGTCAAGGTTTCGACAGGGGTCTTGCAGCTGGAGAAGCTATCCGCAGGCGATGCGTCAAATCGCGAATCTAAATATAAACGCTGAAGATAATTTAGCATACGCTGCCTAATGGCAGCTGTCCGCTCTAAGGCACTCACACTTTAGAAACCGGGCATCGACTATGTGAGAAACGACAGGGCTTAAGCTTTGCGGCTCTGGGCGTAACATGAAGCTACCGACCGTCCACGGGTGTTCGTTTCCGTTCTCGGAAGGGAAGGGGTGACCGCGAGGTCCACCGCAATAACGGACTATGATAGTAGAAGGACAGGGAATAGGCTTTTGGACACGGGTTCGACTCCCGTCTAGTCCACCAAATAGTGCAAATCCGAACTCATTCTTTTTCGTGAAGCACTGTGTCGGATTTGTTTTCATAGTAGAGGACGTAGGTTAAACTGCGTCCTCTTTTTTGGGTGTCTCGTAAGTAAGAGCCTGTTTGGAATCTCCAATGCCAGCAGTGGTCGGGTCAGTCACGATACCGAGAATCGTGAGGACTGCGAACAGGGCATTTACGACTGCCAACAGCTTGTCTCCCAGCTCACCCAAATCGAGAGTGTAACCGAAGACAGCGGCAACCACCTGTACCAGCAGAAGCATCGCCGGAATCAGAGCAATCCAAAAGCTCTTGTTTTTGATACGCACTTTCCAGTTAATCATGTTGATTTCCTCCTTAAATTTGATGTTTGAAGTAGTTAAAGTAGCTGTTCTTGGCTTTTTTCGTATAACTTCCTCTATATACGCGCGTATCTATAAAAAGTTTACGCAAAAACCGATTTTCAACTACTTTTACTACTTGGGTTAAAACAGCTTATTGACCTCAGACTGCACTTCGCTCGGGTCATAACCAGCCTGTTTCAGACGATTTACACGGTCTGCACCGTTGCCCCACGAAGACCAGCGAGCGTCAGAGCAAGTACCGTTGTAGATTTCCTTGGCGATTTCAGCCGCAGATTTCTTCGCAGTACCAGCCGCAGTGCCGGACTTGGTAGTGATAAAAGCGTCATAGCCAGCGGCTTTCAGCTTTGCCATCATGTTCTCGGCATTGGACTTCTGACTGTAAGCACCGACCTGTACCTTGTACAGATTACCCATCTGTACGATGTAGGTATCGAAGCCAGCGGCTTTCAGTTTTGCCGCCCATGCGTCAGCGTTGGAACGCTTCGAGAACGCCCCTGTCTGCACCCTGTACAGCGTTTTACCGTCAGAGGGTACATCTACCTTACCAGTGTCGGTAAAGCCGCCTGTGAGACGCTTAGTGACCTCTGCGGCAAGGTTGCCGAGACGGTTGTACAGCCAGTCTCCCGGGCAAGACTTATTGGCGAACCATCTATGTACCGTCAGTACCATTTCATCGGACTTCGGCGCATAGGCGAGGGTCTTGTTCTTATCGCCCAGCCACAAGAGCTTGCTCTTGCCGTTACGCTGACAAATATCAACGCACAGGTTCACGAGAGACGCATACACAGCGTCATTGAACGCATACGGAGCGGTCTTGTCAGACGCACACTCGATAGTGACTGCTCGCTGGTCGTTCTCACGACTGGAAGAACACCACGAACGGTTTTTCTCCTCAACGCTCATGGAGATACGACCGTCAGTGCCGATACCGTAGTTACAACTCGCCTGTCGAGAGGTGCTGATAAAACAGCCACAGATACTCTCTGCGGAGAGCTGACCTACTACACAATGCGGTGTGATACGGTCAATGGAATGGGTTCTCTGCCCGGAATGGTTCGGGGAGAGCTTGGTGTAGACCACCAAAGGACTGTTGCTCATTTTTGTTTCCTCCTTCTTGTCATAATCGGTTAAATGCCATGTCTCAATAACACGCATGAGGTTGTCCACATACTTGTGAGACGTAGCATAGCCATCGGCTTTGATATTCTCAAGGTATTTCCGAGGGTCGGTAACGCCTTTGAGATTTTTATAGTTCGGAATGTTGATGAAATCGAAGTAGCCGATAACTCCGTTTTCCATATCCTTGAACTTACACCACTGCATAGCAGAACTGGTGTAACTGCCGTCTGCGTTCTGCTCACTTCCTACCATGTGATAGATACCGATACAGGTCTTGCAACGACCTTCACGGTATTTCAGACCAAAGTAGTTATGAGCGTTTACAGCCAGCTCGGAAGTGCCGTAGCCACTTTCCAACACCGCTTGAGCGATGATAGGTGACACGACCTCGATTCCGTACATCGGGGCGTACTTCTTGATATACGCCGCAACGGTTTTGACAAAATCTGAATGGTTCATCGGGTATCACCCCTTTCATACCCACCATCGTTTTCTTGGCTCACCGTGGTAGATTTCTTCTTCCTCGTATCGGTCAAGTCGGTGGTGTGCGGATTTCGTAGACTGCTCAACCATCACGACACGCTCGGACAGGTCGTTGACCTTGACCTTAACGTCTGTGATTTCCTTGCGGATTTCTTTCGTATCATCACTGATAGAATCCAGCTTTTGAGACAGAATAGCGTCAACCTGTGCTTTCTTGCTCACCTCGTCATTATTGGCTCGACTATTGCTCTTGAAAGCAAAGTACACGGCGGCAACAACGGAGACGAAGGTAAGAATCTGATTGAACTCAATGTTCACATTTCTTGTCCTCCTCTTTCAGAATGTGAGGGAGAGCCGGGAGCGACCCTCCCTCATGCCGCCTTATTCCGTGATAAGGTCTTCCAGCTCAAGGTCAATGAGTATTTCCTTTACCTGTTCCTTGAGAACAGCCGGAACGCTTGCGTAAGTACGCTTACCCTTGACAATGAGTGCCACATAGATAACAGCCATGTTTTTCACCTCCTTCCTGTTGAGCCATAGCATAATGCGCCACAGCATGATTATTCCTCCAACAGCTTCTTGACTTCCTCTCGGAGCTGTTCGGGTACATCGTTAATGGTCTTGAGACCCTTGCGAATCAGTGCAACGTAAATCTTAGCCATAGTTATTTACCTCCTAAAACCATTTCGTATACTTCCGCAAGTGCCACCTGTACATCGGTGATACTATTAGAGGTTGCGTTGAGAGCGGCTACCAGCTTCTCCTCCTTGGTCTTCTCACGGAACGCAAGATAGAAAGTGCCGTCAGCCCATTCCATCTGCTGAATGAAGACCATATCAGTGTAGGTAGTCTCGGTCTCTCCATCGGAGACCTTCATGGTAGAGAGATTATCCTTGAAAATAGTCTCGTCCACCTTTTCTTTACTGACATAGTTCGTGCCGTTCATATCCAGCCCGGTCAGCTTTTTGCCATTGGCAAGGGTGATAGTGTACATTTCGTTACCTCCTTTAATTGATTGAATAGGGTGTCCATGTTACTTCGTTGTTTCTTACTCATTATTTTGTAATGATTCTTAAACCAACTCTTATAGAAGTCTGTAAACTCCTTTTCTGTTAGCTTCGGAGCGAGTTTCTTCATTTTCCGTCTCATTGCGGTAAGCCGTTTGGGATTGATTTTCTGAATCACCCTCCCGGTGTCCGTTAGAGAGTATTGAACTTGAAGAAATCGCCAATGCTCGGAGAGCTTACAGATTCTCGTCTTCCGGGTATTGACCGTTATTCCGAGTTCGTTCGCTATCTCGATAATGTCCTCAAGAAGCTCCTGTAAGAACTCTTTGCTCTCGTGGATAGCATAACTATCATCCATGTAGCCAGCGTAGAATTTCACACCTCGAACGATTTTGACATAGTTATCAATTCGTATTCGGTAAGAGATTCCGGCGGTCTGTGCCACTTGGTCTCCGATATTGAGGTGCTTTCCCATGAACTTTTCGCCTGTGAACAGCTTCGGGTTCATATACTGATAGAGGAGAGAATCAAACAACTTGTCGAGACAGTGTTCATATTCTTCATCACTCATGTACGATACATCAACCCTTGAGCGTTCTACGGTCTTCCGCAGAAGCCATAAGGCGTGTTCATCATCGACATACTGCTCAAACAGCTTCAACAACACATCATGTCTGATATTGTCGTAGTATTTCGAGAAGTCTATCAGAAGAATGTACCCTTCGTTGCTACCATGCTGTGCATAATATTTCCGAAGGTGGGTGAGCAACCTCTTACGAGTGAAAGCGATACCTTTTCCGACAACGCTTGCTCCATTGTCATAAATGAGATGTGGTTCAATCAGAGGATTCAAAACCTCGTCACAGAGAGCGTGTTTCACGATTCTGTCTTGAACCTGTTCTCCTGTAATACGCCGGAGCTTTCCTCGTTCATGCAAGGTGAAGTTTGTAGTTGGTAAGAACTCATACTCCATGTTCTCAAGGTCTCGTTGCATTTTCGATAACTCCAACAGATAGGTCATGTTAAACCTCTGTACCTGTGGTTTCCAATCACTACCTTTCATTGCTTTAGCTTTACTTTCATAAAGAACATTTCCATCAAATATCTTGCGCTGATAACCTCGGCTATCGTAATAGGAGGTGTCGCATTTAGTATTTACCATACGGAAGGATAATCTCTCCTTTCTCTGTCTGTGAAACGCTCGATAGGCTACTCAATCACAGAATCGAAATCCGGGCGAACGCCAAGAGAATTGGAAGCGTTGTTGTAGTTCGCATTACCGTTGTTGTTGACATTGGCGAAATTGGAAGCGGAATCAGAGATTACCCTCTTGGAGAGCCGACTTGAACTTGTTGTCAGACTTTCTCCAACCTTTAAGAAGGTTTATTTCTGTCTGTATCATTTCAGCGAAACGAAGGTACTTGTTCACATCGACAGGAAGGGTCTCGATAGCATACTGCAATTCCTGTGTGAGCCTATAACACTGTCCGACTGCTCGGTCTTGGTGAACTCTACGCTCAACCAGTTCTTCCCGGTAGGTTGGGTAAATGCTGTTTGCAACATATACCTCCTCGGTGATACTACGCAGACAATCAACAATCACTTTTCGCTCGTCTGCGATGAACCATTCTGCAAACGCAGTGTTCTTTTCCATGAGCTTTTCGTATCGGACTTTTTCATCGGGTGATAACTCCTCATACGGTCTGCCGCCGAAGGTCGTTTCAACTTTCTTCACGGCTTTGTCGAGGTCGTACCCGAAATCACGGAGCAGTAAATCCGTGACCTCCTTACGCATTTTGTTGAGGTGGTGAAATACCTCAAACTGTGACGGTTTTCGTTTCGATTTCAATACAGACACTTGTTAATAAACCTCCTTGTGCGCCCCACAAGGGGGCGCAGATTTAAGATATACAGAAAGCCGGGCGAACGCCAAGAGAATAGGAAGCGGCGTAGTAGTTCGCAATACCGCCGGTGTAGACAAAGGCGAAACCGGAAGCGGTAATAACGTCCCTCAACCACCATGTCGCACGATTGCAAATACGGCTCGGCTCGTGCTGGAACAGCGGCAACTGGGATTTCTCGACACGGTAGTTAGCCGGGACATTGCTACCGTCAGAAACAGGGGAGAAAATACCACTGCCGTAGACCATCTGCTCGCACATAAGGTCAACTTCGGAATCGCACCATGCGCCGCCGGAAGCACAACCATTCGCAACAGCGTTCGTCAGATAAATTCTGTGTTTCAGAACATGACCGCTGAACGCACCCTTGATAGTGGTCTTAGCCTGTTCGAGATTGCTCTTGTACATATCCGAGCCGACATAGCCGCCAGCCGTAGTATTTGCCGCACCGCTTTCCCAACCGCCGGAGCTGGTGTTGTGCATTTGTGCGTTGTACAGGCAAGTGTCCGGCACGATAACTACATGGTGGGTAGTACAGTTCGTATCACCACTGTTGAGGTAGTAATCGAACGCCGCAATACGGTAGTTGACACCGCCGATAGTCCAGTAGTCACCGATGTATAAATCATCGAATGTACCAGCCTTGATAGCGGCATACTGGGCGGTAGTCACGGTGCTACCCAGCGACTTACCACGGTAAATTGCATTGTGCGCCCCGGCGTTATTAAAGAGCAGAGGAGCGATTTTCGCTTCCGTACCCTCAACCGCCTTGGCTCTGAAATTGGCAAAGGTGATTTTCTTCAAGCCTGTGCCATCGTGAATCGGAATCAGACACGAATCGGTCGGTGTGGTGAACGCCGTGAGTTCCGTCACTTTCTTGGTTTCAATACTGATTGCACTCATTTTTATTCCTCCTTATATTTCCAATCTGCCACGATTGCATTACCCAAATCGTCAGCAAGAAGCGTAGTACCAGTGTTGTCAATCGCAACAGGTACAGTGAAAAGGTTCTTCAAGGTCATGTGTTCCAGTGCCGCCAAACGCTCGTCTACTTCGGTAATCTGATTTTGCAGACTTCCGGCAATATCCTCGTTCAGCTTACCTTTGATACCAGCAAACCATGTGTTAAATGCCGCAGTCTGCTCGCCCTCGTAGGTAGTCATGTGTTCCTCATAGGTCTTTTCGATTTGTGCCAAAGACGAATCGCCCTGTGCCTTGAGGTTGACGAAATACTGGGTCAGCTCTTGATAAGAACTATCACCCGAGCTTTTGAAAAGCTCCTTCTGCGTGGTGAAGTAGGTCTGAAACTCCTCATACAAGTTCGTGCCGTTTTCCAGCATAGACATGATGTAGTTCAGAGCTTCGTTCATACGGTTAGCGTCTTTTGCACCGAAGAAGGATTTCTCCTTATTGGTGTAGGTCGTAACATCGTTGAACGATACCGTACCATCGGAGTTATCGACCTGTGTGTATCTTTTCAGACCACTCCAAACAGCGTCCGTATAATCAGTAGGAAGTAATTTCCACGCCATTTATAACCCTCCCTTCATACCAAAATTCCATGTGAATGTCCTCCTTCCCTCACTCTCATTGGTGAGCCTGTCATAAAGGTCAAGGATTGCTCCCTCCAAACGATTGAGTTCTTTGAAATCCATCGTATTACCATTGGCGGCATAGGTAGGAGCAGTGCCGTAAGACCTCTTGAGACTGTGGGTATTGATGGTAACGAGGTTCGCTTCCAGTGCATTGATTTCATCAGCATAGAAGTAGTCCTTTACGGTCTTATCGCTTCCGACAGACTGAATAGCGAACTCGTCATACATCTTGATAGCCAACTCACGGAGGTATTCGAGGTTGTTCTTAATTCGATTGAAGTCCACGGCATTGAATCTGTCCCCGGTGTAAACACCATCGACAGTCTCACCGTTCCAATCGGTTTTCGGTGTAGACCACGACATTTTAACCTCCAATCCTTCGGGCGGTTACTCGACCCGAAAATGCTTGCTTGAAATTGACAGTGTGACGGTAGATATTTACCCTCATACCCTCGTGGAACTCGTTTTCTTGATACACAATGTCGGTAGCGTCCAGCTCGGGATTTCCTCGAGTATCGTATTCGTACTCGATTCCGGCTGTGTAGTAATCAGCCAGCCATGCGGCAAGCTCATTCGCCATCGTGGTATTACTTATCAGAGGATTCTTCCACTTGACTGTCTTACCACGAGCATTGAGAGACACCGTAGCGTACTTCTCAACGATTTTGTACCGATAGCCCTGTACCTCGAGCTTAAACGAGCCAGTGACATTGAATTTGATGGTAACGAAGTAGTTACTCCATGCCACTACGGTTGCCTTACCTTCGACTTCATCGAGCTTCACCTTATAACCATAGGAAGGGTCTTGAATGTAATAAGTCTCGACCTCACCAGCGACTACATCTATGTCCTCATAGACAAGGTTTTCTTCTCGATTATTCTCTTGGTAGGTGTAACATGGGACGATAACCTCTTTGATAAGCTCCTGTTTGATAGCTTTCGGAGAGGAGGTCATGTCCCGGCGATTCATGGTGAAATCCACAACATCGCTCAAACTGAAATAGTTCAGCACGATACGGTTGTACGGTTCTGCGGTTTTGGTGAACTCAATCTTCATCACATCGAAATTATCGAAATCTCGAAGAATAATCGAAGTAATGTTGATTTCGTCTTTTTCAACCGGGTATTCATTTACAGGCTCGCCACCCTTGTACGTTCTGATTGTGAACGCCGCCGGGAGAGCTGTACCGAAGACCAGCTTCAAACCGTAATAAGCTCGAATCGCTTCCATCGTGATAGTAACGACAGGATTCTTTGTGAATGTTCCGTTTGCCCCGGAGATTTCCTTCGAGACATACCCGGTTGTCAGAGCCGCCTTGCCGTTTCTCGGAAGGAAGAACATCGTCCCATCGGTAGGGGTATAATTCCCGGCGAGGGTTGCATATTCGACCTTCGGTGTGTCCGTCAGCACGTTTGCGGCATTGGAGTAGGTCTCCTCGCCGTTGGTTGCGATGGAAGCACTCGGCATGAAATTCGACTTGATTTGAACCTTGCCGTCTCGAGACTGGGTGAGAACACATCGACAGGCATTTGCGATAATCTGCAATGCTTCTTTGTATTTCACTCTCGGAATCGGGTTGTTAGAGTAGAGCTTCTTCAAACGTGGGTCGATATAATACTCGGAAATCCCAGCGTCCTTCAAAATCTCCTCTGCCAGTGCGTAGTAGCTTTTACCAGCGGCACTATACAGACCCTTCACATACTCGCCGTCCATATTACGGAAAATGTCTTGGCAACGGATTGTAGCCGTGTTATCGTCACTTTCCCATTCAGAACACCACAGGTGGTTTCCTTGAATCCACTCGATAGTGTCAGAACCCGGGGTCTGATAACCGTACATAATATCCATTTCCTGTCCTGTCTCGAGGTAGTTGATAGCCGAGTTCGGGTTATCCACATTGAAGTAGTGGTCGTAGTTTTTCAGCGTTACCGAAAAATCGAACTGCGGAACATCAGCCCCGATAGGGGAAACGTAACTGTCAAGAGCAGAACTCATAACAGAATCGTTGTAATACACAAGTCCGTAACCGAACATGATAGAGTAGATACGCAAACGGCTTTGAGGGTTCTTCATCTTGTAGAACACCAGCTTGATATAGGTTGTATTTTCCAATACTTCCTCGGTACTCCACTTTGATTTTGTATTCCCTCTAAACTCAATGGTCTGCCCGGTACTTCCGACAATATCGAAATCGACCGGGTAATTTTCACCGAAGTTAATCGTGAGACCCTTGAAATCCGTTGCGATTGTGTTCAAGCTGATAACCACTTCACATCGAGCTTCGGAAACCAGCTTGTCCGAGACAATCCCGGTATCATAGTATCTCCCTCCCTCGGTAGCCCGAGGGAGAAAGAACATAGAGCCATCTACTTTCGTGAACTCCTCCTCGAGAGTGGCATAGACCGTATCGTCAATATGCTCTCCGAAGATATTGTCCTTGTTCGAGTAGTAGGCATAACTGCCATTATCGACAGTAGCTTTCGCCTGTGCTTCTTGGTTCACAAGTCCGAAAGAAATCATAATGTATGCTCTCTCACGGAGAGAGGACTTCATGCTTTCTTTGTATGCTTTCGATACTTTCTGCATAAAACCCCTCCTTTACTCGCCAGTGTCGATAAGATTTACCTTGCAATTCCGATAATGCGTTGGAGTACCGTTTTCTGTCACCCAGTAGGGTTCTCCTGTACGGTCTCCGCAGTACATTCTTACGGTTTTGCGTTTGTTTGTTACCGGGTCATTAAATTCGACATAGACGAAGAAATTGCTCAAGATAGAGAGAATCCGTTCCCATTGAGCCGCAGTGAGCCACGCCCATTCAAGCCCATCTATCTTGTACTGGTCTCGTCCAACTCTTTGACCCACAACAGCACCGTTAGCGTCTCGTCCGCTGTCAACCACGGTGGTTACGACCACGCTCACACCTCGTTTACAAGGTGGTAGCTCATAACCATTTATCGCTAAATATGCCATCGCTACACACCTCCTTTACTCGGTAAAGCTGAAACCGTTCGCTTCCTTTTGCGTGGTAACAGCGTCATTGATTGTACGGTTGCCGACCTTTACGATGGTCTGTTCCTTCTTGTCTGCCTGTCTCTTGGTATCGGTAGCGATTTCCTTGAGAGTAGGTTCGACATACTCGTGGTAGAACTCACGCATATTGCGAGACCACGAATCATCGGAATATGCACCGTCATAGGATTTCTTGGAATCTTCGTACACCGTCTGTGCCAGCGAGTTATAAGGGTCATAACCGCTTGCCGAAGCAAGCACGAGGTTTTCATTGATTCCGGCGGTACTTACGACAACGGCATTGATAATACCGTTCGCACAAGTCACAATGTCTCGAGACATGGACTGCCAGTACCCGGAGAACTGTGCCATACCGCTTACGATGGAGCTGTGCATGACAGAAGCAAGCTGGAATCGGTTCAGCACCTCGGTAGTGCCATTTACATGACCTACCAACTCTGCACCGCTCTCACCAGCAACGAACATAGAGCCATGCGCTCGGTTCGTGCCGCCAGCATATTTCGGCATTGCTTTCCACATATTCGGAGTGATGATACCGCCGGAAGCGAACATCTTCACGCCGCCGTTTGCACCAACGATACCGCCGTTCGCCAGTCCGAAGAACTTCTTAATTGAAGTCCAGCCGGATTTGAAAAGCGAGATACCGACAGATACCGAAGTACCAACGAAGCTCGAGATAGAACTCCAACCGTTTTTCCATAGAGAGATACCGACACCTACGGTGTGACTACCAATCCAGTTCTTAATCGTTGTCCACCCGGACTTGAAAAGCGAAATACCTTGAGCGATAACAGGAAGACTACCAATCCAGTTCTTTACGGTAGACCAGCCGGATTTCAGCAACGAGATTCCTTGCGAAAGCGTAGGAATGTTACCAATCCAGTTTTTAACCGTAGTCCAACCCGACTTGAGTAAGCTGATACCTTGAGAAAGAACCGGGATATTTCCAATCCAATTCTTAACCGTAGTCCAACCACTCTTGATAAGGCTGATTGCTTGGGACAGAGTAGGAATGTTACCAATCCAGCCCTTTACTGTCTGCCAACCGCTCTTAATGAGATTGATTGCTTGGGACAGAGTAGGGATATTGCCGACCCAGTTTTTAACCGTTGTCCAGCCGGATTTCAGCAACGAGATTCCTTGACTGACAACCGGGATATTGCCGACCCACTCTCTCACAGAGTTCCAGCCGGATTTCGCAAGACTTACTGCTTGCGATACTCCCGGGATATTACCAATCCAACCCTTGACCGTCTGCCAGCCGCTCTTTGCGAGTGCGACAGCTTGGTCTACGGTAGGAATGTTGCCTATCCAGTTTTTCACGGTAGACCAGCCGGATTTCAGAAGCCCGACACCCTGTTTCACAGCCGGAATGTTACCAATCCAGTTCTTCACAGAAGACCAGCCATCTTTTACGAGCTTTACGCCAGTTTCAAGAGAAAGACCGTCTTTCGTTTTGTCAGACCACCAATCCTTTACGTTGTCCCACCATTCCGAAGCATTGTTCTTTACTTCGGCAAGGAATTGAACAGGTTTGCTGTTCTTAACCTTCTTTTTGAATTTGTTCCACTCGTCAGATATATTTCCGAGAGCTTCCTTAATTCCGCTCACCATCGAACCCCAGCTAACAGGTTTTCCAGTAGCGAAGTCTTTAACTCCATCGGCAATGAGAGCAAGACCGAGAGGAATACCAACACCTGTCAGACACAACATGAGACCGATAGCGAGTTTGCCGAGAGAACCAGCCATTGATTTAATCTTGGTGAAAACTCCCTTGATTTTTTCTTTGATGGTTTCCCAGTTAATAGCTACTGCTGTACCGAGAGCCGCCGCACCCGATAATATCAATCCGACACCGATAGGAATACCAACCCCGGTGAAGCACAGGATAATACCGATTGCAAGAGCCGCCGCCCCAGCGATAGCAAGTATTTTAGTAGTTACACCCTTTAGCTTGTTTGTCAAAGTGTCCCAGTTAAGAGCCACAGCCGTACCGAGAGCCGCCGCCCCAGCAAGGATAAGACCTACGCCGAGAGGAGTTGCAACTCCTGTGAAAGCAAGAATCATACCTATGGCAATGGAAGCCGCCCCAGCAATGAGAAGAATCTTCGTAGTAACCTTTCTGATACTGTCCGGCATACTATTCCAATTCAAACCGACCGTTGCGGCAAGACCGACAGCACCAGCGGCAATCATCGCAATACCCAGCCCGGTTGCAACTCCTGTCAGAGCGAGGATTGCACCGACACCGATTAAAGCACCGCTCACGATAGCCACAATGCTTAGTACGGATTCTTGAACATCACCTGTTAAGGAGTTCCAGTTCAAAGCTACTGCCGAAGCGACAGAAACCGCACCAGCGGCAATCATCGCAACACCGAGAGGAACGTTTACGCCAGTCAGAGCGAGAATTGCACCGAATGTCAGCAATGCGCCCCCAACAATGGTTTCGAGCATACCGATTGTCCTACGGAGAGGGTCTGACATCGAATCCCAGTTAAGACCGATTGCTGTAACCATGCCGACAGCACCAGCCGCCATCAATGCGATACCGAGAGGAACATCAACGCCAGTAAAGGCGAACAATGCACCCATAGCCAGCAACGCACCGCTCACGATTGCCGTGAGAATGGACAGAGCGTTCGACAGGTCTCCGTTGAGGAACTTCCAGTTAATTACAGCCGCAGTACCGAGAGCCGCCGCACCAGCCACCATGAGACCAGCACCGAGCGGTACATTGACACCCGAAAATACAAGGAAAGCACCGATAGCCAACAGGAAGCCGCCCAGTACCCCGGTAACGAGGGTAAGTACCTTCGCCAACCGTTCCGACATTCCGTTCCAGTTTGCCATTACCGAAGCCGCCAAACCGACAGCACCAACAGCCATGAGACCGAGACCGAGAGGAATGTTCGCACCAGTGACAACAAGGATAGTACCGATTGCCAGTAAGAATCCGCTGATAACAGCCGTGATTTCCCACATAGCGTCCTTAATCATCTGAACGATTTCGTCAACCTTAGAAGTGATTGCGTCACCGAGGAAATCGTAGGTAGGAAGGTCAATGCCTAAATCCCCACCACCGATACCAGCACCCGAGCCGCTACCGCTTCCACTGGAACTATCGTCTTTAGACAGGACGTTCAGCTCGTCAATACCGAGCAGAGCATTTTTCAGCTTCTTAGCCGCTTTCCCGGCTTTACCCAGTCCATCGGAAGCGTCCCCGGCGTTGTCAGCCAAATCGCCAACCGCAGAAGCACCAGCAGAAATGCCGGAATAATCCACCTCCGGGAGTTTGAATCCGAACAGACTTGCGATAGAGTTTGCCAGCATACGGACAATCTTCGCCAAAGCGATTGCATACGGCAATACTGCGTTCAGAGCCGGGATAAAGATATTACCCAAAGCTCTTGCACACTGCGTAACCTGTGCCTGTAAAACACGAAGCTGGTTCGCCGGAGCGTTCAGAGTACGAGCCATATCGCCTTGAGCGGTAGTTACCTGTGTCATAATTGCGTAGTAACGCAACTGCGACTTTTCAGCCTGTGTCATAGCAGAGACCTTTTTCTCGATACCGAGAGCAAGAGCTTCCTCTTGCAGTCTTGCAACAGACAGGTCATAACCCAGTCTACGAAGCGGCTCAAGCTCACCAGCAATGCCGGATTGTAACTTCTGCATTGCGTCTTCGAACGAAATGTTGAAGAACGAAGAAATGTCATAGCCGAGCTGTGTGAGGTTCTTGGACATAAGGTACGCTTTATCACTCGCCACGCCGAAACCGCTAATGATGGTGTTGAACACACCTTGATTTCGCATGAACTCGCCCGGGTCGATACCGAGAGCTTCGCTGACTGCTTCTGCGTAATTCTGTGCTTCTTGAGCATATTCACCCATAGAAGCGGTAAACAGGTTCAAATCCTCAATGTACTGGTTGGACTGTGTTATCCACGAAGCGATAACTCTCGCACCAGTACGAACAGCACCCATAGCCATTTTGATTTTGGCATACAGATTCATGTAACTATTTGCCGCCTTATTGTTCTCTTGCGAGATTCTGTTCGTGACGGTAATAGCTCTCTGAATGTTCGTAGGAAGACGATTGAACGCCGCAGTCACAGCATTGAACTGATTTGTCAGCGGAGCAAGAGCCGTAGACAACTGCTGAATTTGACTGGTGAACTTAGTCATATCCATGTTGTCGAGGGTGTCTGCCAGCTTCGGTAACTTATTGAGCGCATTGATAGTGGACTTTAGCCCGGAAGCGTTCAGATTGTTCAACGGTTGAAGTGCTGTACCCAGCTTCTCCATAGCACTGAAATCTACACCAGTGAGGGAAGCGGCGGCACTACCGATGTTATGGAGCTGATTTCCGATGGAAGACGAAATCTTGAGACTACCGAGACCTTTCAGTTTTTCCAAACTGGAAGCGAGCTTGTCAATCTTGTCTGCCCCGGAACTATCCATGCTTTTAAGGGCGGTATCGAGATTGCGTACTTGATTTGCAACGCTTGTTAATCCGACACCGCCCCTAACTGCATTTTTGAGTTTGGACAAAGAAGCGGAAAGAGCGTCTATACCAGCGACAGCCGAGGTGGAACTCGACTGAACTTCCAATTCGAGTTGTTCGATTGTAGTAGGCATAAAACTCACTTCCTTTCTTGTAACTGCTTATTTGCCTGTACCATATACGCTTGCATATAGCGCAGACCCTTTTCAGACTTAGCCTTTTCCTTCTTGAGTTCTGCTTCCTCCACCGTCTTTTTATTGATGGGATATGCTTCTTCAACATAAGGTTGGGCTTTAGTTCCCTTTTTGGCGAAAGCACGAAGAATCGGAGACAGACGAGAAATAGCGTCATAGATATACATACCCTGTAACCACATTTCTTGATTGACCCTCTCTTTGCGAAGCTCCTCCGCTTTGCGGTAGGACTTCACGAGAGTGGAATCTCTATCCCAGTATTGTTCTTCCGTCATGCCTATTGATAAGTAATAGGGGAACTTTGCGAGAAAAATCTCCGAATAAGAAGGGGGAGCAGAGCGATTCTCACGCTCGCTCCCCTTGTTAGCGGATTCATCTGTCAACAGCGAATCACTTACCAACTCGCTGTCCAGCTTACGTTTCCCTCAGATTCCTCGGGTTCTTCGACCAGTGCCATAATCGGCTCGTTGTACATTTCTGCCAGCTTACCGATAAGCTCCTCCTTGTTCGTCATGTGGGAGAAGATTTCGTTGATAACTTCCTTCTTCTCGAAACGATGATGTGCGAGGAACGCACCTTCAAACAGTGCCGGGAGAGTGGACATAGGCTTGTTCTCGACCTCTGCCGCAACGAAGCCCTTCTTTTCCATTTCCGTAACCGTTCTGCGAGTGAACTCAAGGACATATTCTTTATCCTTGAAAGTGAATTTCAACTGCTTTGCCATGATGATTTATCCTCCTTATTTTTCCTTACTCTGCGTCCATGCTGATAACAGTAGACGGAGCGATAGTGATAGTCATTTCGACAACCTCATTCGTGCCGCCGCCGTTAGCATAAACAGACAGAGAGCCTTTGAACTTGAACTTACCGCTGTCACCAGTAGGAGTGACGGTATCGCCAGCTTCCGTACCACCGAACCAAACGGCGAACTCCTTCTCCGTACCTTCCAGTGCTTTCAGCTTCTTGTACTCCTCGAGAGTGTAGTTCGCAGTGAACTCAAGAGAATCGAGGGACTGAATACCCGGAATGTAAGTCTGCATTTTGTCAGACAGAGTAGTAGTTTCCAGCATTTCCGGCGCACCGCCGAGGTCGGGAAACTCCTTAATGTCAATCAGCTTCTCCCATGCGGAAGTGTTCTTCTGCATGAGAAAAATCTTGTAAGTGCTAATAGCCATGTTTGTTTACCTCCTATAAATAGTTTTGTTTTTAGAGACGATAGCCCTGTATCGAGCCACCATTCTGTAAACCGTTGCGTCTTCCTCGTTGGGAACAGGGTTCATAAGGGTTCGTGTGAAACCGAGTGCTTCCATCTTGGAATCAATGAGAGCGATGATTGCTTTACATTCAGTTTTCTTACCACTCGTTTTGTTAGAGTAGACATTCACCTCGTAAAGCACCTGTGCGTGGTTTTCGATACACCCGGAATCTCGAGTGTTTCGATAAACTTGATTGTCTGTCTCAATGAGAGAGACACAAGGGAAGGAAGGTGGAGACTTGACATATTCGCCAGTCATATAGATTTTCGGATATTTCTTTCGCACCTCTGCGGACACGATACTGAATACCTCTGTCTCAATGTCAATCACCCGAACACCTCCTTTGCGATAGACTGAATATCATTGCAAACGGTGGTGATTGCAAGAGCCATCGGCATACGAGCCGGAGTACCACGAGACAGCTTCAATTCGCCATTTTCGTAGAATCCCCAAACCTCTTTCTTGCCGTTACCCTTACCGAATCCACCGATTGTCATTCCCAGTTCCGCACCGTGAGGGTGAGGGGACGAACCGGGAGAGCCATTATGATAGACACCAGCACCAAACTCAACCCACACAGCGTCTTCACCACTTGCGACAACGACAGTAACCGACCCTCGATTGTCAACCGACACATCGACTTGTGCGTATCGTGGAGAAGTTTGCCCTCCTTTGAGAATAAGCTCGTCAACGATTGCACCGCTGAATCCGCTTTTCGCTTCATCAGCCAGCCGCTCGGCTACTTTCTCTCGGAGGAGTTCTGTTTTTCTAAGGATTTCTTGTTTGTAATCAGCCAGTTCTTTCATAGCTCGGTTGATTTCACTCGTTGACAATCCGAATGAGATAACTTTCCTACCCACTGACAGTCACCTTGCTTATCGCAACCGATACGCTGTTCAAGCTCTTGGCTACCTTCTTGACGATATAATCGTGAGGAGTAATGACCTCACCATCATCGTTCGTAACCAAAGCCCCGGTTTCATCAACCTGTGGCGTTTTATCGACCCATAGCACTGTGTACTCGTCAATAGAGGGAGCGTCCGTCCCCATGACAATTACCTTGTCATAGCTCTCGCTTTCTCCGAACTGTCGGGTGCTTGTTTCACCCTTGGCGGCAGAGATATTAGCGGAGAACTCTACCGGGTTGTCTCGAATGACTTCATATTCCCCTGTAACATTTCCGTATTCGTCCGTCTTAGGGACTTTCTCTTTGTACAGAGCGTAGAAGAATTTACTCTTGTTTCGTTCCATCATTCTCATTTAATCACCCCCACATGAGGAGTAACCACCTTGAGCATTGAGGACGGAATATCAGCATTTTCATAACTTCGGGAGATACCGTTCTCGGAATGAGAGGTCTGACCCTCCGCACCACGCTTGTTCAGCATATAAGCGGCAATCTCGCATTGGAGAGTGTCATACTGTGCCGGAACTTCCGTTACGCTGGAATCATACGGATATGCTCGATTGATGATTTTACGACCAGCCAGTTTAAGATAGGTGGACAGCACTTCGTCACTGTCCGAACCACCGACCATCGCTTTGAGAGCAATCAGCTTTTCTTCCTCGGTCATGTTGTCCACCTCCTTTACTTAGGCAATCTCGTAGAAACCTTCGGTCTTCGGGTTGGTCTTAGGCTTACCAACGATGTAGCCGTTGTCGGTCTTAGCGTAGTAAACCTTGCCCTCGGAAACCGTAGTGTCCGCAGTGGCAGTAGCAGTACCCTTGAAAATCTTGACTGCCTTGGTAGCGTCAGTCAGAGCCGCAAGGTAATACTTACGAGACCAAATAGTGTTCTGACGAATATCGCCGTTACGGTCAGTCTCAACCTCGACACCCTTCTTATTGAAGATGGTAACTGCCTGTCGAGTAGCAACCACGATAGTACCCTTCGTAGCGTCCTTCTTGGTGTAGATGTTCACGCCGCCAACAGTACCGATGTAGCCAGCACGAGCGAACGCTTCCACATACTTGAGGTCTTCTGCGAGGTTCTTACGAAGCTCGGCAGTATCGCCCGGGTGTACGAAAGCGAAAGTCTGCGGAGAAACTTTCTCCGGCTGATTGTCAGTGCTTTCGATGTTCAGATTGGCAACAGCGTCCACAAATGCGGCGAAGTCAATCTTCGCAGTAGGAACGACCATCGTAGCCTTCTTGAACTCGCCGTACACATCGCCGTTTACGGTATTGAACATATCAGTACCCATGTGACGAGTGCCGACAGGAACGAGCATAGGGTCAGTCATTTCCTGTTCGTCATAATACTGGAACTTGTTCTGTGCGAGCTGAATCTCGTACTCCTCCGGGGTGAAAGAAACCTCAATGCTCTTGGTGTTACCTTCGCCCATTTTCAGCTTCTCCGTACCAGCGGTAGCCTTGTAGACGTTAATCTTGCGCTTCATACCAGCAGTACCCACGAGAGAGTTATCAACAGTACAGAACTGCTGTAAATCGAGGTGGGAATTGAACTGGTCTTCTACCTCGTTGGAGAGATAGAAATTGTCATAAATCTTATGAGCCATTACTCATTACCTCCTGTATCGTTATTGGTGTAGAGGGCTTTGTAGTCCTCGGGATTCTTCACAGAATAGTCATAACGCTCCTGTGGAGACATTTTGCGGAGCTTCTCAAGGGTCATTGTCTTGGAATCTCCGTCCGGGGTCGGTTTCGGTGTATCTTTAAGGGCTTCCGCACGAACCTTCTTCTCGACATTCTCAAGATGTTTCTTCTGATTGGCGAAGACCTTCTCGGTATCACCATCAGCCATTGCTTCTGCGGTAGCGTCAGCCAGCTTCTCCTCGTAACCCATGCCGAGCAACTTCGCCTTGAACTTGGAAACTTCGCTTTCACGGAGCAGTTTGTCGTACTTGGACTGTAACTCCTCACGTTCCTCCTGTTCCTTCTGCTTTTTCTGCTCGTCCTCGGTGAGCTTTTCATTCAGCTCCTTCTTCTTAGCCGCAAGCTCGGAAGCTGTCTTATCGAAAATATCCTTCTTTACATATCCGCTGTAATCGGGGTCTTCTGTCTCGAACGCTTCAAGAGCGGCAATTTTCTGTTCCGGGGTCATGTCGGCATAGCCGTCAATCTTGCTAATGTCAATCTTTGCCATGTTGAAATCCTCCTGTCTTTTAATGTCTTCTGTGACAATGTTTGCGGTTTAAGTCTTCTCTGACTATTGCGATTTAAGGCTTCTCTGCCTATATTCACAGCGGCTTACCGCTTAAATATCGTTATTATCCGGGTCATTATCATCGTCCCCGGAATTATCGGGAGTGGTCTTCTTAGCCAGTTCAGCGGCTTTCTCCTGTTGCTCCTCGTAATACTTCATGCTCATGTTGTAAGCAGATTCAGCGTCAGAGAACATTCCGCTATGCTGGAACGCCAACTGTGGGTGAATCTTAGGCTCTTGAAGCATGGAGATAAGGACTTGAGATTTACTCTGAATGGCTTCGTAGTTACGGCGAGTAAACTTCATATCAATATCACTCAACTTGAGCGTGAGACCGCCGAGGTCTCGACAGATACGAAGAACCAACTTAAGCATTTTCTTTTCTGCTCGCTTGAAGACATTCTCACTGTCCTTTGCTCGAGCTTCTGCGTCAGACCAACCATCACGGAGCAACACGGCAGAACCAGTGTCACTCGTGGAAGAACCACCGTTACGGTTTGGCATACCGCAGATGGTGAGCATTGCGTTGTAGTAATCGTCCTTGAGGGTCTGCGATTGTGTCTGATTCAGCTCTGTGGTGACTACACCAACATCAGCGGCTTGTCCGTCCACGGATTTCACCTTGATTGCGCCGAGCTGTAAGAACTCCTCGTATTCCTCCTTGGTAATGTCGCAGTTAATGAACTTGATAAAAGCCTGTACCAACTGCTCCATACCGTCCATACGGTTACTTTCCACATTGTTGATTGCGTCCAGTAGAGGAAGCACAATCTCAAAAGAACCGAGACGAGCATTGTTTCCCGGGTACTCGATAATCGGAATCATGTCGAGGGCATGAGGTTTGGATTCCACCAAAATGTCTCCGTCCACGAGGTAATAGCGATTCTCGGTGTAAATCGAGTAGTGGAAAATCTCGTTATCGTCCTTGCTGTACTTAACCGCCATCAGCGGCTTGTTACCGATTTCGTTTGAATACACAACGAAGGTGTCTCTCGGGTCGAGAGTGTAAAGCTCAAAAGGAGCTTCGTCTTCCTCACCCGGTTCATCGGGAAGGACAAGACGGAACGCTGTACCACAAATCATCTGCCACTCGACAAGCTCTTGGTCTTGAGCGGCTTTGTCCTCTGCGAACATATACTCGTTGAGGGTGTTAATCTGCTTTACGATTTCCTCGCCACCATTACGGCTGACGTACTGAATCGGTTCGCCACACAGATACCCAACCTTGAAGGACACGATTTCGTTTGCACGATTTTCGGTAATCTTATTGCAGATTTCGGGGCGAACGTCTTTGACACGGTTTCTGATTGGCTGGTCTCCACGGTAATACTTCCACAGGTAGTCAATCTCACTGCGGTTCAAATCGTGAGTAGCAAGAGCCTTACGAAGAACATCGACCACGTTTTCGTCAGTGATTTCTGTTACGCTGGTCTTGATAATGCGCCGACCGCTCATAAATCGTGTCTGACTTAGATACTTCGGCTTGCTCTCGTCAATTTGATGTGCCACGTTCCTTCCTCCTTTCTGCATACAAAAAATGGGTGCATGACTGCTTGAGGTCTAAATTACCTCGTGCAATCATGCACCCATTCAAACTCGTTCTTTTTACTATATCATAATACCACAAGATATAGTAGAAGTCAATACGCTAACACACTATATGTTGATAATTATGTGGAAAGTGTGGATAACTCATACGACCTGTGTTACCACGGTCTCTGAAATACCTCAACCCTTGCGCCGGACAGACTTTGTGCGAACTCTGCCAGCATAGCCATACCATCGGGAACATCATCGTGCTTGTTTTTACCAGCCACGGTGTAAGAGCCGAGCATATCCATCATGCGACCATAATCACTCTGACGTTTATACAGGCTATCGTCTTTGAACAGACAGTGTTCCTTGACCCATGCACTGTTGACGATGATTTTTGTCTCCTTATTGGCGGTAGTGAACTTGGTCGTAATGCGAGTGATACCGCCACGCTTCTTAACCTCGTTCTGCACTTTTTCGGCAACACGACCACCAGCGGAATTGCTCTCGAAGCGGCACATTTTAACCTTACAGCGAAGCAGTATGTCCACCAATCGAGCGTCAACGATGTTCGGTAAGCTGTTATCACAGACACAATCGTCAATGTAGTAGTCATTACCGTACACATACGCCGCCGGGAGGAAAGCGTAGTCAGAACCCTTATCCTTGGTATCGCAGATACCGATGATAGCGTCCGGGTCTTCTGCTGGAAGCTCAAAATATCGGCGCAGTTCGTCCACATCGTAGAGCAGACCCTCACGCTCGATAGGCTGATTCATAAACAGAGCCTTGAAAGACGCTTCATCAAGATTGTTCCTCATATCCTCGAAATAGTGGCGGCTGAATCCGACACCGTAGGTGTAATTGAAATTACTTTCACCGTCTGCGTCCAGTGCCGGAAGAACAATGAACTTCGCTCGGGAATCACCACCGTACTGATTCTCCAATCGACCGATAACATCATGGACAGACCATCGGGTAGCGATATGGATTTCCTTCGCACCTTCCTTTTTTCGAGATTTAAGGTCATTGGTGTAGGCACTCCACAGCTTATCCAATCGCTCCTTACTCATAGCTTCCTCAATGCCGGAACACAAGTCATCGGCGTAGAGGATTTTGTCACATCGGGTAGCACCAGTCAGTGAAGCGTTGATTGCTCGACAGGTCAGAGTAGAGAAGCGGTGCTTCTTGTGAAGGTCGATGGTTTCTTCCTTGGAGTTCGTTGCCGCCATCTTTACTCCCGGGAACACATCAGCCCACAGGTACTCGCTGTCGGTGATAATCTGATACACACCGTCATAGAAGGAGCGTGTCAGCATACCCGAGTGAGCAGAAGCAAGGGACTGTGAATCAGGGAATCGACCCATGACCCACGACAGGAAGAAGATACCGAGAGTGGACTTACCAGTACCGGGCGGCATGGAAATCGTAAGTAAGTCCAGCCTATCGTCAATCAAATCTTGCATTGCCTGTACGACAGGGTGCATGACCTCACGGCGAGGGACATAGAACTTCTTGTCCGGCTCACGTTCCCATTCGACATAGAGCAGATAGCTTTCAAAATCAAAAGGAGCGGCGGCAAGCAGAACCTTCTTATGAAGCATGAACAGGGAGCGAAGCTCCTTGTCTGTTTCAGACTGCGGAATCCGATTCTCGATAATGTCTGACAGCTTTTTCAGATACTCCACGGATAGGGGAATGTCTGTCTTCTGTGTCTCGAGACAGATATGGTATAAATCCTCATAGGCTCTTACCCCGGAGGGTGTCTTTTTGATTTGCCCGAGAATTTTTTTAAGTAACTCTTTCATAAATACCTCCAAACAAAAAGAGAGTGCGTCACCGTTCAGAGAATTAAATCTCTGTGCGATAACGCACCCTCGTCATTAAAATCTTTTTCTTCGTTTCCCTCGATGGTGAGACTGCTCATTCATTTTCACAATCTCATAGAGTACCGCAAAGGGAAATATCAATATTGCCAGCACCCACATAGGCTCATTCCTCTGTCAATGGGATTTCGACCTTCTCGCCGCCGGACAGCTCCACCGATACGGTAGAATCATCGTCAAGCTCGAACAGCCACACCACATCAGCGGTCGTGCCACTCTGCACATTGGAATCGCATTGCACATAACCGTTGGTTCTGTCACCTGTCGGGACAATCGGTGACAATTCGACACCGTTCTGAAATGCCTTTACGGTCACTTCATCAGCCGGGACAGCAGTTTCGGAGCTGTCGTTGGTGTACTGCGTATAGACAGCCACACAATCGTACTGCTCGAGAACAGTGAGCTTTTCTCCGCTGACATACGAGACCTTGTGTTGTGGTTCAGCTCCACACCCGGAGACCGCCAGCATAAGCACTCCGGCAAGCATAATAGATAGCATTTTCTTCATTTCTACACCTCCAATGGGAGAATCGGGGAGTGTACGCCTTGCACCCAGCCCATGTCTCCATATTTGTACTTACCCTCATAGAAGGAGCGGTTAGATAGGATTCCTCGAATGGTGGACGGCTGAAACCTCTTACCTTTTCGGGTTCGATACCCACCATCGTACAGAATCTCGCAAATGTCCAGCAAAGAGGTGTGATTCTCGTCATGCTCTCGGAATACCGTCTCTACGATAGGGCGTTCCTCCGGGTTCTGCATGAGCATACCGTCCACGCAGTAGTAACCATACGGCTTATTGCCGCCGGAATACCCACCGCACTGTGCCTTGAGAGACCGCCCACGCCCGGTACGCAGAGCGATGTTCTTTCGCTCCTGTTCCGCAACGAACATCAGCAGAGAGCGGTAGATGTTGGCGAAATCATCACCTTCCGAGAAATGCTCCTCGGTGGACAACAGCTTCACATTTCGCTTCTCGAGCGTGTAGAAGTAGTAGAAATACAATTTTGTGTCACGAGCAACACGGTCGTTCTTAAACACAATCACGGCTTCATGTGCCGGGAGCTGGTCTGCATTGTAGAGAATCTTGTCCAGTTCCGGGCGGTTGTCCTTCGCACCGCTGATTGTATCGGTCAGCCAGCACACGATTTCAAAATCATTCCTGTTGGCATAATCAGAAATCGCCTGTTTCTGTACCTCGATACCGTATTTATCGTCCGCAGACTGTTCCTCCGTAGATACACGGATATAACCAATCGCTTTCACGAGATATTCACCTCCTCAAGTAGTAAAAGTAGTAGAAAATCAAAAATTGCGGTAACTTTTGCTATATATGCGTGTATATAGAGGAAGTTACACGCAAAATGCTGTTTTCAACTACTTTAACTACTTCAATCCTTCTTTTCGTAGGTGAGAACGATGTTATAACCGAGAGCGTCCATCATTTTCACGAAGGTATCGTTCACGATTCCACCATTCTTCTTGAGAACTCGGTTGATGTACTGTCCAGTAGTGCCGATTTCTTCACCCAACTGCTGTTGTGTCTTCCCAGCTTCGAGGAGCTTCACCTTTACATCAACTTCAATGTTATTCTTAACCATGTTTTGACCTCCTATATGTTGTTTGTGATACGAGTATAGCACGAGAAAGGGAGATTGTCAACACTGATAGGATAAGAAATTATCTTTTATAGGTCTTTTTATTTTTTGAGAATATTCAGCGTACTCCCTCGCCCGGTTTCGCCCCTTGCCAATCCCCCTCCGGGGGCGTACCCACAGCCCCACAGAAGCCCACAGAACGCCCGGAACGCCGCCGGGGTACATCAACCCACACCAGCAAGAAAAACGCCGTAGAACGCCCACAGAACGCCCCACAGCGTACACCAGCCCAAACCGTACCGACACAGCACGAACCGAAGCACCGACACCGAACCCGGGCGGCTATTCAAGATTACACTTTACAGCAACCCGGACGAAGTAGCTGCCCACAGGGTAGCCCCAACGGAGACCCACAGACAGCCCCACAGACAGCCGGAACGCCGCCGGGGTGTAATGGGGGTAGCCCCACAGACAGAAGCCACCCACAGCGGCGCACAGGCGGCACAGAGGGCAACAGAAAACGCCCCGAGCCGAAGCCCGGAGCGTTGCGCCTTATTTATTCATTTTTAACAGGTCAGCGAAGACCACGAACGGAAAAATTAAAATGCAAAGTAAAATCAAATCTTTTCACCCCCTTATTGAACCGTAAAACGGCGGTATGTTGTCGGGGTGCTGTACTCTGTGAATAAATCCGGGTACACTTTACGGAAGCCGGAAGAATCGAACCGGGACGAAGTAACCGCCTTGTATGTCGCTTTGCTCGCGCCCTCTGTGACCGTCTCCCGGTCTCCCATGATTGCGAGAATGTCGGTTTTTATGCTGTCGTTCATCGCTTCCAATTCTTCAATCAATCTCTTGTTTTCTCTGTACTCGTTGCACAGCTTTTCAAATGCGCTCATATCGTCAACCTCCTATATATCTATAATCGTACTGTGTGACCGTTCCCAGCGTTGCCGCCGTGGGCGTTTCCCCGGTGAATCGGTCAATCTCTCGAACCGGGATATAAAACGCCGTATAACGCCCGGTTTCATTCCCTCGAATGTTGTAAAACTCGAAAGCGTTTAATGCTTCCTCGAATGTTGCGGCGGCTTTGCCGCTTATGCTGGTTTCCGGGTGGTAAGGGTAGCCCGGGCGAAGATTCACCGGGCAAAGCATGACCCGAAGACCGTTGTTATAAGCTCGCCGGGCTACTTTTTTATCTATCCGCTGGAAGGTATAGCCGCCATCTGTGAACGTGTATTTTTTCATTCTTCCTCGTTCTCCTCTCCCTCGTGGGCTTCGTTGAAATCGTCCTCGATTTCTTCGAGAGCGGCGGCGATACACTCGCCCAACAGGTAACAACGAATTGTTACATCTGCGGCTTCCGCTCCGTGGGTAATTAAGTAATCCGCACCGCTTCCGAACTCCTCGAGAGCTTCCCCGAGTAAATCGAGATTGTGACAGATATTTTCCTCTGCTTCGTAGGTGCTGAACGTGTACGAGCCGGAAGCGTTCCCGGTCACGCTGTCCTCTGTGAAAAGAACCTCGTTTAAATGCTCCTCTAACTCCTCGAGGGTGTCGAAATCCTCGAAATTGATTTCATTGTTGATGTATTCTAATACATCGTCCTTCACTGCTTCTCTGTAATCGTATGCCATAATTGAATACCTCCTATAATTTATCCTGTGAAGATTGTTTCTTGTCTTGCTGTGATTATAAGATAACACACACGAGATTATTTGTCAATACTTTTCAGATAAAAATTTATCTTTTCTGTGTTGCTTGAATCAAACGACCAAACCGGGCAACATTCCAACCAGGGAGAGCGGCGGCGATTTCGTCCATATAATCAGCGATGCGCCTGTTTTCTTGCCAACTGTCGGCGGCTGTCTGTCTGCCTGTGCCGCTTCTGTCTCCCTCATATACTGTAATCAGAAGGGCGGCGGCTTTCGTGGCGGCGAGCCGTACCACATCACCCCGGGCGGCTTCGCTGTCGATAACATTAAGCACGTTTGAAATCACCGCCACATCATACGACCCGGCGAGAACTGCGGCGTTATGTTCCGGCGTTCTATTGAATGGGTCATAAATGGAGACCGCCGCAGCGTAAACCCGGGCGGCTTCTGCGGCTGTATCGAACCGACCGCCGCCGATGTCAACAACCGTTTTCCCGGTCATAACGTCAACGGCTCTTTTCATACTGTAAACCGCCGGGGCTTTTGTGCTGTTTATGCTGGTTTGCTTGCTGGTGAATCTCTGTTTCATTGTGAACCCTCCTATATTATCCGATTTGTGTTGTTTCTTATCTGAATCTGATTAGACATTAACACAAATAAGATTGAATGTCAATACATTTCGGATAATAAATTATCCTGTGAGGATTGAAATTTGCACTATATAGGAAGAAACCCGAAACAGGCGTCCGGGGTGCTGATTTGTTTTATTGCATTAAAGCATTAAAAAGGTGAGTGCCGTGTTCGGCTGATTTTCTGAAAATTTCCGTGAATTTTTGCATAGAAAAAGCCCCGGGAAATCCCGGAGCAATTTCATAGTCGAAAGTCGATAGTCGGAAGTCGCTCGGCTGATAGTCGGAAAGTCGGAGCGTGGGCGAAAGTCGCTTAGTCGCTCGTGTCCTCGTCAGAGTTGCTTGCTGAAAGTCGCTTCTGCTGGTCGCTTGCAATGTAGCGTTCTCTGATTTCATCAGCGGAATAGTCGTTGTCGTTCTGCTGGTTCGGTGTGAGAACGTACTCGGTCTTGTCTTGGTAGCCATAGTTGTTCTTGCCGAGGAAGATACCAGCTACCGGGTTGACCTTGCCACTTTGCATATAGTTTTCCCACAAATTTTCGAGCAAAAAGTACGCCTTTTTTATTACGTCAGCTACCTCCGGCGGCAACGCAATCTTATATCCCGAACCACCTCCCGGAATGTCATGTGTAACCGCATAAAGCCACTGCCTGTTGTGTCCGTTCAATGCAATCGCCATACCCACAACCGTAGGTTTCATATCATACTGTGCATATAAAGCAAAATAGTCGGAAAGTCGCTGTTGCACCTCCAACGGATTCTCCATGTCAATGTCCGGCATATTCATCAACGCCATATTGACGGAGAGAAACTTCGTGTTATCACCAGCTTCAAGCCCCGGAGCGATGTTTTCCGGCTTCAACCAGTTATTACCTCCTCGGGGCTTGCCTTTCTTCTTCGGTGCATATTTCTTCTGAATCGGTTTCCCGGTACGAGGACTGATTGCAGTCTCCTCGCCGGAAACAGTCTCCTTAGTCGCAACAGTCTCCTCGGAACTGTCTGCTAACAGTTTATCTATATCCATTTCAGTCTCCTTTCTTCTTATTCTTATTGCAGTAGTAGAAGTAGTTGAAAATCGGTTTTTGCGTATAACTTCTATATATAGGGATTTTTCTATATAGAGGAAGTTACACGCAATACCTTGAGAACAGCTACTTTAACTACTGTAATAATAAGAACAACTCGTTCTTATAAAAAGATTGTTTTTCAATCCTTTTCAGATAGTTTGGTAAATGTCGTTTTTGATAATTACTTATCCGTTTTGTGTTAAATGAAGTTTTTGCTCTCGTAGTAGTCAATCACTCGCTTAACCTCAACCGATTTCAGCACAACGATTCTGTAATCTTTACCGCACTTCCTCTTAACCCAAAAGTCGTGTGCGGCTTCTGCGATAGAGCTGTAAGTGAGCATTTTCGTATTGCTGGTACGCTGGTGAGGAGGGCGGTATCGGTAGTCTGTGCCGTACAAAAACTTCCCGGTCTTAATGTTCTGAATCGCAAACATCGTCTACCTCCTTACCAGTACCTCCGAACGCTTCCTTGATACATCTGCCGAACTCTTTAAGAGCTACACCAGCAGAGTAGGCGGCAAAGTCGAAGGTCTTCTCAATCTCGGGGTAACGACTGCGGACGTATTCAGCAAGTATGTCGTTTCGTGTCTTCATTTCCCAACTCCTCCTCGAGAATCTTTTCAAGCTCCCTCGTGCCGACAGCTTTCATGTAGGTGTGCGGAGCTTTGACGGTAGATACCTTGATTGCGCTCTCCTCGATACGAGCCTTGAGACGTTCCAGCAGAGAAACGTTCTCTACCTTGACACCATGATTGAAAAGTCGTATCTCGTCCTTCTTGAGCCATTTCTGCCACTTACCACAAGCGGAGCAGTAAAGCCCGGTCTGATTGCCGTGTTCCTCGGTGAAGAACTTCTTGCCACCACATTTGCAAACCATTTCCATAGTTATACCTCCCACCATGACTTAATACCCTTGCCGAGTTCGACAGAGAGTTTCGTGCTGATAATTCGGGCGTGTTCATACTGTGCTTTCACGCCGGGAACAAAATACTCGGTTCTGCCGTTCTCAATATTCTTCCGATTCTGATTGAGAAGGTCAGCTTGGTATAGGTTCAAGAGCCGTACCAGCTCTGATTTTTCCTGCAAAGTCATTACAGCACCTCCTTCAATTTCAGACCACAATAGGTTGCATAGCCGCTCGAGGTCGATTTTCTGTCAAACCATTCCGGGTGACGTTCCATTTCAGAATTGAACTTACGAGCCGACAGGATATAAGCACCCTCGGACTTCGCCCAAATCTTGAAAGCGTTGTACAGGTCTTTCGCCTTGATAACGGTTGGCGAGCTTTCCTCCGGGACACGTTCACAGCGGTTCTCGAGGAACTGCAATACGAGGTCGTTATCACGCTCGTACTTGGTAACAACCGATTTCAGACTGCCGCTCATTGCAAGTCCACGTTCCTTGTAGTGTATATACCCACGCACCAGCCACATGAAAATGCCGCTCATGCTGGACTGCTCACACAGCTCGTCCTTGAGGTGGGTGTCCTGTTCCTCCGGGGAGAAGTGGCGGTTGAACTCTACCACCTTGATACGCTCGGAAGCGAACAGGGACTTGTCTGTCACCATCGGAAGGTCGTTACAGGAAAGCCATAACGTAAATTGCGGCTTGAATGTGATTGCCGACTGGTACAGCGCACGAGCGGAGATTTCCTCGCCGCCTGTAAGCTGTTTGATTTTCTCCTCGTCCAGCTTGCCGTATTCGTTACTCTCGGACATTGTGACGAAGCGTTTACCCTTCAACCCGGCAAGGGTAGGACTGGCGGCTTCTGCGTCCTTCTGACGGTCTCCACGGCAAATCATACCGACCGGGGCAACCTTGGCATAGTCACCGAGCATGGTCTCGATGGTGTTGAGCAGAGTAGACTTACCGTTACGAGTGGTCTTACCATGAAGAATGAACATACACTCCTCATTGCTCATACCCAGCATGGAATAACCTAAAGCTCTTTGAAGGAAGTCTGCCTTGTCCTCGTCATTCTGTGTGACCTCTTTAATGAACTTCTCCCAGCGTTTACACTTAACCGTCTTGGATATAGTGTGGCTAAATGCTGTCTGCATGGTGAGAAAATCGTCCCAGCTATGTTCCCGGAAGGAGAAGTCTCGAAGGTCGTATGTACCATTGAGACAGTTAATGAGATAGGGGTCTGCGTCAAACTGCACAGCAGAGATACGAAGCTCACCTGTTGCGTCCTTGAGGATTCTATCTCGCATACGCCTGTCACCCATCTTATTAACGAACCCGGTGTAGGACTTTCTGGTATCATCGTCCTCGATTTCTCCGCAGTAGAGAATCATCAGACGGACGAAATCTTTAATCTTCTCGGACACAAGAATTGCTCCCTCGTCCTTACGCCATGCTCCCTCGTGATAGGTGTACCAGCTCTTGTGTTCCGGGCAGTAGCGAGCTTCGTGAGAGTAGAGCAAGCCGAACAGGTTTGCCATACCCATTTCAGACCACTCAAACCCGGAGCTGGTCTCGTCTGCTTTCTCGGGGTGATACTGCTTAATCAGATACATCTTCGAGGATAAGTCCTCGTCCATAATGACACGACCGTTGCGTGTCTCGAAAAGCTCTTGCATTACTTATCACCTCCCAGCAGAGTAATCGCCAAATCAATAAGGTCTGATAGGCGGCAACGGATTTCATAGAACCCGAAAGAGTGTCCGTACTCATAGGCACGATTCCAAATGGCTTCCGCTTTCTTGCGAGAGAGCCTGTGACCCACCTCATATTGAATCTTTTCGATAATCAGATTGTAGACGGAATCTCGAGCCTTGTTCTTCTCGGTGTTGAGCCGAGCGACTTCACTCTGATACTTCTTGTTATTCAATTCGACCTGTTCTCTGTTCCATTTCACAGACCGGTCTTCATCGAAAATATGATTGCCGGGGACTTTTTGCAACCCAACCGGGCGGCACGACATTCGGTTCATAATGTCGAACTCATTCTGAATGTCTTCCCAGCTCATATCAGCTCCTTTACCCATATCCATCACCTCGCCATTACCTTATTGAGAAGGTCTTCGTAGAGGTGCTTGTAAAGATTCCTCTCGACCGTTACAGAGTTGTCAACAGGCTCGCCATCGACCACAGGAGCGGCGATACCGAGTGAGCAGAGGATTCCAGCATTGACACCCTCCATTTCCTTATCGGTACAGGTACGGACGAAATCGCCCAGCCTGTCCTTATTGACCGTATAGATGGTCTCACACAGAGCAGTTGAAGGAATCTTGCACAGCACCTCTGCGTGAGTAGGCATGAGACGCTTTTCCTTGGTGGTGAGATAGACCACCTCGACAACATCTGCGTGTTCGTTCAATTTATCAGAGGAGACAACGATTGCTGGTCTCCCCTCTGTATTACTCGGGTCTGTGGCGTAGCACTTGGAGTTGGAAATGTAGAAAATATCTCCTCGCTTCGCCGGGACGCTCTTATTCATGTAATATGCCATTATTTCTTACCTCCCATAACTGCGATTGCACATTTCTGTTTGTCCTCCAACCACCACGAACACTGCTCGGTTACGCAGAAAACAGGCTGTGTGCCAATTTTCACGGTGTTATTCTCGTCTACGACAGTGTTAGTCGTGAGGAGAGGACAGATTTTGTTCTGTTCCATTTTCTGATAACCTCCTATATTTTCCGCAGTAACACTTTGAGGATTTGCACCTCAAAGCGTAGCGGCATTGATTATGTAGAGGGCAAGCGTGGCAGACACATCTTTTCTTACAGTTTTCACATCTTGTCTGCACGACATTCACCTCCGTTCTTTATTGAACTCGCCCCACAAGGGGGCGAGATTTTAGGATAAGAGAAAGACCGGGCGAACGCCATAAGAATCGGAAGCGGCGTGGCAGATCGCACTACCGTTGTAGCTGACACGGGCGAAATTGGAAGCGGAATCCTCAACCTTGTTCTGCAACCAGTACCATTCCCATGTACCTGTCTCCGAGCCTTGGAAAGCGATACGCTCGCGGCGGTTCTCCATGCCGTAGAAGCGTCTCACAGATACAGGCTCGTCCTTACCGTAAGGGTTCTCTCCGAAGATTTCACGCTCGGTAGGAATACGGAGCATATCAAAGCAGTTCGTCTGACCTACTCGCATACCAACCATGCGACCCTTGATTTCCTCCGGGAAGCTCTCGAAGATTTCTCCGTTCAGCTTCTTGCGAAGGTCGGAATGTTCGTAGTCAACCTTTTCGGCTCTGCCGGGATTCTCGAACATTTTCTGCTCGTCCTTGAGACAGTCAACGGTAATGAAAAGCATACCGTTCGGGGTCTCACGAATGGCTTTCGCTTTAACCTTCTCCCCGGTGGTGAGTGTGAAGGAGATAATGTCTCCCAGTTCAAACAGTTCAGTGTCAATAGTCATGTTTCTCATAACTTCCATGATAAAATCCTCCTTAATCTTTATTGGATAAGTTTTTGTCTTGCTGTGATTATAAGATAACACATACAAGATTGAATGTCAATACCTAAAAGATAAATTTTTATCTTTTCTGTGCAAGTTATCGTCTTCTATGTTTAAGTGCTTTTCGCACTCCCTCGGAGCGTTGCTCGTATAGCTCACTGAATCGCCTATGTTCCTCACGAATGACTTTCTTTTCTTCCTCCCACAGTGCCTTTTCGTATAGGTACTCGGGACATACACCGTGACAGCCGGGGTGTCGCTTCGGAGCAACGCAGTCCTTACAGCATTTAATCTTCATCGCTTGTACCTCGTGACGCTGTTGCAGATAGTTCGCAACTCGTTTCGGTCGAGAGGTGGGTCACAGGCAACCGTATTGGCGTACAACAGCTCCTCGTAAATCTGTGACTTGGAGTAGCCTTGATTGTGGAGCATACCAGCGAGGGAGGTGAGACAGATATTGCGGCTTCCGTCCGGGATTCTTGGATATACTGGACGGAGCTTTACACGCCCATTCACGACAGGTTCTTCCCATACCGGGGCGTATATCTTGTCTCGCCCAACAACCACCTTATCGGAGGTCTCTCGAGCTTCCGGGAAGTATTTCTCCACAACATAATCAATCGCTTCTTGGTTCTCGATGATTTCTCGGTAGAGAAGGGTGTTCCCGGTCATAATGAAGTAGCGAGCCGCCTTGTAAATCTCCACGCCAGCAAGATTGTTCTTGCCCTTGAAGGGGAGAGTTCCACGGAGTAGGATATGGAATCCACGCCCACTCCGGGATTTCTCCGTATAGCTGTGGCACTTACCGACAATATCAGCCCCGAGGACACTCATAAGACCGTCTTCATCGTACCCTTCATCAATATCAATCCCGACATACCCATTGTCCGCAAACACGAAACCGCAGTAGTCGTAATAGTGCTGATTGTACGATTCGAGAGCAGTCTCGAAATCAGACCATGTTTCCGGGTTGGTGGAGGAAGCGGCTTCGTTCTCCCATGCTTTCATAGGGACTTTGCTTCCATCATTCGCACACACCCACTGGTCGAGTTTCTTTAATTCCTCGGGAATATTGTCATAGTAAACCACGCCGCTTTGCCACCTTTCTTTCCAGCTCATTTACGAGCTTCCAAATGCTGTCCTGTGAGATACCTTTGGACTTCGCCAACTGATAGATATTGTCCGGGACGGTATCGCCCTCACGATAGATATACAGGAGTATTGCTCGGTCATTATCGGAGAACGACTTGAGTGCGCTGTCACACGCCGCCCAGTTATGCTTGTCTGCTTCCGAGTGGAACTTCGGTCTGTCATGTCGAGCATAGAATCGCAGACAATGATTCACATACTCGGAGTAGAAAGTTCGGCTCATTTACTTGCCCTCCTTCATTTCCCCATACATGGAACTCAACTGGGCTTTCTTCGCTGTCTTTTTGACCTCGACACCCTCGAAATACCACTGATTGTCAATGCAGATAGGGTAGTCCGGGTTGTCAGATTCCACCAGCTTACCAGTGTCAATGATATGCTGTGCCGCAGACACGGAGAGGTTGTTCTTTACGAAGTCCTTCCCGGTGCGGAGCAGAGCGTTCACTCTGCCGTTGACGTTCTTCAACTTATACATTGTGTATAACCTCCTTAAATTCGTTATTCAGAGCTTCCACATCGACATTGCAAAGCTCCTTGAGTTTGTAGCGTTCCGGGTAGGTATCGTCCATTTCGTAGACCTCCCTCATGTGAATGTGTTCCTTCAACATATCCCGGTAGAATCTCTCGAGACGCTTCTTACCGAACCCGAGGTAAACATGAAGCGTCCACAGCACCATTGCGTCAATGTCGAGAGAATAGGCTTCGTCATGCTCAAGAATCTGTTGGTCGATTTCGTGAATTGCCGCCGCTGTCGCTCTTTCCTTGGCTGACTTCTCCGCATGAGAGACCATGTGGTCGAAATCACTGACTTTCAGATTCAGAGTGGGTTCTTTCTGTACCTTTATTCCGGCTTTCTTCTGCCTACGCCGTTCAGCTCTGTTCATTACCCACACCTTCCTTCAAGAGCGAACCATAAGGGAGGGTGAGAATCCAATCGCAGAACATACGCCACTCGTCCAGCTTGTGACCTCTGCGATATTCCAGCATATTCAGAAGGTTTTCGTAGGTCATAGTGACCGTTCGCTTCTGATTGAAAGAGGAGGGTAAAAGCTGAATCATGTTCCACCAAAACTGCTTACGCTCAACATCGGTGAAATCACCCTCACTCACGAGCCTGTTGTAATCGTTGTACCAGCCACGATTGTTGTTAAGCTCGTTAATCACAACACCGAGAATCGCCTTGCTCGGCTCGTCCAAATGCTCACAGGAGAAGTCCTCGAAGGTGAACTCCTTTGCCTGTATCTTGTGCATGGTGGAACAGCTATTAGCTGTCGTGCCGACCTTGTATGTATCGAACTCCTTCCACCAGTAGAGAGGAGCGGTAATATCCACCGATACGAAAATCTGACGGAGGAACTTACGGTGAGGTGCGCCGCCACGAATGAGCCGGGTCATAAGGTCAACGTCATTTTCCCCGAGACACATCTTGTCACCGTCAAATAAGGTGTCAGAGCGTTCCCAGCTATTGAGAGGATTTCTCATGCCACGGATAGCGTGTTTGATTCCCCATACCTCAATCTGTTCAAATTTAATCATCGCTCATTCCTCCTTAATAGCGGTTCTTGGCTCGAGACAGGCTTGCCATCTGACGCTTCATCATGTCCTCGTAAAACTCGTTGCTCGGGTTATCCACCTTGTAGCAAGGGCGGTCTCCGAAGAACACACAGTAGGTATCTGTGGTCTTTTCATGTACGATGGTGGTGTATTCCTCGGTCATAGCCGAACCAGCCATAACAGGCTCACCAGCTTCGGTCACATCGAACCCGGTACAGGTGCTACCCCAAATCTGTGAGAAACACTCAACACTGAAATCGAGGTAGACTTTCTTGTGGCTATCATTCTCCTTAATCTCGGCAATCTTCTGAACGAAGTCCGGGTCATGGGCGAGAGCCTGTTGTGCCTTATAGAGCAGAAGCTCCAAATTCGGGATTCTTGCCACCATACCTCACACCCCCTCTACATGAGAAGCGAGCATATCGGCTTGGTGTGTCCACAGAACATTTGTATATTTATGCACTGCTCGTGTATAATCGTTCCATTCGGACTTATCGCAGAAAGCTCCCATGTGATAGCGAATACACATGATTTCCTCCTCGGTGAGCTTGAAATACTGTGCCAGCACCATAACCGACTTATCGCCGTGACCCTTGAGCAGAGTGTCCATAGCGTATTCCCACTTGGAATCGTCTCTGATTTCCTCGCCGCCGAGAGTTTCAGCAATGACCGGGTGCTGGTAGTTGTCCATCTTACAGAGGTCGTGGAACATACCAACCAGCAGAGGTGAGCGAGGGTTCTGCCAGTCAAGGCGGCAATCCTCGGTGAGCTTCTTGAGGTAGCGAGCTACCATGTAGCTGTGGTCGAATAAACCACCCTCATAATTACCGTGATACTTGGTGCTTGCCGGAGCAGTGAAGAACCCCTTATCCAACAGGTCTTTCTTGACCTCCGGGGGAACAATGTCACCCATGAGGTTATTGAACTTCTCAATACGTTCTGCCAGTGTCATACGTCACCCTCCTGTCTGTGGAGACTGCGCTCTTTCTCGAACCCATTCGGGTAACGGTTGCGGAGCTTGTCTACGTTCATCTGCAACACCGTCTCGAGGTCGTAGCCGATAGCGTGAGCGGTAACTGCAAGATACCACGCCACATCGCCCAGCTCTTTTGCGAGGTGAGCTTTGTCCAGCTCGTGACCTTGGAAGCGGTACTTTTTAACCATATCCACACCCTCGCCGGATTCACCACAGAGACCCATAACGCCATTGAGAAGAATCTCGTCATTGTTCGGGTGGTTCATGCCAGCCGCAGTGCGGAGAGCTTCGGTCTGATACTCATTGATAGTCATGCTTTTTCCTCCTGTGATTTCGCCAATTCGAGATACTTCTTCAAATACCAATCGGCTTTCTTAATGTCCTCGACACCATTCTTATTCCTGTGTCGGTAAATGTATTTGAGAGCATTGCATACACAGAAGTCCTTCGTAGCTTCCACGCCCTGTGTCTCGAGCATTACCTCAATGCACTCGAATTTCCCGGTCTCATAATGTGCCGGGTGATTGACATTATCTGTCATGCGACACCTCCTATTAAAAATCCGGGAGAGGAGCTTGCCCCTCCCGGCTGATTGCTTAACCCAACAGTGCGTCAATATCCAGTCCAGTCTTAGCCGGAGCAGAAGCGGTCTGTGTCTTAGGTGCGGCTGTCGGAGCGACATTGTTACCAGTGCCGAGAGTGAGCGCACGAGCGACAGGCTCGGTGTCGAAACCATCTGCCGGAGACTTGTCTCCGAGGTTTGCGAAAGTGACTTCCTTGTTCGGGTCTTTGTTGCTCGGAACTTTGGTGTGAACAACCTCTGCACGAATGTAGTGATTGACAAGCTGTTCCGGGTCAATGTCCTCCATCGTGTAATCGTTCATAGCCGTCTTAGCGAAGTAGGAGAAAGCGTTCAGAGCCTTTTCGTTGTACTCGTCATTCTTATCCTTGATAGAGAAACGCTCGGTGTGGGTTGCGCCCTGTGCGTTTACCAGCTTGATTTCGATACGACCGAAATCCTCGTCATAGGTTGCGTCATAAATGCGGAAAACGTATTCTCCCTCCGGGATAATTACAAAACCGCTCGTCATAGGGATTCTTGCCATTGTAGTGTCCTCCTTAAAAAATTCCTTTTTTCGTACTGTTGGTGAAGACGATTTCCGTCAATTTCCATGCCTGTTCCTCGGTGAAACCAGCCTTAATGTAGCTGTCATACATATTGTGAAGCTCGACAGCGGCTTCATCGTACTTCTCAACCTTGAGAGCTTCCTCACGCTGTTCCTCGAGAGCTTTCATTTCCTCGGTCTGCTTCTTATGCAGTTCCATGACCTGTTCGGTCAGTTCCTTACTGTTTGCCATGAATTTGTCCTCCTTATTTAACCGTCATACGGTAGGTTTCAGATTTCTTGCTGTACTTATCCAGCAAGCCGTCAGCTTTCAGAGCGTCCTTATCAACGCTGGTAGTCTCGGAACGAGAGACAGTCCACACATAGGTAGAACCCTTGACCTCGACCTTCTTGTCACCGTCACGGAACTGCCCCATAGCGTGTTCCTTGATAATGTCGTTGATGGTCTTGAGACGCTTCTCCTTGTCTGCTGTGGAAGCAGAAATCTCGTCCAGCTCCTTCTTGAGACCTTCGGCTTCTGCAATCAGAGCTTCAATGTCAGTCTCGGGAGACAGGGTGTTGGTGCGGAGTGCCGCAAGGATTTCAGCGTCCTTCTTCTCGTCATACTCCGGGGAGATACCAGTATCGACATAATCAGCCCACCACTGTTCAACAGCGGCTACCTTGTCTGCGAAGTCCGGGTAACGCTCGGAGACCTTGAACTCAACCGTGATAGTGTTGCTTGCGGTCGGCTGATATGCCGCCGGGTCTTTGTAGTCCTTCTCGTCAAGGAAGGAAGCGACCATAATCACATCGTCCACACCGTACAGGTAAGCGTACAATGCCGCCTGTAATGCGTAATACTCGGGAACATCGTTCTGCCAGTCCTCCGCACGTTTGGTGGTCTTCATTTCGAGAACAGCTTCGATGGTCTTGCCGTCTTCGCCCTTCATCAGATAGTCCCACATACCGCCGAGGTGCTTGCTCTCCGGGAAGAAATCTCCCCATGTCTTACTGAAATAGTCCTCGCCCCAAATGTCAGAAGGACGAACAATGTCCATGCCGTAGGACTGCTCCATGTAACGAGCCTGTTTCGGTTCGATGGTCTTACCAGCAACCGTGTAGATAGTGTCCTCGAAGGGCTTCTCATAGGTCTTGGTAATTGCACACCACATTTCAAATGCGGTACTCCACGGATTCAGACCGAGGATAGTAGCGAAGCGAGTACCTGTGATTTTCTTGGTTTTCTTAGGAGGGGCAATCTGAATACGATTGCCCTCGAGCCACTTAATGTCTGCCATTACTTAGCCCCTCCTTCCAGCATTGCGGTAATCTTCTGAATCAGTGTCTCGCAATCGGACTTAGAAATCTCCGTGAATCCCTTGGTCTGTACTGCGATGTTCGCAATCAGTTCCTCCTTGCTCGGGTCAGCGTCCTTGAGCTTCTTGAGAACTGCTTTCAGACCCTTAATCTGTAAAGCGGAAGCATTGTCAGCCGGAGCAGTCAGATTCTCCTTCACTTCCTGTCTTTGCTCGGGAGTAGCCGGAGCTTTCTTCTCTGCCGCCGGAGCGGAAGCAGTCTCACCCTTGCCGAGATTTGCGTCAATGGAATCGCTCTCGCAAATGTCCAGTGCAATCATATACAGGTAACGGCGCATATAGGTGATGGAAGAACCGAGAGCTTGCATTTCGTTTGTAGCCTGTTTACCAGCGTTGCTCACGATAGGAGCAATCTGATTGAACGGAGCAACGAACGGTACGGATTCCTCCGGGTTGTCGGTGTTGATGATGTTCATGGTTGCAATATCAGCGGTGAAGTTCACCACAGGGATAAGACCAACCTCATTGAAAATGCGGATAGCGGTCGGTACAATGTCCTCAAGCTCGAAGTATTTGAAGGACAGGTGCATATTCTTTCCTGTCTTCTCCACGTTCGCTTCAAGGAACTTTGCCCTTGCAGTAAGGAGCTTCTGATATACATTTGTGGTCTTGGTAGTAGTTGCCATTTTCTTTGTCCTCCTTGGCTTTTTAGTTTTTTCGGGTTTGATACCCTTGAAATCGTCAACTCGCTTTTTCGCCATTGCGATGTAGAAACTTCTGTCTACCTCGTCAATGGACAGCTCGTTATCGTTGTCGATGATACAGTGTTCCGGGAGAGAATCTATTTTCGCTTCGGAATCGTCCTCGGCTTTCACCTTGAAGATTTTTCCGTATCTCTCGTCCGCTGTGGCGTACACTCGGTTCACCTTCTGAACGGACTGCTTTTCACCGTCCACCACATGATAGGCTTCCCGGTACTTCGCCCCGGCTTTGGCGATAATCTGAAACTGGAAAATATCATCGCAACTATTGATGGTGTCTTCGACAGGCGTTCCGTTCACAAAGAACTCCTTGAGGGCTGTAGCCACAATCACACAGGAGTTGTTGATATTGAAAGCACCAGCCGGAGCGATACCCTTCACGAGATAGCCGCCTTTGGCTTTTGCTTTGCCCCCCGGCTGAACCTCAACGTAGTTGTTTACGTCTTTCTGCGCTATCTTGACAACGGTATCTTCCTCGAGGTCAAAGCCTGTACGAGACTGCCATTCAGCACAGATAGCGGTCAGTATGTCGTAGTCCTTCTTATCGCACTCGACCATGATACCGTCCGTGTTGAGCTGGACAATTCGCAGTCCTTCAATCTCTTGGTAACAATGCTCTGCAAGTTCCAGTAGATATAACTGCCCGGAAATGCAGACCGACCTACCCATGAGGGGGTCGTAGAGGTCGTTGTACTGATTCAGCAAGCAACCGTAGGTGGTGTTGCAAACCAGTTTCAGAGCGTTCGCCGTGTGCTTATCGCCAGCGGCTTTCGCTTTCATACGGCGGTCGAGAATGTCTTCGTAAATCTGCGGAGACGGAATGTTTCTGCTTGTGTACCCATTGATGGTACAGAGGTGTGGGTAGTAGCTTCCTACGTCCTCATTCCAAATTCCTCTATCCTCGGTTTCCTCCCAAAAGAAGTTTGGGATTGCACCATGAATACCGCCATACCCGAGTGTCACAGGACACTCACCGATGTTCAGATTGAACTTGCCTTTGAAAAGCTCACTATCCGAAATGGAGAGGTCATACATTCTATCGAAGAAAGCGAAAACCTCGGGTGGTATGTACTCTTTTCGCAGATTGTCCGGGTAGACATACTTGCGTTCATCATCGTGTGGCTTCTTGGTTGCTTTCAGCATTGCCGCAGTCAGTTTGGCGTTCGTCATACCCATTGCCTTGACTTCATCAAGACCAGCCAGCCGACCGAGGTTGATTTTGTTCTTCAAGTAGTCCTTACGAATGTCAATCAATCTCTCGGCGGTATCAACGTCATGTTTACAGTAGAACTCCGTCTCGGCTTTTTCCTCCGGGGTGAGAGGACGGTCAATATCAAACGGTACGCTGGATTCTTTAACCGAGATACCGAGGTGTCCTTCGATAGCTTTAAGGGATAGACCCTGTTGCGTATCGTCTCGAATATCCACATTACTGAAACGGAAGTAGATACCATCGAGAAGCGGACACTGCCAGCCTTGACCTCCGGCGATAATGAAATCGTTGACCTTTTTAATTTCCTCCGGGGCAAACCCGGCGGCAATCGCTTTGATGATGTATTGGTCGTAGTGTTTCGAGTTGAAACCGACATAGATACAATCATCGGACAATGCCATTTTCAGAGCTTCGTTGTCGTTCCAAATACAGGTGTAAACGCCTGTTTCCTTATCCTTGAGGGTTACGAGCCAGTCATAGGCGAAGACCTCACAGTCATAAGAAATCAATCGCATGGGCTTGTCCCTCCTTCCTTTACGAAGTAACAACCGTTCTTTCGATAGGTCGTACATCGCTTCTTATAGGACTTCACGAGGTATGCTATATCGTCCACGAAGTCGTAGGCGATAGGGTCTGACTTTCCCTCAAAGGTACGAGCGATACGCCCGATACTCTGTGTCACCACAGCGTAGTCCTTCTGTGGGGTGGTGAGGTACAGACGCTCCAACCGTGGTACGTCCAGCCCTTCCTTCGCCAGTGAGTATGTAGCAAAGAGATATTTCTTCTTGCCGCTCCTCATGTCCTCAAGAGCCTGTTCTCGTTCAGCCTTGCCCTTTTTGGTTGTCATTTTGCCGCTTATCATCACAGCGTCCTTCTGCATATCAGCCGGGAGAAGACTTATCAATGTTTCGAGGTGATTCAGTCTGTCCGACAGAATCAGAGAAGGTCTCTGTTCAATGGAATCTGCAATAAGCTGATTCCGGGCGGCGTTTTCGGTAAGATAGGTAATGAGCTTGGTGTAGTTCAGCGTTCCGTCCGTGTTGAGGGCTTCCCGGCTTATCTGCACCCCTGTACCCACAGGGTAGATACCTACCTTCATAATCTTGTCAGCCACAGCTTCGTCCGGGACTTTGTAGGCAACCTCACCAACGAGGGCGTAGGTAGCTTTAATCATTCCATCTGACCTGTGTACCGTTGCTGACAGACCATATTTGTGTCGTGCCGATAAACTGTTCAGCACTTTTTGATACTGCGTCACGGCGGTAGGACTGCCGCTGACCCGGTGTACCTCGTCTGTGATAATGCAATCCCAGTAGTCCCGGTACTGTGCGAGGTCGAGCTTGCACATGGTCTGAATCGTGGCGAAGGTGATTCCCTCACCGAGATTGACTTTTCCTTCCGTGATAGTACCCATGAGGTCTTCGCTCATATAGAGCTTGGCTCGTTCCTTACTCTGTTTGATAAGGTCGAGTGTGTGGCAGAGCCATAATGTACGCCGTCCCAGCCTTGCGGCGAGGGCAATACCCATCTGCGTTTTACCGCTTCCGGCGGCACTCTGTAATATCCCATACTTGGCGGCTACCATCGCTTGTACGGCGGTTTCTTGGTAGTCATAGAGTGGAACATCGGCGTTGTAATTCACCTCCACAGGGGCGGTAAATTCGCTCAAGAACAATGCCTTATCGGATATATCCTTCGGTAGTAGCCGGAGTGTTCCGAACGGAAGCACCAGTGTTGTTCCCCTGGTCTCATAGAGTGACAGGACTTTCGGGGTGTTACCGAGCCATAGGTTCATGCGAGATTTTTTCGCATACTCCGGGTTTGGTATGGTGAGATTTCTCTTGCACCACAGCACCATTTCCGGGGTAGGGTTCTCGACCGTCAGTGTGTTTGAGACTTCAATCAGCATTTCTTCAACCACCTTTCCAGTGGCGTTCCATACTCTCGAATGTCCGTCAGATTCAGAGTTGACTTCTCATAGGAGAGAGCCACCATTGAAAAGTGAGGAATCATAATGATTTCGTCTTCAACCTTGAGTGCGAACCAGCCCTCGCCATTTCCACAGGCTTTCCATGTTTCCATAGCAAAGTGCTGATTTTCTTCCACTCTCGAGAGAGGGAATCGGTTGTTTGAACACACCTTACAGTCAATGAGGTACGCCGTTTTGCCTTTAACAGCGATAACATCTGCTGGTTGCCCGGCGGCGTTCTGCGCCATGTTGTGACACCAAAATCCGTGCTGGAACAGTAGCTCACAGAACTCGGTCTCAAAACTGTTACCGATTTTTCGGTTAGTAGCCATGTTCTTTCAGCACCTCCTTGACGGTCGAGTGAACGTCTTTATCGTCCACATAACTGTCAAGGTCTCGAATGAGTTCTGAAAGCTGTTCTATCTGATTCTGATAGTAATTCGCACAGTCCATACCCATGTGCTTATCAATCAAATCCTCAAAATCCTTCGGGGATAGGATTGTTTCGGGTCTGCCGTTACTTAGCGTCAGCATTTGTGGCATTTACATTCACCTCCTGTTCATACTTTTGCATGAGAGCAAGAACGCTCTCACTGTATGAGGTGGATTTGATACCGTTTTCCCATGCTTTCTTAGCACCGTAGTCACCCATGTTGTATGCCATCAGAGCTAAACCGTAGTCATTGTAGTTCTGAATGTACGAACCAATGACCTTGATTCCACAGAAAACATTCTGATATGGGTCAAGCATATCCGCTGTTCTGTATTCCTCTGCCAGCCATTCGTGATTGATGGTGTTAATCTGCATGAGACCGTAATCCCCGGTCTTGCTAACCACTTCCGGGTTGAACTTGCTCTCTTGGTCTATCATTGCGATAACGAGTGACACTGGAACATTTTCGTCCGCACACACCTCGTAGATGTATCTCTGCAAGCTGTGTGAAAGTGGCACATCGAAGTATGTAACTTCTTCGGCAACCGGGAGGGAATTGGCTTCGTAGGAAGGAACTTCAACCGTCTCCGTTACGGTAACTTGTTTCTTCGGAGCGGTAGCTCGTCCTACGACAAGACCACCGATAAAGCCAATCAGTACCAGCGTACCGATGATGATATATGCTTGAATCACAGCGAGCTTATGTCTGTTGATTCTTTTTGTTTTCGTTCCTCTACATTGCGTAGCCATTTCTGAAAATCCTCCTCATTCTTAGGGTCTGCGTAAAACTTTGTGATGATACCCACTAAGGGTCTTGCGAGGTCATTTACCTGTACTTCTGACAGGCTCATTCATTCTCACGTTCCTTGAGAATTTCCTTGCAAACAGCGAGAATCTGCTTTGCTTTCGGGTAGGTGTACACCCCTCGGAGAATACTTGACATCATAGGCGGCTGAACTGCATAACCTCGCTTCTGCAATTCCAGTATCATGTCTACCTGTGTCATTCCCACGTTTGCCATTCTCTCTTTAATGTCCACGAATCTCTTACCTCCTTCACGATATAAATTCTTGAAATCAGAATTGCCATTGACAAATAGGCGAATTATTGTTATTATTCTTATAAGACCATCAATAACTATAACTTCCCGAAAACTGCCATTTTCGAGAGGTCGCTTTCTTATTGCCAATTCGCATTTTCCGAACTTCATGTTCTTATTCTAATTCTTATTATACGAATTGTCAATAGGAAAATTCGGTTTTTACGAATTTATTTTTTGCAGAGGAGGAATCACTATGACATTCGCAGAGAATATCAATCGTATCTGTGCTAAAAAAGGCACAAATCTGACCGCCATTGTCAAAGCTGTTAAGGGTTCAAGTTCTTTCGCAACAGCCATCAACACTAAAGGGTCATTACCGAAGGAATCCGAAATGCTGGAAATGGCAAAATTGCTTGAGTGTTCCGTCATGGACTTCTTCGCAGACGAGGAAGACTTGCCCGAGACCAAACCAGCCAACGAAGACGAGGAAGACATTCTTCGTATCTACCGAGGACTGTCCCGGCGAGCGAAGCATGAGTTCATGTCTATGGCTTATGAATTTGAGAACCGTGAGGAGCTTGAGGGGGATAAGGGAACAACTGCGGCAGTGTGATAAGCTCATTCCCTTCGCTTTGATATATAGAAAGAAGATATTGGAGGTGAGACTATCAAAGCGGTAATATATGCTCGTTACTCGAGCCACAACCAACGAGAAGAATCAATCGAGGGACAGCTTCGTGAATGTCACGAATTTGCTCTCAAGAACGACTTTATTGTCGTAGACGAATATATCGACCGGGCTATCTCCGGCAAGACAGACAACAGACCGAGCTTCCAGCGGCTTATCAAAGACAGCGAGAAGGGGCATTTTGACGCTGTGATTATGTACACCCTCGACCGCTTCGCCCGAAACAGGTACGACAGTGCCATTTACAAAGCAAAGCTAAAACGTAATGGTGTGAAGATTTTCTACGCCAAACAACCAATGCCGGACACCCCAGAGGGAATCATTCTTGAATCCGTCCTCGAGGGTTATGCGGAGTATTACAGCGAGAACCTTGCCCGTAGTATCAAGCGAGGTATGAAAGAGAACGCTCTCCACGGTATCGCTATGGGAAGCCCGGTGCTTGGTTATAAGATAGGAAACGACCGCCAGTATGAGATTGACCCAGTAGGAGCGAAAGCCGTCAGAACCATCTTCACGATGTATGCAGAGGGAAAATCAAAAACGCAGATTGTGAACTGGTTGAATGAGCATGGTTTTAAGACCTCCCGGGGAAATGCTTTCAATAAGAACAGCCTGTCCCGGATTCTGCGAAATGATAAATACATCGGAGTGTACCGATACGATGATGTAGTCTTGGAGGATGCAGTACCACCTATCATCGACAAGACCTTGTTCGATAAGGTACAGGCAACCTTCCGGCACAACTACACAGCCCGGGCAAAAGCCAAAGCTATTGAAGACTATCTACTCACTACAAAAGTCTTCTGCGGTCACTGTGGAGAGCCTATGGTGGGTGAGAGTGGCACTTCAAAGACCGGGAAGGTTCACCATTATTACAAGTGCGTGAATCGTAAGAGGAAGCATAACTGTGAGAAGAAGGTCGAGAAAAAAGAATGGCTCGAGCGGATTGTCGTTGAGTTGACGGTGCAACAGGTACTCACCGATGAAAACATAGAAAAAATATCCACTCGAGCTATGGAGCTGATTGAGAAGGAGCTTCAAGACACCTCCATTCTCATAGGTTTACAGGAACGATTGAAGGAGACCAATAAGAGAATCAAGAACCTCATGTCTGCAATAGAGCAAGGCATTATCACACCAACAACGAAGGAACGCCTTGAGGAGCTGGAAGAAGAACGCAGAGACCTCGAAGGGCAGATTGCCCGGGAGGAAATGAAAAAGCCCCTCTTGACGAAGGAGCGAATCATGTATTGGCTCGAATCGTTCAAGAGGGGTGATATAGAAGATGTTGAGTATCAGCGGCGTATCATCGACACGCTTGTCAACTCGGTTTATGTGTACGATGATGGGGATAAAGGACGCAAGCTCGTGCTGACTTTCAACATTTCGGGGAACAATACGCTCACTATCTCGAGTTCGGATATTGAGCGCACAGCTCCACTGAAAGTCCACCGTAATTTTGATCGAATTGCGGTGGATTTTTCGTGTCTGTGATATAATAAAACTCAAGGAAAAACAAATAATCTGCTATGAAAGGATTTAAAATGTATTTATATCACTACTATGAACGTACAGGCTTACCGTTTGCAAATTTATCTGATTTACCGGTAAATGAAGCGAATGACATTCTGAATAAAATAAAAAGAGACAAGCCCAATTCCCAGCACGCAAAAAGGCAGGAAAAATATGTTGAATACAGAAGAAACTGCGAAAGTATACTTCGGAGCAGATTTATCGAAAAAGGCGGCATTATCAAAAGAAATGTTCCTCATTATATGACTATAGAACACAGTCCGTGGTTAAGCACTTGGTTTGAGAATTGCGCATTCATCAAAATTCCCATTGAAGAATTTGATATAAAGACATTGTCCTTTACATATGGTGATTCGATGCCTACATTTAGTCAGGCAGTAGTAAATAAGAAGGAATATCATAATCAGCTCTATACTTACGATGAAATACTGAAAATAATTGATAAGTACGGTTTGCCACAGAATTGGAATGATGACGGTAAATATGGATATGAGCGATATATTGAGGTGCATGTATGGAATGATGATCCGATAAATAAATATATCTGTTGATTATATATAGATACATTAAAGAATTTTGGAGCAGGACAGAAGCCCGAAGTAAGATGATTGCCGAAATGCCCGATAATATAATTCCTATGAACTATCATCTATATGAAATGAGAATTGACGACAATTCACTTGAAATGGGGATTGATTATACTTGGAATATATTTGGAGTATCTTATTCAGGAAATAAGACGACAATTGCGGAGACGCTCTGTCTTGTCAAAAGCAGTGATTAACCAGCCGGAAGAATAATGACTAACGATCTTGAGATTTGGAAAGGAAACGGACATGTTTGTAGAGATTTTTGTGTATGTAATGACATTACTGTTTGGAGTATCCACTTTTGTCGTTATCAAAGAAAAGCGATATAAGATCATCCCCTTGGTGTGCTTTGTCATGATCCTGACATTTCTTGGCTTTGCCGTCACGTCACTTGTCGTCTTGTTTGCACGGAATGAAGACCTTGAAGTTATTCTGATCATGGTTGTGCTTGGGCTGTTCCTGTTTTTGCTGGGAGTGAATGATGTATGGTCTGTGCTTCGTTGCAATCAGAAGATAGAAGCGGTCTATTGCGGATGCAACAGTTATCCCGGGGGACGTTATGGTGTGACCGGTTATGCACCGGTATTTGAATATGTCTGCAATGGCACAGCTTACCACGAACAGACAACGCAGACCGTTCCTTACCGCCTGCTGCAAAACATGACGGAGGGGAACGCTTATCCCATCTATGTCAATTCCAAACACCCGGGCGTGTATGTTCTGGAGAGAAAAATCAGATTTACCACAGTGATTTGTTTTGTCTTTGCGCTGATGTTTTTTGCGACAGGGATTTTGTGGCTGCTACGCTAAGGGGACAGGAGCACAAAAACGGCTTTTTGTACCCTTGAAAAGCCGGATTTTGTTCATTCTATTTCAATCTATTCTTTTTCTCATTTTCACTTTTCTTATTGCTTTGCGAAACCTGTCACGCCATGGTTTTGTAAGCCACCCTACCAGTTGGGAGATACGTTCCACGACATACTCAAGGATAAAATCAGCTATGAGCTCAAAGGCAAATTCCATATGGGATTCCTCCAACTTCTGATCTCGAAAATCACTTTTACTATACCAGATCGTTCTGAATACGTCAAAGGTTATTTCCCCTCAAAAATCTTTTTTGAAAAAAATTTATTTTTTAAATCTATTTTTGAAGTGTTCTTGTCTAACAAGTAGAAAGGAGCAGAACACAATAAAAATTATCATAACAAAAAAGCAAAGGAGTGGATGAAAATGAGTATTCATGTAAGAGCAAACAGGATTTTAGCTATGGCAACAGCAGTAACGGTTATGGGGGCAGCACTTGTCGGGTGTGGAAAGGCGGAAAGCATAGAAGGCGGGAAAGAGCCCACTGTAACCGTAACCGTGAATGAGACGCCGGAAGTTGAAGACTACACCTACTGCAATCTGCTGTCCGATCCCTATTTCGATATGGGTAATGCCATCAAAGATGAGCAGGGGACGGAATTTGCAAGAGCCGTAATATCTTCGGCAAAAGATAAGGATATCCTTTACAACATCATTGACGGAAATACATATGTGAAAATTTCCGGGGCGGATGCTTATGAGGTGAACAGGACAATTACCGTATACAACGCAAATCTTTTTACGAACCTTGCTTACTATGGCGTGGATCCGAATCCGGGAGCCACCGGCGGACCTTGTTACAGATTCAATCTGATTGAAACATCCTATTTGGGCGGTGATTGCGCATGCGAAATCCATGACGAAACCGAGATCAAGGTGTTGAGAGCTTACACGGTTCCGGCGGACGAAAATGGCGAGAAGAATGGCATTGTTCACTTTAAAATGATGTCGGTCTCGGGGCTCTGCGAAGTAGAATACAACGGTGAACATTATTGGACGGGGGATATTGATCTTCGGAATGTCCTTCCGCAATAAGGCGAAATTACAAAAGAAAGAAGGTGGAGATTTATGAAGAAATGGACGAAAAAAGCATTCCTGTTTACGGTAATCATGACTGCCGTGCTGGCGATGTCCGCATGCGGAAACAAAAATATAGGGACGACATCCGGGCAGGTGGAAGTCATGGAGTCAACAGAAAGAACAGAAAACATGGGAAAAATGGGAAACACAGAGAACGTGAAAGACATGGAAAATACGGAAAACGTAAAGAACATGGAAAACACGGGAAATATGGAAAGCCCGGAAAACGTGGAAAGCCCGAAAGAAATGGGAAACGTGGAAAAAACGGAAATCACAGAGCTGTCCGCTCCCGGGACGATTCCCGGTTCCGAAAAAGAGGATGGCACAGAAGAAATAAACGAGACCGAAGGCACTTCCGGCACGGGAAAGTCTGCACCGGAGATCGAAGAGGCGGTGGTGGGGAACACAGAGAGCACGGATGAGACAGTCATGGAGGAAAAATCAGAAACGGAAAAGACCGTCACATACACCTACACGGATGTGAGCAAAACCATGTACGCAAAGCGCTCCGTGAACGTGAGAACCTCACCCTCCACGAGCGGGGCAAGGTTGGGGAGCCTTAAGAAAAATAATGAGGTCACCGTCACGGGACGGTGCAACGAGACCGGCTGGTACAGGATCGTTTACGGTGATGGTGAAGCATTTGTGAGTGATAAATATTTATGCGATGAGAAAGTTACCGAGACAGTAAACGCTGCGCAGACGGACTTCCTGACCCCTGACGGGTTTCTGAACCCCAACAATCCCATTGTTGCGGCGGCCTATGAAAAATACGGCGAAAACATCGCCATCTGTGAGGACGGAACCGTTCTTGACGGTGCGACCTGGCAGGTGCTTGGCAGAATTGACAATATGCCGGGAAGCAACGCCGACGAGCCGGGCAGCTTTGACAGAGCCGCGGCGGAGGAAGTATGGGCGCACATGAATGAAGAAAGAGTATCAGCGGGCCTGAACGCTCTGGCGTGGGATGAAAATATATACAATTTCGCATGTCAGAGGGCACAGCAGATTGTCACGGATTTTTCCCATAACGGCTGTGGCAATTATGGAGAGAATATCCAGTCTCAGTCAGGAACTACACCCAACGGACTGAGCATACATATGATATGGTTTCTCTCTCCCGGACATCATGCCAACTACCTGAGTCCCGTTTACGGCTCCGGAGCGTGTGCCGTATATGTTTATAACGGCATGACGTATGCCGTCCAGAACTTTACCCGTGCTTCCAATTCTCAGCCTGCGGGCGGGGGAAACGGTGAACCCGCAAACGCCGGAATTTCCAACACAGAGACTTCGGGTACGGAGAGTGAAATTGTGGGGGAGATTGAAAACGGCACGACATGGACGGCATCAAACGGCGTGGCTCTTTTCATCCGAAGTGATGGACTGGTCGCTGTTCTCGGAGGCGGCGACCATACGCCGGAAGAATGTAAGGCAGCACTGGATGAATACAACGCAACTCACTGAACTGTATCATATTTCAAATGAAAGGAAGGTAATTTACCATGAGAAAAAACAAAATGATCGCCATGATGATGGCAGCAACATTAGTATGTACGACATTCACAGGATGCGGAGGAAACGGCTCTGCTATGGAACCGACATTGGGAGCGGGAGAAACGGTGAATGAGCCGTTGACGGAGGAAAGCAAGGTCATGGAAGAGAGCAAGGTTGAAGAGGAAAGCAAGGCCGTGGAAGAGAGCAGGGTTGAAGAGGAAAGCAAGGTCGTGGAAGAGAGCAAGGTTGAAGAGGAAAGCAAGGTCGTCGAAGAGAGCAAGGTTGAAGAGGAAAGCAAGGTCGTGGAAGAGAGTAAAGTAGAAGAGGAAAGCAAGGTGGCAGAAGAGAGTAAGGCGAGCACCCCGGCAGCGCCGGAAACTCCCGCACCGTCCCCGGAACAGTCTGAGGCACCCGCAGCGGAAACGCTTCCCGGCATTAACAGAAACGGCAGATATGCAGATATTCCGGAAACGGTTCTGCCAAGCAGCGTAGCTGCAAACGCCGAGTTTGTAGACGAGCCGATCTACACAAAACCATGGCCGGATGTCACCGGCACAATCTATGCCGATTACATGAGAACGCAGGTGATCAAGGTCGCAGAGTACGGTGTGGACGATTGCATGCTCATCGCCTATTGTGGAGAGGATGAGGCGAATGGTAAGTATGGTAACTGCATCGTAATTTACAACGGTCAGTATGCAATCATCAATGAGGTATTGTTTGCAGTATGGGTAAACGGTATCGATCCTGAGTATAATTAAAGCGGATGCGCTGTGGGAACATAGGAGAAATAAGGTCAATAACAGGGAGGAGGGATATGGTGAAAAATATCATCAGGTGGTTTGTGCTTTTGCTGCGCAAGGATATGCAAAGTTTTGAGATGGATGAAGCTACGAACAAAACTATTCACAGGCAGATTATGAGACGAACCGGAAAAGACGGTGGGAAAGAGTAAAAGTATTCAGTGCCCGTTTAATGAAAATAGTGTATAATATACGAAAGATACACGCAAAGAAATGAGTGGGGGACAGAAGAGAATGACATATACAGAAGCCGTGGAAATGGCAAGAAAAGGGGAAACAACAGGGTTTGATTTTCTTTACAATTCAACCAAGAGCAATAAATATTATCTGGCTTTGAAGTATGTAAGGAACGAAGAAACCGCAAAGGACGTTCTGCAGGAGGCATACATAAGGGCGTGGAAAAATCTGGACAGGCTCAAGGAGCCGGAAAAATTTGATTCGTGGTTGTCACAGATTGTCGTGAACACAGCAAAAAACGAATTGGAAAAGAAAAATCACACGCCCCTTGACCTGCGGGCGGACAGCGGGGAGGACGAAGACGACACAGAGATCTTTGACAGGGCAGTGAGCTCTTGGGACAATGTGCCTGAATTGGAGTACACAAAAGAGGAGACCAGACAGCTTGTCCATGAACTGATTGATTCCTTGTCAGACGAACAGCGTCTTGTGGTGATCGCTTTTGAACTGGAAGGTCTTACCACCAGGGAGATAGCGGAGCAGTTGGGCTGCTCCGAGGCTACTGTGAAATCCAGACTGCGCTACGGCAGGAACAATATCAAAGAAAAGGCCGAAGAACTGCAAAAGAAGGGCTACAAGCTCTACAGCTTTGCACCGGTACCTCTGCTTTTGGCGTTGCTGCAAAAGGAGCAGGCGGCATTTGCTACAGAGGTTTCGACGGAAGCGGCACTGATGGAGTGTGCAAATCAGGTTCTGAAAAAAGCAGCTTTCGGCAAAGTTGTCAAGGCACACGCCGTTACCGGAAAAATTGCAAAGAACACATTCCTTACAACCAAGATGGGAAAAATTACGGTAGGCATTGTCGCAGCGACTGCTGTCGGCGCGACCACCACAGCGGCAATTGTTCTCAATCAAAACAATCAGGCGCCGGATATTGAGGTGGTTAAGGAAATTGAGACGATGCCCGAAAGCACAGGTGACGAAACAGGCAGCTTTGACAGAACCGCGGCGGAAGATGTGTGGACCCGCATGAATGAAGAAAGGGTCTCGGCAGGCTTAGATGCGCTGGCATGGGATGAAAGCATTTATGATTTTGCATGTGAGAGGGCACAGCAGATCGTCACGGATTTCTCCCATAACGGCTGCGGCAGTTACGGTGAGAATATCCAATCCCGGACAGGAACCACATACGACGGACAGAGCATTCATGCGTATTGGTCGCGATCTTCCGAAGATCATGAAAATTATCTGAGTGACGCTTATGGTTCCGGTGCATGTGCCGTATATGTCTATGACGGAATGACCTATGCCGTTCAGGATTTTGCACAGGCTTCCGATCAGGATGCACAGACCACGACCGAGGCAGGTACGGAGAGTGAACTGGTTGGGGAGATTGAGAATGGTACGCTGTGGACAGCCTCAAACGGTGTGACTCTTTTCATCCGGAGTGATGGGCTGATCGCTGTCCTTGAGAGTGACAAACACACTCCAAAAGAAAGCAAGGCGGCGTTGGATGAATACTACGCAAACCATTGAGTTGCGCTGCTTGCAAAACTATTTTCACCAAGGGTACGGTGCGACAAAAACAGTCGGCTGTACCCTTGAGCCGTTTAGAATCCCTGTTGCCGGGAATCTGCCTGTCACGGGTACAGGAGAGCAAAAACGCCCATCTGTACCCGAAAATGTGTTCAAAATCCGCTTTCCACGGGTACAGGAGAGCAAAAACGTCCATCTGTACCCGAAAATGTGCTCAAAATCCGTTTTTTTCGGGTACAGGAACACAAAAACGCCCTCCTGTACCCGACAGCGTGTCAAAAATCCGCTTTTTTCGGGTACAGGAGAGCAAAAGCAGCCATCTGTACCCGTATGGCATCTTAAGCGTGGTTTGGAAAAGTTTGTCTTAGGCTACTCTGTTCTTGCTCGTGACATAGATATGTGCGATTCCAAATACGATGCCAAATGTGATCAGAAGACCGTACCGCATTGTGATACCGCTGAGTATAAACTGGCAGGTGGGTATCACGGCTAATGCAATCTGCTTCCCATATGTCTGTTTATGAAAGTATAATATCCATACCACCCAATAGGAAATGAGCAGTAATGCACTCCCGAACAAATATACCAAAAAAGCGCCGACGGATGGAAAGCCAAACTCAGCGATTCCAAAATGAAATACCATGAGAATCATACATCCGTAGCGGCCTATTTGTTCCATTATATTCATGAATTTATTTGTGCATTTGTTTTGCTGGTTCTTTGCTTTAAGAGCATAAATGATATTTGGAATAAGCAACAGAACAACAAATATCAATCCGAATAGGTTCAACCAATTCAGACCCAACTTACCGGCCAGAAATACGGAAGTCGGTCCGTCTGCACTTCCGATTATTGAGATACTGCCTGACATGCTATGTACTCCTCTTCATAAAGAAATTGAAAACCCGGCAGAGACAACTATACAGCCATTGTAACACAAAATAGGAAAAGAGGGAATTACCATAATAACGGAACAGCGACAGAGGCACAAAACGTTGATAATTTTATTGTAATATGGTATCGTTTGTATAACAAATAGGGGAGAAGATGCGTATGGAAAAAGAGATTGCCGGATTTCAAAAAGGTGTGGAGGCACACCATTCCACATCAGTGACAGCCACAAAGGGGGAACAGGTGTTGGTCTGGCTCAGTGTGATCCTCATGTTTGCAGCCATTGCAAGTTCCGTTTTGATTTGGAAGAGTCCGCTTGCCATGATGCTTTCTATTGTGGGTGGGATTGTTCTGGTGGCGCTCACCATGCTGCTGTGTATGCTAAGACCCATGCACAGGGCAGAGAGGCAGCAGAATGCGCACAGCGAAGTCAGGAATGTGGAGGATTCGTATAATTGCTTTGACAGGAAGACGCAGACTGTGATGGGGACGGAACGGGGCAGGGAACAGTAGCCCGGTGCCACGGAAACGGGGTGTCATGGCATGAACGGGGAGAAAGGGTATTATGGAAGAAAACAGAACAGCGGAGGGGTTCCTGTTTCTGAACGAGGCGGATGCGGAGCTTGCGAGACAGGAGAAGAAAAAGGTAGAATATCTGGAAAAGCACATGGATTACCGTTCGGCGGAAAATGTGCTGCGTGTGTATAAGAAGGCAATATTGGAGCGGGTATTTCGGACACCGGTGGGTATCGAGTATCTGAGAAGGCTGCAAAAGGGCTTGACGAAATGCAAGGAATTTGAAGAAACGGATATTCCGCCCATAGCGTTGTATCAAACATATGAATTGAAGATGAGGGACAGTTATGCACCTGCAAGGCGGAGAGTGCAGCCTGCCGCAAAAAAGAGAACGCCGTGGCCGGTGATCTCCACGATTCTGAATGTGGTTTTGGCTTTGGCGGTGGTGGGCATGTTTGCCATCACGCTGAAAAGTGACAATCCGAATATTTTAAACTACGAAAAACAAATTATTAACAAGTATGCTTCGTGGGATCAGGAATTGACGGAGCGGGAGCAGGCGGTCAGAGAGAAAGAGCGGCAGCTGCAAATAGAAGCCGGTGATTGAGGCGAAGAACAGGAGGAACGCGATGGAGACATTGAAAATACTTGTGGTGGATGATGAAAGCAGAATGCGTAAGCTGGTCAGGGACTTTCTGGTCAAAAGTAACTATCAGGTGCTGGAGGCGGAGGACGGCGAGCAGGCAGTCGATCTGTTTTTCTCCCAAAAAGATATTGCGCTGATCGTGCTGGATGTGATGATGCCCAAAATGGACGGATGGCAGGTATGCCGGGAAATCAGAGCCTATTCCAAGGTGCCCATCATCATGCTGACCGCAAGGGGAGACGAAAGGGATGAGCTGCAGGGCTTTGAACTGGGGGTGGATGAATATATCAGCAAGCCTTTCAGCCCCAAGATCTTGGTCGCAAGGATTGAGGCAATCCTGCGTCGTACCAATCAGGCAGCCGCGGACGACATTCTCTCCGCAGGTGGAATTGAGATTGACAAAGCAGCACATATGGTGAAGATTGACGGAAAGGATGTAGAGCTGAGCTACAAGGAATTTGAACTGCTTGTTTATTTTATGGAGAATAAGGGAATAGCGTTATCCAGAGAGAAGATACTCAACCATGTCTGGAATTATGATTATTTCGGGGATGCCCGCACCATTGACACGCATGTGAAGAAGCTGCGCAGCAAGCTGGGCGACAAGGGCGAACTGATCAAGACCATCTGGGGAATGGGGTATAAACTGGAGGTATCATAGAAAGGTCGGACGGAATGAGATATTCAATCAAGAAGCGGCTGGCGTTTATTTTTATTGCCTTGATGACATGCACTCTTTTGGGGTGTTGGATTTTAAATAATTCCCTTTTGCCGGCTTACTATGAGGGAAAGCAGGAGAGGGCGCTGCTTGGCACATACAAGCTGATGAATACTGCGGCACAGAATGATAATCTGACGGAAGAATCCTTTAAGATTGAAATGGAAAAAATATCCGGCCGCTACAACATCATGGGTGTCATTCAGGATATGAATGCCATGATCGTAAACACATTCGGAAATGATGTGGAAATGCTGAAGGGGCTTTTGTGGGACAGGCTCTATATGCCCGTGCAGAGCCAGCAGGTTTTGCGGCAGGAAACGGAATATACTATCTGTAAGGTGATGGATTCCAAGACCAGGACGGAATACATGGAAATGACAGGATGGCTGGAGGGCGGACAGGCATTTTACATGAGGACGCCGTTGGAAAACATAAGGGAGAGTGTCTCCATTATGAACCGCTTTCTGCTTTATGTGGGGGCGGCAGCCATTGCGCTGAGCAGTGTGGTGATCTGGATCGTGTCAAAGAAGATCACGGAGCCGATCCTGGAACTGGCGAATATCTCGGAGCGTATGACGAAGCTTGACTTTGATGCGAAGTATGAAGGGAAGAGCAAGGATGAGATCGGGCTCCTCGGAGATAATATCAATCAGCTTTCGTCAGCTTTGGAGGAGACGGTCAGGGAATTAAAGACTGCAAATAATGAATTGCAGAACGACATAGAAAAGAAAGAAAAGATTGATGAGATGCGAAAGGAGTTTCTGGCAAACGTATCCCATGAATTAAAGACGCCCATCGCATTGATTCAGGGGTATGCGGAGGGACTTAAGGAGGGCGTCAATGACGATGCCGAGAGCAGGGAATTTTATTGTGAAGTCATCATGGATGAAGCAGCAAAGATGAACACCATGGTCAAAAAGCTCCTTACGCTCAACGAATTGGAGTTTGGCAATGACGTGGTAAAGATGGATCGCTTTGATGTGATCGCGCTGATTGAGAATTATCTGCAATCGGCACAGCTTCTGACCAAACAGAACGGAATTACACTTAGAATGGAGCATTATGATCCGGTCTATGTCTGGGCGGATGAGTTCAAGACGGAAGAAGTATTTGCAAATTACTTTTCCAATGCGGTAAACCATTGCGGAGGAGAAAAACTGATTGACATACGGGTAACCAGACAGGAAAAGACTGTGCGGATCAAGGTGTTCAATACGGGACAGCCCATTCCCGAGGACAGTCTGCCGCATATCTGGGAGAAGTTTTACAAGGTGGATAAGGCGCGCACGAGAGCGTACGGCGGCAGCGGCGTGGGACTTTCCATCGTGAAGGCAATCATGGAGTCCATGAATCGCGGGTACGGCGCCGAAAACTATGAGAACGGAGTCGCTTTCTGGTTTGAACTGGAGGCGGTGGGAAAGGAAATTTAGATTTGGAAGAGAAGGAAAGAGTGCTTTTGGTGGGTGTGGACACCGGCGGGGAAGAGAACTTTGATGCTTCCATGCGCGAACTGCAAAGTCTGGCTGAGGCATGCGACATGCAGGCGGCAGGTGTGATCACACAGAGAATGGAAGCAGTTAATAAGGCGCTGTATATCGGAACGGGAAAGGTGGCGGAGGTGCGGACATTCGCCGCGGAGTGCGAGGCGGAGCTAGTGATATTTGAAGATACGCTCAGCCCGGCACAGCTAAAGAACTTGCAGGAAGAACTGAGCCTTCCGGTTATGGATCGCACCAACCTGATTCTGGATATATTTGCGACCAGAGCGAAATCAAGGGAAGCCAAGCTGCAGGTGGAGGTGGCAAGATTAAAGTATCTCCTTCCAAGGCTTGTGGGAATGCATGACGCGCTGGGCAGGCAGGGCGGTACCAGCGGAAGCATGAGCAACCGGGGTGCGGGTGAGAAGAAACTGGAGCTGGACAGAAGACGGATCGAGCACAGGATCAGCGAGCTGAACAAGGAACTGGCAGAGGTGGAGCAGGAACGCCAGACGCAGAGAAAGCGGCGCATGGCATCGAGGATTCCGCAGGTTTCGCTCGCGGGTTACACGAATGCGGGAAAATCCACGCTTATGAATACTATGGTAGATACTTTTATCGGCGAGGATACGAAGCGTGTGCTGGAGAAGGATATGTTGTTTGCCACTCTGGAAACGGCGGTCAGGAGGATTGACAACGGAAAGAAGAAGCCGTTTTATCTGGCTGACACGGTAGGCTTTCTTCATAAGCTGCCCCATGGACTGGTGCAGGCATTCCACTCCACGCTTGAGGAGGTCAGAAATGCGGATCTCATCCTGCAGGTGGTGGATTTCTCTGATCCCCGTTATAAGCAGCATATTGCCGTGACGGAGCAGACCCTCAGGGAGCTGGATGCGGGAAGTATTCCCATGATCTATATATACAACAAGGCTGATCTGTGTATGGATGCGGCAGAATTGCCAAAGGTTGTAGGGAATCGCATTTATATGTCCGCCAAGACAGGGGTGGGGCTGGATGAACTGATGGAACTGATCACACGGCAGGTATACGCGGAACAGGAAACGGTGTCCTTTCTGCTGCCATATGACAAGGGACAGATTCTGTCGTATCTTTGTGAACACGGTGAGATGATCAGCCGGAACTACGTTGCGGAAGGAGTATTTCTGGAGGTAAACTGTCACAGAAATGATAAAATGAAATTTTCGGAATACATTGTAGAATCAAAAGAAGAGGGCAAACATGATGAATGATGGTGGTGGATTTTATCTGGAACAGCAAATAGTGGGGATGATCGGACAGTCAAGGGATCCGTATTATACGGAATACTTGCGCAATCTTTTGTTCCAACTGAGGAGTGGAGCGGTGACGCCGGAATATGTATCCGCTGAACTGGGCAGGACATGGCAGATCTATCAGCAGCGGCTGCTGGGGACAGCATATC
>ENA-ORNF01000014-ORNF01000014.1-human-gut-metagenome-genome-assembly--contig:-NODE-14-length-159838-cov-23.840972_pt1 | contig 159838 bp, 123 predicted proteins | sample MGYA00242110_ERZ509012 | MGnify/ENA primary metagenome ERZ509012 (study PRJEB26280, sample SAMEA2338714) | human gut metagenome | biome: human gut; feature: human-associated habitat; material... | reverse complement strand
TTCATTGCAACTACTGCCATTTTTCATTCCTCCTTGTTTTTTACCTCCACAAAGTCTTCAAACACTTAAAGACACTGATTATTCCTTTGGAATTATAAGCACAACTTTAAGCTAAACTATGTGTGCGTATTTTTCAACTTGTATATTATACCAAACTGAAAGCCCAAAGTCAATAGTTTTAGTCTAAAAAAGCAATATATTATAAAAAAGAGGAGTACTTTTATATACTCCCCTTTTCTTTTTCATAGGTCTACATTTAATGAATTTCGTAGACTCCATTTTCATTAATGGTAACAATAATTGTTCCATTTTTCACACCATCGATAAAATCATTCGCTACTTTGTCGGATATTCTTTTTTTGTTGAAATATTTTTTTGCTCTGGCTTTCATATCGAATGTGTAGAATTTACCATTTTCTCTGAAAGTCATTTCAAGACTTGCTGGTTTACTTAAAATCCAGTTTCCATTGTCTTCTCTGACTTTTGAATAGCCCTGCTTAAAGTAAGGCCGAATGTCTCGAAAAGAACCTTGAACTCTAAGCTCTTCGGAATCATTGTATGTACCATTAATGAATTCAGCCATGGATATTTCTCCTCTGCTGTAAATAAAATTTCACCATTTTGGTGATTATTTAATTATACCACGCGTTTTCATATTATGTCAAGTTTGTGTTGACTCTGCTTAGTTTCAGAGTAACACTTCCTAAAACTATTTCGAGATATTTAGTTAGTATATTTGTAATATGTGCAAATAATGGTTTGTTTATATACTTTATTTAATTTCATTTTATTTAATTCCTCAATTTTTTATTAAGCATCTTTTTTAGTAGTCCCATCAGTAGCAACTACAGCACTCTGAGCACCATCCCATGTTCCATCGACTGTGTAAGTACAATTGGTGTAAGTCCCAGATCCAATAGAACTAAATGATTTAATAGTATTGCTTGCCGTATTCACATGGAAAGCTACAGAAGAATCTTCAACCTTACCTTCGTTCGAAAAGAACATTCCAGCAAATGTATTTGTTGCACGTTTTTCAACTACAGTCATATCGATATGAACATTTGATATAGTTCCTTTATTTGTATGAGCTAATGGACCTCTATTAGCTTCGATAGGATTGCTCGTCTTTATATTTACATTTCTCACAACACCGCTAGCAGCGATAATGTTGAACATATCCCAACTGATATCACCTGTGATGGTATGTCCTTGTCCTTCAAATATTCCAGAGAACTCACCAGCCATCCACATCATTTGTGTGGTAGTCAAATCGTCACCTGTCAAATCGATATCATTAGACAAGTAGAAATTCCTCGTAGTATAAGCAGCGCCCTTATCAAATACAGTTTTGAATGTTGCTACATCCTTAATTTCAAATGCACCATCTGGGATTTCATATTTAGGAGCATCAGCAGACTTAACAGTGAATGTAATAGCTTCAGCAGTTAAAGTCTTGTCTCCTAATTTTGCACTCACTAAGACAGTAGCTTCACCAGCAGCTACAGCTGTAATTCCAAATGTTCCATCATTATTGTTGGTTACACTAATCACTGAAGCATCGCTAGGATCAAGAGTATAAGAATAATCAGATAATGTTTCAGTCGAATACTTCAACGAAGTAGTTATGGTTGCAGTCTTTGTGCCATCTTCTTTCATTGAAAGAGAAGTCGTATCAGTACTAGCAGTAAGCTTAGCTTCTAGCTTTTCAGGTGCTTCACTATCATGAGCCAAGACAGGCATCTTGTTATCTTCAAGAGTCCAAATAGATGAATCCAACGTTGTATAGGCTGAAGCTAAAGTAGAATCAAAGGGAGTGTGATTGATATTCTCCATAACCTGTGCTGAGATATCACGTCCTTCAGGATTAAATGGCTTATAGTTCTCATTTTGAGTATCATGAGCTATGTTTGTATATGCATTCTTCATCACCTGTGTTCCAGTCCATGAATAAGCAAAGAATGGTAAACACATAGCATCAGTTGCATCGAGGTTAGTTACTACATTCTCAACCTTTGCTTCATTTTGAAGTGTAGAGGCAATAACACCATTTCTTGCCCAAGTCCAATCGACCCCAGTTTGAACATTCTTAGCCTCAAACAAACAATCAGTAATTCTAGCTTGAGGTCCACTGACTTCCTTTGCAAGTAGTCCACTAAATCCGGCTGCGTCAATTGTTCCTTTGATATGAATGTTTCTCAATACACCTTGATACATCCAGAATAATCCAGTAGCTTTATCAGTCTCTTGAGAAGAATCATTCTTTACCACAAAGTTTGAGAGTGTATATCCTCTTCCATCAAGAGTTCCGACAAAGGTAGAATTATTTGCTCTTCCATTGACTTGCATTCCACCCAAGTCAATGTTAGCGCCTAAGCAGTACTTTCCGTTTATTACATCTTTCTTATTCAATAACTCAACCATCGCATCAGCAGTTTTAATTTCGGTATATTTGGTATAGTCTGCTTCTACTGTAATATTCAAAGAAGCCTTGTATTCTTTTCCATTGACTGTAGCGGTGACTTTGACTGTTCCTTTTCCAACATTGGTAGGTGTAAAGTATTGTTTAGATTCATCATCTGCGTAAGGATTTACTACGCCAATATCCTTGGCATCAGTTCCATCCCATACATAAGTAGCACCTTCAACTTGATCGTCTCCGAATGTCGCTTGCAATACTGCAGCTCCATCACCCTCTTTGTAAGATTGTTTGTCAGAAGTTATAGAGAGATTCAAATTGACTTTAGTTTGAAGAGTGATAGCAATAGCAACATCACCTTCGGGCATTACAAACGAATATGAGCCATCTTCTTCCAATGTACAATCTACGTCATTAGCTTTAATCGAAGATAGTTCTTTATTTTCATCATTAACAGCAATATTGAAAGTTACCTTAGTTCCTTTAGTAGCCTTGGTAGCTAAATTAGTGACAGTATAATCTTCCGAAGCAGTATATGTGATGTTGTATTCTACTTCAGGTTCTACTGCCTTATCTTTTAATGTTACTTCAATGACAGCATCAGTTTCACCCATAACGAATGAGTAAACACCATCATTAGCAGTCAAAGCAGTTCCGTTTGCTTTGACTTCATCCAATTCTTTGTTTTCATTCTTTACTTCGACTTTGAAAGTGACTGTTTGACCTTTTTTAGCCTTAGTAGCACTTAATTCTTTAACATCATAATCTTCCGAAGCAGCATATGTGATGTTGTATTCTACTTCAGGTTCTACTGCCTTTGCTTTAAAAGTTACTTCAACATTGTTTTCACCTTCAACTAATTTAAACGAATATGTTGTACCGCTGAGGACTTTGTCGTTAGCCTTAACTGAATCGATCTCATATCCTTCATTAGGAGTGATAGTGAGTGTTACAGTTTGACCGACATCGCCATTTGTTTTATCAGCAGTAACAGTTCCTTGATTGTTATCAAATGATAAAACAACAGTTCCTTTCTTTACTTCAGGAGCTTGTGTCGTAGGACTAGATGTAATACCTCCCCCGGTATTACCACCTGTTGGGTTGGTTTCAGGCCCACAAGCTACGAGTCCTGTAGTAAGCATCAAACTAGCTAATACAGCATAAATAGACTTAGCTTTCATAATTGTTTTTCCTCCAAGGATAAGCTTGAAATATCTGTAAGGGCTTACCTGTGATGATAGGTTAACTTTTTAATCAAACAAAGAAGAATATTTAACATGAATTCAATGATTTAAAACTTAATCTTACTGAATTTTAAGCTTATTTTTATAATTTGAGCCTAATTATTAGAGTTTAACTTTGTTTTAATCAATAATATTTTATGCTTTTTTAAGAAAAGGCTTTCTAGATAATTTTAGTTCTTTGTGGTTTAATGTTAATTATTAGAAATCACTATGAAATTAAATAAATTCAAATTAAACTTTGCTGGAATTTGTGCTTTGGCATTAACATTGATTACATTAGACTGTGTCATAGGCACAAATATAGATTCCATCAACAATTACTTCCAAGAGAGTAGATTTGATTCATCGGATTTTAAAGATGTAGCAACTAAATCCAACGAATTAGTCCAATCGATAGAAGAAGAAGGGGCAGTATTATTAAAGAACAAAGACAATTGTCTTCCCTTAAAAATGAATTCAGATAAAACACCGATCAATGTATTTGGTTGGAATTCATGTGACCAAGGAAATGTTTTAAAGGGTGTAGGATCTGGTGCATCACCTATAAGCGATACTAATAAAGTAACATTAGTAAATGCATTGGAACTAGAAGGATTTGAAGTAAACAATGAAATCATATCCAAATATGATTCCTTCTATAATGGAGATTTCATCAACGAAAACGATTCTAATGACAAAAATAAAAGACTTAGATTGATTCAGCCTTCTATTGATTCATATTCATCAGAAATGATAAGTAAAGCTAAATCCTTCTCATCTACAGCCATAGTGATGATAAGTAGAATCCTAGGTGAAAATATGGGTGAAGCACCTAACTATCAAAAAAAGATTAATTCTAATGGTTCATCCTTAGATTACACAAAGCATTATCTAGAATTGAGTAATGAAGAAAAAGACTTATTAAACATGGTCGAAAAGGAATTCGATGATGTAATAGTCTTGATCAATTCAACAAACACAATGGAATTATCATTTCTAAATGATGATAGAATCGATGCCGCTTTAAGCATCGGTCTTCCTGGTCAATCTGGAATGATAGGAGTTGCTAAGATATTGAAAGGTGAAGTTAATCCATCAGGAAAGCTAACTGATACATATCCGGTCGATTTAACAACCGAGCCATCCTTTAGCAATCGTTTTCCAAACAAAGATAATGAAGATATGTATCAAATCACATATAAAGAAGGACTTTACTTCGGATATAGATGGTACGAAACAGCGTGCGAAGAGAAATACTATAGTCAAGATTACAAGAATATAGTCCAGTATCCTTTTGGATACGGATTATCCTATACAACTTTTGATTGGAATTTAAAAAAAGTCGACATCGATCCAAATTCTGAAATAAATAAAGATTCAACTATAACCCTGACATTGGATGTAAAAAATACTGGTGACTACGCTGGAAAGGATGTGATTCAACTATATGGTTTCACTCCATATATCAAGGGACAAATAGAAAAATCATCAATTCAATTAGTGGCATTTGAAAAAACAGATTTATTAAATCCTGGTGAAACACAAAAAGACATAAAACTATCTTTCAATCTTTATGACCTAGCTAGTTATGATGCATATGATAAGAATAAAAATGGTCATAAAGGATATGAGTTAGATAAAGGTACTTATACATTCAAGCTGATGAATAATTGTCATGAAATCAGAAATATGGATGATTATCTAGGAAATTCAATCAGCTTTGATTTAGAAGAAACAATAAATTATTCCAAAGACCCAACTACTGAAAATACAGTGGAAAATAGATTTACAGCTTTAAACAGTTATGCTTCAACACCGATAGATGGTAGTTCCATCAACATAGATCAAAATTATTTGACGAGAGATAATTTTAATAAATCTTATCCAAAAGCTACAGACTATTCGACTATAGACAAAGACAAAATAAAAACAGCCAATGACTATTCTTATAAAGAAGAACTAGATAAAACCATAGCAACATTACCAACTCAAAAAAGCAATAATAATTTATTATTAACCACTGATGAAAATGGAAGTAAATTAACTAGAGCTCAATTAGAAAACTCAGAGACAAAATTGAAATACAACGAAGATTTAATTAAGAAAATAGGCTCTGATTACAATTCAAAAGAGCTATCAGATTTGATTGATCAGATGTCCTATGAAGAGATGTGCGAACTATCTAAGCAAGCTGGATTTAAAACTATTGCCGTAGAAAGTATCGGTAAGCCCCAATACAATGAATACGATGGACCTGCCGGATTAAATACAACTTCCACATCAATTGAAGCCACTAAATGGACAGCATTTCCAAATGAAGTAATCATCGGTCAAACTTGGAATAAACAACTTGCAAGACAATTAGGATATATAGTGGCAAAAGAAGGAAAAGAAACAGGTGTTAGTGGATGGTACGCACCAGGAGTAAATCTACATAGATCTTCTTTCTCCGGTAGGAATTATGAATATTATTCTGAAGACCCTGTTTTGAGCGGAGAAATCGGAGGCAATGTCATAGAAGGTGCTAGAGCAGGTGGAATGTATACATATATAAAACATTTCGCATTATCAGAATTAGGCGATAACTCTCAAGGCTTAAATACATGGATAAGCGAACAAACCTTAAGAGAAATATATTTAAGGCCTTTTGAGATAGCAGTAAAAAAGTATAAATGCACTGGAGTTATGTCTTCCTTTGGAAGAATAGGGGCGGTTTGGAGTGGAGCTAACAGCTCATTACTAAACAAAATTCTAAGAAATGAATGGGGATTTAGAGGTGCTGTTATAACAGATTACACAACATATGGAGATCCTCCCATGGATATCCAACATGGAATAGTTGCAGGAAATGATTTATGGCTGACTGCTGAAACAAATTATCAGCCGTTAGATACTGATGATCCAGTCTATATGACTTGCGTAAAAGAAGCTAGTAAAAACACGATTTACATGATAGCTAATGCTTTTGAATATTCCACCAAATTTAACAATGGTGAAGGAATCTTCACAAAACCTGTTCTAAATAGCACAAAAACAAATCCTTGGGTGTATGGTTTAATAGCCGGTAATATAATTTGGATTGGTGGGCTAGGAGTATGGGCATACTTCCTCTATCATCCATTAAAGAAAAAGAAAAACAAGGAGGAATAACATCATGATTAGAGTAGCAGAAGTAGAAGATGATGAAAAAGATTATGAGAATTACATCGCTTGTTTAAACAAATACAAAGAAGAAAATGAAGGTGTCGAAGTCGACACCACATGGTTTAAAACTTCTGAACAATTTTTATCCACTTTTACCAAAAATAAGTTCGATATCATTTTTATGGATATAAACTTAGGCGAATCAAATGGATTAGAAATCTCTAAGAAGATTAGAGAAATAGATGATGAGACAATAATAATATTCGTTTCTAATTTAGCCCAGTATGCTGTGGAAGGTTATGAAGTAGAAGCTATGGATTTCATAGTCAAACCTATGACTTATTATGTCTTTTCAATGAAATTTAAAAGAGCTCTTAAAAAGATTGCTAAGAAGCAAGAAATATTGCTACCTTTCATAGTCAACTATGAAAAATCATTTATAAAAGCTAGCACTATTCAATACATAGAAATCATTGGACATAAGATGATAATACATACTACTCAAGAAGAAAAAATCAGTTATGGCACGATTAAAAGCGTGGAAGAAATGCTAGAAGAGAATAAAATAGATTTCTTTGGAAGATGTAATAACTATTCTTTAGTTAACTATAATTATATAAATGGCGTTTTTAGTTATCAAATTAAAGTTGGTAATAAAATGCTAGATATCAGCCATCCTAGAAAAGCGAAATTTATGCAAGATTTCAATAAGTTCTTAGGAAAAGGAGGGCTCTAATATGCCAGAGATATCAGGTCTTTTTATCTATAGACTTGTATTTCTTTTTGAATTACTGGTATCTGAAGGTCTTTTCTTTTTCAAAGTAAAAAGAAAAAATCATTTTTGGTGGAGACTTAGTGGATCATTATTAGTCATAGTATTAGTTACACTTTTTTATCCTATTCCTTTCTATAACTGGTGGTACACCTCATTGATGTTTGTCGTTATCTTTGGACTAACCATGTGTGCTGCTTGGATTTGTTTTGCTGAAAGTTTCTCTACTATTGCTTTCTTATCAGTTGCTTCGTATCTAGTTCAGCACATAGCATATCAAGGATTAAATTCTATTCTTTATTTCTCAGGTCTAAGCAATTCATCTACCATAGGAATATATGGTCAAAAATTACCTACGGCTAGTGAGTTCTCTATCATTACAACAATAATCAATATTGTTGTTTATATTGCTATTTACTTCTTCTGCTTTGTCTTATTTGCAAATCAAATCAAGAAGAATTCAGAAATAATGATAAGCTCCGGATATATGATTTTATTTGTCGGGTTCTTATTAGTCGTCATAGTAGGAATCAATGCTTATATCGTATATTCAGTTAATGATGAGATTCCATATATATTTATGGGATTCTTTGATTTGCTATCATTTCTCTGTTGCTTCTTGTCTTTATCTTTCATGTTTAAGCTTTTAGATCAAAGACAGATGAAGACTGAACTAGACGATGCTTATGAAATAATAAGACAAGAGAAAAGACAATACGAATTATCGAAAAATAATATCGATTTAATCAATAGAAGAGTTCACGATTTAAAGCATCAAATGGAAGCAATCATCTCCAACGAAAACGTTAAAAAAGAAATGGTTAACGAAATGACTTCAGCAATCAAGATTTACGATTCATCAATTAAAACAGGAAACAAAGTCTTGGATACAATCATGACAGAGAAATCATTGGAATGCAGTCAGAAGAACATAAAGATAACCTGCCTTTTAGATGGAAAGAAATTGAATTTCATGTCTGAATTAGATTTATATACATTCTTCGGAAATGCCTTAGACAACGCTATAGAATCGGTCTCCAAATTATCCGAAGATAAAAGAGCTATTTCTTTGACAATGACAAAGAAAGGAAATTTCATTTCCTTAGTAATTCAAAACTACACGGATAATAAAATAGTTCCAATAAAGGATAATCAAGGAAATACATTTATTAAAACGAGCAAAGAAGATCCATTGTTTCACGGCTTTGGAATGAGGTCTATGGAAAATATAGCAGAGAAATATGGTGGTAACATCAATTTTGAAATCTCAGATGGAATATTTTATTTATACGCTTTATTTGTAGACAGGGAAGTTGCTAATTAAAAATATCATTTTGATAAAAAAGCCACAGCCGATTTGGCTGTGGTTATATCATCTAAATATATTTACTTATCGATTAGTATCCCATGTCAGGGTTTGCAGGTGCTGCAGGAGCCTTGGGTTCAGGGATATCTGCAACTCCAGCTTCAGTAGTGACAAGTTCAGAAGCTATTGAAGAAGCATTAAGAATTGCACTTCTTGTAACCTTGCAAGGATCTACAATTCCTGCCTTGAACATATCGACCCAAACACCATTCTTGGCATCAAATCCGAAGTCTTTCTTCTCATTGAGTTGAGCCTCAACAACATCGATTGAAGAATAACCAGCGTTGTCTGCGATTTGTGCCAAAGGAGCTTTCAAGCTCTCCAAGACACAAGAGATTCCACGTTGGACATCAGGATTCTCATCCTTCAAAGTCTTCTTCAAAGTGAGGTAAACTTCGCAAAGTGCAGCTCCACCACCGACTACAATTCCTTCGGCAACGGCAGCCTTAGTAGCATTCAAAGCATCCTCGATGTGAAGCTTCTTATCTTTAAGCTCAGTCTCTGTGGTAGCTCCAACTTTAATAACTGCTACTCCACCGGAGAGCTTAGCAGCTCTTCTCTCAATTCTCTTACGATCGTATTCAGACTTAGAGTTAGCGGCTTGAGCTGCAAGTTCATCGATGTGTTCTTGAAGCTTAGACTTGTCGCCTTCACCACCGACGATAGTAGTATTATCGGCAGTGACGATAACCTTCTTGGCACGTCCAAGATCAGCGAGAGAGGCATCCTTCAACTCCATGCTGAGATCCTTTGAAATGAATCTGGCACCAGTCAAAACAGCGATGTCTTCAAGTGTAGCCTTTTGTAAATCACCAAACTCAGGAAGTTTAGTAGCGACAACATTGAATGTTCCACGAAGTTTATTCAAGATTATGGTTGAAGAGACTTCATTCTCCATATCATCAGAGATGATGAGCAAAGGCTTATGAGCATCGACAACAGCTTGAAGCAAAGGAAGAATGTCGTTGATGTTAGAAACCTTGATATCAGTTACCAAGATGTAAGGATCTTCCAACTCGGCAGTCATCTTTTCTCTATCGGTAACCATGTAAGGAGAGATATATCCCTTATCATATTGCATACCCTCAGTAACCTTGAGCTCTGTCTCAGTTGACTTAGATTGGTCGACAGTGATGACACCACTACGGCCAACCTTCTGCATAGCATCGGAGATAACTTTACCGATTTCTTCATCACCAGAAGAAATAGTAGCGATATTCTCGATATCAGCATCGGTGTTGATAGGATGAGACAAGCTAGAAAGTTCCTTAGCAACAGCCTTTCCGGCCTTGTTTATTCCTTGTCCAACCAATACAGGGTTAGCACCTCTATTGATTGCATCCACACCCTTATGAATGATAGCTTGAGCCAAGATTGTAGCTGTGGTAGTTCCATCACCAGCTGTATCATTAGTATTGTTTGCTACTTCATATACGAGCTTAGCACCCATATTTTCGAACTTATCTTTAAGTTCGATGTTACGAGCAATGGTGACACCATCGTTGCAAATAAGAGGTGATCCATAGCCTTGATCCAAAACAACATTACGTCCTTTGGGTCCCAAAGTAATCTTAACTGTATCAGCCAATGTATCGACACCCTTCAAAATTGAATCACGGGCATCTTTTCCAAAACGTATCTCTTTTGCCATAATTAAATAGCTCCTTTCTTGATGACTAATTAGTCGATAACTCCAATAATATCGTCATTCTTGATTACGAGGTAATGTTTATCACCTTCCTTGTAATCAGTAGTAGAGTACTTCTTAAAAAGTACTTTGTCTCCTACAGCTACATCCAAAGGAGCAATAGTGCCAGTCTTTTCATCCTTGACACCAGTTCCAACTGCTACGACAGTAGCAACAGCAGAATCGTCTTCTTTGCTCTTGACGATGATATCTCCATATCTCTTTTCCTCTGGAGCTGCTTGTAATACTACATAATCTCTTAAAGGTCTAATCATAATTTATGTTCCCTCCTTTGACGGGGTTTATTTCCTCGTTTAGCGTCTTAAATATAGCACTATAATTAGCAAAGTCAAGCCTAGACTGCTAATTTTATAAAACCTCTTATTTATATTCAAAAAGTGTCGATAAACACTAAACTTTTTCTATTCTTCACTTATTGAAATTAATCGTTTTTTCTATTTGATTTGGATTTATTAGTCTCTATACCAACCATAAAATTAGCTAGAAAAAGGAGTGAATTTCAGCGGAACAAAAAAGACATAAGCCCAAGCCTATGTCTTTTAAAGTTATTCAGCCTTATCTTCTTCTTTCTTATCATCAGAAGTTTTATCTTCAGGCTTTTCCTCTTCTACACTTTCTTCCTTTGCCATCTCTTCTTTCTTTACAGGAATAATAGGATCTGGTTCTCCTAACAAAATGGCCTTTCTTCTTTCATATTGACCGATTCCAAATGCTATCAAGGTGGACGCAAGGAATCCTAATACAACTCCTCCTCCAGCTCCCAAGACCCAACTCTTACTTCCACTTGTTTGCATGACATTTCTATATAAAGTCTTTACATTGTTGTTAGAAGCTGTGCTGATTTCTTGATAAGCACTCTCATAAACATTCTTAAATATTCCAGCTTGTTTCTCCAAAGTATTGTACAAAGTATTAATAGAATCCAACACTTTCATATAATTCTTGAATATTTCAGTATCAGCTATAACTGCATTAGATGATTTCCAACTAGACCAATCAGTAATACTATTTATAAAGTTTTCCTGATAAGGTATCTTTGATAATTCCATTGTATACTTTGAGATTTGGTTATTGTAGTTATTTATGTTCTTAAAACTATTATTCAAAGCACTTTTAAGCATATTTCTCTCTTCCGATGAGATTTCATTACTTTGAAGTTTATCGCTCAAATCGTTGTAATTCTCTTGTTCAGAAGATAACTTGTTCTTCAAATCTTCTATGCTTGTTTGAATAGATTTCTTTTTATTTGAGTAATAACTCAGATACAATTCCTTAGATGAAGTAGTATCGACGTAGACATATTTATATGTTGTATTGTCGACATCAAAAGTCAAAGAATTATTCAACGAAGATATAGAAGACATATTGGCATCTTCAGCACTGATGCTAATGTCCAACGCATTTTTAAATTGTCTAAATGCATTAGATAAGCTAGTCTTATTAGATGAACCTGTCGTAATTACTTCCGTATTACCACCAAATATGTTTATCAAAGACTGATAGGAAGAAAACAGGAAATCCACTTCGTCTTGAAGCATAGTTATTTGAGTATCTAATTTATTAAAAGGAGAAGATATTTCATAGAAACCATCTAAATTAGTAGAAGCATTAAAATCACCGGAAGAATTTTGACCTATTTGTGCACTCTTTACTAAAGCCATGCAAAAACTTTGAGCTAATTTATCAGAAGAGAAATCTTTGTTATGACCATTTATATCAAAAGCTAAATAAGAAGAAGTATCAATAAAACTGTTATCATTAATTTCAGTAATAGTCAAAAGATTGGATTTATTAATTTCTTCATAATTGATAGAAGCAAACTCACCTTTGACATTTTCTACTTCTTCTTTAGTTGCAGTAGGATTGTTCTTTAAATAATCATCCTGAGCTTTTTTATTAGAAGCATCAACTACGGATTTCATGTTGTTTAATGAGATGACATACTGATAATCAAAAGGAGAACCATTGGGATAATAATATGCAACTTCATTTCTGCTATTAATTTTACTGATAAAATTGGATTTATTATAAGCAAATCCTATCTTAAATGTTTCTTTAGATGGATTATATACAAACTTAACACCTGCAAATCCGACTAATCCCAATATGATTGAAGTTCCTAAAATCCAATATTTATATTTGTTTAGATAATGTCCAAAAGCAGGCCAACTAGCAGCCCATGGTTTCTTCTCCTGCTCTGCATCACTAATAATAATCGTTTGTTTGTTATTATCTTTATCCAATCCCATAATACATCCTCCTTCAAAAACTTATTTATTATATTAACAAATATGGATTAAGAAAACAAAAATCATAAATACCCTTACAAAAGTGAAAACATTAATTTGTATTAGTTCTGATCCATTTCTTTACGAATTCTATTTCTTCATTTCTATTGTTATTCAAATCCCCTTGATTACATCTTAATAAAACTTCATTTAATATTTCTTTAAAATATTGATTCTTTTCTATTCCTAATTTCAAAAGATCATTACCATCAATCTCTAAATCTTTTAAAGAATAAGGTGTATTACCTTTAGACAAAATGTCCACTCTATTTAAAATAGAATCGATATCATCATTTTTAAATCTTTTTAAATTATAAAGATTGATTAGATAATTCTTAAATACATTTATGTCGACAGGCTTAGATAAAAGAATAAGACCATTGATGTAATCATTATCAAAGAAATTATTAAAATTGATATCCTTCAATTTAATTAAAGTTTTTATTGCATTTATAGATTCATTATCCATCTTTATAAATAATCTCCAAGGCATAAAATCATTATTGATTTCACGTAGAGAAAATAAAGCAGATAAAGAGGCTATATAATCACCATACGATTTAGTATCAAAGTTATATATATCATCGATACTATTCCCTATCTTATCTAAGCATGGGATTATAAGTTTGAAAATAGGAAAGTATTCTTTGATATTTCTAAAGAAGTTGGAAGTTGAAGAAATTTCTTTTAATTCAATTAAAATTCTTTCTTTAGCTATTAGATTTAATTCTTCTTTACAATCCAATAAAGCAGTCTTTGTTTTAGATTCTATTTCATATCCTAGCTTAGCTGAAAAACGAATAGCTCTCAATATTCTTAAAGCATCTTCATGAAATCTTGTAGATGGATTTCCTATAGTTTTTATAACTTTATTATTTAAATCTTCTAAACCTTCATGGAAATCATATATATGTCCTTCGGAATAATAAAAAGCATTGATTGAGAAATCCCTTCTCTTTGAATCTATATAGACATCTTTTACAAACTCAACATTGTCAGGTCTTCTATAGTCAGTATAACCTTCATCACATCTAAATGTAGTTATTTCAATAGGCTTATGATCGATTATCACTCTTATCGTTCCGTGTTTCTCACCAGAATGCTCTTGATAGAAGTCTTTAAAGACATCACTGATTTGACTAGGTAGAGCATCGCTAGTCAAATCATAATCGTGAGGTGTCTTTCCCATCAAAAAATCTCTGACAGCTCCACCCACTACATAAGCTTGATATCCATTTTCCTTCAACTTAGATAAGACATATTCAACACTAGAAGGTAATGGCATTGTTCTATTTATAATCGTCATTCAATTTCTCCGTTCAAAGCCTTGTCTATCAATTCAATATATTCTTCTTTTGAATTGCAATGAACCATTAGAGTTCTAACTTTTTTAATGGATGGTAATCCCGTTAAAAAAGCCGGTGCTATTGTTCTAAGTGCTAGTGATACTTTATGAGCATCTCTTTCAAATCCATAAGAATAATCTATATATTCTTTCAATATTTTTAAATTATCTTTATATGTTCTTATAGTCAATGGATTTCCTTCTTCTAAATCAACTAAATCCTTAAATATCAATGGATTTCCTACAGCTGCTCTTCCAATCATTAAAGCATCAGCTTTAGTTAAATCAAAGACATCTTTAGCATTCTTTTCATCGATATCACCGTTAGCTATTATTGGGACGTTAGCAATAGATTTAGCTTTTGCAATATAGTTATAATCCGCATGACCTGCATAAAACTGACTTCTAGTTCTCCCATGAATCGCTATCGCCTTAACTCCAGCATCTTCCAATACTTTTACAATTTTAGTTATGTCTTCTGGATTACTAAATCCAAGTCTAGTCTTTGCCACTACAGGATGATTTGATTTTTTTACGATTGCACTCATCAATTTATAAAGATAAGGAAGATCAGTCAAGAGATGGGATCCCGCGTTTTGTCTCATAACCTTTGGAACTGGGCATCCTAAGTTAAAATCTAGAAATGTATATTTAGCTTCTTTTTCAACTATTTCTATTGCTTTTTCAATGTGGTCTATCTCATATCCGAACAATTGAAGCGCTAAGGGGCCTTCATCTCTTTGAGTGTCATGAAGCATTTCAAAAGTATCTTGTGATCCATAAAATAAAGCATTTGCTGAGATCATTTCAGTATATGAAAGACCCGCTCCATAACGATGAGCAAAATTTCTCATCGTTATTGTTGAAAATCCAGCCAAAGGAGCTTGTACATATCTATCTTTAAGCTCTATTCCCGCAATATTAAATGTCTTCAATGCCATATTTAGACCTCAGTATCTTTTTATCTAAAAGATTATAAGGTTTTTATTCAAATATGCATAATCCCAACATATAAACAAGTAAGGTTATACAACTTGATTATGAGAAATTTAATAAAAGTTATAGAATATAGCCAAGAAATGAGGAATAAATATGAGCGATAAGGCTTATGACTATTTAATAGTTGGTGCAGGATTATTTGGTGCCACTTTTGCATACCTTGCAAAAAAAGCAGGTAAAAAAGTTTTAGTCATAGATAAGAATCCAGTGATTGGAGGTCATATCTATACTGAAAGAAAAGATGGAATAGATATCCATGTCTATGGAGCACATATCTTCCATACTGATGATGAAAGAGTTTGGAAGTTCGTAAATTCATTCGACGAATTCAACAGATTCACCAATTCACCATTGGCAAATTATAAAGGCAAGCTATATCATCTTCCTTTCAACATGAATACATTCTATGAATTGTTCGGAACTATCACTCCAGATGAAGCAAAGAAAAGAATTGAAGAAGAAGCTGCAAAAGAAGGAATATCTGAGGATGTTTCAGCTGAAACCCATGCTCTATTAAAAGTCGGAAGAACAGTTTATGAAACATTGATAAAAGGTTATACAGAAAAACAATGGGGTAGAAGTGCAGCTGAACTTCCTTCATACATTGTTGGAAGACTTCCAATCAGATTGACTTACGACAACAACTACTTCAACGATAAATATCAAGGTATCCCAGTAGATGGATACACAAGCTTGATATCCAATATGTTGGACGGAATCGAAGTGAGGTTGAATTCAGATTTCTTGAAAGATAGAAATTCATGGATCAATTTGGCTGATAAAGTACTTTATACAGGACCTATCGATGCATACTTCGACTACAAGTTAGGTCTTCTCGAATATAGATCCTTGAGATTTGAAACAAAAGAATTCGATACACCTAACTTCCAAGGAAATGCAGTCATAAACTACACCGAAAGAGAAGTTCCATACACCAGAGTTATTGAGCATAGACATTTCATGATGAATGCTTGCAAATCCGATAAGACTTTCGTCACTTATGAATATCCAATGAACTGGACTGGTCCAAAGGATGAACCTTACTACCCAATCACAAATAAGAGAAATTTAGATTTATATCATCAATATGAAGAATTAGCCAAAAAAGAAAACGTGATATTCGGTGGTAGATTAGGAATGTACAAATACTTCGACATGGATGATACTATATTAGCTTGTTTCGACTTAGCCACCAAGGAGGGCATATTTTAAATGAGTCCAGACCCATTAAGTAGTCCGTTTCAAACTAAGGCACCGACTTTAAAAGTTGTGATTGTTTGTGCCGGCCCAGTAGATTGTCTAAGGAAGATTCAAAATTTAGCTATCGGAAGTAATTATCAAGTCATAGCTGTAGATGGCGGATATGACACCATAGCAAAAACAGGCCTAAGACCTGTATTTACTATCGGTGATTTTGATTCCACCGAATATGACATCGAAGAGATTCGATACAATTCAGAAGATGTCATTGAATTGAATAAAAATAAAGATAAAACTGATTTCGAAGAAGCGTTAGAAGAAGCTTTCTATAGAGGATTTACCACAATTTCAGTGTTTGGAATACTTGGTGGAAAAAGAATCGATTTTGAGCTTAGCAACTTGTTGATTCTATCCAAATATGCAACTTCAGATAGAAAAATTAGAGTCTATTCCGAAGATGGAAAACAAGTTTTGGAATTGATGACTCAAGGTCAAGAGTTTTGTATAGATAATATAAAACATATCGATTTATCAAAAACAATATCTGTAATTCCAATCAAAGATAGCGATGTTACTATTGCTGGTATGGAATATGACTATTCTGGAAAGATTGAAATGAGTTCATCCTTAACTATGTCAAACAAAGGAATGGATGGTGGCTCTATAAAGATTAATTCAGGATTAGTTTATATCTACTATTCATTGAGAGACTAACTTAAAATTCATATGTAAAAATCCATAGGATCAAGGCCTATGGATTTTTTACATGACTAAATTCTATTCGTGAATCAAATACTAGATCAAAATTTCATCTAATATTTTTAAAGAAAGATTTGATTAGATTTGAATCTTCTTCAGATGGAATAAAATGAGACTCTATACAATTATCCAATTGATATTTAGTAAAAGCTCCATCTTCTATAGATCTAACCGAATAGTACACTTCTTTTATTCCTGCATTTAATAATGCACCAAAGCACATTAAACAAGGCTCTAAAGTAACTATTAAAATAGAATTATCTAAATGAATTCTATTAGTTTTTATCATAGCTTCTCTTAAAGCTATTATTTCAGCATGATCAAAAGGATTGTTATTTAATTGAACTCTATTATGAGATGATCCTATTATTTCATTGCCATCTTTATTAAATATTACTGATCCAATAGGAACTTCATTTTCCATTAAAGCTTGATTAGCTTCTTTTCTTGCAAAATCAAATAATAAAGATATATCTTTTTCAGTTATATATTTCATACCATTCATTATACATATGATAAATCGACACGACAAAAGAAAACAAAAAACCATCGCACATATTAGAAATCCTTAAGGCTGCTACCTTCCGGTCCTGACCTGGTTCGGTTTCCTAATATCGCAATGGCATATTAATTATAAGCATCAATAATGAGAAACTCAATCGGTTTAAAATAGCTGCTTTTGTTTATCATATCGATGAAATCAATCGATATTGTTTATTTGATATAATAATATAGTTAAGAGGAATACTATTACGAACAATAAAGTAAAAAAGAATTCGAATAAGACCAATCCATTTGTCAATTTCATGGTCAAATTATTCATAAAGAATTCAGATGACATAAGCAATCCAAGAGTGAGAAGAAATTATGGATTTTTAGGTTCGACATATGGTCTTATAACAAACATAATCATGTTTACATTGAAGATAGTCTTTGCAAATATTTATAGAATTTCTTCAATGCAAGCTGATGCTTTAAACAACGCATCCGATATAGGAATGTGTGCTTTGGCTTTGATTTCCGTATATATAGTTTCAAGACCCGCCACTTCTAAGCATCCATATGGATCTGCTAGATTTGAGTATTTAGGTTCATTCGTAATAGCGATAATAGTTATTTACTTAGCTATATCACAAATGGTCTCAGCTATAGGAGAAGCAATAGCAGTAGTTCCTGGTGAAGGTATTAATAATTGGAATCAAATAGAACTATGGCTTCCTTTTGGAATTATGATAGGTGCTGGGTTTATAAAGCTAACACAAGTCATTCTATTGATTTCTTTAGGAAAGAAAATAGGATCCATGACTTTGGTAGCTACTGGTAAAGATGCTAGAAATGATGCAATGGTAGCTTTCCTCATCGGATTATCTTATTTGATATCTCCTGCTGTTGGATACAACGTCGACCCGATACTAACTGCTTGTGTATCTTTGATAATCGCAATATCTGGTATTGGAATCATCAAAGAATCAGTAGATGCTTTAATGGGTTCTACACCAGATATAGATATCATCAAAAACTTCTATGACACCATTATGTCGTATCAAGTCGTATTAGGTGTCCACGATTTAGAAATGCACACATATGGTCAAAATGATATCAGAGCCTATGTTCATGCAGAGGTAGATTCTTCAACTCCGTCCATGGTCTTAAGAGATGAAATCGATACAGTAGAAAAGGATATAGAACAAACCTTAGGAATAAGAACCACCATTCATATCGATCCTATAGTAATAGGTGATCCTGAGACTGATAGATACAAGGCTTATGTTGTCCAAGCTTGCAAAGAAGTTGACCAGTCTATATATATTAATGACTTCCGACTTGTTAAGAATCTAGAAGATGCTTCATCTAAGAAACTAGTATTTGATTTGGTAGTTCCTTTTGACTTAGTTAAAGATGGAAAGGAAACAGCAGATAAAATAAAAGAGATTGTCAAGTCTTTTAGCTCTGACAATCTCTCATTCGATATTGATATTGATGATAGATCTAGCGATCTACTCACAATGTTGAAATACACAACAGATAAGGACTAAGCATCATCAGGCAATTGATTTGTCTGATTGTTTCTCTTTTGCTCCAACAAATCCTTCTTAACCATCTTGTCGATGATTTCTTTTACTATTTTATCCAAGGATGAATTTGCTGAATAATCGGCTTTTTCAATAAACGAGACTCTGTTTTCAGCTAATAAGTTTTCAGCGATAGCTTTATTTTTGGCGTCAGGATAAACTGCAATTGATTCTCCACCTCTATCTCTAACTAATTGCATGCAAGGAATATCGGTACTTCCATCACCAATATAAATCATATTTCTAAATGGAGCATGCTTTTGAATCTCGGGCATATGTTGGTTGACAACATTTGAATCATCCAATTCAAAAGCACCTTTTGAAATTCTAAATAAGAATTGAGTCTTAGTAGTGTAATTCACTACATTCTTAGGCCAAACAGCAGTTCCATCTTCACCATAGAAATACTCACAAGCATATACTCTAGTAAAATACTTATAAATATTAGTTCCTTCTATCATCTCTTTAATTCCAGATGATATGACATAATGCTCTATATTGCAGTTTAACTTGGTTGCATATTCACCTAATCTCTCAAACCACTTAGTCAACCCAGGATATAATTGAACACCTTGACCTAATCCAACCATCCATTTGCGAGTTGGCCTGATTCCTTTCTCTTTTGCTTTTTCGAGCATCAAATACATATAAGCTAAATTTGGATCCATCTTTTCGTTTTTGCACAACTCATCAGCTTTAGACCAAAATTCAGCAGGATTAGTTCCAACCATGGGCATAAATGTATATGTTTGCATATCGCTTGGTGACAATGTATTATCAAAGTCATACATCAAAACAATCACAGGTTTCTTCGCCATAGAAAACCTCACTTTCATAAAGTAGTTTAACACTAAACATATATTTTTTAATCACCTTTTATTCTTTATATTAAACAATAAAGTTGTTAAACCAATAAATTAGGATATAAATTGAATAATTAAATAATCAATAGTTTCATTAAATAGTAATTAATTCAATTATCTTTTTATCAAACTCAATTCCTTTAATACTTTTAGTTAATTTATTTTTCCTTGTTAGCAATTAAATTTCATTGTTTTCAACTATCATTTAATGCATTTTTTGTTTGTTTTGTAAGTATAAATCAACAATAATTGCCTCTTTTGGTTTAAAATATACAAGCTTTATTATTTAGTGAGGAGCTATATATGGCAGAAGAAAGAAAATTTACTGATCAAGAATTAGCTAGAAGAGCAAAATTGGACAAGTATCGTGAGTTAGGCGTGGATCCATACGGACATCGTTTTGAAGTCAATTGTCACGCTGAAGATGTCTTGAAATTAAATCAAGGATTACAGCCCGAAGAAGTAGCTTCAAGACCTGTCTTCCTTGCAGGAAGAATCGTTCTTCTTCGTAAGATGGGAAAAGCTTCATTCTTCCACCTTCTCGATAGAAGTGGAAAGATTCAATGCTACATCCGTCAAGATGAAGTTGGATTAAAAAACTATCAAATATTCAAATTAGCCGATCTCGGTGATATTTGTGGTGTTAAAGGTGTTGTGATGAAGACTAAAACTGGTGAAATAACAGTCAGAGTCAAAGAATATGTTCACCTTTCAAAATCTCTTAAACCTTTGCCTGACAAACACCACGGATTGGTCGATAAGGAAGAGCGCTACCGTAAGCGTTATGTAGATACAATAGTCAACGACGATGCCAGAAGAACAGCTATCATGCGTCCTATCATCGTAAGAGAGCTTCGTCATTGGTTCGATGATCATGGCTACCTTGAAGTCGAGACTCCAATTCTCCAACCTACATTAGGTGGTGCTAACGCACGTCCGTTCGTGACACATCACAACGCTTTGGATGAAGATTTCTATCTTCGTATAGCAACAGAGCTCGAATTAAAAAGATTGATTGTCGGTGGAATGGAAAGAGTTTATGAAGTTGGAAGAATCTTTAGAAATGAAGGTATAGACTTATTCCACAACCCTGAGTTCACAACTGTAGAAGCTTACCAAGCTTTCGGTGATTTATCCGATATGATGAATTTAACCGAAGACTTGATTAGAACTTTAGCTTTAAAAGTTAGAGGAACTACAAAAATTCATTTCAACGGTGCTGATATCGATGTCGGTCCTGAATTTAGAAGAGCCAACATGACCGATCTCATCAAAGAAAAAACTGGTGTTGATTTCAATGAGGTTCATTCCGATGAAGAAGCTTTGGAATTGGCGAAGAAATTCAATGTTCCTACCGAACCACACTTCCGTTATGGACATGTAATCAATGCATTCTTTGACCAATTCTGTGAATCTGAATTGATTCAGCCTATCTTTGTTTGCCGTCATCCTTTGGATGTCTCACCTCTCGCAATGAAGTGCAAAGACGATCCTAGATTCACACAAAGATTTGAAATCTATATAGGTGGTCATGAACTTGCTAACGCCTTTACTGAGTTAAACGATCCTGATGACCAATTGAGCCGTTTTGAAAAACAATTAGAAGACAAGAACAAAGGTGACGCAGAGGCTTGTGAAGTCGATTATGACTACATCAACGCTTTGGAATATGGTCTCGCTCCTACTGGTGGAATCGGAATCGGAATCGATCGTTTGGTCATGTTCTTGACAAGTGAGGATTCAATTCGTGAAGTAATTCTCTTCCCGACACTTCGTCGTAAAGTAGATAAAACTGCTGAAGAAGAGGAAGTCGGCTTAGTAGAAGAGAAAAAAGAAGAAGCCAAAGAAGAACCTAAGAAGAAAGAAGAAAAAGTTGAAGAGCAGCCTAAGGTCGAAGAGAATAAACCTGAAGAAAAGTGCTGTGAGTGCTCCTGTGACGATGACCCTGTAGTCCTTGAACCTCTTCAAGATAACTCATGGAAAATAAATACACGAGATTTGAAGGATAGAAAGTTAATGTTCAAGTATCGTCTCGTCATAAAGAAGAATTCTAAGAAGCCTAGAAAACTTAAATACTAATTTATAGACTAATAATCGCCTCATTTAAATTGAGGCGATTTTTAATTCATAAATTAAAGTTGTATATTGAAATATGAATTTTTTCTTATATTTTAATATCAATTTTTGTTATCTTATTATAAAAGAGGTCATCAATATGAAATATCCTAGATTATTAAAGAAAGGTGATTTAGTAGGAGTATCAGCCTTCAGCTGTGGAATTACAGATCAACCGGGTCAAAACAATTTTATCAATGGTCAAAAAACATTAAAAAAGAAATACGACTTAAATACTATATTTACTGAGGATGTATTTTCAGATATTGGAGGCAAATCCGCAAGTGGAGAACAAAGAGCAAAAGAATTCAATGATTTAGTCAAATACGAAACACCTTGGATCATCTCTGCAGCTGGTGGAGATTATCTCAATGAAATGCTCAAATTCATCGATTACAAGCAATTTAAAAGGAAACCTTGTTGGGTTCAAGGATATTCAGACAATACATCAATTCTTTATGCTTTAACAACAATTAGTGATGTAGCAACTATATACGGCCAAAACTTCAGTGCTTTTGGAAAAAAGCCATATGAGAAATGCCAAACACAAAACATTAAACTTTTAATAGGAGAGTCTGATACGGTTGAATCATTAACTTACTACGAAGAGGAGTTTCGTGAACCCATAAGCGGATTAGAGCCATTCTATAAAGATAAAAAAGTAAAATGGATTAACGGGAATAAAGAATCTAAAATAGAAATGGAAGGAAGATTGTTGGGTGGTTGTACTGAAGTCCTATTCTCTTTAATTGGAACTCCATACGAGAAGACATTAGAATTCTGCGAAAAATATAAAAAAGACGGAATAATATTCTTCTTTGAAACATTCAGTAGTGATGATTCCAATCTTCATCTACACTTATGGCAATTGAAAGAAGCGGGATGGTTTAAATATTGTAAAGGAATCATTTTTGGTAGACCACTTTTCTATAAATCTTACCTGAATAAAACATATCAAGAAATAGTAACTGAGACTTTGAACGATTTAAATATTCCTATGATATTCGATGCCGATATAGGACATAAAGGACCTACGATTCCTATGATAAATGGTGCATATGCAAAGATAACCAGTGAAAAAGGAAAAGGAAAAGTTCAATATATATTTAAGTAGATAATCTTAGAGAATAAAAAAACAAGGCCTCAGGCCTTGTCTTTTTATTGCTGAAATTATTATGAACGTGACTGATATAAAGGCTTTTGCTCTTTAGTTGAATTAAACTTACCTGATGTTCTATTGATCAAGAATGTCAAACGCATGATATAGCCGAATACACCGATCATTATTCCGTATGATGAGCTGAAGAAGAAGAATATCATAGCTAGCAAGCACACAGTGAAGCTAGACATGATAGACATTTGTATACCTTCCCAAGCGTTGCAGTTCTTGTGCAAGAGATTGCTCTTTCCTAAAGTGAACAACCAAAGAACGATACCACCTAAGATAATCAATCCTACTCCACTGCCAGCTACGATTCCAACCATCACCCAAGTATTTTGATCACGGATTGGACGATATCCTTGAGCGAACAAATCTTTCCAAAGAACATTAGAAGCAGTGTTTTCCAATGTAGCAGCACCAGTCATTGTATACTTCAATGAGAATTTATTATCCTTTAATAAAGGAGACAATCCGCTGTAAAGTCCACTCATAGATGATCCACTAGGAGCATTGGCAGACTTGTTAGCAATCTTATCTAAATCGACAGGTGCATTAGGATAAAGAACAACCATATAAGATTTAGGAGCAAATAAGATGAAAGAGTGATAAGCAGTTCCAGTCTTATTATCAGTAGAGTTTATCCTAGCGATACTGGCATTTACTGCAGTAGCTCCTTCTTTTGTAGTTATATCATTCTTAGTTGAATAAACTGAGAAATAAACAAACTCCTCGGATTGAGCTGAAGTATGAGATGTAGATCCATCAGTATTGGTAGTGGTGTTATAGATTGTGACTCTGTGTTTAAAGTTATAATTATTAGTCTCACTACGCACACCATTATCTATAGTTGTATCAGTGAAGAACTGAGAGTCGACATAACTAGTATTATCTCCATAGAACAATTGAATTCCATCAGAAGTATCTTGGAAATTCAGCTTTTGGAAGTCTGCATACTTTGCATCGTTAGACGATGACAATGTATCCAAGGCTATTGAGATTCCTTTTTCATTGCTAGGTTCCAATACAGCTCCACCAGAAGTCATATATCCAGAAGAAAGAATAGGAATCATCAGCAATGCAATAGAGAGAATAAATACGATGACAGCTAACCACCACTTTCTCTTTCTACCATCGATAATCGCTTGGTTCTTATATAAGCATTGCCATAAATACTTTAATGTACCCATGTAAAAAACTCCTTAATAATGCTTGCATATTATAAAGAGAGAAAACAATTTTTTCCACTTTTATTAAATATATATATCTTAATTATATAAGGTATGCATATTATTAATATATTGCTAAATTCATTTTTGACTTTAATCAATCTATTGAAGTTTGATAAATTAGGCTCAAACATAAAAACCAAAAATGAATTACAAAGATAAAAAAGTAATGGTACCACCAATTTAAAACTAAGTTGTTTTTTAATTATGCAATAGGATTTTTATAAAAAGCAACTTATATTTTTTATAGTGTTGCAACCAATAAAAAGATTAGTGTTTATCGAAAATACTTGTTATTTTTCAATCGGTGTGTTAGATTATTTAAGTGATTAAAGGAGGCCAATTAAATGGCAAAAGAAAGAGGAACACCACGTTATTTGAAAATTGCTCAAGATATCTGTGGAAAGATCATGAACGGAGAATATCCTGAAGGAACCTTGTTAAAGGGTCGTTCTATATTAGGTGCTGCTTATGGAGTCTCACCCGAGACTGTTCGTAAGGCTTTAAACCTTTTGGAGAAAGAGAAAGTAGTTTCTTCCAAGAGAGGTGTCGGTGTATTTGTCGAGTCTGTTCTCCACGCTCAGCAATTTGCTTCACGTTGGAAATCAGAGACTCAAATCTCTGCCAAATATAAGAATCTCGAAGCTTTACTCAACGAGAAAAAGGCTTTGGATGCCAAGATTAACGATGCTATCGATGATATGAAGGATTCCTTCCGTTATCAATCTAACGAAGCAGTTAAGTTGTCTGAGGCTGATGTACCTGAAGATTCATGGATTGATGGTAAGACCCTTCTCGAAACTCGTTTCGGAAACTACACCACCGCCACAATTGTTGCTGTTGTCGGTGCTGATGGAATTGCCAAGTGCTCTCCTGGACCTAAATTCGTTCTCCATGCTGGAGACAAGATCATCTTCGTTGCAAGAGATGAATTGACCTTCGATCGTGTCCTTTCTTACCTCACCTATGGTTTGATGCAAGAAGGCGAATCTAAGTAATTCTAAAAAACAATATATGAGAGGCTGTGAAAAACAGCCTCTTTTTGTTTTAAGGATTATACTTTAAAATAGTAATCAAAGGAGGATAAATCTAATGACTTTATTAGACTGGATAATTCTCGCTATATTAGTAATAGCTGGAATCTTAGGATTGATATTTGGGGCGAAAAAAAGAATCACCAGAAAACTGGGATGGTTAGTTGGATTTGTAATAGCAACAATGTTCTATGCAATGCTGACTAATGTCATCTTGAGTAACACACCACTAGGAGAAACAGGGGCATCATATTTTGGAAACATTATGATTGCTAACGTCAGCGAGTCGAATACATTGGCAATTTTGAACTCATCCTACTCTGATGTAATAGCAATAGATGGGGCACAATCATATTTAGCAACTGGAATGACTTCTATTGGAATTCCTAAGTTCTTTGCTTCTTATTTCATAACTAAGATATATTTCACAAGTGGAACTGTAGCTATGGCGTTAGGATCTGGAATTTGCGCTGCTATAGCTTATGTGGTCACTTATGTTATCCTTTACTTCGTATCAGCCATATTAGTGACAATACTACTTAGGTTCTTACTTAAAGGTAAAGAAGATGGTAAGATTGGAATTATCGATAGAATCGCAGGATTGGCATTAAGAATAATAGAAGCATCAGTTACTATTCTCTCAATTATGCTAGTGGTGATTGGAATATCGTATGCCATTCCTAGTCTCAATGAATGGATGGTAACTCAGACAAACTTTGGATCAGGTACTGTTACTTTATCTGGAATCTACTACAACTTGGCTTGGCAAATCATAAATGCATTCAAACTGTTAGGATAGATGATAATAAAATTCATATAATTCACCTCCTATGGGGGATTGTTTAAACTTTGTATCTTATTACAACAATGATGACTTTTATTGTCGCACTTTCTCTTTGTTCTTTTTCAAGTAGTGGGTAAATAGATAATGGAAATGAGGATGAATTTATAGAGAATATCGAAAAACTCAAACCTAATCTAGATAAAGAATTTATTTATAGAGAAGATGACTTAGATATAGAAAACAAATTATCAGATGAAGATATAGAAGAAATTAAAGAATTCTTATCATATGATAAAACTAGCTTTTTTAGGTGTTTACCCCCTTGTTGAAGTACAAGAACAATGTGACAATCCTTTTCTTTTGGACGTCCACATTTAAGAACTGAATCTGTATATCGAATCTTTCGATTGGATTGCTCGTGTGCATCAGCTATCTGATACTTCCCGAAAGTAAGTTCAAAAAGACAAGCGAAGCAATCACAACCCACAATTTCTACTGTTCAATCAAGAAATTGCTTTTTGTTGCTTTTCTTGATTTTTAGTATCTTTTACTCGTTAGTGCAACTATAGTCTCAACATGCATAATTTTGCCTCGAAAAAATGTCACAAATACAACCAAAGTTATGAAGTCGACCTCTTTTGTAGAATTGTGTGACTGACAGTGCAACAGGTAAAAGGTATCTACCTTATTAGAAGACGATGGAGTAGATATGTTTTTTTCTCCATTCCTTGCCTCCTTTCTTGCATAAAGGGTTCGTACCCCTCACCTAATAGGTAATTTGGTAAGCGGAAAATTAGCCCCTTTAGAGGTGAAAACTGAAAAGATCAAACACTCTCGTTTCAAAAGAATCGTGAGAGCACTAAAATAATGACTGAAAGCGGAATCAGCCTAGTTGTTCTCATTCAAAGAATTTTTCTTTAGTAAAAGCAATGATTGAATATCGCAATCAATGTGTGAAATTAAGTATTCGGGTCGAAAGTATAAATTAGTGAGCCAATCTTTATATATCCATTGAGGCTTCATTTCACTTTCTAAAAAATTATGTTTTTTGTCACTTTTCGGCTTCGCCAGACGTTGTATATGTGAAAGGAGATTTTCCAGGATGAGACAAGATGATGATTATTTTGAATCAGTTTACAGAGAATACTATCCTGATATTTATCGTTTTGCCTTCTCCTACGTGAAAAGAAAGGAGGTGGCGGAGGACATCGCACAGGACATCTTTTTCGAATTCTATTTACATGCGCCGAAAGACAAAAGAAACATCAAATCATTCCTATTGAAGACAACGAGAAATAGATGCCTTGACCTTATCCGCAAAGAGAAAAGGACAAAGGAAGTGCAGAGACAATACGAGACGATGAGAATCGAGGACGGGAAGAGAGCCGAACTTTCTGAAAATGAAGACATAATTTTTCTATCTCTTTCGAAGATTCCAAAAAAATATCAGGAGCCTATCCGTTTTTTCTATTATGGCGACATGACAGTAAAGGAAATCGCCTTGCTTTTGCTCATCTCGGAGGAAGCCGTAAGAAAAAGGCTTCAGAGAGGAAGGGAATATTTGAAGACCCTATTGGAAGGAGAAAAAGAAAATGACAATCGATGAAAGAATCACAGAATCAAAGAAATCGATAAAGGTTCCACCTTTTGATTTCGACAAAGCCTTTGAAAGAATCAAAAAGCAGAAAGAAAAGAAAATACACCTCTTCAAGAAAAAGCTTTTTCTTATTCTTTCTTCCTGCATGGCTATTACAGCAGTCCTTTCGGCAATCCTGATTCCGATCAACCTCCTAGATAGCAGGCCAAGAACAATCGAAATCGGATTCAATCAAAATTCAGACAATGGTTTCGCAAGGCCTTATGAGACACAGTTTGAAACCATGATCAGAACCGACACAAAGGCAGAGAAGTTGAAAAAACTGGAAGTGTTCTATGGAAATTACCATACCACCGATTGGGACTCGTTTACTTTCTCAAAAAAGCAGACACTTATTTTATCCTTAAAAAGAGCAATCATTTCAAACTCTTCGGGAAAGACCATCTCCGAAAAGGAAATCTCCAGTCAAAAGCAAGATATCTCCTATTTCTTCAGCAGACAATTCTATTCGAAAGAGAATTCAATCATGGACTTTGTAACCTATGATGATTTGTCCTCATATGAAAGCACAGGCATCTTATTGTATACATTCACAATAGAACCACTAGATGGAGACACCTTTGCCTCCGTCTTTGTCGGCGGCCACGAAACCGCATACGGCAAGGAAAACAACAAGGTTGAATGTTATGAAAAAAGATCGATCAGATACGTTCTAAAGGATGGGCTCATAGAGCTTTTGGAGCCCGAGAAAAAGGAAAACATTAATGAATAAACTTCTAAAACTTGCCGTAATTTCCTTACTTGGATTTAACGGCTGCACAATGCATGACGAAATCAGGGAAAAGTCGAATCATCTAAAGCAGACTTTCAATTCATTATGCGTAGAAAACAACGAAGATACGACAGCCAAGATTGCTTTTGATTTTGGTAATGGAATCATTACGGAAAGTCAGCATTTCAAATTCAAAGTCACAACGGATTATCAGTCAAAACCCACACTGAAGACGTCCGGAAATATCAAATTAGACGAAATGAGCTTCAGCGAAGGAACCTTTGCATTTTCCTGCGAACTGCCTTCCGATGAAGGCTGTTTGTCAATAGAATTCGAAAATAAAGGAATAAAAGCCAATGGAACCATCTATTCCATGAAAGGACAAAACGGAAATTACGCCGTTTCCTGTCTATCAAAGTATTCTGCTTTGTCTTTGTTAAACGAGCTTCCCGGACATCAATACATGGATAATGATTCAATTGAAGCGGAAGACAGAGGACCCACAGCCGATTTCAAAGACACCGCAGGAGGGCCGAGCCGGGTCATTGCAAGTGGAAAAGTCTATGGCTATCTAAAGTGGACGGATGATGCAGGCAAACAACATCCTTTGGTCGGTGCAAAAGTGAAGCTTACATTCACAGGTAGTTGGGGAGATGCTTCAACTTACACAAACTCATCTGGATACTTTGGCATCAACTTCAGCGGCATTTGGACGGCTTGGGCCTATGAATGCGACATACATGTCTATGCAGAAAACAATATGGGCAAAGTAATCAACAACTCAGGAACAGTCTATGAATATGCCCAAAGACTGCAAGGAATGGAAAACAATAGTTCATATAATTTTGGAACGTATGTTTTCTCTATTTCCAGAAATGATGATTTAGCAAGAGCGATGCAGATATTTTCTGCCATTTACAATTACTCAAATTATGCAAGATCTTTGAACGGCGGAAATGACATCGAACAATGTAAAATCATTTATCCAGTCAATGATAATGAAGAAGGCTCTTTCTATTCGAACGGAAGCAATACCATACATCTAGGAAAGGCGTCGCAAAACAATTCTGGATACCCGGCTGTTCACGCATCATGGGACACAATCGGACATGAATATGGACACCATCTCCAATATCATTATTTCCAACAAAATTATTATGGGACGCACTATATAAATTATAATGACATCTACAATTATTTTAATCTCAAAAGTCAGCAATCATCTAATTACAATATCGATAGTACGGAAATCGTAAATGCAAAGAAACAAGGTGTGGGTCTAGCCTGGAAAGAAGCATGGCCCACTTTCTTTGCAATTTCAGCACAGTCAACGTTTTCTAGCGATATCAAAACTATTCCTACAGTAGGCGATTCAAAATATGAATCATATAACGAAGTTAAGCAAAGTCTAAAAGCGACTAGCAACGAAAACTCGTGGAAATACAATAGTTATGATGGGGAATCAGATGAACAAATCATAATGAGTTTTTTGTATAGGCTGTGGGATACCGAGAATTCACTTTCTTTTGATAAAATCTCTATTTCGGATTCCGACCTTTGGACGGTCATGATTGCACATAATCCTGAGAATTTCAGTTCCTTCATCAATTCGTTGACAAATAGCGGACTTTCCTTTTCTCAGGACTCCCTAGGAAAATTACTCGAAGGTTTTAGACTGAGCGCGGCCAACTTCTCAATTACCTCTTCCATGGATAACTATTCAACAATCCCTACATTTTCTTGGACGGCAAACGGAAGCAACATATCTTTCAACGGTAACACCTATAACTATGGCAACAACAAATTCATTCTATCGTTCTATGATTCAAGCATGGGTTTTATCGGCGAATATGAAACAACATTAACAAGGACACAGATTCCATACCTTTTGTGGAGGAAAATCGTTGCAGCTAACGGCGATAAATACTATGCAAGAATCAAATCATATGCCACCTTAGGCTCTGAAACCGGCCCGTATTATTCAAGTTACTACGAATTCAGCAAGCCCAATTCAGCGACAGAAACAATTTCAATTTCAAATAGTAGATATTTTGAAAGATGCATAGCCATAGCCCCTGGCACAGAGTACACGTTTAACATAAAGTTCGATTTTTCGGGAACGAAGCTGCTGCAAACCTTCGGAAATAGCGATGTCGTAATGAGCTTATACAGTGCCGACGGAACAAAACTCATCGAATCAGATGATGACGATGGGTATGGAAGAAATGCCTTGATTTATCGTTATCTTTACAATGACATAAACTACATTCTCAAACTACGAATGTATAGCTCATCCACAGGCGGTTTAACAAGGCTTTGCATTGCCCCTATCTATGGTGCGCAATCCAACGATGCTACGAACATGTATCAATTTGAAAATTTTGTAAACATCAAAGACTACCCTAATTATAAATGGAGTTCTTATTTGGCAACTAAATATTCAAAAATGATTACTTGGACAGTTCCTGAAGATGGAAAATATAAATTAACTCTAACGAGCGAATTCGATAATTACTTATACGTTATCGATCCCACATCACCAAACGATAACGTCTATAACGTCAACTATAACGACGATTATAAGGGAAGAAACGCCGCAATTGAAAACAATTACGTAAAAGGAAAAACCTATGCAATAATCTATTGCCAATATAACCCATCAAATGTACTGGATTCTAGCGGAACAGGAGATGATATTTCTTTGGAAGTCCAAAAATTATAGCATATTGTCCTTTTTCTCACCCGTTCATTATTTGAGCGGGCTTTTGGGGTCAAACAAAAAGCTCTTTGAGGCCAAGAGCTTAAGAACCGACATGATATTCCATGGATGAATTTGCAGCCTTTTTGGGACGAGACAAAGTCACTATGCCCAGATTGTTCTACGAATGCATAGGAAGATCCGCGAATCATAAACACCCGATTAACTGGATGCCATCATAACTGGCTGATTTTATTTAGAATTTTTGAGGTCTGTTATTCATTTTCATGAAAAATACGTTTCTTACATATCGGTCACAACGATGTTGAAACATTCCCTTTTGCTTGGCGAGGAAATGAAGAACGCCCTTCCTCGTGGATTGTGCACGATGACGTCTTTCTCAGACTCGTTGATAGATCCTGCATTCTGATACAGGGTGCACAGTTCCGTTATGTCATACCGGTCACCTATCCCCATTTCGATACTAGGTAGGTTGGGTGTTCATTTTTGAAGTTGACCTATTTTCCCATACAAGTAAAGGCCATATTTTTACCGCTTTACCGCGATTTGAGGCATTTTTGACACAAGAAAGAGGGTTTCCCGCATTTTTAGAAAGTAGGAAATCCGTCAATTTTTATCGATTTTTGGCCTTTTTCACCCGTTTTTCTTACTCAGCAACACCACAGTCTCAACATGTGTCGGCGACATACGAGGAACATGTCCACCATTACAGGGTAGGTCATGGAAGGAACATGTCTACTGGATGCATTTTTCAACAGGTCTACAGGAAATTCAAGACGACATTCCTAGTAAGTGGGAACAGATGGGTTCAAACCACCACAGCCTCTATTTGATTTTCCAACGGCCGGATTTTCCGCTTCCGACACCGTGGACGGACTTGACCTGATTTATGTACCTCTGGATAGTTCTTGGCGATACACCAAAACACTTCACAATCTCCTTCCTTGTGATTCTTTCTTTGCTTTTTATGAGCTTTTTGAGCTCTTCTTCGCCGAAGGAAGGATAAGGGCCAAACGGCTCTTACGCCAACGAAGATTTATCCAAGATGACTATTTGACGATTTTCCAACTTCCCTGCTTTTTGAATCCTTTCCTCTCAACGATTCCTTTGTCCTAAAGCGATGCGACGATTCTCGAAACGGCCCTTCTAGATATTCCCATCCTGTCACTGGCGTCAGATAACGATATGCTCGGATTGGAAAGAAGGATGCTGAGCAAAGTAAGCTCATTGTTCGTCATATTATCGTTTTTTAATGTGCCATTTAATGTGCCATGATTCTTCATGACCTTCATTCTGAACTTCTTCATAATCCTTCCAAGCAATGATTCATTGATTTTTAGGGAATTTTTTAATACAATAAAGCAAGAAATGTTCCCTAATTCAGCAGGAGGCCTCATATGGACAATCAATTCAACATGATACAAGAGCTTTTAATCAAAAAAGCTGAGTTAAATGCAAAACTCGCTCTTCTCCCCTATGACGGGACTCCCGAAGTCAAAGAGATAAGTAGTAAGAAATATCTCTATGTCCGCAAAAGAGAACTCGGCAAATTAAAATCCGAATATGTGGACATCTATTCCGAAGAACTTCATAATCTTTTGCTACGCAATGCCAAGGAAGCTAAATCTTTAAGGAAAGAGATTCGTAGAATCGAAAGGGAACTTGCATCCTTTGGATATTCAAATGATGAGCTTGAACCAAATGTTCTTCTCAATTTGGACTTTGCCAGAAAAAATATGAAGGTCATCATCTATGATCAAGCAATCCTTGAAGGCTGCGCCACCACTTTTCCTGATACTGAAACTATCATAGATAACGGCAAGGTCAACAATATGAAGGCTGATGACGTGCAAAAAATACTTAATCTCAAACACGCTTGGGAGTTCATCCTAGATAAAGACGTCATTAAATTACCTAGCGATTATTATCTTGCCTCCTACATCGCAAAACTTGTAAACGAAGGATTCTATATGGATGGAGGGAGGATCAGAAGCGTGCCAGTCACAATCGGTGGTTTTTCTTACATCCCTCCTATTCCAAACGAAATCGATGTCAAGAATGAATTGAACAATATTCTCACAAGCAATATGGACGCAATCGATATTGCTATAGAATTGTGCCTATATGTAGCCAAGACGCAAATTTACAACGATGGCAACAAAAGAACTGCGGTAATCTACGCCAATCATTATCTCATCGCTCACGGCAAAGGACTTTTGGCTATTCCAGCTGAGAAAGTACCCGAGTTCAAGCACGAGCTTGTAATGTACTATGAAGGAACAGACACAAAAAACGTTAAAGACTTTTTGAAGGATTGCTATTTGAAGCTGAAGTAAAAGTTCCGTCGAGCAGACTCTTAAAAAGCTTTGCGATGAAGGCAAGATAAAGAAAGAAGGCGTAGGAAAGGCAACTTTCTACCATATAGTTTGATTATCAACTTATGGCACTTACAATCATAGCAAGTGCCTTTTTTCTCACAATTCATTAGTTTGCTCATAATTTCACTACTATTTTTTGAGAAAGCTATTTTTATCATGTCTTTTATTGCAAAAAACTATGATGGATACTAAATCCTTTTTCGATACGTTCTCTATAACCCTGGCGAACATGCTCTCATTTATGAGGCCCGCCGAGTATACCTATCTCCATGATGTAATCCAACGCCTTAAGGCTTATTGTATTGGATTAAAATTAAGAAACTATTCTTTATAAATTGTTTTCGTAAAGAATATGAAAAGTATGTTTTTATCAGCTTACTTATCTCTTTCAATTTAATGCTTTGTTCATGTAAGAAAATCTAAATTCAATGAAATGTTATTTAAAAATAAATAACTTTCTAGAAATATAATTCCAAATCATAACGACTAAAGTTCTGATAATAAAGACAAGGATATAAGTCCATTTTAAATAGTCGTAGAACAAAGCTTCTAATCCTATTCCGATAATTAATCCAAATGCAGATAGCACTACAAACAGCAGCATTCCGTACCAAGTTTTAGCATTGGATTTTGTACTGGCTTTATATACCATATAGACTGAGCACAAATAATTAACTATCACACCGACTATAAAGCCCATAGTGACAGCAATAATAGTAATAATTGTTTCAGATAAGCTGGAAGATGCTAATAATAATCTCATTCCATATGTAGTAGCAAAATCAAATACAGAAGCTATGATTCCAACTAAAGCAAATCTAACTATCTCCCAAAACATATTCTTATCTGAGATCTTATCATATGCAAACAGCTTCGTTATTATGTAATCATAGAACAAAGCTATTACACTCGCTAAATAGAAGGAAATCCACACAGGTAGGTTAGCATAGTTTGATTGATTGAACAAACAAAGCAATAAATCAAATCCTGCAATTCCGCACACTATTAAAATCACATAATAAACTAAAGATGAAGTCTTTTTAAATTTTGGAGTTTCTTTCGAAGGATTGAATAGAAAGAAACATAATTGAGAAGCTAAACTAATTCCTAAAAATATTACTGTTCCCCAAGTTATCAAATCTAAGCAGAAGGAATAAGACCCTAGATTGATCATACTATTTGAATCAATCGGTGAAATCATACCAAGCAAACTAAATAATGATATTAATAGAATAATGATTGCTATTTTACCAATTTCATTTATAAGCTTAAAATTGTTAGATTTCACCATCATTGCTGAATCTATATTATCATCAAATTTAGCAGTTATAATTTCTTTTTTATCAGTCTTTTCTTTTTCCTGATTATTCTTTTCATTAGTCTTTATCAATTCATCTATATCAAAATTAGATGAATTCAAAATATCATCATTTTGTTTTATATCTTCTATCTTCTCTACTTTTATTTGAGGCGTTTTCTTATAAAAGTTCATACTTATTTAACCTCATTTCTAAAGTCTAGATATTCATATAGGACCCCTACAAAAGCAAAGATTAACAACATAACGCCTGAAGCAACTAGGCATGGTATTCCATATGGTGTTTTTACTAATGAAATTCCAATATGGTTGTTGAAGACAATAGACAATGTAGATAAATAATAAATTGCACTAGCAATAGTTAAAGCGTATCCGAACAATCTAGCTTCTCTTCTTCTACAAAAAATAGCTAATGATAATCCACATAATACTGCTACTATTAAGAAAAATGGAATTAATGGATTTACTATTTGGTTGTAATAAATAATTGATTTACCAGAAGATGAAGCGTATAAAGGCAATAGAATTGAAACGACGAACAATATCATAGAAACAAAAGCTAGAAGCTGCGACAATATTTTTAATATTCCTCTCATATCTATGTTCCTCCATTCATTAAATGATTTTATACTATATTTAAGCTTTTAATTCTTTTACATTAGATATCCCATAAATATTTCTTATCGTTGGAATATCTAATAGCTTTATTGCTTTATATTCACTTTTAAGAAGTCCTCTCTTCTTTAAATCATTGATTGTTTTAGAAACCGTTTGTCTTGTAGTAGATAAAGCTAAAGCAATACTTTCCGTAGACATATGAACAACATTATTTAAAGATTCAGTTTGAATACGACACATGAATTCAACCACTCTTTGTGATGGTGTCCAAACAGCCAAAGCACAGAACTTATTTTCCATTCTGTTAAATAATTGAAACATAGATTTCATGACCAATGAATTCAATTCCGAATCAGTCTTTAATAATTTAAAGAATTTATCTTCTGAAAAAGATAAAATTTCTAAATCTGATTTAGCTATTCCTGTAGTTTTAAAAACAAGATCAGGGTTCTGACCCAGAATGCCAAAAACATCACCAGCTCGATATAAAAGTGTTGAAGATTCTCTTTCATCTCCTTCATTAGAAAAAACTTCAATCATTTCTCCTGACAAAACAATAAAATCTTTTCTTAAAAGGGATCTATCAGTAAAGACAATTTGTTCCTTGGAAAAATGTTCCACATTAGATGGATATTTAAGCATAAATTTGTATATATCTTTGTACATAAAATTCATCTCCCTTAAGTAAGCACTTTTATGCAAAATTTGTAAAGCACCTTACATTTGTTATTATATAAACATAATATATATATAGGGCTAAAAAAATGTGAAAACCACATTCTTTAAATTATTAGAGAGGTGCATATGGATTCTTCAAGTAATCTTACTTACACAAAAGAAGACGAAATTAAAGATAAGAAAGCTAGTAAAGAAACATTAAAGATTTACTGGGCTTGTCTTAAACCTTCTTGGAAAATGTTGATAGCATCCTTGATGTTAACAACCATGGACGCTGTCTTCGAGTTATTGATCCCTTATCTTTCGGGTTTGCTCATCACTCAAGGAGTTAATGGGTTGAGATTCGGTGCGGGATTGAGTCAACCAAACTTCTATTACATTTGGCTTTATAGCGGATTGATAATAGGATTGTCGTTATTTGCTATATGTGCACAAGCATCTGCTATGAACATAGACGCAAAGATTTCTAGTGACTTTGTAGAAAGACTAAGAAACACTATATTTTGGAAAGCTGAGCAATTCTCCTTCTCAAATATAGGTCATTTCCCTGTCTCAAAATTGACTACCATGCTATCTAACGATTGTAACAATATTCGTTTCTTCGTGTTGATGCTAACTAGAGCTGGATTTAAATCACCATTGATGATTCTCATATCCTTTGTGTTTATATTCTCACAGAGCTGGTTGATAGGACTTATAACAATTCCATTGTCGATTCTATCATTCATAATCATCGCAATAATCATCAAAAAAACACATCCATTCTTTATCGAAACTCAAACAGCAATCGACAATGTCAACAACAATGTTGAGGAAGATACAGAGGGAATTAGAGAAGTTAAAGCGTTCTGTAGAGAAAAACATATGGATGATAAGTTTGCTAAAGCTAACCAAGATTTAACCGATGTATCATTCACAGCCTTCTCTAGAATGGCAATAGTCTCAGCCATCACTCAATTAGCAATCAGTATAACTATTGGATTGATTCAATATTTCGGTGGTTGGGATTGGATGTACACTGCTACAAATACTCCTTTATGGTTGATATTCAATAATGGGAATCCATTCAATGCAGGCGAGCTTTCTATGCTTTCCAACTTTACAGCAGCTATGACAATGGCTTTCTCATTCCTTTCAATGTTGCTTCAATTTTATGGTCGTGCAGAGGCTAGTAAGGAACGTATCGACAGAGTATTAGTCGAGCCTATCGATATCTCTTACTCACCTAAAGCTAAGACTGAGGATTTTGATCCTGATCATCTTGCAAACGGTGATGTCTCATTCAAAAACGCCTGTTTAACATATGTCGATGATTTATCAAAGTTAGCCTTAGATCCCATATCTATCGATATTCCATCAGGAAAAGTTATAGGAATAGTCGGAGGAACAGGTTCTGGAAAATCTAGCTTTGTAAATCTCATCCCACGTCTTTACGATGCTTCAAAAGGTGAAGTCATAATTGCAGGTCACAATATTAAGGATTATTCAGTTCAAGCTTTAAGAAACGATATCGGTGTGGTCTTACAACAGAACTTGTTATTCACTGGAACTATTAGATCCAATATCCTTTGGGGAAAGCCTGATGCGACCGATGAAGAAATATGGAGAGCTTTGGAAATAGCTCAAGCTGCAGACTTCGTAAGAGGATTTAAAGAAGGATTGGATACACCTGTAGTTCAAGGCGGAAAATCCGTATCCGGTGGACAAAAACAGAGATTGTGTATCGCAAGAGCAATAATCAAAAATCCAAAGATTCTAATCTTGGATGATTCGACTTCAGCTTGTGATATGGAAACCGAAAGAAAGATTAAAGAAGGTTTGTTCACTAAGTTAAAAGGTACGACGATATTCATCATCGCTCAACGTATTTCTTCAGTCAAAGATGCAGATGAAATCATAGTCTTAGACAATGGTAAAGAAGTAGGTAGAGGAACACATGAGGAGTTGTTAAATACATGCCAAATCTATCAAGAAATCGATGCCATTCAAAAGAAAGGAGTTGGTGATTAATTATGAAAAAAAGAAAAGATTCATTTATCACTGGTACTGGTCCTACGATCAACAACGTAACTATTCAATACTCTTGTGGTGAAGAAGGGTATGAAGAACAACAAAACAAGTATAGTCAAAGAAAGAAAGGATATGGAAAACCTCAACACTCTTGGTCATCATTGATGCGTGTCTTCCATTATGTCGGACCTGATAAATGGAAATTCACTTTTGTGATGTTCGTCACCTTATTATCAGTTCTAATATCTTTATTAGGTGCTTTTATTTCAGCCCCTTTGGTCGATGGCGTTTTAACTCCAGCTTCCTATGCTGCTACAGGATGGACTTCCATAGATCCTGAGACTTATGGTAATTCACTATCATCGTTAAGTAAGATTGTCTTCAATATGGTCGATTGGACTAAGCCAAATGCACAATTCCAAGCTATGGGTGTTGCAGGTGGAATGTTTGGAATAATGCTCGGACTTTATATTCTTGCTTTCTTCCTATCCATCTACCAAGCTGTATCCATGACAAAGATAGGAACCGACTCTTTAAAAAGAATGAGAAATGATATGTTCTCCAAAATGCAGGATTTACCTCTTTCCTATTTCGATAGAACACCTCATGGAGACATAATGTCTAGATTCACAAACGATGTAGATAATATCTCCCAACTATTCATCAATGGAATGCTAGAAATATTCACTTCAATCATCTTTGGGTTAGGAATCTTATTTTTCATTTTCTATCTCAACTGGTTATTGGCTCTAGTTACTATCTTCATAGAATTAGTAGGTGTATTAATCGTAGTAATAAATGTTCATAGATCGGTATCTGCTTTCTCCGAGACACAGATTTCAATGGGTGAATTCAACGGATTTGCTGAGGAGGTTTTGTCTGGATTAAAAGTAGTTAAATGTTTTTCTAAAGAAGAGGATATGAACAAGATATTTAAATCTATAGATTATCGCCACACTCTTCACAATAGACGTTCAGTATTCTTGTCATCGGTTAATATTCCTATCGTCAACAATATAAACAACATGGCCACGGGAATAATAGCTATGTTAGGTGCAATATTGATAGCTGTAGGTTCTAACATTCCTGGAACTGTCATATCAGTAGGAATCCTAGTCTCTTACATTGCATTCCTAAGAATGTTCTCACGTCCATTCAATTCAATATCAAATATGATGACTATGCTTCAAGCTTCTTTGGCTGGTGCAGAACGTATCTTCCAAATGATTGACCAGAAACCCGAACCTGCTCATAACAAGTCTTTATGGCGTTCATTCAAGGCTGAGGATGGTCAATATTACTGGACCAATGGAAAAGACATCAAACATGTTCGTGGTGAAGTCGATATGAAGAATGTTTACTTCTCCTACATCAAAGGTCAACAAGTCTTAAAAGACATAACCATGTATGCTAAACCTGGTCAAAAGATTGCTTTAGTCGGTAGCACTGGGGCTGGTAAGACAACCATCACTAATATGTTGACTAGATTCTACGATATAGATTCTGGAACTATTACTATTGATGGAATCGATATAAAAGAAATCGATAGAGTATCTATGAGAAGAAGCATGACACTCGTCTTGCAAGATACACACTTATTCACTGGAACTATCTATGACAACATCAGATATGGAAGATTAAAAGCATCTGATCAAGAATGCGAAAAAGCAGCTAAAATTGCTTGTGCTAACTCCTTCATAGAAAAGCTTCCTGATGGTTATAACACTGTAATTAGTGGTTCTAACGCATCATTATCTCAAGGTCAAAAACAATTGCTTTCAATTGCAAGATGTGCCGTCGGTAATCCTCCTATTCTAATTCTCGATGAAGCCACATCTTCAATCGATACAAGAACGGAAAGATTGATTTCCAAAGGTATGGATAACTTAATGCGTGGAAAGACAACATTCGTCATTGCACATCGTCTATCTACTATTCGCTATGCCGATTGTATCATGGTCATGGATCATGGAAAGATTATCGAAAGAGGAACTCATGATCAGCTTATAGCACAAAAAGGATACTACTATAAGCTTTGGACTGGTAAAGCTGAATTGCAATAACAAATAAAAGGCTAGCTATACTGTACTGCACCCCTCTCACTGGGCCAAGGAGCAATAGCAATGATGGATGGATTCCATGGAATCCATCCATCGGCGCCGCTCCAAAGCCATAGGAGGGGCTTTTTAGATGAAATTCACATTCGAGCAGAAACTCACAGCAGTGAAGCTGCACAAGGAAAAAGGAACCTACAAATATCCGAAAGGATATGAAGCCAAAAGCAAAAAACAAGTGTACAGATTCTACGTCCAGTTCTGGGAAGCACAGTATGACCGCAACGGCGAGGAAGGAATCAGGCATGGACTGAATTCCGCCTATTCGTCCGAGAAGAAGCTTTCGATCATAACTCCCGTTCTGATGGGGGAGATTACCGGCAGACAGCAGGCGATAAGATGTGGCGTGAGGCCTTCGTCTATGGATCAAAAGATATAGGAAAGACGGGCTGGAAGGCTTAAAATCTTGTCATCCAGGGAGGAAGCCCAAGAACATGCCTGTCATCAGCGAAAAGAAAGAAGAGACTGACAAGACCGTCGCGGAAGACAATCAGGAAGACCTGAGGAAAAGACTGAAGGAGCTGGAACATGAGAACCTGCTTCTTCATGCGGAGCTTGACTACAGAAAAAAATTGGAAGCCTTGGTCGAGAAGAGACTGAAGTCAGAGCGAGCGAAAAGGCCGACGCCATCGTCTCTCTCCTCCAAGGCAAAAGATACAAGGGAAAAGTAAGGCTCTGCGAGCTGCTTTTCATAGCAAAGCTCCAGAAATCATCCTACGAATATGCCGTAAAGGCCAAGGCCGGAAAAAGGCCCGAAAGGCTCAATGACATACGAATAAAGGACGAAATCAAGGCAATCTGGCTGCGTTCGAAGAAGAGATACGGATACCGTAAAATCATGATCGAACTTAGAAGCAGATATTCGGAGAACGTCAACCACAAGAAAGTGCTCAGGATGATGAACGAGATGGGCATATATGCGAAGCTTTGCGGACATGACAAACGCTACAGCTCATACAGAGGCGGAGTCGGAAAGATCGCGGAGAACATCCTGAACAGGGACTTCAAAGCGAACGCAAGCCTTCAGAAGGCCGGGACCGACGTCACCGAGTTCAAATGCGAGTGGGGAAAGGCATATCTTTCTCCCGTGATAGACTTCTACAACGACGAGATACTTTCCTATTCGATATCGGAAAGCCCATGCATGAAGATGGTGATGGACATGCTTGACGGGCTGCACAGGAGATTCCCGTGCACCTACAACATGGTCCTCCATTCGGACCAGGGGTGGCAGTATCAGATGCCGACTTATCAGGAAGACCTGAAGAAATACGGGATAATACAGTCGATGTCAAGAAAGGGGAACTGCCTTGACAACAGCAAGACGGAGAACCTGTTCTCGAAGATGAAGAAGGAGATGTTCTACGGACACGAAAAGGAGTTCCGCAGCTTCGCGGAACTCAAGAAGGCGATAGACGAATACATAATCTGGTACAACAACGAAAGGATAGTGACGAGGCTCGGCGGTGCTCCTGTTTGCAACAGGAGCATTGTGCCTGTCTCAATGTTGTGCTATAGTTCTATTTAAAGTCCAGTGAGAGGGGTGCAGTACACCAAATCCCCGCTTTTTAATTCGAATAAAGTTAGAAAGTGACTTGAGTATTAGACTCAGACTCTTTTCCACCCTTCTTTCTTCTTCTGAAAGTCATCTTTCTTACTGCGATATCAGCTAAGTAGATAACGACAGACAATAACAAGATATAGACATTAGTAGACAAATAACTTGCGTGTACTTTTTCATCATCAGACATCTTATACTGAATATTATCTACATCATATAAATCTCCACCGGCTTGTTTTGTGAGACTATAGAGTAAATCATTTGAGTTGTCATCGAAGAAATTGAATTCTTTTGAATAATCGAAATTGATAAATACTTTAGAAGTAACAGATTCCATTTTTCCACTGTCATCAGTTCCTGTATAAGTCAATTCAGCTTTATATTGACCTGTTGTAGGTGTAGAGATGACTGCACTATAAGTTTCACCATCGAAAGTCAAAGTATAGTCAGTAGATGTATTAGTATTAGAATCAGTAATCTTAGCCGTCAATGTAGCATCACTCTTACTGACATTAGGAGAAACAGACAAATTGACTGATGAACCATTGGGAGTATAAGACACGCTCAAGATTGAATCTGTATGCTTGTCTGGCAAGCTTTGAGAAATCATATTCTTGAAGAACTTCTTTCCAGCTAAAGTTCCACGCAATGTATTAGTCCAACTCTTATTCGTTCCACCTATCGATGAACTGAAGGTAGAGACTTTACCAAGTCCGTAATTCCAATAAGCATACAAAGGAACTGCGATAACACTTGCTGAATAAGTACTATCCATCTTTACGTACTGAACAGAAAGAACAGTTGAAGCACCATCTTTACTTCTAGAATAATAATATCCACCGATAGAACCTAACTTATTCACGACACCTTGCAAAGTTTTATCCTTCTTCAACAAGTATTGGATCTCAGCGTTTTCATTAATTTCTACTTCATCTATCGTCTCATTAGTGACAAAGCTCTTCATGATGTTGGATAGATTAAGAATTGAGCTGCTATCCAAGTATTGGAAACGTCCATTTCCTAACTTTGCCAATCTCTTCAATAAAGCAACACCATTCTTATAACCGATATCGATGAATGAACAAGAAATGTTCTCATTGCTGATATTGATAACTTTATCTCTCAAAGATTCATCAGTATCGGAAGATTGACCATCGGTCAAAGTAATGATGCTCTTGTATTCAGCAGCAATACCCTTGATTTGACCATAAGCAGCTTCCAAACCTTTGAGCATTTCTGTTCCACCACCAGAGGTAATTTTGTTTTCTATGTTCTTGATGATTTCATTTCTACCATCTTCAGAAGTAATAGAAGTCATAGGCTGAACAATAGTGACGTTAGATTCAAATGTGACAACTGAAATCTGATCACCCTTATTCAACAATTTAACAACTTCCTTAGCACCCTCTTTAGCATTGCTTAAACTTGCACCGGACATTGAACCAGAGCTATCGATAAGAAGGACGATAGCTCTAGAATCACTAGGCTGTGATTGAACAGGGAGCATATCGTTATAAGTGCTAAGCGATACATCCTTGGTATCATCCTTATAATCCATCAAATGAGTATTTCCTAAAGTAAGTACACTCTTTCCATACTCTCTAACAGCAATATTTAAGTTAGAGATGAATTTATCGTAGTTTTTAATAGTCTTCATATCGACATTCGACAATACGATTTCATCGTATTTGATAAGTTCGGTTAATTCAGTAGGAACTTTAGTAAATCTAGTGCTACTTCCTTTAATTTGAGCATCGACTTTAGTATTGGAACTAAATCCACCCAAAGCTTTAAATTGAGTCAACTCATCCGCAGTATTACCGATAAAGAGCAAGTTGAACTTATCGCTTACATCTTGAGTAAATAATCTTGAATTGTTCTCTGCGAAAGTATCCAAAAATCCGACATCTTTTGTTGCTGATACAACAACTTTATAGTTATATGTTCCAGCGATAGATGTATCTAGAGTAAAGCTGACAATATTCACACCATTAGATAAATGAGTATCTTTAGATTGACTCACTTTATCATTCAAATACAAACTAACTGTAGCATTAGTATCATCGGTAGCATTGATCGTCACATCGACTTGCTCATCTCTATTTAAGAAGGTGCTATCGTTATAAGCTAATGAAGTCAAAGAAACTTCATGAGTATAATCGGCATCGATATCTACAGCATCCAAATGAATACCTTTACTCATGATTGTCGACATTGCATCGACTGCAGAGTTATCAGTTTCAACACCATCAGATATCAATGTGATTCTCTTGATGACATTTTCATCAAACTGAGTTACAGTGAAATCCAATGCACTCTTTATATCTGTAGCAGTATAGTCAAAACTTTTATTGCTATAAGCATCTTTGATCGAATTGAATCTTTCACCAGGTTTGGATAAAACAACTGCATTTCTTCCAAAGGCTATAACACCGACTTTAGTGCCTGGTACTTTCTCAGCTTCTTCCTTAGCTTTATTTATGGCTTTGTCAATCTTAGTCTGTGATTCCTTAGTACTGGCAGAAGCATCAGCGAGAATATAAACATCAGTGTTGCTATTAGTGACGAGTATCTGTGGATTTGCAAATGCAAAGGATAGAGAGACACACAACAATAAATGAAGAACCAAAGAAATTATATTCCTCTTGTTGTATCTCTTCTCTTTCTTCATCATGAAGAATCCGACGATAACACCAGCCACCAAAGGGATCATTATAAATAATAACCACGGGTTCCAAAATTTAAAATTGCTCATGTCCGTACAGTATCCAATCCGTCAAGAAGAAGACTACAGCAACAATGACGAAAGGAAGAATATCGTCATAGATTGCATTAGCCTTTTGCTCTTGGCTATTCTTAACAATCGACCTCTGCTTGCCATCAGCTTTCAAAGGATCACTCTCATCACTAGGATATGCAGAGTAGAAGTTGACAACTTTCTCTCTTCCAAAGTAATTAGTGACTTTGACTGAATAAGTTCCAGCCTCTTCAAGCTTATATGTTGTCAAATCAGTCTTGCTGATAGGTTCTTCTTTGCCTGATGGAGTAGTAACTACAATAGTCTTAGCATTGTCAGGCAAGGAAAATGTAACTGTATCTCCAGCCTCGTATTTGAAAACATCCAACACCTTAGGATTCGAATAAGAAATGAAGTTTCTCATCAAGATAATGTAATCGGCCAACATAGGAAGATCTGAGTTTTGCAAGTCGAAGTTACATACGATTTGTCTCTGATTGTTATCGTTCTTTCCAGCAAAGATGAAAGGAACATTGTCACAAGAGAGAAGAACTGTGAATTTGTTGTTCAAGGTATAACGTTTATACTGACCGACTTTAATAGAATTTTTCATTGACAAATTCTTTGTCAATTGTTGGAAAATAAGGTCACTAGAATTGCTTGTATATTTAGCAAGAGCACCAGGATCGACAGGCTTTACCTCTTCCTGACACACGAATCCACAGCCTTTAACACTGTCGATATTGAATAGCCAAACAGCACCGTCGGCAGGAAGTTGCTTGGGCGAATATCCATCGAAAACATAAATATCAAATCCTGTAACCGATGAATACAAAGCATATTCAGAAGATTTCATGACTTCATAGTAAATTCTACAATTGTTTGAATTCAAAGCAGAGAATGCTGCCTCGTAATACAAAGGATTAGAACTTATCAACAATATCTTAGTGATATCACCTTCACTACGATACAAATAATAATCGTTATCTTCAGAAAGCTTGTCTTCATTTAAGACACTAGCTTTGATAGACTCATAAGTTTTATAGTTTCCAGCCAAATCAGGAATATCGACACTGATATCGCTCAATTTACCTTTTTCTACATTTAGTCTCTTTTGGCCCAATGATTTATCATTGACAAAGAACTCAACTTTAATCTCAGTATCTTCAGCATATGATATGACCTTAGTTTTCAAAGTCATAACTTTCTTCCTTGAATCATATGAATATTCAAGGTCTTTGATAGCGTAATTGTTATCTTTAGAGCTAACATCCAATACTTTGAGATTATCACCAGGATTCTCACCCAAATCGATAGTTTCATCAGTAGCGATGTAACAAAGACTTCCTTTATTCTCTGAGACCATGGATTGAGCTATACTCAAAGCATTATCCAAATTTGAATTGTTATCATCAATCTCAGCATTATCGATAAACGAATTAAATATATCGACATCTGAAATATTTTGACAAACAGCTTTGGTGCTAGAATCAGCTAAAATCAATGAAAAGGTACATCCATTGGTGCTATTAGCAACGACATCTTTAATCTTTTCCTTAGCGACATCGAATTTAGTCTTAGTATCGTCATCAGCACTCTTCATCTTCATACTAGCTGAAGAATCCAAGATGAAGACTATGTTATCAGCACCATTCTTAAAAGAGAATATAGGCTGAGCCAAGGAGAAAGCCAAGAATACTATTGCGCAGCATTGAAGGATCAATGCTAACAATTTAGAAAAAGTATTGATAGGATTTTTCTTCTTGATAAACTTCTTACTGAGTTCCCAGACGTAGCTGGAAGAAACAGTATCTTCCTTATACTTATTCAGCAAGATATAGATGACGATAAGTACAGGAATAGCGAGGAGCAATAAAAGTCCCCAAGGATATTGAAAGCTCATTTTATCACCCCCTTGCTGATCATCTTATCTAAGAACAATTCTCTCATAGGCATTGAAGTCGGATAGAAGATATAATCAGCTTCACGAGAAGCACAGAAGTGAGATAAGTTATCTTTGATATATTCCAAAGCAGCTGTATAAGCCTTCAAAATATCTCTACTTACGTTTCCTTTATAAAACCTATCTGAATCCTCACAATCGTAGAGAAGACTCTTACCACGAGCGGTAGGATTTATCTCTTCGTTTGCCAATAATTGAATACAAAGAACATCTCTTCTCTTTTGTCTCAAATAGTCGATGGCATCAAAATAATTGTTATCGGTTAAGAAATCAGAAATGATGATACTTTTTCCATCACCATATCCAACTTGACTCTTAATGATAGCATCACTGATGAAGCTATCACCACCGAACTTTATCTTGTTGAGACTCGATACACTTTGAAGGAATCTCTCTTTACCGACTATTTTTTCAAACAATGGTTCGACTCTATGTCCGTTGATAGTATAAATAGAAACTCTATCCATCTCAGAAACAGACAAGTACGCAAGCGTAGTAGCTAAGCGTAATGCAAAATTACTTTTGTTATAGAAAGACATAGATCTAGAAGTATCTATGTAGATTCTAGTATTCATCTGCTTTTCATCCAAATAAAGCTTGATGTATAACTCTTCAAATCTACCATAAATATTCCAATCTATCTTAGTAATATCATCCCCTTCGATATACTTCCTATAATCCGCAAATTCACATGAAGAGCCATATTTCTTGGATTTATGCGATCCACCGAACAAGCCGGCTACATTGTCTTTGACAGCCATCGAGAATAGCTCGACTTGTTGCAAAAATTGCTCATCAATAATTTGTTTCATAGGCTACTTAGCCTTTCTATTCTCTTTGATAAGTAATCCTATTACATCATCGACAGACAAATTATCATTAATTGCGTTGTAATTGACTTTGATTCTGTGTCTCAAGACAGGGAAAGCCAAAGCATCGATATCATCATAAGAAACATTGTAGTTTCCTTCCATCAAAGCCTTGATCTTACCACCAGTGATAAGAGCCTGACAGGCTCTAGGTGAAGCACCGAACTTAACATATTTTCTAGCGACTTCAGAAGTCTCATCAACTTCAGGGTGAGTTTTGTGGACGAGTCTCATAGCATAGTCCAAGACATCTTGAATCACAGGAACTCCGACAGCAAACTTTCTCATTTCCAAGATGGTGTTTCCATCGACGACAGGTGTAGCCTTTTCAGATTGATCAGCTTGTGTCATCGTGACGATGTCACCCAATTCTTGAACTGAAGGATAATCCATAGTCAACTTGAACATAAAACGGTCCATCTGAGCTTCAGGCAAAGGATAAGTACCATCTTGTTCGATAGGGTTCTGAGTAGCCAAGACGAAGAAAGGCTCTGCCATAGGATAGTTAACACCACTAACTGTAACCTTATGCTCCTGCATGACCTCCAACATAGCTGCTTGAGTCTTAGGAGTAGTACGGTTGATTTCATCAGCTAAGACAATTTGAGCAAAGATAGGTCCTTTTTGGAAGGAAGTAGTCAAATTACCATCTGCACCTTTTCTGATAACATTAGTACCAGTGACGTCGTTAGGCATCAAATCAGGAGTAAACTGAATTCTAGAGAATGGCAAGGACAATGTTTGTCCCAATGAACGAACTAATCTTGTTTTTCCAGTTCCAGGAACACCTTCGAGCAAGACATTACCACCAGCGATAATAGCGGTAATAACATTGTCTATAACATCATCCTGACCTACGATATCTTTGTGAACCTCTTCTTTAATCTTAGCAATAGATTCACTAAATTCTTTAAGCATTTCTTCGTTTTCCATGTTTGAGTTTCCCCTTTTTAATATTAAATATGTAATCTAAGTCTAATTACCACCCTGTCCAGCATTATTGCCAGTTCCAGAGTTGTCGCCAGTTCCAGTGCCGGTGCCAGAATTGTTTCCACTTCCGGATCCGGAGTTATCTCCGGAATTATCACCACCATACAAATACTTGAAGTAATCGGAGACAGAAGAATCTACATCGCTATCGCCAGAGTCTTTAGCATCGTTAGCGGCTTGACCTTGGTAATCTTTGATAACTTCACCATAACTCTTGGATCCCTCATCTCCGGTGTAAACCTTATCGTTTCCTCTATAGTTGGTGTTTCCTTCTCCACCACCAGCTCCATCTCCTTTGCCTTCACCTTTTCCTTCACCTTGCTGTCCGCCACTTCCTTGACCTTGGCCATTGCTTTGAGAACCGTTTTGGCCATCGCCTTTGTTTCCTTGATTATTACCTTGGTTTCCTTGATTACCTTGTTCACCTTGATTGCCCTGGTTACCTTGGTTACCGTCTTGATCGCCACTGTCACCATTGCTTCCGTTGTCACCATCGTTGCCTTGATTACCTTGATTACCTTGGTTGCCGTCTTGATCACCGCTGTCGCCAGGCTTACCATCACTAGAACCACCATTACCGCCACCGCCATTTTGAGTAGGATCGATAAGTTCTTCCATCTTTTTCTTTACTTCTTCAGCTAAGGCAGTGTTGCTATTTTCGATTTGAACATCAGTAATTAAGTCAGATAAAGCTTGTTCGAAAGCAGTATAAATACCCTGTTTCAAAGTAGTGATTTTTGCACCGTTAGAGCTACCACATGCCTTGGCCTCTGGAGAGTAAGCTTTGAGCTTTGTGCTCAATATATTGAAGATTCCATAGATTTCATCAGTAGATTCAACCTTAGAAGCTTTCAAAGAATCATCGATATGAGCTGCCCAAGTATCCAAATAGCTACCTAACTTTGCTCCATCAGAACGAATATCGCTCAATGAATAAGGCTTCAAATATTCGTTTCCATCTGGATACATAGTGAGATATCCATCTTTATCTTTGTCAGTGGCTGACTTCTTTATTTCAGTGTTGTCTTCCAACCAGTGGAATCCATCAGTGATGATTTGGTTATCGGATATTCCAGTGTCACCATTGAACATTCCGATTCCGACCTTAATAAAGAATGTATCGCCGTGTGTTTGAAGTGCAAGACCGATTTCCTCTTTGACGTTTACTCTATTCAAAGCATCATCGACTTGACCTTGAGCATCTCTAACTTTCTCAGTTCTAGAAGCGATATCAGTATCATTCTCCAAATCAGCTTGTAGTTTTTCTAAAATTGCAAACAATTCTTGTTTGAATTCCTCAGAAGCATCCGATTTAGAAATGTAGTCCTCGATGTCTTTGATGATATCATCAGTACGATCATTGAAGTCTTTGCCGTTATTTCCAGGATTTACAATCGTATTAAATCCTTCTTTAATTTGATTTGTAAATAAAGAAGTAGTGAGTAAGGAAGCTCCTAAGACTATTGCAGGTAAAGTCCAAACAGCAAGCTTTACAGTCATCTTCTTAGGATTTTGCTTCTTGACTTCAACTTTAGCATCTTCTCTTTGCTTGTCGATCAAGAATGAGCTCTTTCCTTGGAACTCCACCATTGTTGCACATTTCTCTTTGAGATCGTAAGTGGAGTCGATTCTCTTTGCAACATCGCCTTCCTTAGGATTCTTGACAACGCAGTAAATAACTGCAGTTACCAACATAGCTAACACTCCACCACAGACCTCAATTGTGATATAAGGCCAGGTGGTCAATTTAGCCAACAAAAAGGACATTACCAAGATTGCAGATACGGCCAATCCCAAAGCCAATCCCCACAAAGAACCTTTAATAATGTTCTCTAAAACAAGTTTTCTCTTATATTGTTTTAACATAAGCTAACTCCTTTCTACATAATGGATAAAAGCTAATTCAATTTTTAAATATTTATATCAACTTTAATTTAACTTCTCTCACATTTCCTCGCTCTTTGAGCTACTAAATATTAACACTAAATATAAAATTAATCAAATAAATAGGTTGAATATACTTTGTATTCTTGCTGAAAGTACTTTCATACCATTTTCTAAGCAATATTTAGGCCTTGTCGAATGCAGTCAAAGTCATAGCGACTTTAACTTCTGACCGGATTGAAGGAATAATAGTCACAAAACATATTCTTCCGTCTTTTTCACAATTAAAGAAAAGAATAGGTTTGAACGAAAGAATTTCTCTCATTAATTTGAGAGGTCTTTTTTTATACATTTGTAACATTAGGGTTTTAAAATTTGGTATAATAAAAAATATAAGAACAAAAGGAGGTGGGGAAAATCATGAAATGGGAAATTAGATATTATTTAACTGAGACAGCTTTTAAAAGCGGAGTAGTTGCATATAAAGAAGTAATTAATGGTGATAGAAACTTTGCTGTAAATTGGGCTCAAAATAAGATTAAGCACTCTAACTTTAAGTTCTATGATTTAGTTCAAAAATAATAAGTTAAAAAAGATGAAACCTCTCATTAATTTTGGAGGTTTCTTATGGAATGAAAGCAAAAGTCTATTTTCATAATGCTAAGCCATAGACCAAAATACCTCATTCTTTAATTGTTGGATATAGATTAGATAATTTGATATCTGCTCAAAAAGAGTTAAATGAAAAAACAAGTGTTGCATCGTTAAAAGGATGTGCTTCAAAAATTGCTAAAGACAGGAAAAGATACATTGGTAGCGCAAAAATTAATGATGTTAGAAATGATGTTACAATAGCTATCAATGAATATAATTCATTTATTGTAAATAAGGAGCAATTGGATGAGCAAGATACACTTGATAGAAAAGCAAAAGATGAATGGGAAGATAAAGTAAGAAAGAATGGTATTTTATTAGATATATAGTGAGTTATTGTCCTTTGTAAAGATGAGCGGAGTAACGATTATATTGGAGGTGAAAAAATGAAGAAAGAATTAAAACAATATGATATTAATAATCTTTACAAAGTATTAAGAAAACACGATATTGAAATTTTAAAGCATTATAATCATGATGAAATTTCAGATAACGATTATTTCTTTTATGGAATCAATAGTGATATTGTTTCTAACACATTAAATATTCTTACTAATTATCTATCAGGAAATATAGAATCAGCAGGTGTTGATTTGAGTGCCAGAATTATTCTTGAAGCAATGGTTATTCTTAGAATGGATGGTGCTGGAGCGATATCAGATAATCAAAAGAAGATTTATAGGTACTTATATGCCTATGTTGATGCTGATAATTTTCACTCTGTTATGAAAGATTTGCCAGAAGAATTTAAACACGAAAATCTAAAGAAAATGGTAGAAGATAAAGAAAAGGCAAAACAAGCTATGCTTGAGCATTTTGGTTGTACCGAAAAAGATTTGAAAGATAGAAAAATGTCTATTGATGACCCTTGCTTTTATCTAAAATCTAAGTTAAGAGAAGATATTAGATTTTCAAAACTTTTGGAAAAGTATCCACTTGGTGATGGAAGTGAAATTCAATCATATGAATTTTTCTCAATGTTTATTCACCCTAGATGTGAAATGCATCCAAAGGTCCAAGAAGGTTTGATGAGAATAAGGAAAACATATATTGACCAAGTGTTGAATTATGTGTTTGAGTATTTGAAAGCCTGCAATTTGTTGGAATATGAAGATGATGCTTTAGATTTTGACCACGAGTTTTTCTATAATCCATTATTAATTAATAACGTTAATAATGTAAAACAATTTGAATATCTAATTCATTTAATAAAGAACCAAGTATGTGATCTTCCATCTGGATATGATGTATTTACATGGCAATTTTTAGAAAAAGTTAGATATCTAGTTATTGATATGATGACTTCTCTATCACTTGGATATAAAGAACATGTTATAGCAATATTTAAATCATTTTTAGAAGAATATAGTGTGTTCTTTGCTATTGGTTCTGCTAAATCTCAAAAAGATTATGATTACTTAAAGAAAGCATATTGGATTTCTTCAAGAATTCAACTTGATGCTCATTTTCAAGAGTTGGGGATTGAAGGAAGTTCGACTTCAGAAGATGACATTAAAGATATTTATGAAAACTATTATAAAGAAAAATATAATATGAATAAGTACGAAAGTTTCTATTGGAAACTTAGACGTAATAGTTTGTTCTTTCTTGAAAAGGATAAAAAAAGTTTTAATAAACATGTAAGAGCATTAATTGAAGATGTGTTCATTAATGATGAATTTACAAGTAAAGATGTTATGACTCTATATAGAATTTCAAAAGATATGAGTCACGCTAGTGGATATAATTTCAATGCAACAGCTGGAATGGTAGATGCTTGTTCACAAAAGGTTTTAATATATACATATGAATTGATTATTCATTTTGTGTTAAGTTCCTCTGAAGTATTAGCAGAACATGGCATAAAAACTGATGTGAGAATAATCGTGGATTTCTTGAAGACTTTAATATCTATTCATTCCAATGCACTGGATAAAATATATAAAGAACATATGGATTTCCAATACAAAAATAACCCTGTTAGTTAGGAACAATTATGTTTGGACTTACAATGATTAAAGATTACTTAAATGAAATCCTAGATGGTTCTAAAACTTTTGATGCAAGAAGTTATCCAACAAATAAAAGAGGTAAGATTGCATTATTAGATTCTAGATCAATGAAAATATATGGAACTATTGAACTGGTTGGATGTAGAGAAATAAGCGCCGAAGAATATTGCTCTTGGCATCAAACTGGTAGATTCAAAAATCTTATATTTCAAGTTGATGATGAGAATAAGAAGTACTATGCTTTTGACTTTAAGAATCCCCAAAGACTAGCTAAACCAATTAAAGTTTATGCTGAGAAGCATACTTGGGTAGAGATACCAGATAATACTGAATTCTATTATATGGATTCTTTGTTTTGATTGGAGGAACATTAATGGAAAAGAATGAATTGCAATTATTATCAACATCATATGCGCCTATAATTAAAGATTTGATTGAAAAAGATGGTAAATTCTTCATGTTCAAAGAAACCATAAAGTGGGCTTTTAACTATGGTGAAGAAAGTGCAGTAATAGCAGCAGTTGGAAATGATAATGTTATTCAAATTAATTTATTTTCACTTATGAATCATTATATGAATAAAGACTTGTATACTGTTGAATATTTTTTGCTTCACGAAATTAGGCATATATTCCAACATCTAATTATTGATGATTATCAGAATGGAAGAAAAGTGCCTTTTGATTCTAAATTGGTAGAACAATGGATATTCGAAGATAATAAAGAAAACTATATTAAAGCGTTGGATGAAAATGGCAATGAGAATGAAGGTTACTTTAAACAAGATATAGAGATAGATGCATATGCATTTTCTTTGGCAGTTATGAAGTATAAATATGATAAAAAACTAATCCAATATCTATACGTTCCACATCAATTTGGAGATGCATTTTGGAGCATAGTTAACGATTGGATTAGGTACTTTAAAAAAGAAAATATATAATTTGTCAGCATTACAATAGTCACACACCCTGAAAAATAGGGGGTTGTCAGCATTTATCATAATTACACCCATGTTGAAATAAGGAACATCAAACTTCAAGCTATTCTTCATAATTAGTTTGACATCATCTTTCCAATCAGTTCTAGTAACCGAAGTGAAGCTAGGCAAATAAAAAATCTTAATATCTATTCCTTTAGAATCTGCCTTAGTAGTAGCTTGCTTCTTACTTTGATAAGTAATTTTAAAATAAGATCCATCATCATTTGTTTTAGCAGCAGTTAAAGATGGTGATTTATAATTTCCAAAAGGATTATAAGTCACACAGTGTAGCCTGCTTTTTCTAATATTTCCTTGACTCTATATATCAAAAGTGATGAAGCAATAATCCTTTCACTCTTGAAAACCGAAGGTAAAATATCACTATATTTTTAAATGCCAAATCTCATAATAAAATATCCAGCCCCTCAAGGGGCTGGATATCGACTAAAAGTATCTAAAAAGTTGAAATAGAGTATTTATTGAGATACTGTTTAAGCCTTGTCGCATGCAGTCAAAGTCATAGCGACTTTGATTTCAGTTCCGATGTTAGGCTTGATATCTACAGTACATATTCTTCCATTCTTCTCACAATAGCCGGTTAAAGACTTATAAACGACATCGTTACTGACTATGTAAGTTTCAAATGTATGCCAACCAGCAGCATCGAATGCAGTCTTAGCAGCTGCAATTTCAGAATCACCACCATAGTTATATCCAGTAACAACCAATTGATTGCTAGAGCTATAATAAAATGTATATGGTTCATCTACACCCATATTGAAGTAAGGAACATCGAAATTCAACTCATTCTTCATTCTTTGCTTCACATTTGTGTGCCAATCTGTTCTTGTGACGGAAGAGAAGTTTGGTAAGTAGAAGATAGTAGCTTCGATTCCATTCGCATCACTGGCTTCAGATGAATAATTGCTTTGATAAGTAATCTTGAAATAAGATCCATCTGGATTTGTCTTAGTAGCGACAACTGAAGGATATGTGTAGTATCCGAACGGACTATAAGTAGTCTCAAATCCAGCTGCCTCTAAGGCTTCTACCGCTTTATTTACATAAAGAGGTGAGAAGACTGTATTTCTTGTATATAGTCTAAGTTTTCTATTCCAATAGATTAAATCTGATGGAGTAGAAATACCCATATCTTCACCTAATCCTGTTGTAGGAAGATAGATGAACGGATCGACTGCATGATTTTGGAACAAATAATTCATCTGATAAACGATATTTTCATTATTAGAAGCATTAGCCTTAGTCAATGATGCCCAAGTTGAAGGTGTAGTAGAGAGATTAGATACGGTCAAATCATGATAAACACTCATTGTTATTTTGTCAGAATACTTCTTCACCAAGATTCTAATCTGACTTCCATCACTCAATATCTTATATCCGCCCATACAATCCTTAGATGTAGAATTGGAAGAGAATGCAGAACAATAATCAGCGTGCCAGCCTCCATCAGCAGTATCAGCATCCAGTTTAGTCTTAGCCAATTCCAATACATCATCGTTCCAATCACTTCCAGTGATAGTGATAACATTCATAGTTGTACCTATGGTCTTCGTTGCAACAGAAGGTAAGACTGTTCCCAAATAGACATATGGAATAGCAGATTCGCTTCCAAATTCCTGTGAGAAAGCAGTCTTTATTTCAGCGGTCCACTCCTTACCATTTTCAGGAATGAATCCTTCCTGATAAGTAATCTTGATATAAGGAACATCAGTTGAAATGTCCCCAGCTATATGAAGAGTTAAAATATCTTTATTAGCTAGTTTATACGTGAAGTAAAGGGATGTGGTATAGGATCTGCTCGAATCATAAACGAATCCTTTATCTGAAGAGAATGCTGCTTTAGCATTAGTGAATATCTTGCTATCATATGCATTTCCATAGATATTGAATTCCCTGTCCTTTGCATCATATGTATACATAGGATGTTTTGTTCCTAAATATAAGTATGGAAGAGCAAAATCCTCACCATATGCTGTATGCAAAGCATTAGTGATTTCACTAGTCCAAGCGGTAGGAGCATTGTCCTCATCGTATGTTTCATCATATGAAATTGTATTTGAAATAGAAGGACTATAAGAACTATTAGAATAGTTGAAGGAAATCTTCAACGTTCTACCATCATCAAAGGCCTTAGTAGCATACAAACCTTTAATATATGCTTCATCATGAGAATACAAAGAAGTACACATCGTCAGCTGGGTGTCCCATCCAGCAGCATCGAAAGCAGCCTTTGTATTCAACATGAAGCTTTCAATATTGTCGTAGCTAAATTTTAGATTGAATTCCAAACTACCATCAGCAAACTTGATTTCATCTTCTGTACTGCCTGTATCAAAGAAAGGAATAGATACATTTTCACCTAAAATCTTTATGACAGCCTTAGCTCCTTCAGACCAATCAGTAGCAGTAGTTGCAGGCATAACAGCAGACTTAGCTATTTCGATATATGCAGTTTCGTCACCGTCTTCTCCATCCTTGAATAAAGCAACCTTATAAACATTTCCGTTGATTTCCTTGAGAGCTATTCTTTGAACCAAGCATCTACTCGAGTAATCCTTAGTTGAATCGAAATCCTTTATCAAAGTCCATCCACTATCGGAATCATATGCAGTATCGAATAACTCGATAGTCTTTGCATCATACTTTCCACCACAAATGATGAAGTTAGGATCATATTTATCCACACTGCCATCCACATAAGGAGTTGTAGTTCCTATATATACAAATGGAATTTCATCCATTCCATCCGTGTACTTAGCTGTGAATTGAGTCTTGAGATCGTCCGGCCATGCAGTCAGTGAAGAAGGTGTGAATATTTCAGTCCTGGAAACTACAAAAATAGGATCTCCATCGATGTTCTTCCTGATGACAGCCTTATAATCATTGATTCCAACAGTTTTACTGAACGTCTTGCTTGTCTCTTCAGCTGTATCATCAGCCTCTGCTTCAGCAACTTGCTCAGTCCAACCATCACCCTCAAGTGTCTCTTTGGCCTTAGTCAAGAGAGAAGCATCCCAAAGTTTCCCTTTCAAATATAATTTTCTTGAATTTGTATTGTAAGAATCAACTTTAGGGCTAACTGTTCCTAAATAAATATAAGGTAAAGTAAGTCCACCCAAAGACTTAGCTATGTTATCTTTGACAGTCTTAGACCAGTGATCCTGGTTAGTGTTATCGAACTTTTCATCCAAAGATACGACCACCTGTGCTTTATTATGATATGTACCTAAAGTAGCTACTAATACACTTCCATTATCAGCAGTATAAGTGGCAGTATACTTGCTCATATCCTGTGGATCTTGTGCTACAGTCCAGATAGGATCAGCAAAAGTTTCTTGGAAGATATCACATACTTGGTCGTTCCAAGTACCACCAGTGATAGTCATGACCTTTGTAGCATCAGCTGAGAAATCGATTTTATAATTCTTGGTTCCTAAATAGATAAAAGGTATGATATCAAAGGCACCTAAATAGTCACTCATATCTTCCTTTTCTTCATCTGTCCAATCACTTACGGAAGTATCATCAAATTTTTCAGACCAATATGCACGTAATTCAAACAAACCATCTTTGTTCGCTTCGACTATAACATCGATGTCAATCTTGTCGCTATTTGCGACAAAAATGCTATTGACAACCATACAGCCCCAATCATAGCTGATATAAGTATCCTTAGCATCTTGAAGGTTGGATGAAACAAACTTATTTCCGACCAAAAGAAGATAGGACTTATATCCATCATTAGCATCATCACTTACATAAGATACGTCTATGCTTTTACCGATATCGATATAAGGAAGAATATTACCTCCTAAATACTGAACCATGCTAGCAGTAACTTCCTCAGTCCAAGGTGAATCCTCTGGTTTGATGATATCGGGATCATCTTCTTCATCAGGGGTAGAAGAGGTAATTGTAGTTTGGCTTCCGCCACCCGCACCTGTATCAGATTTAGGGACGTCAGGATTAGGTGTAGCAGTAGAAGGCTTACCAGTATCAGTAGCCTTAGGGGTCGACACTGTACTAGTTGGTTTAGTAGGATTACAACTAGTCAAAAGAATAGGTAACAATAATGCTGAAAAACTTAAAATTTTTCTATATTTCATATGACACATTTCCTTTCGCTCTTTTGAGCTGAAAATATAATAACACAAAATTTTTAAATGTTAATACCTTTATCAATTTAATTTATAATTAAGTATACAAACCTAAAAGTGTTAAGTTTTATTTTCTATTTGAGTTATCTACTTTAATTTTGTTAAGTGATATACAAAAATAAGCTACTGAGCTTTAGAAGCTCAATAGCTTATATAAATTTATATAGAAAATTAAATAATTGCTGTTTAACTAATCATTAAATTCAAAGGATGGATGGACATTCTTTACAAATGTAATTCTAGTTTTAAAATACTGGAAAGTAGAATAAGTCCAATATATTTCAAAAATAACATTTATTTCATAGCATTGTCGCAAGAATTACCTTCACTCGAACTATCATAATATCCCAAGTTATTATGACCTTCCTTGACAATCCATCCTGCATCAGTCAAGACTTGAGCAATATCATCCATTTGATTCTCATCGTAGTTCATCGCATTGATATAAACCAATAAATATTTAAAGTTGTTAAGATAAAAAACTGCTGAATCCTTATAGGAATCAGCAGTTAATTATCATTTTTATATTTTCTATCTATTAAATAATAAATTTAGAATCAAATCTTTGTATTGAATAAGTAACACTATAAATAGCACTTGAAGAATATTTGCAATACAAATTAGGCTTAGCTGTAAAAACAAACGCATCATCACCTATTGTTTTTGTTGCTGTAATTACTTTTGTTAAAGCGTAATATTTAGAGCTTGGAATCTCATATGACATAGATGTCAACCAACCATCCGCATCTAAAACTGTAGTAATTTTGCTAAACTCATCTGCATCATAATTATATCCAGTAAAATAAATTCTATCAGAGGTAGCAGTAGTTGCCGATGGCGAAGAATATAAAGTCACGTATCCAGTTTTACTAACTCCTATATTGAAATAAGGAAGAACAAATCCAAACTTTGTTTCCATATATCCTTTAGTCTTATCATTCCATTCAGTTATAGAAGAATATTTTGAATATGAAGGCAAATAAATAATTTTCACATCATATCCAGGTTGAGTCGGCTTGGTGGCAGTTGCACTAGGATATGATGATGAATTTGTAGAAATATGAATATAGAATTGAGATCCATCTGTATTTTTAATATGAGCAACTATTGATGGGTAAGCTCCATGACCAAAAGCATCCAAATCAATTTCATATCCAGCATTTTCAAGGGTATCAGCAATTCTATACAAATTTGATGGTGCAAATTCAACATTATATAAATTGAAACGAACACACTTATTTGAAGTTTCCGTTGTTGTCGATGACACGTTAGGTAACTTTAATCCATCTTTTAAGAGTAAGAATTCTGGAATAGTTTTATTGTCAAATACTGATGCCATAACAATACTCAACTTTTTAGAATCACTGGTCGCAGTAGCATCAGTTAAATCATTCCAGGTTTTAACTGTAGCAGTCGAGTCCACTTTATCATAATAAATGTTTAATACGATAGGAGTTTTAACATTATTAATAGTCGCAGAATTTTTCTTCAATTCCAAACGCAAAGCAGAATGATCACTGTAGATTTTATAAGCTTGAATAGATTGAGTAGTTTCTTTAACTATTTTAGCATGCCATCCACCATCCGTTGTATCAGCATCTAACTTTTCTTTAGCCAAATCTATAACTTCACTATTCCAAGTAGAACCAGCTAATTGAACATATAATTCATCAGTTACTTTCTCATTCTTAGTAATATAAGGAGTAGCTGTTCCTAAGTATATGAAAGGAATGCAAGTTTCACCTTTTAAATCATCCTTTAAAATAGTCTTTACATCAGTAGACCAATCAGTAACTGTTCCATCGTAGAAAGCTTCAACATCAGTCAAAGTAATCAAAGGTCTTGAATTAGATTTGGATAACTTTACGGTTAAAGATTTTCCATCAGATGATGTCTTCGTCGCATTTAAATTGGTTGCGTTTGTAGTTACATTATTAATAGTAAAAGCATTATCTATAAGAACTTGTTTTGCTTCTGTAATAACAGGGTTAGTCTGAGTATCTCCCCAGTCTCCACCCCAAATTTGCATTGTTTTACTAGTTTCATTGTAAGTATGAATAGGACGGTTTGTACCTAAATAAATATAAGGTAACACTGATCCAAAATTTGTCTGCATAGCTTCTTTCAAGCTATCACTCCAGTCAGTAGGTGCGTTTTCCTTATCGTATGTAGCATCAAAGCCGGCAGTTATAGTTGTCTTTTGACCAGATTTTTTTCCATTTCTTCCTAATTCAGCTTTTACAAATACTTCTTCACCACCAAATGTCTTAGTCGCACAAACTTTATCAATATAACACTCAGAAATATAAGAAGCAGTGAAGAAGAAATCACCACGATAAGTTAGTGTGACATCCCATCCAGCTGCTTTAAATGTATCATAGAAGTCTACTAAGTGAGATACAGCGTCATCATGAGCATATGTATTATTGATAGTCAAAACTCCACTACCAAATTTAATTTCATCAGCATCTTTTCCTGTATCGAAAAATGGAATTTCAACATCACTTCCTAAAATACTAGAAACAACTTCTTTTGATTCAGCCGTCCAATCAGTATTAGCTGTTAAAGAACTATTAACAAATTTTCTAATTTCAAACGATGTAGTTTTGTTTTCATCTTTTCCAGTTGTGAATAATCCAACTTTATATGTAGCATCTAAATTGTCAAACTTTTTCACCGCTGCTCTATAAACATAAGTTCCACGTGATGAATCCTTAGAATAAGTATTCATTTCACTTGCTACATACCATCCGTCTTCTTCAAATACTTGGTCGAATAAAGTTACGACTTTTTCATTATATGCCCCGCCATAAATGACCATTTCACTATCATCTATATATGTAGTCGTATCAATATAAGGAGAAGCTGTTCCTAAATACATAAAAGGAAGAATTTCGTCAATTCCATCGGTGAATTTATCTGCAAACCCATCTTTAATAGCTTGAGTCCACGCAGTTATTGTAGATGGATCATAGTTCTCTGTCTTAGTCACAACTAACTTAGGATAATATTCACCTTCAGTCTTTGCTGCTTCTTTTGTTAAAGTAGCTTTATAACTATCATGTTCTCCACCTAATGAAAACTCAACTTTAGTCTCACCTAATGGTGTATCAGTATCATCGCCAGTTGCATCATCTGCTTGATCAGCTTCTACTTTATCAGTCTCAGTCTCTTTGACTTCAGTCCATCCACCATTGGTTACAAAAGCTTCTCTAGCATCATCAAAAATAGAATTGTCCCACAAACCACCTGATAAAGTTAATTTCCTTGAATTTGTATTAGTAGAATCAATTGTAGGATGAACAGCGCCTAAATAGACATAAGGAAGCGTCTTACCATTGCAGATATTAGATATTTCAGTCTTGACATCTGATGGCCAGTCAGTTTGATTCTCTTTGCTGAACTTTTCATTCAAAGCTACTGTCATAGTAGCTTTATTACCTGTTCCTTTTGCTAAAGTAGCAACCACTGTGGTTCCACTCAATTCATCTGTATAGGTAGCAATTTCTTTAGATGCATCTTCAGTATCTACTTCAACTACCCAAGTAGTTCCAGCAAAAGCATCTTCAAAAACTTGATCGACTTGATCGTTCCAAGTTCCGCCAGTCACAACCATCACTTTAGAAGTGTCATCGTTAAATTCCACTGAATAATTAGTGGTTCCCAAATATACGAAAGGAATGTTGTAATACTTTCCAAAATAATCTTTTAGCTTAGTCTTCTCTTCATCCTTCCAATCAGTGACAGCTTCAGAATCAAATGGCTCTGTATAATAAGCCTTCAATTCAAACAAATCTTTATTACTAGTAACTGAAATTTGAAGATGTTGTTTCTCTGACTTAGCATAAAAACTAGTGTCATAGACCATAGTAGACCAGCTGTACCCATCGTATAAGTTTTCAGCATCTGTCAAACTTGCTTCGACAAATTTCTCGCCAGTCAATACGAGACTCGATCTATAGTTATCTTTGGAGTCATTCTCATTCCATTTAATGTCGATATCTTTTCCAATATCGATATAAGGCAAAATGTTGCCTCCTAAATACTTGACCATAGCTTCGGTGACTTCTTCACTCCAAGGGGAATCCTCTGGTTTAATGATGTCAGGATCATCTTCAGGCTCATCAGGTGTGGAAGAAGTTGTCGCTTTTACACCAGTATCAGTTTTCTTTGAAGTAGGTGTAGTATTAACAGTAGAACCAGGCTGAATAGAAGTCGGAGAAGAAAGAGTTGAACTAGTTGGATTTCCACAACTAGTCAACAACAATGGTAATAAAAAAATAGAAAATGTTAGTGCTTTTTTGTGTTTCATAATACATATGCTCCTTTTGCTTTTTAGAGCAAAAATAGTTTATCACAACGAAAAGAACTCAAGCCTTATCTTTTCTTATATTTTTATTGAAAGTGGTTTCGCATATTGCATAAATATCAAACAACTTATAAGCATTAATATAATTTTTTAACAACAAAAAAAACTAGATTTTGTTTAGAAATCTAGTTTTATTCCAAATATAAGATTAGACTTTATTATTATATAATTTGGATAGTCAAAGTCACGTTTTTAACAAATCCAGAGATATTAGGAGTCATATCTAACACGAATGTTTTGCCTTCATGCTCATATTTTCCATTCAATCCCTTGTATATTGTGCCATCCTTAACTGAATAAGAATAAGAGATATCCCATCCACCGTTCTTCAAAGCTGTATATGCATTGTCAAACTCAGCTTCAGAATAGTTATAAGCAGTAATGGTCAATTTGTTAGATGAGAATTTGGACTTAAGAGTATCATTCCAAGTCGCACCCAAATCAAAGTAAGGTAATACATAGCCATTCAAATTAGAGCTCATGGCATTCTTAATATTACTATCCCAATCAGTCTTGCTGTCATCAAACTTCTCATAATTATAGATATATACCTTGAATCCATGATTGATTCCATATTTAAGATATCCATCATCATCTAAGCTCATATCACCATCACCAGGTTTGAAATCAATCACGAAATCTCCGTTATCAGTAGTCTTAGTAGCTGTAAATCCAGGCAAGGAACCTTGAGCAAAAGGATTCAAAGTAACTGTAAATCCTTTGGAAGTCAACGTTTCCATAGACTTGTAAATTGAATATGAAGTCAATTCAGAAGAATAATTATTGAATGAGACTCTTCTATTAGAAAGACCAGATTCACTTACAGAAGCGCTAGACACACTTGAATCATTCTCAGTAAAATACAAGAAGTTAGGAATATCAGCAGCACCAGTAATTCCAAATCTATCCTCTAAATATTGGGTAGCAGTGTATCCACTATACTTAATTGAGGACCAGTTAGTAGGATTCTCGTTATAAGAATGAGTGTTTTCTGTATCAAAGAATACATCCATTTCGATCTTATCATTGTCATTCTTATAAATTTTCAAACGCAAGTATTTATTATTGCCTAAAGCTTTATAAGCAGTGACTGCAGAGACTGTATTCCAGCCGCTTTCTATTTGTGTAAGTTCAGCATGCCATCCACCATCAGTTGTATCAGCATCTAACTTTTGTTTAGCCAAGTCTAATACTTCATCCTTCCAATTTCCACCGATAACACTGACTGACTTCGTATCGGAATTCATCAAAGTCTCAGCACCGGTAGTTGAATCAGTGACCTTATATTGGTTATTGGAGGCACTTACTGTAGGTGCAATAGTTCCTAAATAGATATAAGGAACAGCATTCTCACCTGTCAAATAAGAGCTGAATGCAGTCTTAATAGGGGCTGTCCATTCAGTTCCTGCTGTGGGATCAAATCCTTCTACAAATGAAAGTTTGAGAACAGGTCTATCCTCGGACAAATCCAAATCAGCAGTCAAAGCATCGTTATGAGTATTTGTATACTTAGCAACCAATTCTTCACTGCTAGATGAACTTTCATCGATAGTATATCCGGCAGCAGTAAATGCAGTTCTAGCATCAGCTAAAATTTGATCATTCTTTGCATTACCCCAAATGCACATGATTTCATTGCCGCCACGACCTTCATCATAAGTGAAATAAGGGGATGTGGTTCCTAAATAGACATAAGGCAATGTGAGTCCGTATTTAGTAGAAATCTCACTTGTAATATCGCTAGTCCAATCAGAAGCAGCTTTAGACTTGTTGTATTTTTCTTGAGCCGCAACTGTTCCAGACATATAGCCATTGGAATTTGATTCGACCTTGATTACAACCGTCTTATCATCATCAACCTTCTTAGAAGCAGAGATATAATCAAAATCACAGTTAGCATTGTACTCAGTACGATACATATTGTGACCGAGCTTGGCGAAAGTCCAACCATCAGCCTTCAAAGCTTGATAAACTTTCCAAATTCCTGTACTCAATGTTCCACGAGTATAAGAGAAGTTGATTTTGAGCTCTCCATTATAGTCAGTAATTGAAGCTTCTCCACTATTTGATCCAACGTCGAAGAAAGGCATCTCAAAATCAGTTCCTAAAACATTCTCAAACGTCTTCTTAGCTTCAGCACTCCATTCAGTAGAAACATTAACATCAACTGATTTAGTAATTTCAAGGAATGCTGTCTTGTCTAAAAACACAGAAGTATCTTCATACAAAGAGAACAAAGATACCTTATATACTTCATTTCCTACTTTCTTAAGAGCAACTCTATAGACGGCACTCTTATCATCATTATAGCCGCTTCCATATGCGTCATAGTCTTCGTTTGCGACTATCCATCCAGATTCTTCGTTGAACTTTGTATCGAATTCAGACAAAAGTCTTTGATCGAAATGACCACCATCGATAATTAACTGTCCGTAAGAAGTTACTTTAGATCCATCCATTTCATTTGATGTTGTCATATCACCATTGATAGAGGGATTAGCTGTTCCAATATAGACCTTAGGAAGTGTATCATCCAAAGTATCTTCAAACATATCTTCAAATTTAGTCTTAATTGCTTCTGGCCAAGCTGTAAATGTATCAGCGTTGTATTCTTCACTCTTCATGACAGACAAACGTGGAGTTCCATTTGCATCTTGCATCTTTGTAATAGATACCGTGATTGTTTGTCCGTTGACAGCCTTAGAGAATTTAGCAGAATTAGAGCCTTCTTCAACAGCCTCGCTAGTCCAACCATCTGCTTCAAAAGAAGCCTTGGCGCTAGTCAAGATTGAATCATCCCAATGTTTTCCTAAAACTGTAACTCTAGCACTGTTTGTGTTGGTAGCATCAACTCTAGGATAAGTAGCTCCCAAATAAACATAAGGAATTTCTAAATCGCCAAATGATGCATTGAATTTAGTCTTAACTGCTTCAGGCCAAGCTGTTTGATTCTCAGCATCAAACTTTTCATTGAATTCAACACTCAACTGAGCTTTGTTGTTCTTTTCTTCCAAAGTGGCTGTAAATGTACTAGCATTAGCTGTTGTATAAGATGCTCTCTTAGTTGTGACAGGATCATCTTCCTTAGTTGCATCTGTCCAAGATGCAAATGTGCTTTCGAAGATTGATACAACTTCATCGTTCCAAACCCCACCAGTAACAACAAAATCTTCATCTGCTGTGGTTTCAACCGTAGAGCTCTCACCAATCTTTACTCCGGTATCCAAAAATTCCCATCTATAATTTTGAGTTCCTAAATATGTAAAGGGAACAACTGTGCTAAATTGTCCGAAATGCTCAAGCATAGCTTCCTTGACATCATCATTCCACTCTGTGACAGATGAAGAATCAAATGGTTCATCATAATAAGCACGCAATTCAAACAAATTATCATCAGTAGGAGAAACGATAACTGTCAAATGATTCTTTTCATTAACTGCTGTGAAGACATTATGAGCAAATACGACTTCATATCCATATTTCTTATATGTTTCAATAGCATCTTTTAAGTTAGATGCAACAAATGTATCACCGGTCAATACAACACTGGATAAATAGTCGTCCTCTTTATCATCTTCAACATATTTTCCTTCAATTTGATTGCTTTTACCAATATAGACGTCAGGAATGACATTTCCACCTAAATGTTCTTGCATCAATTGAATGATTTCTTCATTCCATTGAGTCTCACTAGGATCCACATCTCCACTATCTTCGGTAGTTCCAGAAGGTGACGATGTAGTCGAACCCTTATCTGTGGGTTTAGAAGAATCTGGTGTAGGCTTTTCAGTAGTAGAACCACTTCCTGGATTTGATGGTGTAGTAGTAGGCGTATTTCCGCCACAGCTAGTCAACATCAAAGGAAGTAAAAGAATTGAAAGCAAAGCACTTCTCTTAAATTTCATAATATAAAAGCTCCTTTCGCTAATTCACGGGTCGTGAATGAGTATAACACAATTCAAACTAACAACAAGAAAAAATAACTAAAAGAACATAAAACTAAGCACCCAAGCTTTAGGTAACTTTATTTAGATACTTATAGTATAAGAAAGTCTAAAAAGTACCTATAAGTTATAGTTATTTGCTAGTTATTTCACGTTAGTATATAATTACACATATTCACAAGAAGGTTTTTATATGGAACCACAAGAACCAAAGCCAAAAAAAGATATAGGATTAACAACAATAGAATTGGAAATTCCTGAAACTTACATAGATGATGATAACTTTTTCTCAAAGTCTATTTCTTGGAAGAAAAGATTGAAAATTGTTGAAAAAGTCTTGACTATATTCATGGCTATCATCGCAATTCCTTTATCAGCATATATAGCTTCATGGATTGATGTTGCTGAAGGAGGAATGGTGGCAGCACCATTAAGATTCAATCCTTTCTCGGAAGAATTGTGGTCGATAACAATATTACCATACATCTTATCATTCATCATTTTGATAGCATGTGAATTCTTCTTCAAAAACATCTCACTCACAAAAGGTGTTCTAAAAACGACATGCTATTCGCTAATATTATCAGTTCTAATAAACGTCACCACATTTACTTTGTGTACTGCGTTTAGACAAGCAATAATCAATTCTGAATCAAATCTATATTATGCATATATTGCAATGGGTGCTATAGATGGATGTGTCTATACATTCATACTATTAATCATAAGGATAATTTTAAAAGTAATAAACAAATCAAACAAGAAAAGAGTGATCATAGTCGGACCTAAAGAAGATGCTCAAATATTGAGCAAGAAGATGATTAAAGAAAACAAAAAGCAATGTACTATCAGATATGTTTTCTATGAAGTAGATGGTCAAATATCCGATGATATATATACTAAAGTTAAAAAAGTGAATACGATTATCTTATTAGATAGTCTTACGGCCAAAAATAAACAAGCCTTGCTTCTTTATTTCTCTTCTTGCAAGAACAAAGATATCTTCGTATGTTCTTCATACTTTGACATAGTCTTCTTAGATGGAACACTCACACACGTAAATGAAAAGATGGCATTTGAACAAAGACCTTTATATATCGATTCTGTAGAAGCTTTTGTTAAACGTGCTTTCGATATAATCGTTTCCTTGATAGCTCTCATTTGTTTGTCTCCTATTATGTTGTTGACGGCTTTGCTTGTAAAATGTCAAGATGGAGGTCCTGTCTTTTATAAGCAGACCAGATTAACAAAAGGATTAAAACCGTTTGAGATATATAAATTTAGATCGATGAGAGTAGATGCTGAAAAGATTGGTGGTGCACAATTAGCTAGCGAAAACGATCCAAGAATAACTAAGATTGGAAGAATAATACGTGCTACAAGAATCGACGAGCTTCCTCAAATAATAAACATTCTTAAAGGCGATATGTCTTGGGTAGGACCTCGTCCTGAGAGACCTGAATTTGTTTATGGCTTTATTAGAACCAATCCATTATACAGATATAGATATAATGTCAAAGCTGGACTCACTGGACTTCAACAAGTCTCTGCAACTTACCACACATCATTTGAAGACAAACTTAAATACGACTTATATTACATCCAAAATCAAAGCACTATATATGATTTAATAATCATATTTAGAACTGTTGGAGTAGTTTTCCAAAAGAGCATGGCTGAAGGTGCCGACCCCGAAGAGATGGCACTTCCTATGGAAGATTTCTTGGATGAGCAAGATTATACATTCAAGGATCACGGTAGTTATTTATCCATTTTCAAAAATGAAGAAGTGGAAAAGCAACAAAAAAAGAAAAAATAATACATTAAATAGCATTAGCCTTAATGCTATTTTTTTATGTTGCGCATTTTATCATTAGCTAAAAACAAAAAAGCAATTTGTTTTAACCAACAAAAAACTCACCATCCTTCGATGGTGAGCAATTAATGTTTATATAGATTAGTCCTTGAACATTTGAGCTAAGATCTTAGAAGTCATAGCCATCTGATCGGCATCGACATATTCCATTCTTCCATGAGGATTGAAGTCTCCATCTCCGATATTAGGAGTAGGAAGTCCCATGAAAGAAAGCTGGGATCCTGTAGTTCCACCACGAACGGCAACAAATGAATAAGGAACATTCAAAGCCTTGAATGCATTTGTTATAAGTTCGATGGATTCAGGGCATTCATTAATCTTTTCAATCATATTGTGATATGTATCGACTACAGTCACAGTAACTCTTCCTTCACCATACTTTTCATTGAGAATATCACCGGCATGCTTAGCAATCTCAGCCATATGCATAGCCTTAGAAAGATCATGATCACGAATAATATATTCCATTGTTGCATGCTCTTCTGAGCAAGTCATATTGCAAAGATGATAGAATCCTTCTCTCTCTTCAGTAAATTCAGGTCTTTGGAACCAAGGTAAAGATCTGTCGAATTCAATAGCTAGCATATTGGCATTTATCAGTCTATTCTTACTAGCACCTGGATGAATATTGAATCCTTTGATATCTACATGCATAGCTAAGGCGTTGAATGTTTCTATGTTTATTTCTTCTAAATCTTCACCATCGACTGTGATTCCAAACTTGGCTTTGACTTTATCCATTGATACATGTTTAGCATCCTCGCCTGTCTCTTCATCAGTGGTGAAATGAATTTCCAAAGTTCTATGCTTGCAACGATGATTAGGGAGTTTTTCAAGAAAATCCATGACAGCTGAGCAACCAGCCTTATCATCACCGCCTAATAAAGTTGTTCCATCAGGAATAATCAATTGATGTCCGATAGACTTCTTCAAGTAAGGATAATCTTTGGCATGAAGAACAACACCATGTCCAAAGTCGATATCGCCACCTTCATATTTGATAACTCTAGGCTTTATATCACTTCCCTTAGCAGCAGGTGAAGTATCCATATGACAAAACAAAGCTACTCTAGGAAGAGTTTCTTCCTCTGAAGGTTTAAACACAGCACGAACAACACCATAGCCATTAATATCCAATTCATCAGGCTTAAAAGTCTTCAATTCTTTATAAATTACTTCTTTACCAAAAGCATATTGTCTATCAGTAGAAGCTTTCCCAGGTCTAATCGTCTCAGATGAAGTTGTATCAAAACTGACATACTTCTTAAATCTTTCAATAATATCCATTTTATTCTCCTAATAACTCCATATAGAATAAAACAAATTAAATCATTTTATTTCGGTAATAGTCTATTTCTTCTTTCTTTTAACTAATAATATAGATAAAAGAATAATAAAGAATACAAATAAAGCTAATATAAAAATGATAAAAAATACATTCTCATATGTATATACAGCTAATGGAGAATTAATATGATCATAAAATGGAATTTGAGGTTCCTTTGAATAATAATAAAATCCATCAGGTCTTGTCGATCCATACATATCGATCATCAATATATAATTTGAAAGATTAACAAAACATGAATAATAAAGAATGATAGAAAGCAACAAAGAAATAACAAGTGGAATCATGTAAATCATTAAGTAATTGTATATATATTTCTTCGTGGATAGTCCATTGTATTTATAAAACTCAAAAATGCTGATAGACCATTTCTTTAATCCTTTAAGACTGAAAAATAAATAGATGATAAAAACAATAACAAATCCTACAAATAAATATAAAAACAATAAGAATTTATTTGATTCTACAGATGATGAAAACTTTATTAAATCTGCTTTGAATGATAAATGATTGCCTAATCCATTATCCACCAATGCTTTCATTGTTTTTTTGTCCGCAACTAATGAATAATTAAATTTATTAAAAAATGGCATTTCTTTTCTTGTCACTTGAGAAAGTAAATTTCTAAATACATCAGGAGAAATAACATTATCATTTGAACTTGAATCTGTTGTTTTAATTTTATAAATAATTTCTTCTTCAGAAAGCAATTCAACTTCAGTGTCTTCTTTTAAACCTTTTAATGCTAAATAATTTCTTTTACTAGGATCTACTATGAATGGATTACCATATCCATTATTAGAATAATAAATCTTTGAGTCTTTAATTGTAAAATTAACAGGTAAATATAGATTGCCCCGTTGTAAAGATAAAGATGAAAATCCATCATTTAAAAAATTCTTAAAGATATCATTAGAAACTACTATTAAAGACTTTTCTGATTCATATCCTTCAAAGATTGACTTAGCTATATAAAAATCCGGGCAATTATAATCAGATAATTCTTCTTTCTTCATCATATTACCATCAAAATAGAATTCATTGTTCGACAATATGTTATTACTGCCGTCTTTATAATAAATACAATTATTCTCAATCCTATCATCATTAATCGACATTAAAATAATGTCATGCAATTTAGTATATCCTACATTATCTTCCACAATGGTTTCTGACACTTTTAATGTTATACATTCGGATAAATAGTCATCATCGATCATATCAATTATTTTCTCATCAAAAGGATATGCATCTGCTGAATTAATACGATGATATACGAACGGATCTTGCATCAAAGTATCACCTGAATATATTTTGTTTTCTGTATTAGTACTTGTAAAACTAATAGTTAATCCGAAGAAGATAAAAATGCATAGTATTAGTAATGATTTAATCACAAAATCCAATTTAAAATTTAGTAAATAAGATTTTAAAAGGCTAAAAGAACTAATTTTTTCTTTATTTTTATAAGCGATAGGAATTGATATTTCTTCATTTCTATTAGAATTAATTTCAACTCTATCATCAATAAAATTAATACTAGTATCAGGCGTAATATCATTTAATGTATCGGAATGATCAACAATAATAACTAGATTGTTTTTAGATAATTGCAAAAGCTTTTTCTTTAAAATAAGTCTACTTTCTTTTTCCATAGAGCTGAATGGTTCATCTAAAATGTAGATGAATTGTTTTGCTGATAAGCAAGATATTATTTCTGCTTTTTGTCTTTCACCACCACTTAATTCCAATATCTTTTTATTTTCTAATCCATCAAATTTAAAATCTTTAATTAATTCATCGGCCATCTTCAATTCTTCTTTAGATCTATTTAGAATTTTAAAATTTTCTTTTAATGAATATTCATAAATAAGAGATGATTTTTGACCAGCATAAGAGCAAAAACTAAATACATATTCTCTTCTTTTTGAAGAAGGCATTTCATATATATCTTTATTAAACAAAAAAACTTTTCCTTTATCGGGTCTTCCTAAACCTAGCAAAATATCAATTAAAGTGCTTTTCCCACACCCGCTTTTTCCTTTAATAACACATAATCCTTTGCTAAGAGAAAAAGATAAATCCTTTAAAATTTGCCTATCATCGAATTTAACACATAAATCTATTATGTTATACGAGTAATCCATATTTTTATTATAAATATCTTCCTTTATTTTTGAACAGGTATCACATTCTAACATAAATGTATCCTGAATTGATAAAATTATGCTAGTATATTATGAGCGTAGTTAAAAGGGAGATTGTAATATGAAATTATCATTAAATAATATAAATAAATCTTTCTCAAGTTTAGAAATCTTAAGGAACTTATCATTCAATTTTGAGGCTGGACATATATACATAATCAAAGGTAAAAATGGTGCTGGTAAAAGCACTCTTTTAAATATTTTAAGTGGAATTGATTCCAAATACAGTGGAGAGTTATCCATCGATAATCAAGTTATCACATCAAAAAATATAATCTCTTATTCCGAAACTTATATCAGTTATCTAACACAAGATAGCATTGTATTTGATGATATATCTTGTTTGAATAATATCCTTCTTCCTTATAGCAGCAAAAATAAAGAAAAAGCAATTCTTTTATTAAAAGAATTTGAATTAGGAAATTGCATTGATGAGAATGCATCAAATTTATCTTATGGTGAAAGACAAAGATTAGCATTTGCGAGAAGCTTATATTCAATAAAGCCTATTATTTTATTGGATGAAATTACATCCAACCTTGATGATAAAAGTAGAAATTTAATCATCAAAAAATTGATTGAACTTTCAAAGAATCATATTGTTATCATGGTTGCCCATGATGAAATTCCTGAACTTACAACTGATAATTGTATCTTTGTAAATTTAAAGGACGGACAATTAATAGCAAATGAGCATTTATCAAATAGAGAAGAAGCAAATAATGAATCTATTTTATTGAAGAATAATCCTTCATTCTTTAATGAATTAATAAATTCTATAAAACTAAATAAATTATCTTATGCAGTCTATTCAATATTTATCACCTTATTTACTTGCTTATCTTTTATTTTCGGCGGCTTTTATAACACTTACGGAGAAAATAATAAAATTAACATAACATTCCAAAATTATATTAATTCAGCTCCTGGATTATATGTAAAGAGAGATTCTGATATCGATTTAAATCAAATCGATTCAACTAGCATTTTTTCAGTGATCAACAACAATTCTATATGGATCACAAACAAAACAGATCCAAATTCTAAAATTGTTGGAGTCCTAGCCATTCAATATGGCAAGAATTTTTCCGACTTTGGGATAAATCTAGTTAAAGGAAATTATCCGAAGAATAAAAACGAAATAATAGTTTCTAAAAATGCATATGATTCATATGTATCATTTGTTAAAGAAAATGATGATTTGACAAATGATGAAGCTTCAAACCAATTCTTTAATTTGACAAATTTAGGTTATTCCATTGTCGGTGTATATGAGCCTGAGTTTTATGATAACTATGAATTGCATTATACAGCCACATTAAATACAGCTGCTCTTTCTTATAACTTTATGCTGAACAACGGTTTCACAATAACAGACAAAAGTACTAGATACGATATGATAATTAGGAATAATTATGATAATAGGCACAAAATTAAAGCAGATCAAATAATTGACCCCCTATTAAATTGGGATGGCTTTTCAAGCACTCGAGATTTCCCTGAATCTAGGATTGATTTAGATGCTAATGGTAAATATCCGTACTCTATAATCGATAAATACAATAGTTGGTTAATCTTAATGTACGGAACAATAGGGCTTACTGCCATATTTGCAATAATAATGATAATATCCTTTTATAATTCAAATAAAAGATTATTCATATTGCTTAGAGTCTCTGGAATGTCGAGAAAAAGACAAATAAAAAATAGCTTTATATGTTTCTCCTTATTATCAATAATAGATACAGTATTGGGAATAGGAATAGGAGAAGGATTAGGTCAGCTAATAGCATTGATATTAAAAAAATCATTCAATCCATGCATATCAATTTTCAATGCATACTATCTTATCCCAATAATATCTCCAATCATTTGCTTAATATCGATAATTATTTTTTACATTGTTTTAGCATATTTCTTAAGCCCTAAAGATTTGTCGAAAAAACTAAATGAAATAAAACGTAAATAAGCTTGTAGATTGAATTTGAAAATTATTTGCAATTTATGTTGACAACAATTTTAACACGCTGTATATTGAATATGAAAATGAATTTCAATTTAATATTAGAGGTGTTTAAAATATGAATAAGATAAAAATATATAGTTTTATAATGCTAAATATAATTAGTTCTTCATTACTATTTTCTTGTAACATGGAGCCATTCAATGGAATTTCTACTACATTCGGGCCTATGTATGACTTCACAAAAAGAATAGTCAAAGATAAATTAGATGTAATAACTATAGTCGGTGAGAATGAACCACATGGATTTGAACCAAATGATCCTCAAATAGCCGCTAAAACTGAAAGAGCAAAGTTATTAGTAGCATATGGTCAAGGAATCGATGACTATGCAAAAAATATGACATCTAAGGATAAATATTTTTGCGCCACGACAAACGTTGAATTCTTTAATACAAAAGATTCCGATGGAGTCGAGACAAAGGTTAAAGATCCACACGCATGGTTATCGATTAAGGATTCTAAAATAATGTTGAAATCTATTGCAGACAAAATTGTTGAAATAGATCCAGACAACAAAAACTACTATGAAGAAAACTTAAAAGAAGCTTTAGATGAATTTAACGCTCTAGATGATGAATATACAAATGCTCTAGTCAATGATAAAATCACCACTAATATCTTTGTAACTTCCCATGAAGCTTTCGCTTATCTAGCTAGAGATTATAGCCTAATCCAATACGGGATTGCCAACATAGCCGACAACGAACCTAATTCATCTCAAATATCAAAAATTGTCGATTATATAATGACAAATGATATTCATTATATTTGTCTAGAAGAATTAGATGAGCCTGGTCATGTAACTACAGTAATTAATGAAATCCATAAAATTAATTCGACATACAAGATAGACGCTGTTCAATTAAATGCATTTGAAGGTGTATCTATAAATAATTGGTCTTCTACTGACAATTATATTTCGATAATGAAAAACAATCTGGATCAGTTGAAAAAAGCTTTAGGTTACAAGCTTTAAAGAGGAAATACATATGTTTGCTTATTCATTCATGCAAAGAGCTTTAATAGCTATAATTCTTCTCGGAATAATACTTCCTATCATCGGATTGAATATGACCACAAAAAGACTATCTATGATAGGCGACACCTTATCCCACACTTCCTTATGTGGTATAGCTCTAGGATTAGCTGCAGGTACAATGCCTACTGTTTGGGCGATAGGAGTGAGTATAGTCGCAGGAATCATAATAGAAATAGTTAGAAACCATTTCAAAAAATATTCCGAATTGACATTATCTATAGTGATGTCCACTGCTGTTGGAGTTGCAGGAATTCTAACTTCAAAATGGGCTAGTGGAAATAAAATAGAATCATATTTGTTTGGATCATTAATAACAGTCCAGTGGGATTCTATATGGATAATAATAGGTGTATCAATAATAACAATATTATTCAATTTGATCTTCTATAGAACTATTATGTATACATCATATAGCGAAAGCGAAGCTAGAATTTCTGGTGTGCCAGTAAAAGCTATGAATTTAATTAACACGATTCTCGTAGCGTGTGTAGTCGCTGTTGCATCTTCGATAATAGGATCTTTGCTCGTATCAAGTCTATTAGTAATTCCTGTTGCGAGTTCTTTGCAACTATGCAAAAGCTATAAATTTACTATGTTGAGTTCAATAATAATATCTTTGATATGCGGTGTTAGTGGATTATGTATTTCATATCCTTTAAGTATCAACACTGGTGGAACTATTGTATTGATGGCTACCGCCATACTCATACTATCAATAATTTATAAGTTTATATTAAAAAGCCTCTTTAAAAGCAGAGCTTTAGAGAGGAGTAAGTCAGCTTAACAATTTATATTTATTATATAGATTTGTTAAATTACATTCCTTGAGTTTTCAATCAATTCGTCAACGATTCCATCCCCCAACCCAATCAAAGGAACTATGAAATATTTTGCTCCCATAATTTTGGCTGCGGTCAAATAAATTTTTCCTGCCGGGACAATGACATCTGCACGATCGGGTTTTAGCTTATATTTTTGTCTTCTTTCATCGACAGTCATGCCGGAGAGCTCGTTATATAAAGCCTTCAATTCATCAGTATGAAGAATGTTAACACCTTTCTTAGTCTCATGTTCAGACATCTTCCAATAGCGGTTGATATTTCCACCGGTTCCGATAATGTTTAACTCACCATATTTATTATGATATTCATTGAGCAAATCCTTAAGCTTGCCCCATGTTTCGAATTTATCTTTCTTAGCTAATATTCTCAAAGTTCCTATAGCAAAGGATGTCGATTCGACAGGCTCTCCGTTCTTGATCAAAGAAATCTCAGTGGATCCTCCACCGACATCGACAGACAAATAAACACCTTCATCACAGTGGATATCGGATATTATAGAAGTGATTGTCTGAGCTTCTTTTTCTCCAGATACTATCTGCATATCAATTCCGGTTTCCTTACGAATTCTCCAAATGATATCTGATCCATTCTTGGCTTCACGCATAGCTGAAGTTGCATAAGCTCTATAATCTATAACACCATATATATTCATCAAAGATCTAAAAGCTCTCATAGTATCTACCAATTGCTCTTCTTTCCTAAAGCTGATGGATCCAGTAGAGAAGACATCGGCACCAAGTCTTAAAGGAATTCTTATCTCTTGAATTCTAGCAGATACTATCTGGCCTTTCTGATTCTGATAAACATCTTTTATAACAAGTCTACCCGCATTTGTTCCGACATCAATGCCAGCGTAATATCCATTTTTCATGAGCCTAAAACCTTCCTTCATTATAGTAATTAGATTACAACAAAATCATCTATTTTTTTATACTTTTTTCAAGTAATTAGACATGAAAAGGAGATTATAAGAAATAAACCACATTTAAATATGTGGATTTATAAATTGTTTTTGCTTCGAAATATAAGATATTTTCGAAGCATTTCAAATCAATATAGAATACTAAATATCTGTATCAATCAAAAATAGGGATTTTTATCCCTATTTATAATTCTAGCAATCCTTACTTGTTCTTATAATGCTTATAAAGGATTTCTTGACTACGAATCTTTCCGGCCCCGTCAGTATATCTTATATTCTGACCTTTACCATCTACAACAAACGATTTCATATTATCGTTGAATCCACTATCAAATATAAATTGCAGTTCTTTTTGGCAGTCTTTATCTAAGACTGGAGTTACAACTTCAATACGATTATATAAATTACGAGGCATCCAATCAGCCGAACCCATAAAGTAAAGAGGTTTACCACCATTTTGGAAAATAAATATTCTAGAGTGCTCCAAATATCTATCTATGATTGCATGAATATGTATATTCTCTGACAATCCTGGAATTCCAGTTATCATAGAACAGTTACCACGTATTAATAAATCTATCTTTACTCCTGCTCTACTAGCTTCATATAATTTTTCGACCATAGCTTTATCAGTGATATGGTTGATCTTGATTTGAATTCCAGAAGGCTTGCCTGCCAAGTGATTCTTTATTTCATTGTCTATCAAATCACTAAATTTCTTCTGCATTTTGTTAGGCGAAACTAATAATCTTTGGAATGTAGGCTGTTTATAAGGCTTAGCAATCATTTCAAATATCGAATTAATATCATTTACAATCTTCTTATCAGCAGTGAATAAGAGGCAATCAGTATATGTTCTGGCATTTCCTTCATGGAAGTTACCTGTCGATATGACTGCGATATCAGGTCCATCCTTGACTTTCACTGAAACAATCTTTCCATGGACCTTAAAGCCTTCAACACCAGTCAAAACTTCACATCCTGCATCTCTCAAAGTTTGTGAGATTGAAATATTTGACGATTCATCAAATCTAGCCATAAGCTCAACCATACAAGTGACTTTCTTGCCGTTTCTAGCAGCTTGAGTCAAAGCTCTGACAACCTCAGAATTCTTGGCTGCTCTATAAATAGAAGTTTTAATAGAAATTACTCTAGGAGAAACTGCACAAACTTGTAAGAATCTAATAAAGGCATCGAAAGATTCATAAGGAACATGAACCAATAAGTCTTTTGCTCTAATAGAATCTATCATATTCTTTCCTTGAGCGACTAAGTCTATTTCATGTGTTGGCCAAGGCTCGTTCTTTAGTGAGGCATCGCCAAAGAATGGGAATTTCATCAAATCTTTATTATTGTGATAACGTCCTCCAACTGAAATCATATCTGAGTCGTCAATATCCAAAGATCTAATCAATTTATTCTTCAAATCATCTGGAATTCCCGCACCAAATATTGCACGAATAGGGATTCCCTTGACACGGGTCTTTACAGCTTGAGCAATGGATTGAAGAACACCTTCCTCTGGATCAGACTCAACTTCCATCTCAGCATCCTTAGAGAACTTAAATGCATACGCAACGAATGTATCATATCCCAAACCTTCAAATATATATGAAAGATGGTATCTTACAATATCATCTAGATAAATTACATAATGATTATTTCCTATATCCGGAAGTTTAATAAATCTACCAGTAATTCCAACCGGGAGAGGAATCAATGCGTACCCTAACTTCTTGGCACCTTTCTTAGACATCTTAACAGCTAAGTAAATATGAGCGTCATTGACATCAGAAAGATTTGCTTTTTGAGAGATGATTATTGGATTTATATATCCAGCAACATTTTTAACATAATAATCATGAACGAAGTTTTGCTGAGATTTGTTCAAATGCTTCTCATCTATAAGATGAATTCCCTTCTTCTCCAATTCATCAAATATATGCGATTTAATAACATCGTATTCTTTTGAATACAAAGCAGTAAGACTAGTGATCTTCTTCAACGTATTCAAAGCTTCTTCTCTTTCATCTTTAAATTCTTTTCCTTTAGTTTCAGCTATTCTCTTAGCTGAAGCTACTCTAACTTTATAGAACTCATCCAAATTATTGGAATAAATTCCAAGAAAACTCAATCTTTCATATAAAGGAACATCTTCATTAGCTGCTTCTTTAAGTACTCTATTGTTGAAGTACATCCAAGATACATCTCTAACAACATAGTTGGAATCATTCAATTCGATGACATCATCAATCTTTTTACTCTTGTTACTAGCCATAATACTCTCTCCCAAAACAATCATTACTTATGTATATATTTTATTGTTTTTCAAAGATTAAAGATATAAGAAGATTGTAAATACTTATATTTTGGGTTTTATTTAACACAAATAATAAATACTTCTTTCAATTCAAAACTAGCAAATTATATATCTATTACATTTCAACTCTATTTGATGCTACTGTATTTCATCCAAGTCATTAGTGTTCTTCCGTCCTTTATAGTTCCATCCATACATTTAATTTCAAATTCTTTAATTGGCATTCTAATGATATTAAGAAATTCATCTGGATCCCTTTTAATATTTCCTAAATATAATCCAGTTGCTAAGAAAGGATATACGATTTCATTAGAATAAGCTGGTGCCGGATAAAATTCACCTAGACTAACCCATGATTCAGCTTTATAACCGGTCTCTTCTTCCAATTCTCTTTTAGCTGTATCTAATAAATCTTCAGCACCATCTCTTTTGCCTGCAGGTAAACCTACTATTCCTCTTTTAAAAGTATTTCTATATTGTTCCTCAACTATAACATTATTCTCATCATCTATAGCTAAAATGACTACTCCATTCTTTCTGTCTACTATTTCTCTTATAGCTTCTTTATTGTTAGGCATCTTTACCTTTAACACATCTACATTAATCTTCTTTCCTTCATATATTCTATTTACATCTATTATTTTTTCTTTTAAATCCATAATATTCTCCTATGCTCTAATTATAAGAAATACACTAAAGAATAAATATCATTTTTTATTATCTATCTTTAAGCTTTATTAATTATAGATGCTATTAATAAAACAAACTCATTTGTTATAAAATAAATTAAAAGAAGGAAACGGCTATGGAATTTCATTTAATAAACGCTGATATAACAACATTAAATGTAGATGCTATCGTAAATGCAGCAAATAATGATTTGCTTCCTGGGGGAGGAGTTTGTGGGGCTATATATTCTAAAGCTGGATATGATGAATTATATAAGTCTTGCTTAGAAATAGGACATTGTAATACTGGAGAATCAGTAATAACTCCTGGATTCAATCTACCTTCTAAATACATAATACATACAGTAGGACCTGTCTATAGAGATAGAAATCACAATGAATCTAAATTGCTAGAATCATGTTATTTAAATTCACTAGATTTAGCAAAACAAAATGATATTCATTCCATAGCTTTTCCTCTAATATCCTCAGGAATCTATGGGTATCCTAAAAAAGAGGCATATGAAATTGCTTATAAAACTATTTCAAATTATTTAACAAAAGAGGATTACGATTTGAAAGTATATCTATGTATTCTAGATAATAGTTTCTTAATATCTATAGAAGAAAGAAGTAAATTGAAAGAATACATCTCTAGCAATTTAATTGGAGTTGGTCATCGTGATAGATGTTTCTTCTCAATTAAAGAAAGAAATCTAGCACCTCGTTTAGCAGCATTTCCAACTAACGAATCTTTCAAAAAAGAAATACAAGATAATTTAGAAAAATCTTTCTCAGATTATTTATTGAAACTTATAGATGAGAGAAATCTAAAAGATTCCGATGTCTATAAGAAAGCTGGAATAGATAGAAAGTTATTTTCTAAAATAAGACGAACAGATTATCAGCCTAGCAAAGACACAGCTTTAAAGCTGTGTATAGCTTTAAATCTAAACACAGATGATACTAAAGACTTATTGGGTAAGGCTGGATATGCATTGAGTCAAAGTATAGAAAGGGATTTAATTATTCAATACTGTATCACTAATAAAATATTTGATTTGATGAAAATTAATAACTATTTATTCTCTTTTAATCAAAAAACTTTAGATTGATTATTTGTCGCTTTCAAAGCGACCTTTTTACATCGAATTATTTATATAGTATCAACGTAAAAAGGAGAAAAGAGATATGAATAATTCAACAGAGTTAGCAGTGATACTAGATAGATCAGGTTCGATGCAGAGATTAGCTGAAGATACTATTGGAGGATTTAATTCTTTGATTGAAAATCAAAGAAAGCTAGAAGGTAAATGCACAGTGACTACAGTCTTATTCGACAACAAAGTAGAAATTCTCTATCAAGGGAAAAATATAAAAGAAGTCCCGACATTAACTTCTAAAGAATACTTTGCTAGAGGGTCGACTGCTTTATTGGACGCTATAGGAATAACAATTAATGAAACTAACAGCAAAATTTCATCGATGAAAGAAGAAGAAAAACCAAACAAAGTTTTAGTTGCTATCACAACAGATGGATTAGAGAATTCATCCACTGAATATTCTTATTCTTCAATCAAATCCTTGATTGAAGAGAAGAAGAAGCTTGGTTGGGACTTCATATTCTTGGGAGCAAATATTGACGCTATTGGAGAAGCTAATAAATTTGGAATAGAAAGAGATATGGCAATGAACATCAAAGCCACTAAAGTCGGACAAAGACATGCTTTTGAATCCATCAATAGAGCGGCATACAATGCTAGATTCTCAAACGCCATTTCATCCGATTGGAAAGATACACAAGAAAACGATATACCAGAAGAAAAGAAAGAAGATGTTGGTTTAAAGGAAAGACCTATAGTTTTAAATCATATAAAAAGATTTAGAAGATAAATATAATCTCATCTAAAACAAATACAATTCAAAATCAAATACATAGAACAAACTAAGCCTTTTATTTATATAATATCTATTGGTGAGGTGAAATATATGAAAATAGTATCTATCAATAGAGATATATGTATAGGCTGTGGAATGTGCACAGCAATTGCTGATGCAGTATTTGAGCTTTCCGATGACGGACTAGCTTCAGTCAAAATTCCTAATGGAGAATTGACAAATGCCGATGATGAAGACGTCGCTGAGCAAGCTAAAGATGCATGCCCTAGCGGAGCTATTGAAATAGAAGAGAAATAGATTGATCTATCATTTTAATTAATAAAAGCTTCAACACTTCTATTAAGCTTGTTATTTTGGCTTATATAAACGATCTATCTAATATAACAAGTTAAAGACATCTTAATAAAAAATGGGGCTGTTGCAAAATCCTGATCCAAAATCAGGTGAGCAGCAGCCTCTTTTTTGTCAATAAAAAGAGACACTTTACTGAAAAAGTGCCCCATTTGGTAAAATATCTTTGTTCAGGAGATTTTTTTGCCATGTCGTATTTTACCACATCGAGGGTCATTTTGTTCCCTTCCTTCACCCTGGAGGATAAGGAAACAGAAAAGTTGGACCGCTTTTTGGCCTTTTTGGAAGATTCCGGGGTAGGACGTATCATTTCAGAGAGCTCGAAAGGCACACGCTTCGGAAGCGGGCGTCCGGCCTGCAACTGCTGCCGCCTGTTTGCAGCCATACTTTATGGCTTTGCATTCGATAAGTATACGCTGAGGCAGATTGAAGAAGCCGTCACATTCGATATCAGATATATCACCCTGATGGACTACGAAAGGGCCGACCATACGACCATCTCGAGATTCATGAACAGGACTCTTCTTCCGAACATCCAGGAAATCTTCTCACTGCTATGCAGGCAGATAAAGAAGAAACTTGGGATGGAATTCGACGACGCCTTCATCGACGGCACCAAGTTCGAGGCCAACGCCAACAAATACAAATTCGTTTGGAAGCCCGTCACGTTCCACAAGAGACTTACAGCCAGCGCATATCAGCTCATGAGGGACAACGGAATCCCCATCCAAGGCGGGAAGGAGGAACTCATTTCCTCGTCCGTGATAGCCAAGGCCCTGTCCGATTTGGAGACCGGAAAAGGAAAAATGGACGAAAAGACAAGGGAATCTGCCGCAAAGGCGCTCACGGGCATGCTTGAAAAGGTCCTTGAATATGAGGAAAAGGAAGAGATATGCGGACCGAACCGTAAATCATATTACAAGACCGACCATGATGCCACCGCAATGTGCCTGAAGGCGGACTATTATTCAGGCCTTGGTTCGAACATGCATGCAGCCTACAACGTCCAGGCACTCGTCATAAAGGGGTTCGTCTTCTCATACCATGTCTCGCAGGCGAGGACGGATTACAGTGAATTCGTGCCTGTTCTGGAGAATTTTTATAAAAACTACGGTGTTTTTCCAAAAAGAGTATGTGCCAATGCAGGATACGGAATCCTCCGGAACTATGCGTATCTGAAGGAGAACGGGATAGAGAACTACGTCAAGTATCAGTCATGGGAGGGAAACATGACAGGCAGCTATCCGGACTGCTTCCGCCTCAACGGCGACGGAACGCTGACATGCCTTGGCGGCAATGTGGGGACGGAGACGGCCGTCGAAAACCGGCATCCGAGAAATGCCAAGGCGGTCTTCTTCAGGGTGGAAGGCTGCAACAGCTGTCCTTATATGCCCTTCTGCAAGAAATACATGAAAAGGCAGGACGAGGATTTCAAGATTTTCGAAGTGGTGAAGGAACAGGAAGAATATAAAAAGAATGCGAGGGAGAATCTTCTGTCTCCGAAGGGAATCGAAATGCGTGTCAACAGGAGCATTCAGGTAGAAGGCGTCTTTGGCATCGTCAAGCAGGACTACGGACGTGACAGACTCAACCGAAGAGGCCTTGACAAGGTGACAATGGAGATTGCACTGAAATTCCTCGGCCTTAACGTCGCAAAGCTTTTCCGATATTTCGAGACCGGCAGGCTGAATGAATTCTGGAAGGCTCCGGAGAATCTGCAGGCCGAGGAATTCAGAAAGCCAAGTGCCAAGAGGCTTTCCAAGAAAGGCGAAAAGATAAGCAAAAAACAGCAGGAAGCTTTCGGAAGACAGAAAAAGAAAGAAGAAAAGCCATCTTCGGAGAATGAGAAAATGACCGGTGAAACGGAAAAAGAAAAGGAGCTGCTGCTCACCTGATTTTGGATCAGGATTTTGCAACAGCCCCTTTTTTGTTTAAAAATATGTATCTATTTTTCAAGTTTAAGAAATAAAAATCATCTATCTTATTTTATATGTTAAAATTGAATTGAAATAGGTGGCATTTTATATGAAATCTTCAATCAAAAAAATCTTTTCCATCTTTTATATAAGTTCTCTTCTTTTTTCTTGTGGAAATGGTTATTTAACCAATAGTAGTTTTAATAGTGACGATCATGGTTCTACAAATCAAACAACTCAAACTAATCCTTCCGATTCGTCAAAAACAGAAGATGATTATTTTGCTTTGAACAAGTATTCTGTCGAAGTTGAAGTGGGAAAAACAGTGAAGATTAATGTTGCTAAGAAACCTGATGTCGATGGTGATGTTATCTGGTCTATAGATGATACTTCAAAAGCTAGATTATCACCTAAGTATAATGGTCTTATGGTAGAAGTATTTAGTTTAGAAGAGGGGTCTTCTATAATAACAGCTTCTATAGATGGAACTGATTTTATTAAAACAGTTTCTTTGACTGTTTTATCTGATGGAAGTATAAAGGTACCATCAATAGATTTGAATGATTCTATGACGATGAAAATCGGCATGACTTCTTCAATTGATGCTACTATTAAAAACATAAATTCTAATGACATATCTTGGTCTGTCGGTGATTCATCAATTGTATCTATTGAGTCTTATTCTGGAGCAACTGTCAACCTTAAGGCTAAGAGTATCGGTGATACATATGTAAGAGCTGAATGGAATAATGATTCATCTGTGTATGATGAATGTTTGATACATGTTGTTGAAAATGTACCTGTAACTTGGCCTAGTATATCTAGTGATGCTGGGAACTATTATTCTTCTATAAATTTTAAATTGGAGCCATCAAAGTTGCTGACTGCGTTAAATTCTTTGAATAGAAAGATGAAAAAGCCCTGTAGTTATAAGAACGCTACTGAAGTATTGAAATATGCTGAGGAGGATCCAGAAAAGCCTGGTAATGTTATTCTAATTTATACTAGTGAGAGTAGGAAGTATAATAAAAGTACTGTCAATAAAGAACATGTATGGCCTCAATCTAGAGGTTTGAGTGGGGAAGCTTATGCAGATCCTCATATGTTACATTTGGCTGACTCCAAAGAAAATGGTGCACGTGGAAACGACATCTATGGAGAAAAAACAGATTCCAAATGTTATTATGTCGAAATGGATGAGTGGAAAGGTGCTTGTGCTAGATCAGTTATGTATGAGCATGTTGCTTATCAACATTTGGGGCTTGTATTAAATGAAGACCCTAGTTACAAGAAAGGATCATCAAAAAATATGGGCAAGATTTCAGTTCTTCTTAAATGGGATGCCTTAAACCCTGTTACCTCATCCAAATATGAAATGATAAGAAATAATAGGATTCAGGATAAAATCAACAATAGAAATCCTTTTGTCGATATTCCAGGATTAGGTCTTTATTTATACGGTGGAATCAATTCAGGAACTAAGAATATATATCATACATACGCTAGTCAATTTGGATTAGATCCTACGATGTATTAGTTGCAATTTAAATTTTTTAAGAAAAATGTTATTAAATAAAAAACTGCTCAATTGAGCAGTTTTTATATTATATTCTGTTGACTATATGAATTCTGTGGGATGCTTTTTTCCTCAATGTTTTTGTAGTAACAGATTCAGATGGACGTTGCATATGTTCTTCTTCTAATTGTTTTTTGTTTTTATCATATCGCTGCTAATTTTTCTAAAATAAAATCCTCCTTTCTATGGGAGGATTTTATATGTTTATTTGTTAAAAGCTTTTAGAATAGAATTTTAAAAATGTATGCGTATCAATTTAGTAAATATATTAATGATTAATCACCTAAAGTAAATTCCAAAGAAAAGATTTGAACTTGTTGAACTGCTTTCATTGATATTTTGGAACTTGTTGTATTTTTCATTGAAACTGTATCAATATCAGTCACAGTAAAATCATTTGACGAAATATTATCTGCTGTAAAAGCTTTCTTTGCATAGGAATCAGGTTTGATTGCTTTAATAGTTCCAGATGCAACACTAATTTCCATTGAATAACCTTTATAGAAACGAAGTGAATTTCTACTTAAATAATCTTTCATTTGAGAGAGAGGAGTAGGACTATCCTCTTGTTTGATTAAGAAAGTGATTCCTTGAGTAGTTAATGTTGCTGTTTTTGCACTATTATCAATTGTTAATAAATCGGCAATGTCGGAGTTGAAAGATACTGTTACTTTAGTTAAATTCTCATCTACTACAGTAATCTTAGCTTGAGCTTTAAGAGTTTCGCCTTTCTTTGCAGTTATTATTGTTTCACCAACAGCAACACCAGTTACTAAACCATTTTGATCGACTGTAGCAACACTTTCTGCACTGGAAGACCAAACAATTGCAGCGGTATTAGATCCAGTATAGGTGGCATTTAACTGAAGAGTCTTATCATTGCCGCGAATGTTGATTTCGCCTTCTTTTTTATCCAATGTAAGCACTTCTTGCTCACCGGTAATTAATATATTTGAAGGGCAGAAGAAGTTAGTAGCAGCTGCAAATACATCTGCATTAAATACAGCACCAGCTGTCAGATTAGTGAAAGGATCTTTAGTAATGTCATAATCGCGGTTATCCATGAATAATTCATATTCATTTGAACCGAGAGCAAACTTGACAGTCATGTTTCCTTTTGAGTCTTCGGTATTAGAAATGACTACACCATGATTGATTTTATAGGCTTTGGAAATGTTGTCTTGACCAAAAGTAAAAGCGGCACTTGAAGATGTCAATTCTGTGGCTGTTGGCTTGACAATAGAAGAATCAGCTTCAGTCAACTTTGTAATGACATTATGTGCTGTTTCGTATGTGGTAACATCAGCCTGCTTATAATGTTGAATATCTCCAGTAAACTCAATTAAATCACCTACATTAATTCCAGTTAATTGCTCGGGTTGAATCTTATAAAGAATAAAGTAATCTTCTCCATCTGCGACAAATACCTTATCGTAGAGTCCAGAGTCGCTTCTAGGAGTTCCGGTATAACCCATGACATAACCACGTGATTTGACTTTTCCTGTAGTCATTGACTTCAATTCTGAAAGCTTAGAAAGAGTAAGGGCAGTAGCATTGATAGTTACTTCAGCAGTCAATGTTTTACCATCTTTGACATAAGTGGCTTTTACCTTGATAGTTCCTTCACCAGTGATGGTCAAGACACCATTTTCAAGTGAAGCTAAATTGCTTCCTTCTTCTATTGTGTATGTTACACCTTCAGTTACTTTAACTCCGCTAGCAGTTGTTTCTAGGTTAACTATTTCTCCAACATATGCATTTCCAGTATATGTAACTTCCAAAGGTTCTGAATCAGCTTCTACAATAGAAACACCGGAAGAAGCATAAGCGAATTGTGCACCATTGAACCAAGATAAAGGTGCTGTAATCTTGTATTTCTTTCCAGTCACTAAAGTGTCGGAGGGTACAGCGGGGTCATAACTGTCAGTTCTTAAAACTATGTCAGTGTTTCCTAACTTAAATTTTACATTTACTCCTGTGCCTTTGGAAGGTTTTCCGCTCACATATTCAGCTTCGAATGTGTAGAGATTTCCTACTTTATCAGAAGTCAATGCTTTAAATCCAGCTTCATCCAATTCGATAGGTTTCATGGCCTCGACTTCTGTGGTAGAAACTATAGCGGATGTTCCACTTACTCTTTCTTTTTTCTCGGAATTCCAATTGCTTATTTGAAGTCCTCTTTCTCCTCCATTGGTAGAGTGAACGATAAAAGCAGTAATATCAACTGTTTGACCGACAGTGAATGACTTGTTAGTAATAGCTGTATCGGCGCTATTGAATGACCAGTTGTAAATATAAGCTCCACCAGTTGTATCGGAAATGTAGGCTGACTTTCCTAAAGAAGCTGTCACCTTTCCTCTCATCTTTATTAAGTTATTTAGATCGCTTTTAGCAGCCTTAGCCTCGGCTATGGTGTAGATATGCTCACCCTCAGCTACTTCTACTGTTTTTTCGATTGTTTCACCTTTGTAAGTGGCTGTGATCTTGATAGATCCGTTTCCAGTGAAGGTGATCTTATTTCCAGAAACAGTGGCCTTAGAAGCATCATCTACGGAGTAGACTACACTTGCTTGCTCAACTATAGCTGAGCCATTGTTCTTGAAAATCAATGTGACTGTCATTCCCTCTTTCAATTCACCATTCACATCGAAGGTGTAAGAGTTCTTTACAGAAGGGGTTTGAGAGTTGTTGGAAGGAGTGGTAGGATTGTTGGAAGGTTGTTGTGATGGATTGTTTTCATTTCCGCAAGAGACTAATCCGATAGATAATACGGCAAGAATAGCAGCAAACAATGACTTGGATTTTTTCATTTTTTTCATTTTTCCTTTATTTTGTTTTTACATCTTGAAGTTGTCTAATCTCGGCTTTGACTTTACGTCTTTTCTTAAGAGAGACTAATATCCTGATAATTCCATATATTAGGAGCAATGCTCCAATACCCAGGCATATGCACATCAGGATGAAGGCAAGAGAGGAAGTATCGATTCCTTGTATCTTGTTCCTTACCATTTTATAAGAAAGCGGTAGGAAAATACACCCTATTATTATAAGAATGACACCGATTACAACGCTACAAGCCCCACTTCTTTGTTTCTCTAATAAAGCTTTGCTTTTATTGTGTAGGTCATGGCTTTGCTTTCTTTTCTCTGTTTCATCCATATGTCTTTTTCTCCTTTATGGTCGAATTGTATCATTTAACCTTAGGCTACGTAATCTTCTAATTCGTTGAAATCTTTAGTGTTTACTATTTCGATAGAAGGCTTGTTATTTCCACCAGCAGAGATATAGTTGTTGGACATTCCGATAACTTTTCTAGCTATTTGTTGTTTATAGGTGTTCTTGTACACAGACAAACCTTTAGTAATGGTTGCACTGCTTGATGCATTCAACATCTTTGCATATCTAGCATTGGATACTTTCATATCCATTCCATTTTGTTTCTCTGTCTCTGAACCAGGTACATAGTAAGATACTCCACCACAGAAGAACTTATATGAACATATTGCTTGTTCTTCGGTGACTATCACATGTTCATCATCGCTTCCAAAAACATAGGATTCTGAAGTGTAGTTTCCTTTTATGATGGCATCTCTATTGATCTTGACTCTGACGATACTTGCATCAGAAGCACCGATTCCACCAATCGATGAATTGACTCCGTATCTTCCGAATAAAACCATGGAGTTGTCGGTGTTATAGAAAGGATATGCTTCGTTATAGGTGTTTACTTCCTGGGTTCCACCATAAGTGATATCGCCATAACTATTGCTAGCTTTTTGGAATATCAATCCTTTGTTCTTGTCGGATTCTGTCCCATCTCCGACTAATTCTACTAAGCAGGAAGGATATTTCAAATCTAAGATATCTTGAGAAGTTGCTTTGATAGGTGTGACAGTCTCTTTCTTCACTTTAGTAACATCTTCGGTAGGATTTCCATTTTCGTCCAAATATTTGATATCTTTATCTTCATGGTTAAAGAAACTATAGGAGACACCTTTCAATTCATACATTCCACTGTAGTAATCCAAAACTCCGGTTACTCTCAACCAGTTTCCTACTTGGACAGGTTCATATGTTTTAAGTGTGAAGACATATAAGCCGTAGTAGTTATCTCCGATTTTGTTTTGAATGTAGAAAGCTGAACCTCCTACTACTCTGGTGACGTATCCATCAAATGAGTACCAGGTCTTATTGTCGCAGAAACTAGAGTAAAATCCGTTGGTTTCTGGGTCGGTGTGATCGATATAATAAGACTCATCATAAAGCCTGTCTAAAGGTAAGACTTGAGCGGGATTGTAGTCGTAGTTAGGATCTTTCTCATTCGAGAATTTGTGCTTCTTATACTCTTGAGCGATGGTATAAGCATCGGAAAAAGCATTATAGAAGCTTTCTTTCATATCATCCGAAGGTGCGTTGAATCCGGAGTATCCGTTGTAGACCAACTCGAGGTTGAGGTTTCTAAAGCTTTCCTTAGTAGGATTGTCTTCGTTGCTATACCAAACATAAGCCAAGGAACGCTGATATCCATCGAGATCGACAGGTGCTCTTTTTCCAGTCTTTGCAGAGCCTGCAGATTGAATTATGACATACTTAGCTTTCTTCAAGATGGATTTATTGAAAAGCGAGGCGCTTCTTCCCCATTCCTCGACTTCGGAAGTGGATTCAGGAGTGTCGACACCTAAATATCTGACTTTGACAGTGTAGTTTCCGTTGTAGGAAGTGAATTGAGTCGTATCTCCATCGACATAGTTTGTGAAAACATCTTTAGCATCGTTAGGTGCATAGTCTGTATTGGTCAACATTCTTTCAACACCATCTCTGTTGAAGTCCATTAAATTTTTATCGTAGGCGGAAGTCTTTTTGTTGGTCATCAAAGTATTGAACAAGTCATCATCTAAATTCAACTTTGTTTGGCCTACGACATCGTAATCATCGATAGAGCGAGTTGAAATTGTGGATGTAGTATTATTGTTTCTTCCACAGCTTCCCAACAATGTTAAGGAAGAAGTTACTAATAAAAGACTGACTAATAACTTTTTGTTTTTCATTTTGTATTTTTACCTTTCTTTACTTAGAAGCAAGAACACTGTTGTTGTAAACCTCTTGGATAGCTTGATCGATGTCTCCGTTCTTTTGGTCGACATATTTGAGAATGTTTCCAATTTCCGTACGGGCAGCAGATGATCCGATGAAGACAGGCGAGGTGAAATAGTTTTCTCTCAAGGCCTTTGTGAGATTAGGAATACGATATTTCAACTTCTTGGTAGGATCGTCTTTTCCATTTTCATCGAGTCCCAAAGCAGTCCAAGCAGAGTATGATTTGCTGTCATAAGAATTCTTTCTAACTGGATCGTATGAGTTTTCCAAAGCCAATGCGACATTTAATTGATCATTTGAAAGATATTTAGAATAGTATTCCCAAGCGACTTTCTCCTTAGCGGAATCATCAGTGTTGAAGAAACATACTGAAGGTCCTTGCAAGATATATTGTTGGTTATTTTTGTAGGCAGGAACCTTTGCTAATCCAACACCATCGGACCAATCCAATCCAGTAGGATCGTTATATGCGGATCCTCCGGTAGAACCGATGGTAAACATAACCTTTTCTTGCAAGAACAAGTCTGAGCTGTAGCTTCCGTAGGTTGTTTTTGTAGCCATTATTTTTTTGGAAGTAAGATTGTGAATTTCAGTTGTCAATTCCTTAAGAGCAGCTTTTGAAGATGCGTCGTTATAGAAGGAATAGTGAGCGTCAGGAGTATTTCCCAAAGCAGTGGTATATTGGATTCCTCTTTGTTTCATCTGAGAGATGAAGAGGTTGGAGTCGGAATCATATCCCAATGCATAAAATTCAGAGAGACCTTTCTTTTCTTCCTTGATGGCTGTACAAGCAGTGACCAAAGTTTCCCAATCCCAAGTGTTAGGATCACCTAAGGCGACAGTATAGGAACCTCCGTTCACATCGGTTTTATTTTCTGTCTTGTCTTTGTTTGTCTTGTACCAGTTGGTCTTATGGAATTCACCGATGTTGTAATACATGGCTTCGGTTGATTTATACATAGGAACTGACCAAGTTCCTTCGTATTGATAATGTTTTCCTTCATCCCAATAAGCGGGCACGAAAGAGGATGAATCAAAGTCAGAATCGCCTTTTATGAAATCATCAAGATTTAAGATCTGTGAGTTTGCTACTCCACGGCTTCCCATATATCCTGAGAAGGAATCGGGGTATCCCATGGTGATAGAAGGTGTCTTACCTGCATTCAACTGTTTCTTCACATAATCATCCAAAGTATCGTAGGAACCTCCTAAAGCTACAAGTTTTACTTGATAGCCATCAGTGTTCTTATGATCTTCATTAAACTTTGCAGTCAATATTTCGAGGTTACGTGTCTTTTCGTGACCTAAGCAATGCCAAAATTCGATAGTTTTACTTCCAGTCTTTGTTCCGTTTCCACAAGAACTTAAAGATCCAGTCAAAGTAGCAATCAAAGAAACGACCACAAATAATTTTGTATTTTTCATGTTTGTTTATCCTTTTCCATTAGCCTTTAATACCAGCTCTACCAACACCACGCATAATATATTTTCTGAAGATTATGAAGATGATGAGCAAGGGGAGTGTTACTAACACTGTAGCCGCCATCTGTCTTCCGTATTCGTCGAAGTCTGTTCCTGTTTGGAAGGAATCTCTAAGTCCATTAGAAATCAAAGCATATTCTTTATGACCGGCTGTGACGAGGTTAGGCCAGACATAGGCGTTCCAACTTCCCATCAAGCTGAGAATTAGGATTGTAACCAATGATGGCATAGCCAAGGGAACCATTACTTTCCACAAATACTGCCAGTCGTTCTTTCCATCTACTTTAGCAGCCAAATACAATTCGTTTGGAATTTGCTTAAAATTTTGTCTTAACAAGTATGTATAGAAAACTGAAGTTATGAATGGAATGATCATAGCCATGTAGGCTCCACTTCTACTTCCATCTAACCATCCTAATCTAGAAACTGAGACGAAGTTTGTAATGACCATCATCTCGCCAGGAATCATCATGGTAGATAATAGCAAGGCAAACATTGTTTCCTTTCCTTTGAAGTTTAATCTAGCAAAGGCGAAGGCTGAGAGAATACAGGTCAATACAGTTCCAATAGTAGTACAGACACCAACTATCAATGTGTTCGATAGGTAAGTTCCAAAATCAAATCTTTCGAACAAATTTGCATAGTTGTTTTGAAAGTTTACAGGCCAGAATGTCTGCACACCTTCATATCCAGGAAGAAAACCTCTGATTTCAGCACCGGATTTGAATGATGTGATGATCATCCAATAGAATGGGAAGATGAATAACAATGCCATGGCTATCAAGAAGACATAAGTCAATATCAAGGTGATTACATGAATTACTTTCGTCTTGACTTTCTTTGATTGTACAGACATTCCTTCATCTTTGATGACTAGGTGGAGCGATTTAGTTTCGGATACTACGATTAAAGGGGAGTTGTCATCAATCTTCTCTTCACCCTTATAAGTATAGAGATCGGAGTTTGCCAAGACTTCCACCGGTCTTTGCATCACGATTTTGTTCAATTTATTTTCCATCAGTAGTACAGCCTCTTTTTAGACCAAGCGTTCTGGATCATCGTGAAGATAAATATGATTATCAACAAGACGACTGCAGATGCTGCAGCATATTGAAGAGTCGTCGTATTGCTCATCTGGTTATAGATGTAGTAGACGACAGTCAGCATCGATTTAGGCATTCCCTGAGTTGAGAAGCTACCTTCGTTTCCAAATAATCCAACCACTGAGGTGTATTCCTTGAATGCGCCTATGAATGAAGTTATCATGACATAGACGATTTGAGGAGATAGCAGAGGAATTGTTATCTTTCTTACTATTTTCCACTTGGATGAACCATCGATTTTTGCAGCATCATAGTACTGAGCGTCGATGTTTTGCAATCCGCCTAAGAATATCAGAATCTTGTAAGGTAAGGAGTGCCATACGATATAGGTACATATTGCGAATAATCCAGACCAATATGTAGGAGCCGCACCTGATGTACCTGCGTATATCCACGCCTTATTCCCTAGTCCGAACAGGAAGTTTATGACACCATTGTTATCGAAGATGACTGAGAAGACCATACCGATAGCGATGGCGTTTGTGACATAAGGCATAAAGAAGATAGTTTGAAGTATCTTCTTCAACCATTTGACAGAGTTCAGGGCTATAGCTATTGCAAGTGCTAATATGATAGAGACAGGCACTGTGATAAATGTGAGTATCAATGTATTTGGAAGAGCAGTCATCACGAAGTCTTCGATATAGATGTTCACACCTGCCGCAGTGGTAACCTTAGGCTTTATCATCAAGATTTCCAAATAGTTGTCGAAGGTGAATCCATCGCTCATTTGAAGTGCGGAATCGTAGTTCTTTTGAAAAGATAGAATCAGTGTATTTAGGATTGGATAAAACGTGAAGATAGCCATTAGGATTATGGTAGGAGCCAGGTAAAGCCAGGCTTTCCAATTGTTCTTCGAGTCCATTTTGGCTTCTCCTTAAAGAGCTATTCTCTTCTCGGTCTTGCCGTCGAAGACATAGACCTTATTTTGACGAACTATGAAATGTTTCTTTCCAAGTCCGACATTTTGGTCGGAATCCACCAAGAACTTACAGGCTTCCTCACCAGAGTAGCTTGGGTGGTCGCAAACCAAGGATGTATCTTTTCCTTGCGTTTGGATTCTTTCGACATTCAAGGTGAATCTACCATTATATCCAGGAATTATTCCTTCTGGACGAATTCCTACAAATACGTCATCGTTATTCTCAGCTTTTGTATCTAAGATTGCTTCATCACCGATATAAAGCTTATGGTCTTTGATTTTTCCTTTGAATACATTGATAGGAGGAACGCCTAAGAATTTTGCAACGAATAGGTTGGCAGGATCTCTATAGATATCTTGTGGAGCACCTATTTGCTGAGCGACACCATCTTTCATGACGACTATTTCATCACAAATAGACATAGCCTCATCTTGGTCGTGAGTGACAAAGACTGTAGTGATTCCTACATCTCTTTGAATTCTTCTTATCTCTTCACGTGTTTTCAAACGAAGACGGGCATCGAGGTTACTCAATGGCTCATCCAAGAGTAAAACTCTGGGCTTTTTGACCAAAGCACGAGCGATGGCAACACGTTGCTGTTGACCACCAGAAAGCTCGGATGGCTTTCTATCGAGATATTCATCTATTTGAACCAATCTCGAAGTCTCTTGAACCAAGGCATCGATTTCATCTTTTGTCAAACGGCGGAAAGCTTTTTTAGGTTCTCCGGTCGAATCCAAAATTTGTCCTTTTTCATCAATCTTGATGTTCTTCTTCTCATAGGAAGTTTCTATCTTGCTCTTCTTCTTCTTGAGTTTAGAGCTGATTTGCAAATCTTTAGCTTTTATGGATTCATCATCATTCTCTTTGTCCAAACGATAAGAAAATAAAGTTTTAGCTAAGCTTGTCACCACGTGGTAGTGAGAGCAAAATGCTCTGATAGAACCTTCTTTTGAAATCTTACCCTTGTGTTTAGAATTTCTCATCAACTCAACAATCTTCAAAGGATCTTCTAAAATCTCTAGAAGTGCGTTGATTTGAATTAAATCCAGGGCTTTCTCGGTTGTGCTGACTTTTAAGTTAGTTAAGGGGAAAGCTACATTTTCATAAACCGTGAGATGAGGGTATAGAGCATAATTTTGAAAAACTAATCCTATACCTCTTTTCTCAGAAGGTAAGAACGTCACATCGTCATCACCAAACCAGATTTCTCCATCTGAAGGATCTTTCAATCCGGCTAACATATAGAGTGTAGTGGATTTTCCACATCCTGATGGACCTAGCAAACCTAAAAGCTCACCATCCTTGACATCGATATTTAAATCATTTACGGCAATCGTGTCTGGAATGTGTTTTTTAGGGTCTGCAGGAAACTTCTTCGTCAAATGCTTGATTTTGATTTCCATGTTGTTGACCTTTCACAACAGATAGACATTCGTCATAACACCAATTTAATAATAACACTTAAGAAAGAAAATTCATTTAATAATTTTCAATCATTTCCTTAATTTAAGACTTTTTAACATCGATGTTATATATATACCAAGGTATATAAAAATATATGAATTTATAACTACGATTTTAAAGATTCTTTTCCAAAATTTAATGTAGTTCAGATTTCGGTTCGTAATCCTTGTTTTCAATCCTTGCCATTTGTTTTACTTTGTTTGCTCGGTTATATTCTTCAATCGACATATATACTTCTCTATTCTTGGAATCGATAATGTATGTCCCTGAGACGTAATCGAAGAAATCCTGACCTCTTTTCGATAAATGCATCATAGCCATAGACACCAAGAATGGAATGAAGACTGTGAATATATCTAGAATATATCCGATGAAGAATATCAACAATTGTCTGGCTACAAACTTCTTTCCAGACACGACCAATCCTTCATCAGTTAGTACTGATAAATTGAATAGATACATACCAAATGTCTTTCTCCCTCTTTTTAAAAACATTGGAATCAAATTGAACGAGATGAAATAACCGATTCCAAAACATATGAAGATCTCGATGACACTAGTTAAAACAATGACTCTAGATGTGGTTTGAAATAAATCGCTAGATGATAATAGAGCAATGGAGTAGTTGCTTATCTCATAGACATAGAAATCGTAGTAAGTCTCAGCTTTCAAATTTCCTTCTGTTAGATTTGAATTTGAATCTAAAACAAATAACTTATTTCCATCTTTATCAATAGCATTTTCCTTTCTACCTTTATATTGATTCATGGCGGTATCGTCATCAAAGAAGGTGGAATTAGAATAGAAACCATCTATTGCTTTTGAAAGACATGTTTTTTTGGAATCATAAGAATCCTTGCTATCTTCCAATGTGTTTAAAATCAAATTTCCTGTAGAATCATAAAGGCCTGATTCAATTTCTAATTTAAGTCTAGTCTGGCTGTTTTCTTTATATGATGGGATGTAATTGGTCACTAAAGCAGTTATTCCATAAAGCAAAAATCCTATAAATAATGTAAGGATTATATCTATTAATCCACTGAACCATCTTTTATAAAGTTTAGCTTTAGGATATTCGATGTCAGAAGATTCAACAATTTCAGTTCTTTCCATTCTTTTGGTCTCCATTTGAAATATTAAAGTCAGATTCCTTATAGTCATTATCTGTCTTTACAACTATCGATTGACAAGATAGGTCAGCAATCGTTTGATCGTTCTTATTTATAGCAAAGAATATTAACGATACGATTGTCACCATAAATGTGAATAGACAAATCATAAATAGATTTACGTTTCCAAAAAGATTCACGGTCAAGACATCCATTCTTCCCATAAAGATTGGAATGAATATTATCATCCAGGATTCTATGATCATTTGAACTAAAGACCTTACTATCAATAAAGGAATTGAGAAATCGTCCCAGTTTATTCTGATAGTTTCCATTTTGAAGAATCTATATCCGATAGTTCTTCCTTTTTTGAAGCAAAGAGGAAAGATAAGGAATGTCACCAAAGCACCTGGAACATAACAAATGATCATAGTCCATACAAATCCACAGCTATATGAATTATATGAATTTATAAACTCGTTATAAATGTCTTTATATCTCTGATAACTATTTTCTACTTCTTTTATTCCTTTATTTGCTCCAAACTGAAAAATATTTTGTAGTTTTGTGTAGACATTTGATGGAGATGAATTAGTATCGTTGAAGGATAAGTAGTCCATCAACCATGACGTGTTCTGCTTGTTTAAATAGAAGACATCATTTTCGATATTGAAGTCATCATTTACTAAATCTATATTTTCGCTATCTAATTTAAGAATGACTTTATTCAAATAAAGTCTTTCCTTGTCTTGATAATTCGTTCCACCATTGATGTAATCACCAATATTGTTCTCTTTTTTGAATTTTAGAAAATAGTAACCTAGATTATCATTATCTAAATTCAAAAAAGTATCTTCTTCTTTTATATCTATGGTTATTTTTTGATTGGATGAATCTAATTCTTGGTATGGAATTTTATTTTTAAAGCAAGATGTTTTTAATAAATAGGTTAAATAGATCTTGCCTGTTTCTTCCATCGAAAGTAATGCTCCATCTTTTGCTATTTGAAGCTTTGATTCATCTGCTATATTTGTCAGCTCTTTGGAATTTGCTTCTAGATTCTCTTTTGCTTGTATGGTCGAAGGTAAATTCATGTATATCGGATATCCGACAGCACCAAAAAAAAGAAAAGCAAAAATGACACCGACGAAGAAGTCGATCACCATTACACCGAGCCTTTTCCATTTGGATGGGAATTCTGGTTCTCTTCCTTCTCCGTAAGTGTTCATTTCTATTTATTCACCTCAATTATAATCAGCTGCGTTGATCACATGTCCATCTTTGCAAAGATATTTAATGTAATCTGCCACAACATCATAGATTATATAGTCTTCACCATTATCGTTTTCAAGGTTTATTGCAGGTGTGGGTTTGGTAGGTGAAAGTGCAGCTGAATATCTGTCGCTTACCAAGTAATCAATAGTGACTATATCCATAGTTCTTTTAGTTGTCCAACTCGAAGAATTTGGATATGACGTGCAATAAGGTCTACTTCCTACTGTCTCTAACAAAGCTCCGTTTACTTCTCTATTTGGAAGAATTGTAACTACGTTATCAAAAGGAGATACAGTTTGAACTGTCTTATTGGTCATTTCACCTGAAGTAAATTTACCTCTAATTCCTGAGTTGTTGTGTAATGCAACCAATGTTTCTGTCGTATAGTTCTTGTCGGGATATTTCTTTTTAGCTGCGTAGAACATGGCTTGTAATACAAAGTTTGTCGTATTAGTTTTGTTCCATCTTCCAGTTGAATATCCGTATGTGATTTCAGGGATAGAATTGATTAAATTGTTTGTTTTTTGTATTAAATCCATTGTGGCATTCGATGCCATCGATGAATCTACTTGAACGTAATTGATATCTTTCAAAGCACCTGTGGTTTTACTAAATGTCATATAAGAATATCCATTTGAATCACATCCGCCTTGAACATAAGGGATGATACTGTTAGATTTTTCCAATTGGAAGCTATGAGAATGACCACCAAATATTCCTTTGAAATTTAGTTTAGATCTTTGAATTTTATTTGTGTAGGTAGAGTCTTTGTCGTCATGTAAAACTAGGATAGTGCTTTTAGCACCTTCATCTTCGCAAGAAGTGATTGCATTTTTTAAAAGATTTGTATCGTTGGAAAATTCAAAATCTTCTATCCTTGAACTCTTGATGCTGCTTTCTAGTTCAGCACCCATAGCACCAACTACACCGAGTTTAAATCCATCTATATCCAAGATGATGTGGTCTTTGATAGAACCCGGTCTTTTCTTGGTGGATTTTTGAATTAGATTTGCACAAAGAAAAGGATACTTAGCTTCTTTTTGATTCGATTCAATTTTGCTAAATCCCCAATCGAATTCATGATTTCCTAAAGCCATAGCTGAGATTGGAAAATCATTCATTAGCTTCGTTAAAGATTCGCCTTTATCAAATCCAGATACATATGTTCCTTGCCACATATCGCCAGCAGAAACTATAGGTGAATCCTCAGTGTATTTAGGATTTCCTCTTATGGCACCTTGAAGTGCTAATAAGCCATTGTATGTGTTAGTTGCTTCAATTTTTCCATGAAAATCGTTTATTGAGAATATGGTGAATTCGCTTCCGTCATCTATATTGCTTTGATCATTAGAATTTGAATTTTTATCATCTTGTTTGGATGTGTTAGCCGAATTTGTTAATTCTGTATTAGAAGGTTTATCTAAACCGGAGATGATGAATTTGAAACCATCACCACAGATGAGAAGAGACACTAGGGTTAATGTCGATAGTAATATTGATTTTAAAAATGTCTTTTTCATTTGTTAACCTCTTAATGCTAGTATAAATTGTTTCTATTAAATTTCATAGATTATTAAGCTTAGATTAAGACAATTTATACTAAGAAACCGCTATATTAGCGGTTCTGTTCCATCTAAAATTATCTTTAGCTATTTGCTTGAGTAATTACTGCATTATAAGCATTACTAAATGCAGCATCTACAGCATTTCTAATCTCTTCATCTGTTTTAATATTTTTATTGTTGAAAATCGTATCTATGATATTTCCAACTGCTGTTCTACAATCGGCTGATAGATCGAAGACTGGAGATAGGAAATAGCGGTCTTCTTGAGTATATGTAGTGTTTAAGTTGAATGCTTGACCTGTATAAGTTTTGATTCTTTCCTGATAGGAATTATCTTCTGTCAATTCCTTCTTTCCGTCCTTTACTATATTTTGAATTGCTTCACTATTATAAGATGAATTACGAATTGGAAAATAGGCGGTTTGAGCTGCTAGCTTTGAAGAGTTTTCAGTGTTGGTCAAGTACTTATAGAATAAGAATGAAGCCAAGTTTTGTTTCTCGTCATTCTTTTTGAAGAAAGTCAATGAAGGTCCTTGTGAAATGACTTTGGATTTTGAGTTTGTTACTTCCCCAGTTTTTCCATCGTAGCAATTTTCATCGATGACAGGAGTCTCTTCCATCGATGCTATATATCCGCCCTTGTCATTTTTATTATTGGTCACTGAGAAGTATCTAGCGTGGGTTGTAGAGACAATGATCATGAAGGCTCTTCCGTAACTTAACATCGATGATGCATATTCATGGTAAACATCACTGGTTTTTGGAAGTTGATTTTGTGTACAGATAAGGCCTTCGTTATTCCATTTTTTCAATTGGACAACCAATTCTTTAGCTTTGTCGTTATTGAACAATATTTGATCATTGACCTTGCTTGAAGAGTTAGACGAATAAGGAATATCCATCATTTCCGCAAAGGAGATGAACATGTTTTGAGAAGATTCATAACAAAATGGAACGGCGTAGAATAAGCCATCGCTATTGTATTGATTCTCTGTACTAAACAAATCAGGATAATCTATCTTCATTTGTCTGGCAGTTGCAATCAATTCTTTCCAGTTGGTAGGAACGTTGTACTTTTTCTTTGCTGAACTAGATATAGGAGCTTTGTATGCCAATGCTCCTTTTGAGTCATAGGCATCAGATCCAGCGGCTTTACTTCCTTCAGCTTCGAAAACATCTTTGTTTATTACCAAACTCTCGCCTGATTTTGAATAAGGCATAGAATAGTAATGATTGCCTTGATACTGGCTTTTCTCAGCATTCAAATATGATTGATTGAAATCATCGAGGGATGTCGAAGAGTCTTCGACTATGTTTCCGTTATCGTCGACACCTTTTCCAAATCCATAATCGCTATTAGTCACATAGCTATCTAAGTTTAATGTGGCGTTGTTCTTTAAGAAACCAGCGACACTATTTCCATAAACTGAAGCTATGTTAGGTTGATTTCCGACGCTGATTGCTGTGTTTATCTCACTAGCAATATCTGGATATTTTCCTTTGTATACTGTTTTGACTTTGATGTTGGGATAGATCTTGTTGAATCCTTCTATTACTTCTTGCTCATAGAAATATTCAGCAAAGCCAGTTTTATTTGCCGTAGCAGGATCTTTTGGTTCTATGTAGTTGTTCCACCAAGTTATGGTCGTATCTAAATTCTTGATATCCTCTATTTTATTTCCATCGCTAACTCGGCATGATGCCAAAACAGTTGAGCATGAGGCAATCAAACTCAACATGATAAAAAGACGTCTTGAAAAGTTTCTCATATTTTTGCTTTCTCCGTTAAAGTATGTTTGTTTGCATAGAAAGAATGGATTTTATGTTTCTTATAGTTGAAACCATAGATTTTTTGCTTCAGTATTATAGATATTAGTTGTTTCTTTTGAAAGAAAATATTAATTTGAAAATACTTTCTAAATAAGAAAAAGACCGCCAATTGGCGGTCTAGTATCAAAATTGATTCTTTACTTTAGACTTCTAGATTGCTCTATTTTATTTCTAATTTTTCTGTAATTAGTTTTATAGCTAACTAATCCTACTATTGCCATGGAAAGAAAATAGAGGCAACTAGCTAATACGATACAAGACAAAATGAATTCAAATGATTTAGGATTAAACACTTTTGTTCTGGTGACATCGTATTTAAAACTAAGGAACAACAATACTCCACCGATAATGAGAGAAATCAGTCCCAGCATGAGATTTGCGAGTGATGAATTTTTCTTCTCTAAGATGACATCCTGTTCTTTGAACAAGAGTTCTTTATATTCTTTATTTTTCTTCTCTTCGAGGAGTGGCTTTTCCTGGCTTAAGAGTTCTTTCAAAGAAATCTTTTTGTTTTCATTTTGTTTTTTTTTCATATGGAATCCTTGTCTAACTAATACGAATCAATTTATTATGAATTAAATTAATTATGCGTTGGAAACGACATCTGTATAGGCAGTGGCGAAGGCTTTGTTTACCAAAGTGGTAATTTGCTCATCAGTTGTTGCTTCGTGATCGTTGAAGACGGTGTTGATGATGTTTCCTACTGCAGTTCTGCACTTTGCGGAAAGATCGAATACAGGTGAGTTGTACCAACGATTCTCGGATGTGTACTTGCTTCCTAAGCTGAATGTTTGAGCAGAGTAGGTGGAAACCTTATCGCTGTAAGAGGTATTCTCATCTACGACATTATTGGACTTGGCAAGAATATTCTTGATGGTCTCAGTCTCGTATGAAGAATTACGGATAGGGAAGTAAGAAGTTTGCTTAGCCAATCTAGCAGAGTTTTCAGTGTTGGTTAAGAACTTGTAGAACAAGAATGAAGCGACATTTTGCTTCTCGTCACTCTTCTTGAAGAAGGTGAGTGAAGGTCCTTGAGCGATGACCTTGGACTTAGCAGTCGAAGGAGCTGATTTTGCACCATCGAAACAATTTACATCGATGGCAGGAGTTTCGTTCATAGAAGCTGTGAATCCACCTTTTCCAGATTTAAAGTCGGTGTTAGCAAAGTATCTTGCACCAGATGTGGATGTAATACACATGAAGATCGTTCCTTGGGCCATCATGGTTGAAGAATATTGGTGATATGTTCCCTCGGAAATAGGAAGTTGATTCTGTGTGCAGATAAGTCCTTCGTTGTTCCACTTCTTAAGTTGTACTACCAATGCTTTAGCCTGATCGTTGTTGAACAAGACTTGTTCAGCGACATTGGATGACTTGTTGGAAGTGTAAGGAATTCCCATCATCTCTGAGAAGGAAATATACATGTTCTCAGCAGAGTCATAACAGAAAGGAATTGCATTGAAATAATGGTTGGAATCGTATTGGTTTTTAAACAAGCTAGGATAATCTTCTTTCATCTTTCTAGCGGTAGCAATCAACTCTTTGTAGTTGGTAGGAACTGAATATTTTGCCTTTGATGCTGCAGAGGTAGGTGCGACGTATGAAGCCTTTCCATCCTTATCAGCAGAATCACTTCCAGCTTTTCCAGCTCCTTCTTTGTCGAAGACTGATTGATTGACTGCTAAAGTCTCACCAGACTTGGAGAAAGGCATTGAGTTGAACTTGCCATCAGAATATTGGTTCTTTTCTCCATTCAAATAGGATTGGTTAATATCGCTTTGAGCAGTGGAGGCATCATCGATGATGTTTCCATCAGCATCGACAGACTTTCCTAATCCATAATCGGAATTGGAAATGTAGTCATCCATGACCAAAGTGGCACCAGCCTTCATGAATCCGGCAACATAGTCACCATAAATTGAAGCGACGTTAGGAGTGTTTCCACCACTGAGTGATGAATTCAACTGTTTACCTATTTCGCTGTAGTTTCCTATGTACTTGGTGTTGACTTTGATGTTAGGATAAACCTTGTTGAATTCAGCGATAACTTCTTTTTCAAAAATATATTCTGAATAAGAAGTTTTGTTGAAATCTTCCTTGTTTTCAGGCACTTTGTAGTTGTTCCACCATGTGATGGAAGTATTCAAATTCTTGATATCTTCGATCTTGGAGCCATTGTTGATCTTACATGAAGCAAGAACGGTAGAACAAGAGGCGATGAAGCCTAACAACATAAGAGAACGTCTAGCAATGTTTTTCATTTTTATTTTCCCCCTGGAAATTTATTGCTGTCGACTTTTATCTTCTAGTCTTTACACGTATTTCTTTAAAACCGGATCAACCTTTGATTCCGGCTCTTCCGACACCACGCATAATATACTTCCTAAATATTATAAACAATACGAGTAAAGGTACAACAGTGAGAACCGTTGCAGCCATCTGCCATGAATATTGTGTTTCAAATATTCCATCTTGGACTTCCTTTTGAAGAGCAGCACTTCTCAATGCCACAGATATAGAAGTAAAGCTGTCATTTGAAACTACGAGGTTAGGCCAAACGTAAGCGTTCCAGCTTCCAATCAAAGAAAGGATGAATATGGTTAGAAGTGTAGGGCTGGCGAGAGGAACCATCACTTTCCAAAGGTATGTCCAATCGCTCTTTCCATCGACTTTAGCTGCGAGATACAACTCGTTTGGAATTTGTTTGAATGTTTGTCTTAACAAATATATGTAGAAGACTGAACAAATGAAGGGTAAGGACATAGCTAAGTATGCTTGAATTCTTGTCTGATTTGCTGATATCAATTCGAGGTTTGACATGGCTTGATAGTTTGTGATGACCATCATTTCACCTGGAATCATCATTGTTGCCAAGAATATCATGAAGACAAAGTCTCTTCCAGTGAACTTCAATCTAGCGAAGGCATAAGCCGCTAGGATTGTTACCAACAATCCAAAGCATGTAGTCATTAATCCGACAATCAATGTGTTCATGACCAACTGCCAATAGTTGAATGATGGATTGTTAATAGTCATCGAATAGTTATATGAAATGTTCTCTATGATATTTGTGGTAGAGAAGAAGGCTCCGCTTCTCACTTCATCTTCTGTCATGAATGAAGCGGCGATCATATAGTAGAATGGGAACAAGACAATAATTGCTGCTGCTATCAAGAGGATATATGTTATGGCCAATCCGATGATATGCATAACATTGTCTCTTCTTTGAGTGAGCTTGACATTTTTCTGCTTGTTTGGAATCACCAATGTAAGGTGAGTTGATACGTTTACTTGTTTCATGATCAATAATGCACCTTCTTTTTGGAGACATACATCTGCAAGAATGTAAACAATAATATAATCAAGAACAGGATGACAGCTCCAGCTGCAGCTCTATCCATATGGGGATTGCTTCCTGATAGTTGATCGTAGATGTAGTAGACGACCGTATATAAGTCATGGACGTTTCCGTCAGCAGTATAGGATCTGTTGAATAATCCGATTACAGCGTTATATTCCTTGAAAGCTCCAATGAACGAAGTGATTGAAATATATAGAATCTGTGGAGAGAGTAAAGGAACTGTAATTTTCCAAATAGTCTTCCACTTTGGAGAACCATCCAATCTTGCGGCTTCATAATATTGCTTATCTATATTTTGTAATCCGCTTAAGAAGATAAGAATCTTATAAGGTAAGGCTGTCCAGATAATATAAAGACATAAGACGAACATTGAATTGAATCTATTCGCACCGACTAAAACCCAGTTTGTCGTCAAATTGAATAATTTGTTTATTAATCCACCCGTAGTGAACATCAACGAGAAGACCATACCTACTGCGATTACGTTAGTGACGTATGGCAAGAAGAAGACAGTCTGTAGGAACTTCTTCATGAATTTGATTGAATTAATCCCAATAGCTATTAATAAGGCCAAGACGACTGAGATTGGTACAGTTATAGCTGTGAGAATCAGAGTGTTGGGCAAAGCATATTGAATAAATTGGGTGTATTTTGAAGCCTCTATTCCAGGTACGACTTCAGTGATACCCAAGACTATTCCATAGTTTGAAAATGTCAATCCATCAAATGAACCAGAACGATAGTCGTAGTTTTTCATGAATGATATGGCAATTGTGTTCAAAAGTGGATATAAGGTGAATATTCCAAGAAGTATCAATGCCGGAGCTAGATATAGCCACCCCTTCCAATTGTTTTTTCTTTCCATAGATTAGAACTCGATTCTCTTTTCTGTCTCACCGTCGAACAAGAAAATCTTGGTAGGGCGAATTCCAAACTTCATATCGCCTATTGTAGGCTTCAAATCAGAATCGATTATAATCTTTATCTTCTCTTTTCCTATATGATTCTCGCTGGAACAAATCAAGGACAAGTCTCTACCCATTGTTTGGATTTGATCTACCTTCAATGTCAAGACTTTCTCTTCTTCACTTACCTGGTTTCCAAAGAGGAATCCTTCAGGTCTAATTCCGATATAAATAGATTTGTTATCAGCCAATTTGTCGGAAGTGAGTATCGTTTCGTTTCCAATTATGACCTTATGGTCTTTGATTCTTCCCTTAAATACGTTGATAGGAGGGTTACCTAAGAATTTTGCGACGAACAAGCAATTAGGATTTCTATATACCTCTTGAGGTTTATCCTGTTGCATAGCTACACCATTTCTCATGACGACTATATCATCACAAATGGACATAGCTTCTTCCTGATCATGAGTGACGAAAACTGTTGTAATCTTCGTCTCTCTTTGAATTCTTTTGATCTCTTCACGTGTTTGAAGACGAAGTCTTGCATCTAGGTTACTCAAAGGCTCATCCAAAAGTAAAACTCTAGGCTTCTTGACCAAGGCACGAGCGATGGCGACACGCTGTTGTTGACCACCGGATAGTTCAGCAGGCTTTCTTTCCAAATAATCTTCGATTTGGACAAGTCTTGCTACTTCTCTAATCATTGAGTCGATCTCGTCTTTGGAGAGTTTCCTCACAACCTTGACTAAGTTTCCATCCTTTATGATCAAACCTTCATCTGTGATTCCAAATCCTCTATTCGCCTCTTTTGCTCTTTCCTTTGCTATGATTTGCTCATATTTGGAGATTAAGCTATTGGCTTTATTAACAGGATTTTTCTCTACATGAAGATTGAAGGAATAAAGCTTCTTTGCAACGTATTGAGATATGTGATATTTCTCACAAATAGCAAATACAGAGCTGTTTTTCTTGATGACACCAGAAATTGCAGAGCCTTTTATAGTCTCTATCAATTTTGCCGGATTTTTCAAAACTTCAATAATCTTGTTGCCTTCTTCTACAATAAAATTTTTCTTGTTTTCCAGGACTTTAAGATTTGTCAATGGAAACGCAATATTCTTGTAGACTGTCATATGAGGGTACAAGGCATAGTTTTGGAACACCAAACCAATACCTCTCTTCTCGGCAGCTAAATGAGTCACATCTTCATCATCGAACCAAATCTCACCGCTGGTAGGATCTTTCAATCCTGCCAACATGTAAAGAGTTGTAGACTTTCCACAACCAGATGGACCTAAAAGACCCATCAATTCACCATCCTTGATAGTGATTTTTAAATTGTTGACTGCAATAGTTTCAGGAATGTTTTTCTTAGCGTTTCCTTCAAACTTTTTAGTCAAATCGTCTAGTCGGATTTCCATGAACCAGATTACCCCTATTTCCGATTTATTTTACTTTAATTATTGCTGATATTTAAAATGGTAGAGATATTGTAAGCACTTTAAACCATAAATCTTATTTACTAGCCGGTTTCAACATCAAAAAAGGACTTCTAGTCCTTCTTTTTGTCTTCTGGTGTATATAAATCGTTCTGAATAAAGCTTCTCTTAGTGGTGTTTTGCTGAGCTAGTTTATATTCAAATACATCCTTGTATATTGATTTATTATCGATGGATACCATATAAGTATTGGTTATATAGTCGGATAGGGATTGATGTGCTTTAGATAAGACTGCCATGGTCAATGAAACTATAAAAGGTATAAAGAAGGACAGCAAACTCCCCCATAACTCGATTACATAGAAGAAAAGAAATCTCAATGTGAATTTCCACCATTTTACGCTGAGACCATTAACATCTATCAAAGCAATTTTTGTGGCCATCATTCCTAGAGTTTGCCTCGTTCTAACATTGAATAGTGGAATGACATAGCTGAAAATCAAGAAAGGAAATAATAATGTCCCTAAGACCGAGAAAGTATCAATCAATAATAATTGTCGATTTAAATTTCTGTATTCGTTATTCCAGGACATGTAGCTTAAAGCTTTTTGATATGAATCTTCATAAAAGCTTAAATAATAATCGTTATGCAATGAATCATCATAAATCTCGATTCCATCATTATTGAATAAGTTGTTATTATCATCACCTTTGGCATTCTCTTTTAAATTCTTATATATTTCATTTCCTTCATTTCCATTAAAAAATAAATTAGAATCAAAGAAATAAGTCAAAGCATCATCATATTTCTTATTCTTTTCTTTTACTGTCAAAGCAGTGTCTTTAGAAATGCTTTCTTTCAGTTGGATGATATGATTTGAATCATCTTTGAGATATAGATGAGAATTCAGTTGAATATCATCTCTTTGCTGATAGACGCTTTTCATAAAAGGAGAGACGCTTAGAAGGTAAAAAGTAAGTAGTAGAAATATAGCACCGGTTAACAATGATAAAAATGCATCTACTAAAAAAGCTGCGATTCTTCTTCCTAATGTTGCTCTTTCATATGTCAGTTCAATCGTTTCATTTTCCATCATCTTCACCTTCTTTTGTCACTACATTGTTTTCTACTTTGAATTCTTTAGTGTTTTTAGCGACGATCATACAAATTGTTTCACTCAATGTTTGATGGTTGTTTTTTCTAAATATCATTAAGAAGAATGAAACTATTATCAATAATAGACTGAATATAGAAACATATAAAATATTGATAAATCCCCATATGTTAAATGTCAATAAGTACATTCCTTGAGTTCCAAACAAGATAAAGCAGGATAATGAATTGATAGAGAATCCCATTATTAACATCAGTAACGATTTAATTAGTATTGATGATATCTTTAATAGTTCGTCATCTATAGTAGTAAACGCTAAACCAAAGACTTTAAATCCTATTGTTTTACCATCCTTAAAAATCAATGGAAACAAAATATAACTAATAGCAGTGGCTAATATATAGCCGATGATCAAAAAAGACCCTCTTGTCATCAATATTGTATTTTTTTCGCTGTTGAATTTAGTCAATGTTTCTTTATAGGATTTCGATGTTTGAATATCATTCATACAATCTTTATAGGCATTCCTATAATCAGTTTTAATACTATCGTATATTATTTTCCCATTTTCATTCTTTGAATAAAGAATATAATCGTTCAATAAGGTAACTGAATTTATATTTAGTATAGGGTAACCATCTTTAATTTCAAAATATGATTTGCTTTTTGGAAAAACTTTACTTAAATATTCATCTCCAATGTATGAATCACCTTCGAATAAATTCTTATTTTCAACTCTATAATTGTTGTAATAGTAGAAAATTCTATCTGTTTCTTTATCCATCTTTTCTTTGTCTTTATACTGATTCATTTTACTCAATGTTTCATCAGAAGACGAAGACAAAACGATTCCATATACATAATTTTCTACTATCTTATCTTCAGACATAAAAACATTTCCATCATCATATGATGAAAGATGCGAGTCATAGATTATTTGATAGAGATTTGTCTGAGCCTTTGAAGTCTCTTCTTTTAAATTTGTATATGATGGAACTGCAAGGGAAATCAAATCGAACAAGGCGAAGAGAAGAATGGAAAAAACCAGTGTTAGACAATAGTCAAGAAAATAAGCCAAAGCTTTTTTCCCAGGCTTTGCCACTACTGCGGTGGCATATAGGTTTTCTTTTTCTCCACTTCCGTTATTTATCATTTTAATCTTCTACTAGATATTTCTCGGATCTTAAAGGTCTGTGCATCAATTCTTGCACTAAATCCTTAGGATTTTTGTTTTCGTATAAAGTTTCATAGACAGCCTCACAAATAGGCATATCGACTTCGTATTTTTTTGCTTTTTCATGGAGGATTTGTGAAGCTTTGACACCTTCGGCTGTCAATTTATTGTTAGCTAATACTGATTTGGCATCTAAACTTCTTCCTATTGCATTTCCTACTTGGAAGTTTCTAGATTCCATTGAAGAACATGTCAATATTAAATCCCCTACACCAGTAAGACCATAGATGGTTTCGACTTTTCCACCAAGTTTTCTTACGAAATGCGACATTTCGACCAGTCCTCTAGTGATCAAACCAGATCTGGCGTTGGTTCCATAACCCATTCCAGCACATATTCCACTAGCCAGAGCGATTATATTTTTCATTGCACCACAAATTTCAGCACCGATTTCATCATCGTTTGTGTAAACTCTAAAATAATCGTTCGAGAATATTTTTTGAATTGTTTCAGCAGCCTTTTCATCATAAGAAGCTGCTGTAACAGTCGTCAACTCTCTTTTTACAACTTCTATAGCAAATGATGGACCGGCTAAGACGACTATAGGATGATATGTTGTGAGATTCTTTTTGATGATATCACCCATCAAATCGTGAGTATTTGGGTCGAATCCCTTGGATACTGTTACAAGAATTGCATCTTTCTTTATCAAATTATCTATTTGTGCAGTAGTTGAAGCTACAGCAAAGGTAGGAACAGCTATTATGACAACATCAGCATCTTTGACAGCTTCATTTATATCCATAGTAGCTTTCAATTCTGATGGAAATGTTATCAATTGGAAATAAGCTGAGTTTATATGTCTTTGTTGGATATCTTCTACTTGGCTTTTAACAATTCCGTAGATGGTTACATCGTGTTTATTGTCGACTAGAACTTGTGCAAGGGCAGTTCCCCAAGCTCCAGATCCCAATACTGCTACTTTCATATTTTGAATCCTCCAGTCTGCTTCCTTCTCATAATGATTTTAACGGGGACGTTAGTCAATCCAAACTGGGTTCTAAATGTCGATTCAAGGTATCTAAGATATGAGAAATGCATGAAGTCTGGATTGTTGACGAATAAAACAAATGTTGGAGGATATGTATCGCTTTGGGTGGCGTAGTTGATTTTGACTCTTCCCCCTTTGAACAAAGGTGTTTCGTTTGCCAATTGAGCATCTCTTACAACTGTATTTAACAAAGATGTAGGTATACGTTTTCCAGCTTGTTCATGGACTATTTCAATGGCTTTGAAAATCTTATCGATATTTTGTTTGTTTTTTGCCGAAGCAAAAACGACAGGAACGTAACTTATGAAAGGCATCCATTTGATCAATGTCTTTTTATACTCTTCTTGTTCGTTTTGACCATGTTCGTGTAAATCCCATTTGTTTATGACAATTATCATCGGCTTTGATTCTTCTAATGGAATTCCAGCGATATGCTGATCTTGGTCAGTTAGTCCGTAATCAGCATCGATAACCACTACCGCTACATCAGACTTCTCTACAGCGCTCATAGCACGTAAAGCTGCATATTTATCGATGGATTCATAAATTTGACCACGTTTTTTCAAACCAGCTGTATCGACGGCGACAAAGTTCTTTCCTTCTCTTGTAAAGGCCGTGTCGACAGCATCTCTAGTGGTTCCTTCCATGGAAGAGACGATGACTCTCTCTTCACCTAGCATAGCATTTACCAAGGATGATTTTCCAACATTCGGTCTTCCAATGATTGCAAATGAAATTGATTTATCATCGTTTGAACCGATTTCTTCTTCTTTAGGAAATCTTGAACAAACTTCATCTAACAAATCTCCGATTCCTATACCGTGGATTGCAGAGATTACAAAAGGATCCCCGAATCCTAATGAATAGAATTGATATGCATCTCCCAATAAGGTTTGATCATCGATTTTATTTACGACCAATATGACCTTGTTTCTTACTTTCTTTAAAAGCTTTGCTGCTGATAAAGTGTCTTCTGTGATTCCTAATCTTCCATCGACTAAGAAAAGAATCACATCTGATTCTTTCATTGCTATTTCAGCCTGAACCTTTATTTCTTTAGAAAAGGGTGCATCCTTTAAAACGATACCACCTGTATCTATCAAAGTGAATTCTCTTCCCAACCACTCGGCTTTGGAATAAAGTCTGTCTCTAGTTATTCCTCTAGTCTCTGATACTATAGCTTTTCTTTGCTCCGCCAATCTGTTAAAAAAAGTGCTCTTTCCAGCAGAAGGCTCTCCTACTATTGCTACTTTTGGTAATATCTTCATTTTATTTCAGCTCCTCTAATTTATCTTTTATCAAATTCGTGGTGGCTTCGATTCCCTGCTCTAAGTTCATATTTGATGTATCTAATTCTATTGCATCTTCTGCTTTAAACATAGGATTCAAAGCTCTATGGCTATCTCTATAATCTCTGTCTTTGATTTCTTGAAGGATGGATTCATAGACGGGATTTTCACCTTTCTCTTGGAATTCCTTTACTCTTCTCATCGCTCTACATTCAGGGGTTGCTACCATGAATATTTTGATTTGTGCATGAGGGAGAACATTGGTTCCAATATCTCTTCCATCCATTATTACATTATGAGCAGTTGCAAATTCTCTTTGCTTTGCAACGAGAAATTTTCTTACTTCTGGAAAGGCAGAAACAGGAGAGGTCAATTTAGATATTTGATTTTCTCTTATTGCATGAGAAACATCTTCTCCGTTGAGATAAACATGATCCTCGCTATCTAATTTTATGTCGATATCTTTTAGTGCAGAGGAAAGTTTATTTTCATCTAAAGGATCGAATCCCTTCTTTATTGCATATAGCGTGACAGCTCTATACATTGCACCAGTATCTATATAGATGTATCCAAGTTTTTTTGCTACAGCTTTAGCTATTGTAGACTTTCCTGCTCCTGCAGGACCATCGATTGCAATTGATATGAATGACATGTTTTACCTCTTTCGTTAATAATTCAAAGAAAAATATATTACAACAATAATTATGCCTAGACCTAATAAACCTATTATTACCCACATCCACCATTTCTTGAACAAATTTGTTATTTCTTTAGGAGAACCAGAAACCTGAGTTCCTTTCTTTTTCTTCTTGTTTTGTTCTTTAGGGGTATCTATAGTCTTAAACTCCTGAGTGGCCATCATCGCTCTTCTATGCTTGTATTTTCCATCCTCATTTAATAAATCTTCCAATGGAATTGACAAGGTGTTGTGTAAGACTTGTGGAGATTTAGGATTTGTATTTTGATGTCTCTCTTCATCGGATTTATAATTCGCATAATTTGCTGAATCTTCTTCGTCATCTTCATAGGATGTACTTTCTATTTTTTTCCTAAGTTCTGCATATTTAATAACTCTTGATTTTTTTTGTGGCATACTAAAGCACCTGGATAGTAATATTATATAAAAAAGTAGTAATTATTAAGCTTTTAAATCTAAGGTTATTGTATTTTTATCTTAGTATCTAAGATTTTTTATATCTTGTTCCTTAATATATCTTGAGAAGACTTTAACACATAGTTAAACGAATTAATCTTTTCTATTATTGATGACGTAGAATAGTCATCATTGTTTGTTGATTTGATCAGGTTGATAATTCCATCAAAGCATAATCTTGTTATCTCTAACAAGAAATCTCTATTTTGTGTTTGTTGAATTCCTATAGGGTGAATCGTTTCTCTTGACGACTCCATAAAAATAGAATAAGTGTCGAATGAAAAGTCTGGATTGAATGAATATATGATATTCATTTGTTCTTCTTTATTTAATTTATTCTCTAGCACAAATGGTCTTTCATACTCAATTATAGTGTCACCAAGATTATAAGAATTTAAAGTATTTTTATCTAAAGAAAGACATTCATCATAAATCTGTCCTATATTCTCCCCTTTATTAAGTTTATTCTTAATGATTAAAAGGATGTTAAAAACATATCTAAGTATCGGCTCTTTAATATATTGAACTTTGATGGTCAAACCATTTAAATGTGTATCTATCAAATAGATAGACATAATAGCTTCTATCAATGGGTTGATAATTGATTTAAGTCCTTTATCGATATTTGTAGAACTGATTGTTCTTTCCAAATCATTTCCAAATCTAACTATATCGTCAAATTTTGACATTATCTGTTCATATGAATCGTTGTTAGCCAATAATGAAATATCGGTGTCTATGTTGAAGTTGTCAACTATCATAGATAAGGAACTGATAACCGAATTTAAAACACTCCCAAAATTTTTCTCGTAGGCTTCATATGTCTCCGGATTTATAAATTGATGGTTAACAACAATCATATTCATAAATGATGAACATAAATCATAAAAACTAGAAGAATTGCCAAATGCCTTCTTAACTATATCTCTGTATGTTTTATCTTTCTTTGTAAAAAGCAATGTTTTTTCTTTAAAGCTTTTAATTGCTTGTTCCTCTAGTTTGGATTGCTTTATGAATTCAAGCTTGGATTTGTTGAGACAATACTTATCAATAATCATATCTGGATTTAAGTATTCTTTTTGAAGCTGAAATAACTTGTAGTTGTCTTCAGTCAGGTTACTTGATTTACTAATAATCAAAAGACAGATGCTTTCCATGATTCTATTGGACAACATACATGTAGTCATGCTGTTTAAATCTAAAGATATATCTAAGCAGTCGCATAAGCCCAATGAATCTAATATCATTGATTTAGTTATTGCTTTTTGAAATTCTAGTTTTTCGATTTGATCATCTGTTTTTTTATTATCTAAAGGCTTTAATGCTGATAACAAAGGGTCTCCAAATTTTTGGAGAAAACCTTCCTTTTTATTTGAATTGTTGTTTTCCATAATGAATCTTTCTACAAAAAAAGTCATGGCGATATAACCATGACTTCTTTTTGTCTAATTATTAGGCAACCTTGTTAACAGATGCATCGAAGATGGAATCGATAGCAGCCTTGATAGCTCCATCAAATTCTTCTTCGGTCTGTTGAGCACGGAGGTCAGCAAGTAAAGCACGGCTGAAGGAAGCAATGATTCCAGGGCACTTCTTGAGCTTTTCGTTTGCTTCGTCGCGGCTGTATCCACCAGAAAGAGCAACGATACGAACCACATGGGGATCGTTGAGAAGCTCATCATATTGGTGAGGATTCACAGGAATAGCAATCTTGATCATGATCTTTACTTCAGGATCCAAGGTGGCGAGATGCTTCTTGAATTCTTCGGTCATGAGTTGCTCTGACTTCTCACGGTCAGGAGCAGTGATGGTGCACTCAGGCTCGAGAATAGGTACAAGTCCGTGCTCGGCGATTTGTTCACCGATAGCAAATTGTTGATCGACAATAGCCTTGATACCTTGCTCATCGAAGTGGTTGATGACTGAACGCATCTTGGTTCCGAAGACACCGTGAGAGACAGCTCTCTCCAAAAGGGCATCGAGGTTGGGAATAGGCTTCATCAAGCGGACACCATGCTCTTCATCAGCAAGACCCTTATCACACTTGAGGAAGGGGACGACATGCTTCTTCTCCCAGAGATATTCGGCAGTTCCGAGTCCGTCGATGGTACGATCCATGGTCATCTCGAAGAGAATGGCACCCATGATCTTTTGTCCGTTGAACTCGGGGGATTTGATGACACGTGTTCTCATCTCGTGTACGAGGTCAAACATTTTAGCCTCATCACGAACACCATTGACGGTGTAGACATCCTCTTCGATTCCGTAGCCCTTCAAAGCCTTAGGGGTGGATCCACCAGACTGGTCGAGAGCTGCGATGAAGCCCTGGCCGTGTCCGGCTTGTTCGAGCTTCTCAGCATCAATTTCATGTAAACGATTCATTTTGGAAATATTTCCTCCGTTGTTAATTTTACCATGTAATCAAATAAAGGTTGATAAAATCTTTATTTTTCTAAAATACCTTGTAGCTTATAAAGCTATTGTTGCTAAATATTATGAATTTTTACGTTTTTTGCTTCCTCTAATGCCCCACTTTTCAATTCATATATCTTATCTGCTATGTCCAATGTCGATTCGCTATGTGAAACTATGACAATAGGAATTTTTTTTGAAATTTCTTTAAATGTTTTTAGCATTATAGATTCCGTCAAACTATCTACATTTGAGGTAGGTTCATCCAACAAAATCAGATTTGGATTTCTCAGCAAGATTCTAGCAAGACCAATTCTTTGCTTTTCACCTGTTGAAATGTTTAGATTCTCATTGTCGATATATGTATCTAAGCCGTTCGGCAATGAATCGACTAGTTTACTTATCGAGGCTCTTTCTAAAGCGTGATTGATTTCATTGTCAGTCGCATCGGGTTTGGCTTCAAGCATATTGTCTCTTAAGCTTTCCTTGAACAAATAGGTATCCTGTTCCATCGAAGCTATCGATTGTCTCAATGAATTTGAATCTATTTCATCTATTTTTGATTTGTTCCAATATATGGTTCCGTCTTCAACTTTTCTATGATGTTTAATTAAGTTTAGTAGGGTTGATTTTCCGTTTCCAGATGGGCCTTTAATGCCAATTATTCCATTGCTAGGAATTGTGAGATTGATATTTCTTAAGACAATTTTGTCTTTTTGATCTGGATATGAATAATTCAGATTTTCAATTTTTAATTCACTAAGTTTGCCCGCCTTGATATTGTTTTCTCTTTCTTCAACTTCTGGTTTTTCTTCAATGAGATTTAAAAATCTGTCTGCACTAGCAAATGTGTTTGATAAACTTCCCGGTAATGCTCCTAAGGCTAATGCAGGTCTAAAAGCACCAGGCATCACTAATATTGCTAATAATGGATAAATAAAATTTATTTCACCGTTTATAACATTTAATATCGCCATTATAGCAAAGACAAATCCGGCAAGTCCAAGCCATAGTTCATTGATTCGTCCTTGAAATCCGTTTTTCCATTTAATCTCAGAAATGGATGAATTTAATTCTTTTGATTTTAAGTCAACTTCTTTTAACTTCTCATTTTCTTTACCTGTAGTTACTATTGGCAAAGTACAATCCAAGCTTTCCATAAAATATGCTGAGAATTCAGCATATTGTTTTCTTTGCTTATTTCCAGTGTTTCCAATTATCTTAAAAGAAATTATAGGAGTAAGAATTCCTATTATTAAATAAAAGCTTAAATAGATGAGACTCAATTGCCAAGCCCCAAAGCAAATTCCGATTATAAATATTGTTAATCCTGATAACAGTGCGATCAACATAGGGCTTAAGGTATGGGCATAGAATACTTCCAAAGTTTCTATATCGGCTGTCATCAAGGAAAGCATATCTCCGTTTTTCTTCTCTTCAAGCTTAGCTGGAGCAAGTCTTTCTAAAGCTTCATAAACATAATGTCTAATCTCAGCCAACATATGGAATGCAATATTGTGATTTAAATATTGTTCAGCATAACGCATCGGCCCTTTTAAGACTCCAAAAACAATTGCCAAAATAGCCCATACATAATATGGGACTCCTGTCGATGTTCCGATGTTATATATTTGATTCAGTCCATCATTGATAGCTAATGCACAAAATAAGTACATAGCTACTGAAATGCATTCGCTTAAAGTACCTGAAATAGAGGCTAGTAGGTCCAACATCTTTAATCTTGTGGACATCTTGGAGAACAAGCCTTTCATCAAGGCTATCTTAGATCTTTTATTCATGATTCACCTCCATAGATTGTTTTTCATACATGGATTTATATTCACCATTTTGATTTAGAAGCTCTTGTTTAGTTCCTTTTTCTACAATTTTAGATTCCTTCATCACAAAGATTTCTTTTGCATCTTCAGTTTCTACTAATCTATGAGATATCATTAAAACTATCGAATCTTTTGCTAAATCGTATATTTGAGAATCGATTTTTTCTCTGGATTCTTTGTCTAAGGCTGAAGATACCTCATCGAATATCCAAATCTTATGATATACAGAAAGGCTAGCTGACATTATGAGTCTTTGTCTTTCCCCAACTGATATATTTTTGGAGAATTCTTTTAATTGATAATCCAATCCTTGAGGATTGTTGTACAAGTCTTTGAGTCCGAAGGCATTCATTCTTTCCCTTATTTGATTATCATTTAAATTTGAATTATAGAAGTGAAAAATCTCTCTTATTGAACCGCTAGGAATAGATGCAAAACCTTGAACTAATCCTATATTTTTGAAAAAGCATTGCTTAGAAATATCTTGTATCGAGCAATTCCCATATTCAACTTTTCCACTTGTAGGAATTAAGCTTCCCATCAATAGATTTGCAAGTGTGGATTTCCCACTTCCGCTGATTCCAACTAATCCATATAGCCCATTTTCTTCTATGCTGAAGTTAATACCATCAACTGCAATTTCCTTTTTACTATCCGGATATTTGAATGTGACATTGTCAACTTTTATATCAAAGTTGCTAGGTTCTTTATCTCCCCATTTGGGCTCAGGTAGATTTAGGAAGGACTTTATTTTCTTTAAAGCAATCATACCTCTGCCAGCAACCATCGCCAATGAGGCTACATTTCTCATAGGAATAAAGAACTGAAATACGATTAATATGAAAAATATAGCCAATGACCAGACTTCTGATGTATTTATGTTGGCACCATAATATAAAGAAATGGCCATTCCACTTCCTACACCACCGAACGATATCAAATCTAGTATTGTCAGTGATACTAACTCGGTGATTAATACTTTCATGGTTATCTTTCTGAAATCTTCACTCTGTTCGTCCAAAAGTTTGCTTTTCCTTTTGGAAGTGGAGAAATCTTTTAATATTGTTAAACCTTTTAACACATCTGAAAATGTGCTTCCCATTTTAAGATATACATCCCAATATTTTCCAAATACTTTGCTAATCGACATGCTCATAATTCCTATCATCAAGGGGATAAAAGGAAGGATGACTATCATCGAAGTTCCATACACCCAAGACATTGGTGAAGCAAAGCTTATTGTAAAGTTAATGATTAAACAAATTGCAAACATCAGCAAAGGCATAGTAAGTCCGTAAATAAGACTTGGAAGGAATCCAGTAATGAAGCTATCCAATTCCTCCACTCCTTCTAATGCCATTGTAGTCAAGGAAGAATGAGGCAGATAGTGATTTTTTATCGTTCCTAATTTCAGTGCCTTTTCATATGTTGCACTTCTTAATTTTGCTCTAGTTCTACTAGACAAGTTTAAAGATACTCTGTCTTGTATGAGTGATAAAACAAAAGATAAAATTAAACATATAATTCCAAGACAAAATGGAATGATGTAGTCACTGAATTCTTTAGCAGCTTTGACAGTCGCCAAGTAAAATGAATAGGCTATACACCCTGAGAAAAAGACATTGGATAGAGTGACTAAAATCATCAATAAGCTGATGACAAAAACAGACAATCCTAGTCCCCTGGTCAAATCTTTAAATGAGTTTTTATCCATAAGGCACCTCTTTTTAACCAAAGCTATATTAGTATTCTTGAAAATTTAAGCAAGTTTGATAGTAAAAAGTTATTTGTGCTACTTATGTGATAAAATTTTACATATTAATGAGGTATAAAACATGAATCAGCAAAAAAGACTCGTCTCTATACAAGATATTTCGTGCACTGGTAGATGCTCACTTACTGTGGCTTTGCCTATTATTTCTTCAGCTGGAATAGAAACAGCAGTTATTCCAACTGCCGTTTTGTCCACTCATACTGGTGGCTTTACAGGATATACTTTTAGAGATTTAACGGATGATTTTGAATCTATTGAAAACCATTGGCAAACTTTGAACCGCCCATTTGATGCTATTTATACTGGATACTTAGCACCTAGGCAAGTGGATTTGGTCAAAGATTTTGTTAAAAAGTTCAAAAAGGAAAATACATTGGTTCTCATCGATCCAGCAATGGCAGATGGAGGAAAGATGTATCCCGGATTCGATTTGGAGTTTGCAAAGAAAATGGCCGGCTTAGTTGCTATGGCTGATATTACTGTTCCAAATTTGACCGAGGCTTGTTTTATGTTAGGAATAGATTATCCTGAATCATATGATAAAGAGTTCATCCATAATATCCTTCTTAAATTATCTGATCTTGGACCTAGGTATGCTGTTCTATCTGGTGTTTCATACAATAAAGGGAAAGTCGGAGTTGAATGCTATGATGGAAAGCTAAAAACTTTTACTTATTTCGAGACTACTGATGTAAAAGGTTATTTCCATGGCGCAGGCGACATTTTTGCTTCTGCTTTAATTAGTGGATTGCTCAATGGACTTTCTATCGGTCAATCATGCTATTTGGCTCATGATATGGTTCATTCATCGATTCTGAATACATTGAAAGACCAAGAAGATGATATGAAGTTCGGCTTACATTTTGAGAAAGCTATTCCTGATTTCATCGAGGAAATTAAAGATAGAAAATCAGGAAAGCTTGTCGATTCTATTTTTGACTAAATAAGATGGAGAATCCCACTTATGGATCACATTACAATTACTATTAATACCACTGACGAGGAACAAAGAAGGGCTAAGAAAAAGAAAAAATTCTTAATCACATTGATAAACTCAGTGATTGAACCATTTTTCATTGCTGCGATGATTTCGGTTTATATTTTGATCTCTGCTTTTTGTCCTAATATGATGTCACCTTCTGGATTTACACCTTGGGCTTATCTATGGCCTATTATTTTCTTGGCTTGGGTTGTCCCAGAAACGATGCGTGCAATTGTAGAAAAGAAAATCACATTATTTCCAATTTGGGCTTTGACGCTATTCTTCTATTTGTTCTTTGGCTTTTATTTTGTTAACGGTTGGGCCATATATTGGCCTTTCTGGCTTATGATTCCCATCTTCTATTTGATTGCTGGCTCAATAGAAAAGGCTATTAAGACTTTCAAAGAATATAAGAGCGGAGAGTTCTAAAATGACTAGATACGAGGCTTATATAACTCTTTATTATGCTCTTTCGACCGAGGTTGGCAAAGAAGATGGACTTAATGAAAATCTAAATAGGTTTTTAGAAAGAATGAACCCATTTTCAAGTTATTCCGAATCCTCTAGCGATGAAGATATTTATATAAGATTTTGTGAAAAATGGGACCGAGTAGGTTCGACAGTTACTTCTAACTCCCAAAATGGTGGTTATACTTTTTGCAAAGTATTTATCGATACTTTGCCCAAACGTGTTAAGGCTTTTGATGATGTTAAGAAATCCTTTCTTTTCATAGATCAAAATGATTGGAATGAAGCTTTGAAATTACAAGCTTACTCAGGAACCTATGAACTACTTTTTTGCTTGCTTTCTAAACATGCCGACAAATCTAATGAAAAATTGATTGACTATCTAGCTGAGATGGATCCTTTCTCAGACAAGTTTCAAAACGAAGGCTCAAATGTTTGGAACAGATTTTATGCGTTTGTATCTGACTTCGGGTTCGATGGGCCTGATTATGTAACTGCTTCCAAATTTGTAAATTCAGAGAAATTAGATTTCCTGTTTGATACCTTTAATGAGATTAAAGAAAGTGAATGGGATGATTTGAGATTTAATTATCCTTATTCCTTTAGGATGAAAGAATAGACACATCTTTTAGATACTATAAAAGTTGGCTATTTAATTAAAGAATTTGTTTTTTTTGGTATTAAAGAAAAAAGATGAATTCTAGTATTTTGATAGGGCTTTCTTAGTATAATAATAACGAAAAGAGGAATAAAGCCATGAAAATTGAAATCATTGGAAAAGGTTTTGAAGTAAGTCCTGCAATGAAGGACGCTACTTTGAAGAAGCTTGAGAGAATAGATGGACTTTTCTCTGGTAACCCAGATGCAACCGTAGTCTATTCAGTTCACCCTTCTAACCAGGCTTGCGAAATTACAGTACGTGACCGCAAGACCGTCCTTCGTGCCAAGACCCGCGGTACTTCCGCGTATGAATGCCTGGATTTGACATTGGATAAACTCGAAGGTCAGTTACGTCGCGTAAAGACCCAAGTAGAAAAATCGAAGAAGAAATCCTCCTTCAACGATGTCATTCGTTTCGAGATGGTTAAAGATGATGTGGAAGAAGCTAAGGCGCCTGTGAATATCGTTCGCCACAAATTCTTGACTCCTGATCATATCGACGCTGATGAAGCGATAGCTAGAATGGATGCCTTGGGTCATTCCTTCTACATTTATGTCGATTCAGCTACCGGAGATACCTGTGTTCTTTATACCAGAGAAGATGGTGGATTCGGCGTTATCGATGTTAAGGAATAATTATCTTAATTTATGAAAGAGACCGCTTGAAACGGTCTCTTTTTAAGTTATGATATTCCTGATTAACATTGGAGTTACGAGATTTATATGAAAAAACTATTAGCCGTTGATTTGGACGGAACTTTGTTTTATCCACAACGCCGCTTTGCACTAATGACTAGGAAGAACCTTAAATTCCTTAAAGATTTCATCGCTGATGGAAATGAAGTGGTTGTAGCCACAGGTAGAAATTGCAGGATGCTGAAAAAAATTGAAAAGAAGCTAGGCACTAAATTAACAATGATCGGATGTAAAGGTTCTTTTACAAGAACAGATGATAAATTCTTGGCTTCTTATCCTTTGGATTCTAAAAAGGCTGCTTCTATATTTGTCGAAGCCAGCAATAGATTTGGAATTCAAGCTTGGACTTTGATGGATGACTCTGAATATAATTTTATTTATTTTAATGTCATTCCGAGAATTTCTACCATCCTATTGAAAATTCATTATATTTTGAAATTCCAATATAAAGAGTTGACAAATGTGAACAAGAAGAAGTTCGTTGAGAGAATTAAGAACGGTCCTGTTTATAAGCTTATGCCTGTATTTGGTTTGGGTAAAAAAGCTGAAGCCAGAGCTATTGAAGCTAATGGACCTTTAAATGAAATGTTCTCGGATTTTGCGGAATTGGCAATAAGTGGAACGGTTATCGAAATTACATCTAAAGGATCCAGCAAAGGAAATGCCTTAATGGATTATGCAAAATCAAAAGGATATTCTATTGATGATGTTTATTGTGTCGGTGACACATCTAACGATATCTCCATGTTCAAGCAATTCCCACATTCTTTTGTCATGTCACATTCACCTAAGTGGGTTAAAGACCACGCCTGTCATGAAGTAAATAGAGTCTCAGATATTAGAAAGTATATTGACAATCCTAATTTGACCGAGAATGATATGAATTTCTTCTTAAAGCATAAGGATGATCCAATCAAGCCAAGATAAAAAGATTATTTTCTTTTTTTGTTAGTACCAATCCAAACCAAGAACATATAATTGGTATTAAGTTGATATTTTTAATAGTTAATTTTATGAGTAATATAATTCATTTCGTGTCAAATGAAAAAACCTTTGGAGGAATAAAATGATTAAAGTTAACAATCAAGAGCGTTATGTATTTGGAATTCTTGAGATCGCAATGGTAGTCAGAGATACCTTGGAGTATTTCGTTGCCAACCCTCAAGGATACGATGTTGGTAAATATCAGGCAAGACGCGAGATATTGAAGAATATGACTGCTTCCAACTCTCCTTTCTATTCTTTCTGTGCTCAAAATGGTCTTGGTTACAAGACTGATGAGAAAGGCAAGGAAGTTCTCGATGAATCAGGAAAGAAGATTAAGAACCGTGGTCAACTTTTGATGGACAATCTCAACGACTTGTTTGAGACTGTCTATGGTGAAGATGCTCGCTTTGTCCGTGTCATCGATAAGAAGTTGACTGTCGATCCTTCCTACTTTGTACCTGTCCTTTCTGAAATCACTGGTATCCGTGAGACATTTAATGATGTCATCGACACAATAGTCAAGACTATTGACAAGACTGATGCCACCCTTTTGGATGAGAAGTTCAAGGAATTAATCACTCTCGAAGCCAAGTATGCTCGTGCAATTCAGCTCAGAATCATTTCTCTTCAATTGAATACTTTGTTCTTGAAGTTTAATAACGATACTCGTAACTATATCAAGACTCTCCGTGAAACTACTTCAATCGATCCTACCACCGATCCATCATTCAAACCTACCGATGATCCTACCGTCGCTTTGGATAACAATGAAATGGGTAAGGTTTTGGCTATGATGCGTTTCACCATCGATAAGTCCAAGACCCGTCAACCCGAGCCTGAGTTCCAAGCTCTCACTGACAAGATGACTCAACTTTCTGGCGGATTTTCTGGAAACCCCAAGATTACCAATCTTGAGGAATTTATGAAGGAATTTGCCGGTGTTTTCATTCCTACCATCAATGAAGTCGGTGCTCAATTAACTCCTGTCTTTGCTGAAGTTTTTGAGAGCATCCGTGAGTATGAGGTGGGATTGAAGAACGCAAACGGTGAAACTGTTTCTCAACCTGCTCATGAACCTGCTTCTTCTGAAGAGAAGCTCTCTGATGCCTTGAAAGGTGACGAGACCACTACCAACGATCCTTCCGTCAATAAGTAATAAACTGTCGATTTGTTCAATTAGTTAGGAGGCTTAGATTATGGCTGAAAACGTAAAGAAAAATAAGAAACCTTTTAATTGGTCTCTCTTTTGGGAAATATTCTGGCTTTGTTTATTCGGAATATTCTTCGTGGGGGGAGTTGTGTTTGGAATTCTAGGTGTCTATTGCAACAATGTTCAATGGGTTACCAATGATGCCTTGTACAACAGCCAAAAATCATTTGCTACCTGGCTCAATTGGTCTTTCATCGGAATGGTCGACTATAGAATTTTCGGTGTGATACTCATGGCTATTGGTGCTATCGGAATCTTGATTGACATGTTTGTATATGCCAACAAGTACGACAGAGAAACGCTTGTCAAATCTAGAAGACAAGAGAGACTCAAAGCTCTTATGGCTGATGAATCTATTTTTCTAAAGAATGAAGGAAAAACTGGAATTTCTAAAGAGGAAACTCAAGAGAATAAGTAGTAGAATAAAGGCACTTCGGTGCCTTTTTTTATATGAACAAAAAAACAAACTATCCATCGCTTCTTTCTTATAACATGTCAAAGATTAGAGGCTATAACAATAATTTAGAAAGAAAATTAAGGAAAGAGATGCGTGCTAGAGGTATCTATGGGTATAGAATTGATGATAAGTCAGTCTTAGGAACTCCAGATATTTGTTACAAGGGTTTAAAAATCGCTATATTTGTCGATGGAGATTTCTGGCACGGATTTGATTGGGACAAAAGAAAATGCCAGTTGACGACTTTAAATAAAACATTTTGGATAAACAAAATAGAAAGAAATATGGAAAGAGATAGGCAGATAACTTATGCTTTAGAACAAAATGGCTGGACTGTACTTAGATTTTGGGAACATGAGATAAACCAAGATAGTCAAGCATGTGTTCAAAGAATTGAGGAACAAGTTAAATTCAAACGACTGTTATCTGTATTTAAACCACTTTAGTGATTTGTATTTAAATACAAAAAATATAATTCTTTTTATGCTTTAATTGTTTTGATTCATAGAGTAAAATAACGGCATGTTTTGGAGGCGTCAATGTCACTTTTTAAAAATAGATTTAAATTGACTGAGCAAAGAAAAAATGCTAGTCAAAAAAAAGTGGAAACTGTACCTTTTGATCAAAGAGAAAAGGTTTATCCTTTATCTATGGTCGTAACTATTTGCAACCGTCATCAAGATTTGTTTTTCATTGACAAATATGCGGAATTAGGTGCTAGTCTAAGTCTTACTCTTTATGCTTGTTCAAACCCTCCAGAGGATATAGTTTCTCTATTAGGATTTGTAAATACAAAGAAGGATATTCTCATAACTATAACCAGAAGCGAGTACGTAGATTCTATGCTTGAGGCTGCAGAAAATAGATTCTTAGTTTCCTCTGAGGCTAAAGGAATTGCATTCTCATTGCCTATTAGTGGAGTTGCAGGAATTAATTCTTATAAATTCTTGGCTGATAGTTTGAAAGAAGTTAGATTAGAAAAAGAAAGAAAGGAGGAAGCTAAATAATGGAAAACGAAAAATTGAACAAAGATTTTACTGAGGCTTTAAAAGAAAACTCTGAAAAGAAATATGACATGATTTTAGTCATTGTCAACAAAGGTTATACTGATTTAGTTATGGAAGCCGCTAGAAGAAATGGTGCTAGAGGTGGAACTATCATGACTGCTAGAGGAACTGGTAATCCTTCTATTGAAAAGTTTTATCAGGTGACTATCACACCTGAAAAGGAAATTGTTTTGATTTTGGTAGATAGAACAATTACTGACAAAGTTTTAAAGGCTGTTTATGATTCTTCTGGATTGCAGACACCTGGTCAAGGAATTGCTTTTGCCATTCCTGCCGGTAGAACAGCTGGATTGACAGCTACATTGAAGGAAGCAGAAGATGAAGCCAAAGAATCACAAGAGGAGGCTAAGTGATCGATATGGATGTTATATTTGGAAAAATACCTGTATTAAATGCTTTGGAAAATACTAAAAAACCAAAGGTTGTTTATTTATTGAATACTTCACCTGACAATAAAATCAGGTACATGTGTGAGAAGAATTCGGTAAGATATGATTTAGCTCCCAAACAAGTGTTGGAAAAATATGCCGGAAAAGGAATGAATACACAAGGTGTGGTCGCTTTGATAGACCCTTATGAATATAAAAATCTTGATGAGGAATTGGATAAAGTCTTAAAGAAAAAGAACCCACTTGTATTGATGCTGGATGAAATCCAAGATCCTGTTAACTTTGGATCAGCCATTAGAAGTAGTGCAGCTTTTGGAGTTGATTTCATAATCGTTGGAAAGAATAGGCAGGTCGGAGTTACTCCTACCGTTGTGAAAATTTCAACTGGTGGAAGCGAATATGTGCCTATAGTACAAGTCACTAACTTGTCTAGAACCTTAGATGAATTGAAGGAAAAAGGATTCTGGACTGTCGGTGCAGCCGGGGAAGGTGATAGGTACTACGATGAAGTCGATTATAATGGCCCTATATGCCTAGTTATTGGAAATGAAGGCAAAGGCATTTCTATGATGCTAAAGAAAAGATGTGACTTCATCGCCAAGATTCCTATGACAACAAATATAACATCTTTGAATGCCGCAGTTGCTACGGCTGTCTTCTTAGCTGGCATTGTTTCGTATAGACGAAAGAATTCAGCTGAATAATTACTTTTGAATTTCCTCAGTTAATGGTTTGAATTGAGAAATAGGAGCATTGCAAGATGGACAAGAGTTCATCTTTTTCAGTTCCGTCTTTTCAACTTTTTGTCCACATATCATGCATTCAAATATAGTTTTATCTTTTTTCATAAATTTACCTCATCAAATTCTAAATTATTATAAACCAAATAAAGGAACGAAATAATGAAATGATTCTATTCATAAATAGGTGGAGGGAAATATGATGAAAGATAATAATGATGATCTTATAGAGTTGTATGCAATAAGAGCTAAGGATGATAAAAGTTCATATGATTTATTAGCTGAATTACTATATCCAGACATGAAGAAAATTTGTGGTTATTTTTGTCATTACTATAAAGGACTAGACGAGTCGACAGTAATGTATCAATTGAATAATGTTTTGAATTATTGCGTTGAGAACTACGACAATAAGGAAGGAAAGTTTATATTCTTTTGGCGTTTTATAGCTAAGAAAACAATGGCTAGATTTATGTCGAAATGGGTAGCGAAGAGAAACAACGAGTTGAATTACTTGGAGTCGGTCAAATTTGATCCTACTTTTGAAATTGCGAATAATGAATATATCTCTGAAGATTCATTATTTTTGAAACAAGCTATGATGGATTTTGGGAAAGACTCCCCATCTATGATGAGTAAGACCATTGCTCTACTTTGGTCCATAGGTCTTTCTCCTAAGGATATTGCTCCTATTTTTGGCTTGACTCCTTTAGGGGTTAGACGCTCGATAAAAAAGGTCTTGGCATTTATTCAGAAGAAAAGAGAAGAATATAAGGACATAGGCAACAAATCTTGATAAAATATAAACCATAAGGACAGGTACTTTTTGTATGTCATTTAATTCTTTTGGATTATTCTTAAAGTTTGCTGCTTCTAGCTCTGTTTCTTCTACAGATAATCCTTCAACTCCTACTCAGCCAACTGATGTTTCTAATTTCTTTCAAAATATGTGGTCTAAAATAGTCGATTTCTTCAAGAATGAAGCTACAAACCTTCTTTTGAAAATTGCAATCGCTATTCTTATTATAGTGTTGGTATATTATCTCAACAAACTTATAGACCATATCATCTTTAAATCTTTGCATAGAACTAGAAAGAAAAAGAAGAATGGCATAGAGATAGAACCTTTGGATGTTTCGGTCATATCTTTCATTCAAAGCGTTGTTAAGTTTGTTATATGGATAATCGTTGTGTTTATTCTTTTATCTATGTTTAATTTTGATATTTCTAGCCTTGGAACAATCTTAGCTGGAGCTGTTGCAGGTATTTCATTGAGTTTGCAATCACTTATTTCTAACTTTGCCTATGGTGTTGTAATTATTTCAAGCAGGATGGTCAAAACTAATGATTATATTATCGGTGAAGGATATGAAGGTACTATCAAATCCATAAATATGCTTTTCATAATACTTGAAACAGTAGATGGCAAAAAAGTATTCGTTCCTAACGAGAAAGTAGCTACCAGTCCTTTACAAGACACTTCTTCAGTTCCTGTCAGAAGCCTTCGTGTCGATTTTAGAGTTTCTTGTTCTGCCGATATCGATGTGTTGAGAGCTGATTTAACTGAGCAATGCAAACATGAGAAGAGAATTATGCAAGATCAACCTATCGTACTGTTAGCCACTGATTTGGATGGAAGTTCCGTTGGTCTATCGTTGAGAGTATATGTCTCTAATGAAGAATACTGGGATGAGTTGTATAGCCTTAATGAAATCATAGCTAAGACTTTGAGGAAGTATAGCTATCCTTTAAGTCAAAATGCTCTTTCTATTGTAGACAAGAGAAAAGGTGTTGATATTGCCCCCGCTAAGCAATTCAATATTCCAAATACTAAGTAAGAAGGATCGATTTGATGTCTAAACCAAAGGCTTCTATCATAGTTCCAGTCTATGGGGTCGAACAATATCTTGCGGGATGTTTAGATCCCTTGATGAATCAAAGAACTACTATTCCTTATGAAGTCGTAATTGTCGATGATGGATCAAAAGACAACTCAGGGAAAATTGCAGAATCGTATCATCAAAAATATTCAGATATTGTCAAAGTTATTCATACAGGAAATCAAGGACTTCCAATGGCTAGAAATGTCGGAATTAAATATTCTCGTGGTGAGGATATCATGTTTTGTGATTCCGATGATATACCCTCTATTGATTTTGTATCTATATTGGAGGAAACACTTCATAAGAAAACGGATGTCGAATGTGCCAACGCTGGATATATGAGTATGGATTTCAAAAGCAATGTTCATAATTCATTTTCTAAAACAAATGCTTATTTAGATGGGTATACTGCAGCATGTAGATTGCTGAATGATATTGTCTTGAGAGCTTATGTTTGGTGCAAGGCATTTAAGAGAGAGCTATTAGAAAAACAGGGAATCCAGTTTTATCCATATAGAACTACTTTCGAAGACCTTCCTTTTGTTTTCTCTTGTTATCTTTCAAGTAAAAAAGTGCAATGCACAAAAAAGATTGTATATACTTATAGAACATCTAGACCTGGATCTATTTTGAATGGTGGAGTCAAAAAAGACAGATTGCTAACTCATTTATCAGCTATATTTGCTTGTAGATCCTTTGCAGAAAAAACTTTGGGGAAAGATAAAGCTGTTGAAATGTTTGCTAATAGAAAATATAGATTCTATGCTCAAATGATTCCTGATACAGAATTTTATGGTGAAGATAAAAGACTAGCCCTAAAACAAAGTAGAGTTCTAATAAATCAATTATTGAAACCTGTTCTCCCTGTAAAAAATACATTTTTAGAGAAGGCTTGCAAGGCTTATGGCGGTGATGATTTTGATATGGTAGATGGAGAAACTTTAGACCAATTATCGAAATTGGTTAAAGAAAATAAGCAATAATAAAACTGAATTAACTATTTCTTTTATAAACTTTAAATCTTTAATCTTTCATATTTTTATTGTTCATTAGATCTCTGTCAACTTAATATACAATTTATGTATATGATATGGGACAAATAGGATTATGTATATTCAAGGCTAAAATTTCAATATACTAATTTTTCTATTTTAATGAACTTTACCAATTATCCTACTATGAAATGATTGTCTATTAATTATTGCTCCTAATATTTTTTTATTTTCAACAAACTATTTATGCACCATAAATAACAAATCGATTTGGTTTATTAATTGGTTGATATTCTTTTGCGTTTTCGGTAATCCAGATTTTGCATATTTTAGTTCTCCTTCATAAAAATAGCCTATTGATGGATAGAATACTCTGCTTTCATTGTTGCTTAATAAAGGATCTTCTTTATTTACTGCTTTTAAGAAAGTTTCTTTTATATATAAATGTTCTTCAAGAGATAAATATTCTCCGTTTAATAAGAACCAGTCATTTCTATTTTTCATTTCTTCCTTCACCAATGGGATTGAAATTTTGCAGTGCTGGCACCAAGGTGCGTAGATGAATAGATAAAAGCTTCTTTTTCTAATTGTAATTTCTTTTAATTCAACAAACTTGATTTCAGGGTTATATATCTTTTTATTATTGCAAGCAGCAATCTGAGAGAATAGAGAGAATAAAAGAATTGATAATAAAAACTTCAGTATCATAAAAAACCTCCTCTTAATATGAGGAGGTCTTCAATTATTTTGAGCAATTATTTTGTAGCTTTATTCAGAAGAAAATCTCTAGTTTTACTATCTATTCTAGGGTCTGTAAGTTCTAAATAAATTCCATCGTTTGGAATTTCCGTTAAGACTAACTTAAAACCTTTGTATCTCAAATATCTTTTTGTTTTATAAATGATTTGTTGGACCACGAAGTCTGCACATTTGATTTTATTTAGGAAGTCCTCTTCAGAGTTAAATACTTTAGGGAAATCCTGTTCTGATAATAGGATATTGATAGGTCTTATTTCCTTCATATCACGCCTATATTTAGGTACACCTTTTGAAACTAAGGATGAAGGTTTATAGGTCTTTCCTTTATCGTTGGATAATTCTCTCATTCTTATTATTGAATTGACATCTGAAGGTTCTCCGTTTCCCTTAATATAGATATCCTTCTGATAAACGGTTTTTACAGTCTTAGAAGCATTCCAAAGTTTTGATAAGAAATCGGGATTTGTAATTTTAGTCCTTTCTTTTGTCGTATATAGTGTTCCTTCTCTTAATTCAGCAAAAGACATATTGTTATCGAGAATGACATCTGCATTTTTCATTGAAGGCTGAATTGATTCTTTATAAGACTTGGCTATGTAGTTGAAATACATTGATATAGTTAAATAACCGGGGAGTGATGTTATTTTTTGATCTCTTATGACACGTCTTAGGAATAAGGATTTTGGTGTTCCTTCTACGAAATTTGCAATCAAGGATTTGTTATCTAATTCATCTAATAGGCCATTGGTTAAAACATAAATACCTTCAATTATTATTACTTTGTATTTGGAGCCATCTATTTTGACATTGTTTGGTATTCTCTCTGATGTAATTTTAGAATACTTCTTTTGAGTAATTGATTTGCCTGATAATAGGATTTTTACATCGTGAGCGACCTCTTTTAAATCATATACGTAGGGTTCATCAAAAGAAAAATGAGAAAATTCATCCTTGCATCCATTCAAATAAATGTTTAGTTCTTTCGGAGAAAGAAGATTGCTTATCTTGCTTTTGATTTTAAGACAATTTTCGTCTGAAAACTTTTCCTCGAAAGGAGTGTTTTTTATAATTTCTCTAACTATCAATCTAATCTCTTCTTTATGAGGCATTTTAGAATTGAAGTATTTTTCATTTACTTTATCGGTTACAATTCCAGAGATACCCTTGTTGTAATGGTCTGTGGAAATTATTAAGGAAGGAATATTGTTTTTGTTTAAGAAATTCTCAAGGTATTCAGCAGAGTAAGATTTTCCTGAAGAAGTAGCTCCACCTATGACAATTGCACACCTTTTTCTCTTTTCGAACAATTCATTGATCAAATCTAAGTTAATAAATGCCCATTTGTCTATGTGATGTACTCTAATACTCATTTTTTCCTCCTTTTTTATGTTTTAAAAGTAGAATAGATATTATTTTAACTTGTTTTTATTATAATTGTTAAAGGAAGGGGTTAAATATGAAAAAAATTAGCTTTTCTTTAGCGTTAATAGTTCTTTCGTCTTTCTTTTTAACATCTTGCAACGAGGAAATTCGTGGCTCTCTGACTTTCTATACTGATGGTGGAAATCTTTATTATCATACCAAGGATAATGATGAGCATATACAATTGAAAGAAGGAGATTATAAATCACGTACTGATGACTCATATACTTTTGAGGGTATAGCAACTAGAGAATTGCCTGTTCAAGTTAGATATCTTCAAGCTGAAAAAGAAGGATACACATTTTTGGGATGGAAACAAAAAATAGGAGATGAAGTGAAATCTTATATCGAGGATTTTTCTTCTAAATCAAAATGGAATTATAGTTCAGCCTCCTATATCGCATATTTTGAAAAGAATTTAACCGTAACATTTACCCCTATAGTTTTAGAATCGACATCTGCTGATAGCGATGGCAATAAAATTGAAAACTGGATAACATTCAACGCTGTTCAACCTATTACCATCGATTCATATAATACTTATTCATTAAATGCTAAAGTTTTGACTGAAGTACGTACAAAATTAAATAGTGCATTGCCTGATTTTTATCAAGGTAAAGGATCATTTACTAGAATTTCCAAAGAAATGAATGCCTCTGAGGAAATAACTTCCGTCAAAGTATCTGAAGCCCAGCTTAATTTTTATGTACCATTCGAATACAATCCTAATTTTACATATGATTACAAATATGGCTTAGATGAAACGGATGTCATTTATAAATCCAAGGATCAAAAGGAACCGATAGATTTAGATGGTTTTAAAGAGACTAAATATTCGACTAGTTCATCCAATTCATTGTCTGATTTAGCTCCTACATATATGGAACCATATGTTGAAGGAAAGAAGTTCTTAGGATGGTACCAAATCGGTGAAGATGGTAATGAGACAAAACTTGATTTTAGAAAGTTTGGCAGTGATGATCAATCATCAGTTACCGGAAGTAATTTTGCATATCCTAAATTTCAATCTTCTATTAAAATTAATTTTGATGTAGACGAAGCCCTATGGAGTTTCACTAATCCAAATATTGTGGGATATGCTGATGATGTTTTGGATTTGACAAATGTAGAGGATCCGATTTCTAAGGATAACAGTGAAATATTCTCTTTCTGGTACTATGATGCTAATAATGATGGAAAATATGATTCAGATAACGATGTTGCATTTAAAAAGGACGTTGCGACAAAGATTCCTTCGACTGTTGAAGGAAACTTTGTTTTAAAGATTTATTCTGTAGGTAAGCCTAAGCTAATTTTAGATCTTGCCAATGTTAGAAATTATTTGAAATATGATGCATTGGTGGAACATTATGGTTTTAAGGAAGTGGATGGTTCTATTGGCAAAGTCTATATCAATTTGGATAAAGGTAGCCAGTTATGGGATTCATCTGATGATACTATCGGATTATTAAATTTAAATACTTTTAAGACATTTATCAAAGATGAATATCATAATAAGTTTATTATTAATGGCTTTAATTTATCTAACGGATCTAAACTCGGACCTGAAATGGTCGATAGTGATTTGAATGTTGTAGTCGATTTCACGCTCAAACAAAAAGTAACGCTTCATTATGCAACGGGAGTTGATTCCACTGGCTCTTTCACTTACGATGATGGAGAGACTAGTTATTTAGATATTGGATTCCAATCTACATTTGCTAATTATCAAAGCGCAGATAAAAACGATTTGAATGGAATAAAGATAAATAATAATATATCTGCTCCTGATGGTTCTAATTTTATAGAATATGTTCAATATGGATGGAAGACATCTCCTACCAGCACAAATGAAATGGAGTCGTTTAAAGTAACTAGTGATTCTGAATTAGAACTATATTCCAATATGAGAAAGAGAGTCAATTTAACTCTTAAGCTTTATACTATGAAACAAGCTACTGCACCAGGTTCAACTAAAAAGATTCCAGAACTCTCCTCGACGAAGGAAAAGTCTGGAATTGAGAAATTGTCTATTAATCAAATAGAATTGCAGAATTTGTTCGGGATTGATACGAGTTTGAAAGTTTTGGATTTGGATTTGAGTGACACTAGTATTCTCGCTGGAATATCAGCTTCGACCTTGGCTGAGAAATACGTCACTAAATATCCTGACTCTAATAAGACATACTCAGTCATAGCAGCGAAAGACTTAGCTGATCTTAAATCGTCTTTGTCTTAACCTTTATATAATCCTCCTCCGATGAATTCTCTAAATGTTGAATTCACCGGAATTTTTTTGATGTCTATCGTTTTTATTTGTTTTAAATTAGCACAAAGCGATTGGGCATATTCGTAATATGGAGATGTTTTTCTAAAATTCATAAGATTAGGAGTTGCTAATTCTTTCATTACAGATAATTCGTATGGATAGAAAGAATCGAAGACAAAGTTTGCGTTTTCTTCTCCAGCATATATTGTTTCAAACTCCTCTTCTCTAACTTTGGACCACATAGAAAATGTCTCTTCGAAAGAAGTGCTTCTGCTGATTTCATCTCTGACCAATCTCCTTAATAACCTAGCTTCGGAGAAAGGAAATGGCTTTAAATTAGTGATCGAGATTTGGGGCTGTGGACTGATATAAATCTTAAAGATGATCGATGGATCAATTCCTTCCCAAAGCTTTGGATTAAGGCCGTGAATTCCTTCAATAATAATAGGTTGATTTGAATTGAGTTTTGCTACTCTATTAAAATCTACTGTTTTGTCTTTGAAATGAAATGTTCTAAGGTTTGTTTCTTTTCCTAAAAGTAATGATATCATTTCTTTTTGAAATTCTTTGATATCCAAAGAGTCGATTGATTCTAAATTTTTAGTTCCATCTGGATTCAACGGGCATTGGGATGGTAAATAATAATAGTCATCCAACGATATTCTTAAAGGATTAAGACCGACTGCCATGAGACCGATTCTCAATTTGTTGGCTGTGGTAGTTTTTCCTGAACATGAAGGGCCTGAAATAGATATAAATTTAATATTTTCTTTTGAAATCATTTCGATTATTTTAGACATCTGCATTTGCATCTTAGCTTCACCGATTTGTATCAAATCAACTTCACCATATGTATCAATGAAATTGTTAATTCCTTCTATAGAAGATAGGCCAGTTGAATTTCCAAATGATCTTGCCCTTATTAAAGCCTCTTGGAAGACTGGTTCTTGATGGAATGATGCAATTTTATAATCTAGTTCTTTTCTCGGGTAGGAAACATAAATCCTATTATCGATATAATTCATTTGATAGAATCCATCACTGATTATAGAATTTGTTTTGGAAATTTTTTTGAATTCCTTTTCGAAGTAGAAAATAAAATTCTTATCTAAATCTATCTGTTTTTTGTCCTTTAAAAAACATAGTTCATAAGTTCTTGATATGGATGGGTAGATTACAAGTTCCATAGCGGGATCTACCAACTTGGTCGTTTGATTTAGAACATTTCTTAATTCTTCTTTGTACTCTTCTAATTGCTCATAGTTTTTTATCATGTTCTTCACTCCTTGAAAGTGCTTACACATTATAAGGCATTCTTTTTATTTTGATACTTAGTTTTATTTTTGCTTTCAAATGTCTATTCCGTGTTAAAATCTCTATCGTTAAATCCGTAATTGCAAGGATGGAGGTAATTTATGGCAGATAATTCTAAGGATGATATCCTTACTGTTGAAGGTAAGAAAGCTCTTGAGGAACGTTTACGTTATTTGGAAGATGTGGCAAGGCCTCAAAACCTCGAAGATTTAAAATTGGCTCGTTCACAAGGTGACTTGTCCGAAAACGCTGATTATGATGCCGCTAAGAGCAAGCAAAGTGAAATCGAAGCTGAAATCCAAGATATTGAATATAAACTTCGTAATTATAAAGTCGTTCAGAAGAACGAGAAGGTTTCTTCTGTTCAGATTGAATCTGTAGTCACCTTGACTAATCTTTCTAATCAAGTAAAGATGACTGTTAAGATTGTCGGTCCTACAGAGACTGATTTGAGTGATCCTAATTTGTTCAAGATTGCTTCTGATTGCCCATTGGGAAAAGCTATTCTTGGTCACTTGGTCGGTGATGTTGTAGATGTTGAAGCACCTAAACCTTATAAAGTAAAGATTGAAATTCTTAAGTAGTTTCTCTGTTGTGATTAAAACTCACTCTTCATTGAGTGAGTTTTTTTGAATTTACGCATCTTTATTTGAATTTATTCTTCATTTTTAATGGAGGTAAATCTTTATGATAAAAATCTTTGTAGTCGGTTTTATTTTTTTAGTCGTCTCGTTAGTTACGTTGACCGCTGTTGATAATAACAATAAAAAAACAAGTGGTGGAAATGGTGGTAATGTAGTAGATGTAAATAAAAAAGATGGCGAAAGGAATGTGAAAATAGAGGGTGAAGTCAATCATCCGGGATCTTTTTCTATTCTGCCAACTGAAACATTAGGAACATTAGTTCAAAAAGCTGGTGGATACACTGCGGATGCTGATACTTATGCAATAGTAGAGGAAACTCCTATAGGTGATTTCATTGAATTCTATATTCCTGTTAAAGCTGATGACTTTTGTGAACCCAAGGCTGGAATTAAAATTAATATCAATGATGAATCTGTAACAAAAGAAGATATGAATAAGGTCTTTGATATCGGAGCTACATATTGTCAATCTATAATTGACTATAGAGTTCAAAATGGGCCATACGTAATCATTAATCAATTGATGAATGTTAAAAATATAGGAAAGGCAAGGTTTGATAAAATTAAAGACAAAGTAACATTGAAATGAGATGTTGTTTTTTTATCTGTTATCCTTTTTGATAGGATTGTTAACAATATTTTTTTCTTTTTGGATATGCTTATTGCTTCTCTTAGTTTTGTTGTTTACTTATTTAAGAAAAGGTTTTAAACATGTCCTGGTGGCGGGATTTGTTTTTGCTATTGGTGTTGTCATTGCCCTTTTAATTCTTTTGCATAATACTGAGCAGTATTTGAATACATATGGAATAGTAATAAAGAGTTCTCAAAATTATGTTTTATTAATCACTTTAAAAGGAAAATATTATCTATCGAGTAAGAATAATGAATTTAATTTATTGGATATTATTAAATTTGAAGGGAAAACAATTGAATTGTCTTTTTCTCATTATGAGAGCACATTTTCTTTTAAGAACTATCTTTTAAATCAAGGGGTTTCTGCTGAATTAAAAGTATCGAATTGCAATGTCATATTTCGTAGTTTTTTCAATATTCGAAAATATCAAGAATGGGTTTTGCAGTTCTTTAACCCGACAGAAAAAGTACTGGTAAAGTCAATTCTTTTTTTTAAATCCCCGTCTGAGATTGAAGAATTAAATACGCTTCAAAAAAGCGGGTTGATCACATCATTATTTTCATGTGGAATACATGTAAATTTATTTATTTCATTTTTGCATAAGTTATTTTCTATGAAAGATAAAAGAGTTAATTCTAAAATTATTACTTTACCTGTTCTATTATTTTTTTGCTTTGTCTCAAATTTATCATTTTCTGGAATCAGACTCCTCATAAAAGAAATAATAGATACGTTTTTATCTATTAAAAAAAAGAAATATCAATCTCTAGACAGATATTCCTTAGTATATTTAATAATGTTATTTATTTTCCCTAGTTTTTGCATGGAAACAACTTTTTGGATTCCATTCCTACTAATGATTTTTAATATATTGTTTTCTTATTCTATTAAAAGAATAAATGGAATAAGAAGACTTTTATTTAAAGGACTTCTCCCCGCTTGTGTAATAACACCTTGTTTGTTGTTTACTAATGGAATTTACGGGCTGTTTAATTTTTTATTAACACCTTTGCTTTTGAATTTCGGCTCTGTCTTTTTTATTTTGTTTTTCCCGTGCTATTTAATTCCATGGATTGGATGCCTATTAAATCCTATTTGTGGCTTATTGATAATTATCTTGAATTCCGTGAATGGATTTAGCATTTTTGTATTGAGGGGAGATTATTCATTAGCCGTTTTGATATCTTCAATCTTCATCCTGTTTTTGATTTCGATACTTTTATTGTTTAAGACGAAGAAAGCATTAATTATCTTCGAGTGTTTGTTTTTGACTTTGATATTAACACCAACAATGACTTCTTATTTTCCTAAATATGAAGTCCATTTCATTGATGTAGGACAAGGGTCTTCTACCCTGATTAGAAATGGCGTTTCAAATATACTAATCGATACGGGAGGAAGTTTATATGTGGATTTGGCTAAGGATTGTCTAATTCCATATTTTGAGAGAATTGGAGTAGATAAGCTTGATTATGTTCTATTGACTCACGGTGATATGGATCATGATGGAGCTTTAAACTCATTAATATCAAATTTTAATGTTAATGGTTATGAGTATTGTGAAAACACAAAAGAATTTTTTGAAATAGGTGGAATAAATTTTATGAATCTAAATGCAAATCCTAAATATAATGATGAAAACGGAAAGTCCGGTGTTTTAAAGTTTAATGTGAGAAATACTTCTTTCATGATAATGGGAGATGCTACTAAAGCAGTTGAAAATGATATTCTAAAAATGAATATAGATTTAAAATCAAACGTTATTTTATTAGGCCATCACGGAAGTAAAACATCATCTTCTAAGGAATTTATAGAAAAAGTTGATCCACAATTAGCGGTTATTTCGGTTGGTGAGAAGAACAAATATGGGCATCCCGATAAAGAAGTTTTAGAAACTTGCACCCAACTTTTCTTACCGATTCATAGAACAGATTTGAGTGGAACCTTGGTTTATAAATGCTAAAGAAGTAAAATAATTTAAGACAGAGGTTTCTAAACTATGAATGATAAGAAAGTGGTTCTTTTGATTGATATAGGCAATACTAATATTCATTTTGGGCTGTGTGTATCAAATAAATTTATAAATTATAGCCAGGTCAAAATAGGTGAAGATTTAAGTGATATTTTAAATATTCTTTTAGATAGAATGCTTAGAGATTATGATGGTTATGAGACTAGAGCATATATTTCATCTGTAAATAGAAATGCTTGTGGTGCATTGCTAGATGTATTAGAAAATAGACAAATAAGAAACATGTCAATATCACCATTTTTGATTTTCGATTATTGCAAAAGAACTGGATTAGAAATCTCTAATTATCACTTCTTGGGTAGTGATTTGTTTTGTGACATCATTGCGGCTAAAGATGAAAGAAGATCTGCTTTAGTCTTGGATTGTGGAACGTGTTTTAAGTTATTAGGGATGGATGAGAGTGGGAAATTTTTAGGTGGTTCTATTGCCCCTGGAAAATCGATGATGCTATCTTGTTTGAATCAAGGAACTGATTTATTAAATGTTAGTGAGACATTTTTCCCAAACTCCACCTTGATGCTTTCCACTGAAGGTGCAGTTTCGAGTGGAATTACATTCGGACTTGGTGGTATGGCTGTTAAAATGATTGAAAAGACTATCATTGATTTCAAATTGAAAGATTGTAAAATCATCGTCACCGGTGGGGATTGCCAATATCTTGCGAAATCCATGAATGGTTTCGGGTTTGATAATTTTACTGTCGATTCTTTATTGACATTGAAAGGAATCGCTTTAGCTTTTAAGGAAAACATCAATTTCGACTAGGCTTTATATGGTTTCTTTTAAATTTTGATTGTAACTTCAAAATTTAATTTAAAATATAGGAGTACTTATTTTGGAGGATTATTTTTAATGTCGGAAAAATTGAAAAATTATAGAGCTGATACTGAATGGAACAAGATGGCTGAACCTTATTATGATGAAGCCATTGATACTTTGCAAAAGTATATTCAAACAAAATCTTATAATGACCCTGCAACAGTTACCAAAGAACATCCCTTTGGTCAATATGTAGCAAATGTTTTTGATTTTGATGTCGCTCTCGGCGAAAAAATGGGTTTTAAGATTGATCGCTGTGAAGGTTATTGTGTTGAATTGTCCTATGGTGACCCCTCATTGCCTACAATCGATGTTTATGCTCACTCAGATACTGTTCCCGTTTCTAGTTTTTGGAACTTTGATCCCTTTAAGGCTGAAATCAAGGATGACAATATTTATGGAAGAGGAGCGGCTGATGATAAAGGACCTGGATTGGCTTGTTTGTACGGAGCTAAATTGTTGCTCGATAAAGGATTGATAAAAGGCTGGAGGTTACGTTTTATCTTCGGTGGAAACGAAGAGATGGGCTGTGAATGTTTGAACGCTTATTTCCATAAACTTCACAAGGAATATCCTACTTATGGAATCTCTCCAGATGCCAATTTCCCTTTGATTTATGCTGAAAAAGCTCTTTGTGATTACGACGCTTCTTATGATGTCGATTTAGGTGAACAGCCTTTTGAATGGGGCGTTGCTATGAACCTTGTTTGTGACAAGGTCGATTATGATTTTAAAAATCTTCATTTCGATTTTGAAAAAGCTAAAACTATCGCTGATAAGTATTTGGCTGATCATCCTGAAATTAAAGGCTCATGGAACAATACAATCTTAACCATTCAAGGACACGGATATCATGGATCTATGCCTTGGAATGGAACTAATGCTGCTCTTTATATGATCAACATCATAGCTAAGATTATCGGTTCACAGAAGCTTCATGAAGCTTATGAAGATTATAAATCTGGAGATGGAACTCCATTCCATGGTAATTACAAATCAAAAGCATTTGATAGATCTTCTTATTGCGTTGGAATGGTCTCTTATAAACCTGGTAGATTGACACTTCACATAAATATGAGATTACCTGAAAATGTGAAATGTGAGACTGCTATTAGAAATGTTAAGGAAAATACCTCTGCCGATGAAGTTAAAATGAATAGTTTCACCCCTGCTCTATACGTTAATCCTGAATCTTCATTCATCAAAACTTTGATGAATGTCTATCAAGAAGAATCTGGTGATTTTGAGAGCAAGCCTTTGGCTATCGGTGGTGGAACATATGCTAAAGAGAGCATTAATACTGTTGCTTTTGGTGGTGAGTATCCCGGTAGAGATTTCTTTATGCACGGTGACAATGAATGGTTCTCAATTCCTGACTTTAAGAATTTGATCGGTATGTATGCTCATTGTCTCTATGCTTTAGGAAACTTAGCTGTGAAAGAAGCTGAAGAGAAAAAGAACGAAAGCAAATAATATATATATGAGATTAAGACGAAAAAAATGGGCTCCAGAAACAATTGCTAGACATCCGGGTACTGCATTAAATCTAGATTCCTTGAATAATCTACCTGAGTTTTCCTATTTGGAAATCGGGTCGGGAAAAGGTAGATTTTTGCTTACGATGGCAAAGAACAATCCCTCTAGAAAATATCTTGGAATTGAGATGAATTACAATGCATATTCTTTAGCCATTAAGTTATCTGAAGATCCTTTATTTGCTGAATTTGATAATCGCAATTATGCTTTTATAAACGCTCCTTGCGAAAGGGTTTTTGAAAAGATTAAACCCGAATCTTTGGATTGTATTTATTTGAATTTCTCGGATCCATGGCCTAGGAAAAGAGAACACAAAAGACGTTTGACTTATCCCACTTTATTGAATGTGTATCTCAATTTACTCAAAAAAGATGGAATGGTAATTTTCAAAACTGATAATGTTGAATTGTATGAAGACTCTACTAAGTATTTTTCTTCAGTGGTTGGTTTTGATGTAATCTTTGAAGGTGAATACAAAGAAGAAGCCTTAGATGACGTAATGACTGAATTCGAGCAAAAATTTAGAGAACAAGGAAAGCCAATTTTTAGAATCATCGCTAAGAAGAAATAAATAGCAATCTTAATTGCAAACGGAAAGTTGTTTATTCTTTAATAAACCTCCTTATTTTTTAATAAGAAAATTAAAAATAAATGAGGTTTATTTTTTTTGTTGGATTTAATAAGATAATTGCACGTTAACTTTAAACAAAGGGGGATAAAATGTCATATTCCTGGTTCACTGATTATTTGCAAGGACGTTGTGCAGATGCGTACAATTATTTGGGTGCACATTTACAGCTGAATGAAAATGGCGAAGAAGTTGGAGTTGTATTCCGTGTTTATGCCCCTATGGCTAAAACTATTGAAGTGCTAGGTGATTTCAATAGTTGGGCTTTAGGAAAGAACATTATGACCAAAGTGGATATGTGGGGACTTTGGGAAGTTCTTATTAAGGATGCCAAAGTTGGTCAAAGATACAAATATCATATTTTGGGATGCGATGGATATTATCATGACAAGGCAGACCCTGTCGGATTTCAAGCAGAGGTAAGACCTGGAACCTGCTCCATCATCTATGATAATTCCAAATTTAAGTTCGAAGATGAGGAATGGTTGAAAAAGCGTGAGCGCAATTTTAACAAGCCTGTTTCTATTTACGAAATGCATGTTGGAAGCTGGAGACTTAAACCTGATGGTGGCTCCTACACATATGAAGAAATAGCAAAGCCCTTAATCGAGTATATCTTGCAGATGAATTACACTCATGTCGAATTTATGCCTTTATACACATATCCTTTCGATGGAAGCTGGGGATATCAGCCTACTGGCTATTATTCGGCTGATGGAAGGTATGGCTCTCCTGACGGATTGAAATATCTCATCAATGAATTGCATAAGGCAGGAATCGGTGTCATTCTCGATATGGTTCCTGTTCATTTTGCTACTGACCCTCATGGACTTGAAAAATTTGATGGTTCAAATTTATATGAAGGACAGGGTGATATGGAGTACTCTCAATGGGGCTCCAAAAACTTTGATTCAGGTAAAGATCCTGTACGTTCATTTTTGATTTCTTCGGCTGATTATTTTGTGACCCAATTCCATGTCGATGGCGTAAGAATCGATGCTGTTTCTAACATCATTTACTACCAAGGGGATGGATCTCGTGGTGTCAATGGTGCTGGAGTGTATTTTGCTAGAGAGTTCAACCGTATTCTTCACGATAGGCATCCTGATTTGATGACCATTGCCGAGGATTCCTCAGCCTATCCAAGCGTAACTAAGGGATTTAGTGAACAATCATTGTGCTTTGATTACAAATGGGACATGGGTTGGATGAATGATACACTTAAATATTATGCCAAAGACCCTGTTTATAAGAGTTATGAACATGGAAAGATTCTTTTCTCTATGGCTTATTTCTACTCTGAGAACTTTGTGTTGCCTTTATCTCATGACGAAGTAGTTCACGGAAAAGGAACTATAGTTAACAAGATGTGGGGCGATTATGATCAAAAGTTTGCTTTAGCTAGAAACTTATATGCCTATCAATATGCTCATCCTGGTCATAAACTTAATTTCATGGGAAATGAACTTGGTGATTTTGATGAATGGAGTGAGAAGAAGGGTTTACCTTGGAATTTGTTGGATTATCCAAAACATTCCGGATTTCAACATTACATTCATGATTTGAATTGTGTATTGAAGGCTTTCCCTGCTATGTATGAAGGGCAATTCGATCCCAAAAACTTCCAATGGATTTTAGCTGATGATTCATCACAATCAGTTTTGGTATTCCAAAGAAGTACTAAGAATCAAACCATGGTCTTCATATTTAACATGACTCCTAACTTCTACTCTTATTTCGATATCGGTGTACCTTTGGATGGACAATGGGATGAAGTCATTGATTCTGATAAGGGTATTTATGGTGGTTGGAACCAATATAATGGAGCCCCTTTGTTTGCTAGACCTGACCCCTATCAAAATCAACCATACAGGATTACTATCAAGCTTCCTTCTTTTGGAGCAATCTTCCTATGCCATAATAAAGATGCTGACGAAGAAGCTAAAAGAAACAACACTGGAAGTGACCCGGCAGATGTGAATTCTATTAATGGTGATGTAAAAGTCTTTATTAATAAAAATAAAAATATCGGTTAATCTAAATAAAATTGTGGTTTTTTTAGAAGAAGGGAACCTCTCCCTTCTTTTTTTATTCAAAATAGCTGAAATAGTATAAAATATTGCCTGTGAGGAAAAAAACAATGGATTCTATTTTCGCTGATAAAAAATCATTTAAAGCCGAGTTTAAAGCTCGTGCTGTTCGTCGCTATGCTCGTGATATCGACCATCTTTCTAACGATGCTTGGTATCAAATCTTGGGTAGCATGGTCAAGGAACAAGCCAATATTGATTGCAAGTCTACAAAAGATGCTGTTGAGAAAGCAAATGGTAGACAATTGATATATTTCTCAATGGAATTCCTCATTGGTCGTTTGATGCGTACCAATTTGGTCAATATGGGAATTTATGATGTTGTCGCTGAAGGAATTAAAAGCTTAGGAAGAAATTTGGATGATATTCTTGATTGTGAGCCTGATGCTGGATTAGGAAACGGTGGTTTAGGTAGACTTGCCGCCTGCTTTATGGATTCATTAGCATCTCTTGGTTTGCCAGGACATGGTGATTCACTTCGCTATGATTATGGATTCTTCAAGCAAGTCATCAGAAATAACCGTCAGGAAGAAGTACCTGATCTTTGGTTGTTGAACGGTTTTGTCTGGGAGACAAGAAAACCTAATCAAGCTATCACCGTATCTTTCTATGGATATCCTGAGACTTATACAGATCCTAAGACTGGTTACACTCGTTATCGTACTGCTAATGCTACCAAAGTATTGGCTGTCCCTTGTGATGTCGACTTGGTTGGATACAAGAATCATGTCGTGAACACTTTGAGATTATGGTCAGCCGAACCTTCTGAGGAAAGCTTGCCTTCAAATCAAAACTTTGGTGGATATCTCGATTTTGTAAAGCAAATTACACATTCTTTGTATCCTGATGATTCCAATGAGAGCGGAAAGCTTCTTCGTCTCCGTCAAGAATACTTTATGGTCTCTGCAGGAATGCAATCTATCGTAAAGAAACATAAGGAAGTATATGGAGATCTTCACTCCATCCCTGAACACTGGGTATTCCATTTGAACGATACCCATCCTATTATGGCTATTCCTGAGTTGATGAGAATTCTCATCGATGATGAAATGATGTCCTGGGATGAAGCTATGGAGATTTGTCAAAAGAGCTTTGCTTTTACAAACCACACAGTTATGGCAGAAGCTTTGGAACGTTGGCCTAGCCAGTACATCGCCCAACTCTTCCCTCGTATCTACATGATTATTGAGGAAATCAATCGTCGTTCTATCTTGCTCATGCGTTCCAAGCATATGGATGATGCTACTATTGAAAATTGCAAGATTATCAAAGATGGCATGGTGAATATGGCTCGTTTGGCTATCCATGTTTCATACTCAGTAAATGGTGTTGCCGCTCTCCATACCGATATTCTTAAGAGAGAGACATTCCATGATCTCTACAATTTCTATCCTCAGAAGTTCAACAACAAGACAAATGGTATTTCTCATCGTCGTTTCTTGATTTGCTCTAACCCCGAGCTTACAAGCTTCTTGAGAGAAACAATCGGAGATGAGTTCTTGACTGACCCCGAGAATGGTTTGAAGAAATTGTTGAAGTATCAAGATGATAAGAAGGTCTTGAATAGATTGCTTGAAATCAAGGCTGACAACAAGGACAGATTGATTAAGTATGTCCAAGAACATAATGGTGTTACCATCGATAGAAATTCTATTGTCGATTCTCAAATCAAACGTTTGCACGCTTATAAACGTCAACTCTTGAATGTCTTGAGAATAATTCACCTCTACAAGAGAATGAAAGCTGATCCTTCATTTAGAATCACACCTCATACTTATATCTTTGCTGCTAAGGCTGCTCCATCATACTCGCTTGCTAAGAACATCATTGAGCTTATCAACGTAATGGGCGAGAAGATTAACAATGATCCTGAGATTTCCAAATATATGAAGGTTGTCTTCATCGAAAACTATGGTGTTTCCAATGCTGAAATCATCATTCCTGCATCCGATGTTTCCGAACAAATTTCTACTGCCGGTAAGGAAGCTAGCGGAACCGGAAACATGAAGTTCATGATGAACGGAGCTATCACCATGGGTACCTTGGATGGTGCTAATGTCGAAATATCACGTCTCATCGGAATGGATAACTGTGTAATCTTCGGAAAGCATGCTGATGAATTGGATAAGATTCGTTACGAAGGTTCATACAGACCTTGGGATATCTATAACTCCGATCCTCGTGTCAAGGAAGTTGTCGATTCTTTGATCGATGGAACTTGGGATAACAACCATGATAGATTCCGTCAAATCTATGATGATTTGATGTATCGTGGAGATGAGTTCTTCGTCTTGTTGGACTTTGTTGATTACTTGCGTGCATCCAAGAAGATTGATGAACTTTATTCTGATCGTCTTGGATGGGCTAAGATGTGTCTTGTCAACATCGCTAACTCTGGTTGGTTCAGCTCTGATAGAACAATAGCTGAGTACAACAATGAAGTTTGGCACTTGCCTGTCATTAAGCCTGTCAAGTAATAATTTTGGTTTAAATAACACCCGAAAGGGTGTTTTTTTATAGAAAAACTTAAGGTATAAAATTATTAAAGTTGAATAGTTTCTTTTAAAAGCGTAAAATGAACAAGCTTTTTTGAAAATTGATTATTTATAGAGGTAAGAGTATGGAACACAGTTTTGAAATCAAAGGTGGCGACTTGATCGTCACAGTCAAGAACAGCAAGGAAGAGCTTCAAAAGTATTATCACTCAGCTTTAGTAGCTTGCTGCAATGAAGTTACTATTCGTGGTTTTAGAAAAGGACAAGCTCCTTTGGATGTCGCTAGCCGTGCAGTAAATCCCGAAGTGCTTAACGACAGATTCACCAGAAAGATTATTGACAAATCCTTTAAGTCATATATCCGAGATGATGCAGTCGTCGCTGCCATCAGAGAAAATACTTTGAATGGAACTACACCTCTTGTCGATCTTCCTGAGCCTAGAGATGGTTCAATTGTTACCTTCTCTTATCCTATCAAGCCTGTCATCACTAAGATTGCTGACTACAAAGGAATTGAAACCAAGGTTGAAGAGAAGAAGGTAGATGAAAAGGCAGTTAACGATGAATTGTCTCGTTTGGCTTTGAATGAGGCCGAACTTCTTCCTACCACCGAGAATGCTAAACTTGGTGATATCGCAACATTGGAGGTCAAAGGATCTATCAATGGAATTGACAAGCCTGAATTAAATGAAAAATCTATCGATTTGGAAATCGGAGCCCACAAGTTTGTTCCCGGCTTTGAAGAGAATGTTAAGGATCACAAAGCTGGTGAGACAGTGAGCTTTACTGTCAAGCTTCCTAGCAACTATCCTGATGGATTGGCTGATAAGGATGCTTTGTTTACCGTTAAGATTTTGTCTGTTAAGACAAAGAAGATTCCTGATTTGAATGATGAATTTGCAACAGTCCAAAGCGAGTATGCAGATGCAAAAGATTTGGCTGATTTAAAGGCTAAGATTGCTGATAAGCTCGCTAAGGATTATGCAAAGAATTTCAGAAACCAAAAGTATTCTGCTGCTATTCAAAACATTATGGATAACTCCGAGTTTGCTATCGATGAGAAGAATTTGAAGCAAACTATCGTTGCTGCTCAAAAGCAAGCCGATGAAGAGAAGATCGAACAGCAAGGTTTGGATTTTGCCACTTATTTGAAGTTGACTGGAATAAGTGAAGCCAACTATGAGAACAATGTTTGGATCAACAATCTCAATCAACTCAAGGCCCAGGCTATCGCAAAGTACATTCGTGATGCTGAAAAGTTTGCTGCTCCTAGCGAAGAAGAAGTGAAGGCTACTGCAAAGGATTTCTTTGGAATTGAAGACTTGGCCAAGCTCAAGGAAAATATAGCTACTTCTTACAAAGGACAATATCCTCAAGCCGATGATAAGGCAATAAATGAGTTTGTCGAAGATAGACTTCAACCCATCGTGTCTCAAGCCGAGTTGAATCAAGTTATCGACTTCGTCATTGCAAACAATAAGTAAACCTATAGTTGTTGGACCATACCGAGAAATTAAAATTTATTGTACTTAAATTGGGCCATACAATTATTTTGTGAGCGGTAGGAGGGCTCTTTGCCCTCCTTTGTTCTATATATTATATTCGAGGAGGTTTTTATGGAAACTGTTAAAGATAATAATTCTGTTAGAGCAGTACCTTCCCCTTTGGGTGAATCGATTTGTTCTCCAACAGAAATTTATAAAGTGTTCCCAAACTCTAAAGATGTCGCATTCCCTGGATTTAAGGGAACGGTTAGAGTTACTGGTTCTTATAGCCAAAAGTTCGCTCAAAGCGTTAAGGTTGGCGAAAGATTTATATTTGTAAGATCGTTTAAGGATGGAACTTACGACGATATGAATAGTATCGTATTGCCTGCGGTTAAATCTGTCGGTACTCTTTGCGAAGTTGTTTCTCTCAATTTAGGTGACTTTGCTTCTACTATTGAATATAACGGCTTAGAAATTGTGAATTTGTCTGATTTCGATTACGACACTAATTTTGAGCTTGTTGTTTGCCATGCTATTGCAAAACGTGATATCAGTGTCGATTCGGTCGATTTAAATGCCTATCTTTCTAGATTTCAAGTCAGATATGCGAAGTTGAGACAAAAATATGCTACTTTACCTGAATTGCCTGATCTTTCTAGCATTTCAGCTGAAAAAGCTCCATTCTTATTAGCTAATTTCATCGATTCAGATGCCAATATAAAGCAAAGCTTATTGGAATGTATGTCCTCTGTCGATAGAATGAAGTTTTTGATCAATGATTTGGAAAGATTTAATCAAGATGCTAAAATCGATTACGAATTGGATAGAGCTGTCAATAAAGCACTTGATAGAAATCAAAGAGAATTCATTCTTCGTGAGAAGATGAAGGCTTTGAAGGATGCTTTAAAGGAATTTGACGGCGATGATTCTGATGCAAAGTACACTAAGGCTATCACAGAACATGGTGACATGTATCCTGACTATGTCAAGAAACGTATTCAAGAAGAGTTAGACAGACTCAAAATGATGCCTGCTGGTAGTCAAGAAGTATCCGTCATTAAAGGCTACTTGGACCTCGTGATAAAGCTTCCTTGGAGTGTTTTTTCAAATGATAACGAAGATATAACCAAGGTTAAAGAAATTCTCGATGCTGATCACTATGGTTTGGAAAAGCAAAAAGAAAGAGTTCTTGAATATTTGGCCGTCAAGACTTTGACTCGCTCTTTGAAAGCCCCTATTCTTTGTCTTTATGGTCCTCCTGGAGTTGGAAAGACCTCATTGGCCTATTCGGTAGCCCATGCTTTGGGAAGAAAGTTTGCCAAAATTTCTTTAGGTGGAATAAGTGATGAAGCTGAAGTTCGTGGACATAGACGTACATATGTCGGCGCCATGCCCGGAAGAATTATTTCGACAATCAACAGAGTTGGTGTCAATAACCCTGTAATCCTCTTGGATGAAATCGACAAAATACAAAGTGGTGGATATCACGGCGATCCTGCTGCAGCTTTGCTCGAAGTTTTGGATCCTGAACAAAATACATCATTTGAAGACAACTATTTGAATTTGCCGTTTGATTTATCAAATGTTTTGTTCATCTGTACAGCAAATGATTTATCTAAGATTCCTTCTCCATTATTGGATCGTCTTGAGTTGATTGAGTTGAACACCTATACCAAGTTTGAAAAACTCAATATTGCTAAAGAACATTTGATTCCTTTGGAAGAGAAAGCAAATGGTGTCAACCCAGATTGGGTGAAGTTTGATGATGATGCTTTGGCTATGATTATAGATAACTATACTCAAGAAGCTGGTGTTCGTGATTTAAGAAGAAAAATAGGTACTGTCCTTAGAAAGTTTGCTGTTGAGTACTTGAAGGACAAGGAAAAGTATTCTTCTTTCGAAGTGACTAAGGATGTCGTCAGGGAGTTCTTAGGAAAGAGCTTGGTCTATCGTCAGTCAATTTTGCCAGAACCCCAAGTCGGTGTTGTCAATGGTTTAGCTTACACCATGGCAGGTGGTGAGGTTTTGAGAATTGAAGTCGATACATTTGAGGGTCACGGAAATCTCATTAGAACTGGTAACTTGGGCGATGTTATGAAAGAAGCTTGTGTTGCTGCGACTAGCTTTATCAAGAGCAATTCAAAAGAGTGGGGTATCGATCCTAAATGGTTTGATCATCACGATATTCATATACACTTCCCTGATGGTGCAACTCCTAAGGATGGTCCTTCTGCCGGTATTGCTACAGGTTTAGTCATCCTTTCTGCTATTACTGGTGTGGCCATTAAGAACGATGTAGCCATGACTGGTGAGATTGATCTACGTGGAAATTCATTACCTATTGGTGGACTTAGAGAGAAGACTTTGGCTGCTTTGAGACAAGGTGTCAAAACTGTTTTTGTACCTAAGGACAACGATAGGGATGTTCTTGAACTTCCTGAACCTGTTTTGAAAGGATTGAATATCGTCGAGGTTTCCACTTTGAAGGATGTCATCTCCCAAGCCATGGTAGAAGATCCTGCTACTATTAAAGATAAGATTTTAAAGAGAACTCAGTGGATTGAAAAATCCAAGGACAAGAAAGAAGCAAAGACTAAAAAGGAGGCGTAATTATGGCAAAGACTTTGACTTTGAAAGATACAGCTTTTTATCGTAGTGCTCCCAATGTCGAAGCCATCCCGTGTTCGCTTTTTGGAGTTTTGTTCGTCGGCCGTTCTAATGCAGGAAAGTCGACTTTGATAAATGCATTAACTGGGCAGAAGCAGTTGATGAAGACATCCCAAACTCCAGGAAAGACCAGAATGCTGAACTTCTCTTCTGTAGGAGATAAGTTCTTCTTAATAGATTCGCCTGGTTATGGTTTTGAAAAGAGTCGTGATTATTTCGAGGGACTTATGGATGGCTTTTTCCAAAAATATGTCGGTGAAAAAGGCTTGCTGAGAGCTATTGTTATGGTCATGGATTCTAGACGTGCTTTAGAAAGTCCTCGTGCTATAGGCCAAGGTGATGGAATGATGGAAGAATACGCCAATAATTATGGTATTCCCGTTATTGCTGTCTTTACAAAAGTTGATAAATTGAGTTCTTCTGAAAAGCTTAGACTGAAGCAGAAGTATGCTGACTCCCATCCTGATTGTTTATATTTTCTTTGCTCTCCTAAGGACCAAGATACATATAAAAAATTGGGTATGACTATTGTTGATGTCGGTTGTGGTAGAAAGATAGAGCAGCATTAGCCTCTTTTCGTATATCTTATACTCAAAAGAGAGGAGGGTGGTGTTTATGGCAAAGAGACAAAACGCAGTTGGATTATCTACCCTTCTTTTAGGTTTCTCCGTAGGAACTTTAGGTGAACAAACCGTAAATGATACTGAAAATTTAGTTAAGTATTCTCCTGTAGTAAAAGAAGACTTAAAGGCAGAGACTGATAAAGTGGAAGGAACTTCTATCGATTTTAAATCGACAGATATGGATTCTTCTTTATGGGACAACGGTGGTGGTTTCTTGAACTTTAATAAGAAGGAAGACAAAGACGAAAATGTCGTATATGTCTCCAGTACAGATCCTGAGGAAACAAATGAGTCATATACTGACATGGTCAATTCATTGTTGTCACCTATTTCAGCTGATATAGATTTGAAAAAGTGATTTCACCGGTTGAAATCACTTTTTTTGTATCATAAAATAATATTGTAGTGGCGATGAAAAGAAGGGGTAATTATTCATTCTAATAGAGAGTCTAGGATGGTGGAAGCTAGATAGAATGATGATTGCTTGTCGTCTTGGAGCCATGTGGGAACACACGTATGACCCTTACGTGAAAGGGTGATGAGTGAGGCGGGTGCAGAATGATCCGTCTAAGCAGGGTGGTACCGCTCTTTATGAGTCCCTGCTGAAAGGTAAACGCTCATGAGTTTAAAGATGGACAAAGTATTTGATAGCAAAGCTGCGGAATCTGGCCGTATGGATTTTTGGATTTCAAATGGTTATTTCAAAGCCGGAAGAAACAAAGAGATGCTAGCTAGGCCAAAGTATTCTTTGATTATTCCTCCTCCAAATGTCACTGGTATGCTTCATATCGGACATGCTAAGGATACTACCGAACAAGATATCATCGCTAGATATAAGAGATTGAAGGGTTTTGATGTTTTGTATCTTCCTGCTATGGATCATGCCGGAATAGCAACCCAAGCAAAAGTCGAGAAGAAACTTCAAGAAGAAGGTGTTGATAAATACGAGTTGGGAAGAGATGGATTCTTGGTCGAGGCCTGGAAATGGAAAGACCACTACGCTGACTACATTCATAAACAATGGGAAGCTCTCGGACTGTCGTTGGATTTCTCTAAAGAGCGTTTCACTTTGGACAATGGTATGCAAAGAGCTGTGGCTCATGTGTTCAAATCACTTTATGATCAAGGCTTGATCTATCAAGGCGAAAGAATTATCAACTGGGACCCTGTTTTAAAGACTGCTTTGAGCAATATTGAAGTCGAGCACAAAGATATCCCAGGAAAGTTTTACTATTTCAAATATGTCATGAAGGATGATCCTTCTGTCGTTTTGACTATCGCCACTACTAGACCAGAGACGATGTTTGGTGATACAGCTTTGGTCTATAATCCAAAAGACAAACGTTATAGCAAATATGACGGAAAAATGTTCATTAACCCCGCAAATGGTGAGGAATTACCTTTGATCGGTGATATGTATGTCGACAAGAGTTTTGGAACTGGTGTTATGAAGTGTACACCCGCCCATGATCCCAATGATTTTGCTATTGCTAAAAGACATAATTTGGCCATGCCTCTCATTATGAATCCCGATGGAACCATGAATGAAAAATGCGGCAAATACAAAGGAATGGATAGATTTGCTTGCAGAGATGCCTTGGTAGAACAAATTGAAAAAGATGGAAACTTGGTGAAGATTGAAAATATTACTCATAATGTCGGTCATTCTTCTAGAACAGGTGCCATAGTCGAACCTTATCTTTGCAAGCAATGGTTTGTCAAAATGAAACCTTTGAGCCAAGCAGTCGACAAGATTCAACATTCAAAAGATCGCACGAAGTTCTTCCCCTCTCGTTTTTCTCACACTTTCCAAAGATGGCTCGATACCACTGAGGATTGGTGTATTTCTAGACAGCTTTGGTGGGGACACAGAATTCCTGTTTATACTGACAAGGTGACGGGTGAAGTCATTTGTAGCGAAACACCTCTCGATCCCACAAAGTATGACCAAGATCCCGATGTTTTGGATACTTGGTTCAGTTCTGGTCTTGCCCCATTTGCGTTCATGGGTTGGCCTGAAACTGATGAAATGTTGAAGAGATATTATCCTTTGGATGTCATGGTCACGGGATATGACATCATATTCTTCTGGGTTGCTAGAATGGCTTTCGATGGAGTGCATTTCACTAATAAGATGCCTTTCAAGACCGTCTATCTCCATGGATTGATCCGTGATTCCCAAGGAAGAAAAATGTCTAAATCATTAGGAAATGGAATCGATCCATTCGATGTCATCGACAAATATGGCTGTGATGCTATGAGATGGGCCTTGACTTCTAGCGGTGCACCTGGTCTCGATCTTCCTATCGGTGATCGAAACTTCACCTCAGCTAGGGATTTTATAAACAAAGTTTGGAATGCCTCAAGATATGTTTTGTCTATCATCGGCGATGATTTCATTCCGATGAAATTGAACTCCAAAGATTTATCCTTTGCTGATGGATATATCCTTGCCAAATTGAATGAGACAATCAGAGGCGTTACTCATAATATGGATAAGTTTGAGCATGGACAAGCCAGCAAGTATATTTATGATTTCTTGTACGATAACTTCTGTGGTGAATATTTGGAATGGAGTAAAGTATCATTAATGAATTGCTCATTAAGACAAGAAAGGATAGTCAAGACTGTACTTTATACTGTCTTGAAAGATGTCTTACTCATGTTGTTCCCCTTCTGTCCATTCATTTGCGAACAAATCTATTCTTTCATGCCCAATCATAAGAAATCGTTGTTCGATGAGTCTTATCCTGTCGCTAATAGATGGAGATTGGAAAAGATGCAAGCAAAAGGCGAAACATTGAAGCAGATGATTACCTATATACGTAACTTTAAATCCGAGAATAAGCTTGCTCCTAACGATAAAATAGATGTGGATGTAAAGGCTAAGACTACTTTGATAGAAGAGTTTAGACCTTATCTTGTCAGATTTGGATTTATTGAGAATTTCAATGCTGTTGATGAAGATGAGCCCAATATGAGATTCTTCAATGGCTTTGGTCTTCTTTTGAAGGTTAAGGATACAGAAGCTTTAAAAGAAAAGAGAAAGCAGAGAGTCGAAGCTTTGAAGAAAGAAATCGAAAGATCTGAAAAGATGTTATCTAATCCTAACTTTGTTCAACGTGCTAATCCTACTGTGGTGATGAAAGAACGTGAAAAATTGAAATCGAACAAGGAAGAATTAGCCAAATATTTAGCCTAATCATTTTGTCTCTTTCTCAAGTTTGCCTCCACATTTTATTTGGAGGTGATTTATGAGAGATCTATCGTTAAATGAAATGGAAAAGACGACAGGCGGTGAAGCCATCACTTTAGCTAGCATTATGGCTTTGATGGCAGTTGGTATTGTGACAGTTGTCTGCTATCGTTTGTTTAAAAGTGGAAGCGGAAAAGTAAGTCTTCCCGGTCCCTTCTCATTTACTTGGGGATAGACAAAAGGCCACTGCATAAGCGGTGGCTTTTTATGTGGTATTTGATGTTAGTAGAATGTGTTCATTGAAAAGAAAAAAATTGTAATTTATAATTTCTTTGTATAAAGCTTTTTGTTTGTTAAATTAATAAATAAAAAGAAAATGGAGGAACAATCTATGGCTTGTTCGTGTAAAGAATTGGATGAAGAAGTTTTGAATGATGCTAAGGCTTTCTTGAATGATGAAGTAACAATAGAGGATTTGATGTCTAATCCTACTAAAGTTGATGGAGACAGAGCAAAATTGATCGATGCAATCCATACACTTTATAAGGATGAATCAAATCATGAAGATTTCATGCGTGCTATCGATGAATTGAAAGAAGTCGCAGAGAAAGGTGATATTTATGCAAACACTTTGCTTGGTGTCCTTTATAGTGAAGGCGGTGAAATTGTTGAAGAGGATGACAAGTTGGCTGAAGCTTATCTTACTAAAGCCAAGGATTTGGGTGGAGTAACAGGCGAATATCGTTTAGGAATTCTCTACCTTCAAGACAATCTCATCAGGAATCCTGAATTGGGTGTCAAATATGTCGAATCTGCCGCTATGAAAGGCTTAAAGGAAGCTTTAAATTCTTTGGGTGATATTTATATGAAAGGTGTCACTGTAGAAAAGAATGTCGAATTGGCTAAGAAATATTACAAATTAGCAGCTGATAGAAAACTTGGTGAAGCTTTTCATAATTTAGCTTTGTTGGAAGAGGATGAAAAGAAAGCTAATGAATTAGAAGATGAAGCCAAGTTATTTGGATACAACAACGAAGATAAGACTCAAAATTACTTGTTGCTCGCTTTCCAAAAGTAATGGGTGATTTCAATATTTATAAAGTTGATAATGACTGGGATGAGGCTTTTAAAAGCTTCACCCCTTTTGTGGATTTGGAAAGTCTATATTCATTTATCGATTCTCAATTTGACTTATACAAGAATCAAATAAATCCACCAAAGGATTGTGTTTTCCGAGCTTTTAGATGTACTCCTTTGTCAAAGGTTAAAGTTGTTATTTTAGGTCAAGATCCTTATCCTGGACATGGTGTGGCAGATGGATTGGCTTTTTCAGCTAGACTTCAAAATAAAGCTCCTGCTTCTTTGATTAATATAAACAAGGAATTGAATCTAGAATACGAATCTAATGTTCCTGTTATATTGGATTTGTCTTATTTAGCTATGCAGGGAGTCTTTCTTTATAACACCTCAATATTATCTAAAGATGGTGAGCCGTTATTTTTTGGAAATGTGGATTTATTTCATAAGTTTTCTCAATGTGTTATTCAAAAGATTGATTCTTCTAATAAAGGTGTTGTTTTTATACTCTTAGGTGGAAAAGCAGCTTATTATGAAAGATTTATTAATAAAGAGAGGAATTATGTTATTAAGGCACCCCATCCTTCTCCACTGTCCGCATATAGAGGTTTTTTCCACTCTGGGGTTTTTAAAAAGGCTAATCAACTATTAGAAAAGGAAAACAAAAAAGCTATTGATTGGCTGGGTTTAAATATAAACTTTTGATTAGCATTAGCTTGTTTTTTATTTAAGGTGTCTCGAATAAGTCTGAGACATTTTTCTTAGTATTTTTCGAGAAATTTTAAAAAGTTTTAAAAACTTGTTGACATAAAAATTTTTAATGGTATGATTATGCACGCTGCCAAGAAATTGGTGGGCAACATCGGTCCTTGAAAACCTTGCGGAACAGCACAGAACATCACCTCCGGGGATAACAATCCTCGGAAGATAGTAGCATACATACTAATTAGACAATGTCAGACAACAAACGCCACCCGGGAAGCCGGGGAAGGCCTTTGATGTTTGTTCGTTGCGGACAGATTACGGAAAAGTAGAACCGACGGTTTTTCTGCCGGGTCCCTCGCTCGGGACAATGAAGGGTCGCCCTCCGGGGCGCCCCGAATGTTTCAGAGAGTTCGATCCTGGCTCAGGATGAACGCCGGCGGCGTGCCTAATACATGCAAGTCGAGCGGGGCCCGCAAGGGTCCAGCGGCAAACGGGTGAGTAACACGTTGGTAACCTGCCCCTCGGATCGGAATACCGGGGAGAAATCTCCGCTAATGCCGGATATGTGCGCCTGGCTCGGGCCGGGCGGACGAAAGGGGGCCGAAAGGCCTCGCCGGGGGATGGGCCTGCGGCGCATCAGCCAGTTGGCGGGACAAAGGCCCACCAAAGCGAGGATGCGTAGCCGGACTGAGAGGTCGGCCGGCCACATTGGAACTGAGACACGGTCCAGACTCCTACGGGAGGCAGCAGTAGGGAGTATTTGGCAATGGGGGAAACCCTGACCGAGCAACGCCGCGTGTGCGATGGAGTCCCTCAGGGACGTGAAGCACTGTGGGGGGCCGCCAAACGGGCGGGCAGGAAATGGCCCGTCCCCGAGGAGCCCCCTAGAAAGCGACTGCTAACCACGTGCCAGCAGCAGCGGTAATACGTGGGTCGCAAGCGTTATCCGGAATCATTGGGCGTAAAGAGTGAGCAGGCGGTCCGGGAAGTCCGCGGTGAAATGCGGGGGCTCAACCCCCGCAGGCCGCGGATACTTCCGGTCTGGGGTGCGGGAGAGGCGGACGGAACTCCGCGTGTAGCGGTGAAATGCACTGATACGCGGAAGAACACCGGTGGCGAAGGCGGTCCGCCAGACCGATACCGACGCTCAGTCACGAAAGCGTGGGGAGCAAATAGGATTAGATACCCTAGTAGTCCACGCCGTAAACGATGGGGGCCAGGGCGCGGGGTCGACCCGCGTCCGAAGCAAACGCATTAAGCCCCCCGCCTGGGTACTACGTTCGCAAGAATAAAACTTAAAGGAATTGGCGGGTGCCCGCACAAGCAGTGGAGCATGCGGTTCAATTCGTGGCTACACGTAGAACCTTACCAGGGTTTGACATGCCGGCAAAGGCCCCGGAGACGGGGAGATAGCTATGCCGGACAAAGGTGGTGCATGGCTGTCGTCAGCTCGTGTCGTGAGATGTTAGGTCAAGTCCTCCAACGAGCGCGACCCCCGCCGCCAGTTGCCATCATCAAGTTGGGCACTCTGGCGGGACCGCCGGCGGCAAGCCGGAGGAAGGCGGGGATGACGTCAAGTCATCATGCCCCTTATGCCCTGGGCCACACGCGTGCTACAATGGCCGGCACAGTGGGAAGCGACGCCGCGAGGCGGAGCGGATCCCAAAAGCCGGTCCCAGTACGGACCGGGGGCTGCAACCCGCCCCCGCGAAGCTGGAATTGCTAGTAATCGCGGATCAGCCAAGCCGCGGTGAATGCGTTCTCGGGCATTGCACACACTGCCCGTCACACCATGAAAGCCTGCAACGCTCTAAGTCGCCAGCCCGACCCGCGAGGGGGGGCGGCGCCCAAGGCGGGGCCGGTGATTGGGGTTAAGTCGAAACAAGGTATCCCTACGAGAACGTGGGGATGGATCACCTCCTTTCTATGGAGAAGAGAATATCGTAAGCAGTGTACGAGCGGACGGGTCCGGCGAAGGCCGAGGGCCGTCTCTGTCCGGTGGTTTCTGAAGGCTGTCCCGCAGGGTCTTGGGGGACCGGCACAAGCCGGGTTCTCCTGGAACGGTCCTTGGAAACCGCGCGAACTCCATCACAATTCGATCTTTCCAGATCTAGCGGGTTCAATGAACCCGAGATCGTGGAAGCACAGCAGAGGCACATCCTCAGGGATGTGCTGCAGCAACATACTAACATACAATGCCGAAGGGGGCGGGCGAGAGCCTGCCCAGTCCGTGGGAGGGGTTTTCCCCTCCCAGCATGAGAACAAGCTACTTTTAAGGCGTGCGGCGGATGCCTAGGCACTGGCTGGCGACGAAGGGCGCGGAAGGCCGCGATAGGCCGCGGGGAGCCGTCTTCAGGCTTCGATCCGCGGGTGCCCGAATGGGGAAACCCGGCGCGATATGTCGCGTCGCCGGACGGGGGAACACATGCCCCGCCGGAGCGAACCCCGGGAACTGAAACATCTAAGTACCGGGAGGAGAAGAAAGAGAATCGATTCCGTCAGTAGTGGCGAGCGAAAGCGGAGGAGCCCAAATGGGGAGGAATTGCGCGATTCGGAGGGGAACGGCCTGGGAGGGCCGGCCACAGAGGGCGACAGCCCCGTACCCCGAGAAGGACGCATGTCTCCCCGAGAGAGTACGCCGGGTCACGAGAAACCCCGGCGGAAGACGGCGGGACCACCCGCCAAGGCTAAACACAGACCAGTGACCGATAGCGAACAAGTACCGTGAGGGAAAGGTGAAAAGAACCCCGGGAGGGGGATGAAAAGATCCTGAAACCGCATGCCGGCGACCGGACCGAGGGCGTCGAAGCCTGAGGTCGTGCCTATTGAAGAATGAGCCTGCGAGTTGTCGATGCCAGCGAGGCTAAGCGGAAGACGCGGAGCCGCAGGGAAACCGAGCCCGAACAGGGCGCGAGTTGGCACCGGCAGACCCGAAACCCGGCGATCTAGCCATGGCCAGGATGAAAGAGGGGCGAAACCCTCCGGAGGTCCGAACCGACGTTCGTTGAAAAGACCGCGGATGAGCCGTGGCTCGTGGTGAAATTCCAATCGAGCCGGGTTATAGCTGGTTCTCCCCGAAATAGCTCTTGGGCTAGCCTCGGGGCTGTGCGCCGACGGAGGTAGAGCCACCGATGGGGCGAGGGGCGCGTCGAACGCCTTCGAGCCCCGCCGAACTCCGAATGCCGCCGGCGAAGCCCCGGGAGTCGGTCTGCGGGAGATAAGTTCCGTGGACGAGAGGGAAAGAGCCCGGACCGCCGATTAAGGCCCCAAAGTGCGCGCCGAGTGCTGAGAAGGAGGTGGGGCGGCTCAAACAGCCAGGATGTTGGCTCAGAGGCAGCCATCATTCAAAGAATGCGTAACAGCTCACTGGTCAAGCCGCCCCGCGCCGACAATTTACCGGGGCTAAAGCGCGCCGCCGAAATCGCGGGATCCGTAGGATCGGTAGGGGAGCGTCGCCTGTGCGGCGAAGCGGGACCGCGAGGGCCCGTGGAGCGCAGGCGAGCGAGAATGCAGGCGTTAGTAGCGACGGGGGGTGGGAATCCCCCCAGCCGGATGGCCGAGGTCTCCCGGGCGAGGTTCGTCCTCCCGGGGTCAGCCGGGGCCTAAGACGAGGCCGAGAGGCGCAGTCGATGGGAATGCGGCGAAGATTCCGCAGCCCGTCCGCGTGGCGATGACCGTGACGGGGGTGGCAAGGCAGCCCGGGCGATCGGAAGACCCCGGCGGCCGGCGCGC